>Ga0207709_10000317_pt1 | contig 52647 bp, 47 predicted proteins | sample KBSM34metaG_FD_184397 | JGI IMG/M metagenome (GOLD analysis project Ga0207709, IMG submission 184397) | Miscanthus rhizosphere microbial communities from Kellogg Biological Station, Michigan, USA - KBS M3-4 metaG (SPAdes) (version 2) | ecosystem: Host-associated > Plants > Roots > Rhizosphere >...
TCATAATAATAATACCCTGCAGCATCTATATTGGCTGCCGTACCGGTTTGTGATCCGGTTGTAATACTGTTTACATAAATAAGGGTAGAAACCGGAACTGCAGTCATACTTTGAGCCCTCTGTCTGTCTACACGGGGAATTAAAAGGCCGTCAACATTAGTTGTACTACCTGTTGCATTTTTTGCAGTAATATCTAGGGTAGATGTAGGAATTGGAGTATTAATCCCCACCTGAGCATTTGCTTTCATGGAAAATATCGACAAGATAATTCCAATGGATAGAATTGATTTTTTCATTTGTTTGTATTTTATAATCACTTTAAAGTTAATGTAAATAAATTGTAATTATTATGATTAATTATTAAAGGATTATTAAAAATAACATATTATTTATAATTTATTACCGTTAGTATTGTTTGTGGTTTTTATTAAAATAATGATGAAATTCTAGTGTATTTTTTTTATATCCAATGCATTGTTAATTATTGAATTCTACTGCGATTAATTTTGTTGTGTATAAACTTGTGGAACTAAAAAAGCTAAAAATAATTCATTATGTCTGACCTGAGGTTGGTATAATAGAACTAAAAGAAGATGTCTGGAAGGCGGGAAATGAGGGCTGGAAGTAGTGTTGATATATAGCTTTTTGATTATATTGTAAAATTTGATGACAGCTTTAATTCCTGAAATTTAGGACAGTTTTTTTTAAATTTGATAGGGAAAAATGCTTTATTTTACACTCAGATCATTGATAAATAAAAGGCATTGCTCAAAATTTGAGCAATGCCTTTTATACAAATATTTCGGGCGGCCAAAGGCCGCCCGAAACTTTATAATTATAGGATTTGGATTGGCTTTTTGAATTCGTCAATGGCAACAAAAGTAAAATCGCCAATGATTGCTTTCTCTCTTTCGTAGGAATACATCTGTTCTGTGTAGATTTCTACATTGACCTTCATACTGGTTTTTCCAACATAGGCAACCTTTCCGATCAGCTCAACGATAGTTCCGGCAGGAATCGGTTTTTTAAAGTCAATTTTATCACTGCTTACAGTGACCACTCTTTTTCTTGCAAATCGGGTAGCAGTAATGAAAGCTACTTCATCCATCAGCTGCATAGCCGTACCTCCAAAAAGGGTATCATAATGATTTGTTGTGTTAGGGAAAACCGCTTTAAATATTCTGGTTTCGGATGCTTCAATTCTTTCTTCTGTAGTCATATTTCATTATTAATTAAAGCGAAATGAAATATTATCAAACAACAGAATAATACCAGGAATCTAAGAAATTCCTGAAAAAATCCATCAGATCAATAAACTTCATATCGCGAAAGTTTTTTGTTTAAGAAAAAGGCAGGTCTCCTGACTCGTAACATCTTTTATCCCCTTCCCATGCCTCGCACAGTGGATCTTTAATAAAAGACTTCAGTTACTTACAGTTGCGCGACAGTTCGTGATTTTCACACGATTCCCTTTTTAATCTGCGGTTAAGCAGAACCTATTTCTATGATGAATAAGCGTTAAACTTTTTCGGGGGCAAAAATAATGAATTTATTCCGGATTATGATAAATAATCTGACTGATCACTCTTCCTTTTTTTATAGTCCAAAGACTTGTATATCTGTATTCTCCTGAACCATTGATCATATAAAGAAAGATATTGTCGTTGTCTAAAGAGGTTACCGCTACATTATTGAAATCCATGGTAGGCTGAAACATGTTTTTGATGGCTTCCCGTACAAAAACAGAACCTCTGCCGGGTTGCTGAACCCTGATTGATTTAATTTCGGTCATGCCTTCAGGAAGATCATTACCGATTCCCCATGGCTTTACCTTGTCAATACTAAGGAGTTTACCGTCAGCGTCTTTCTCCTTTTTACGGTATCCGGCATTGGATGGGTAAATATCAATAACGACTTTACTTCTTTGTGTCGTTGGGATTTTAGGATCAGAATTATCAGTGAAAATCAGTGATTTCCCATTCTTGGATTTCGAAGGGGTATACTGAGGAAGCTGATCAATATAGGCGATACGCTCTTTATTTACCATTCCTTCTTTTTCAAGAGTTTCATACCTTACAAAAGGCTTTTCCTCATCCTGTTTTTCAGGATATTTGATCCATATCCACTCCGTTTCTCCCGGTGCCGGCTTTACATAAACAAAAACATCCCCTTTACGCATACGGATCTTATCTACAATCTTCCTGTAATTATCCTTATGTACACGTACATTGGCATATCCTTCTTCAGCTTTTACCACTCCAAAAGGAACTTTATTCTGCCCCTTAACGAATGCTAAAGAGAAAATACTAAATGCAGATAGATAGAATGCTTTGCCTACTGAAATCATTATAATAAATTTTTGATCCCCAAATATATAAATTAAATGCTTTTCGGAAGATAATTATACTGTTGCAGTTCTTTTAAATCTTGTATTTTCTTTAAATGAGAGTCTGAAATACCTGATTTTCTTGTTGAAAAAAGGTATCAGATGTTTAAGCTTATTTTTTAGGTAAACGTACAAAAAGAAAGAGAGCATCTCATGATGCTCTCCATTAGTTATTTTAGATTAATTTTCAAATTCTCAAATTAACGCATTCTCCAATTGATTAAATTCTTTCAAGTTCCTCCGCGTCAATGGTCGTTTTGAAAGTTCCATAATTGACAATTACTTTGTTTCGGGATATTTTTTCAATGGTCCCTACACTGGTACTTCCTGTGATGCGGACACGTTGCCCTATTTTCATCCAAACAGCACGGTCACTTTTACGTTTCTCCTCCAGTTTTTCATTGGTTTCAGCAATCTTTTCAATCACATCTTCCTTTTTAAGCTGTTGGGTAATCTTCCTTTTGACCACCTGAAGACGTTTTGATTCGTCTTTGTCAGCGCCTATTTTCCTGAACTTTTCCTGTTCCAGAAGCTTTACAAAGTCCTTTACAACATCCTTCCTTGATTTCCCTTTTGTATAGCTGTCTATGAACGCCTCAATTTTGTTTCCAAACTGAAGTTTACGGTGTTCCTCTTCATAGAGCTTCTGGAAATTAAAGAGCTTTTGCTGAAGCTGCTCATTCAGCTTCTGAAGGTTATCACGCTTATCTTCTACAGACTCTTTTCTTTCCGCAAGGTCAGATTTTAGTTTTTCAACCTCAAATTTTTCCTGCTGCAGCTTCACAATGGTCTTATCAAGATTCACAATATCATGTTCCACTTTTTTCTTTGCAGAATGAATAATGAATCTTGGAATTCTATTTTTCTCAGCAACTTCGAATGTGAATGAACTTCCCGCTTGTCCCACTTCCAATTTATACATGGGTTCAAGGGTTTCTTCATTAAACAGCATAGCTGCATTTTCAGCATTGGGAAGCTGTTCTATTACCAGCTTAATGTTGGTATAGTGAGTGGTAATAATCGCAAAACTTTTCTTGTCGTAGAAATACTCCATGAAACTTTCAGCCAAAGCACCTCCCAATTCCGGATCAGAACCTGTTCCAAACTCATCAATCAGTAAAAGAGTGTTCGCATCAGCCTCGCGGATGATTCCGGACATTTTTTTTAGTCTCGATGAATAGGTGGATAGGTGGTTTTCAATGGACTGGTTATCACCGATATCGGTCATCATTTTCTCAAAGAAAAACATTTCAGACTTCGGATGAACAGGAACCAGAATACCACTCTGAATCATCAGCTGTAATAATCCAACTGTTTTTAACGTAATTGATTTTCCTCCCGCATTCGGGCCGGAAATACAGATAATTCTGTTGTGTTCCGTTAAAGCCAGAGTTTGAGGATAGATTGTTTTGTTTTCTACCTTATTTCTTAGCCATAATAAAGGATGGAAAGCATCCCTTAGTTTTAAGGTCTTATGGCGGTTAATTTTTGGTAATACCCCGTTAATTAAGTCTGCAAACTTTGCTTTAGCTCTTGTAAGGTCAAGATCAAAAATATAAATCTGGTACCTCCAAAGCTGAGGTTGAAATTCTGCCAGCTCACCAGTAAGTTTTCTGAGAACCCTGTCTATTTCTTTTTTTTCTTCCTCTTCACTTTCCCGAAGTTTGAAGTAATGTTTTACAACACTGTCCGGCTGAATATACGTAATGGAACCTGTTTTTGAAATCCCTAATGTTCTGCCGGCAACTCTCTTTTTAAATCCCGATTTTACAGCAAGAACTCTTTGATCATCAATAATGGTCTCCCGGATATCGTCCAAAAAATCACTTTGTCCATACGTGGTAAGGGCACGGTTGAAATTTTCCTGAATGGCTTTTTTAGCATGCTGGATTTCTGTTCTCAGTCCTTTTAAAGCGGGAGAAGCCTCACTTTTTACTTCACCAAAACGGTTGAAAACTTTATCTACCTTCTCAATGATCTCTTTCTTAAACTCCAGTACAGAAACATCTTCTATAAGGGTAGGGAAGGTTTCCGGCATGGTAGGGAAGAACTTCTGAAGCCTTCCGATTTGTTCCGTGATGGTTTTGATTTTAATGAAAGCACTGTTTTCAAGACGGTAATTTTCAATCAGCATTAATTTCAGCTCATTTTCAATATCTTCATATTCATCAAACGGAATTGCATTTGAACTTTCAAAACTCGACAGATATTCTGACGTTTTTTTCAATGAAAGCTCTGCCTCGTCTATTTCCATCGGACGAAGTTGAAGAATTTTCTCTCGTGTTTTCGGAGAATACGCAAGGGGGGAGATTTCCGCGAGTAATTGCGGAAACTCTAATTCGTCTAAATCTTCTTTATCTATATACACACTGCAAATTTAGTGAGAAAATGTGAATGTCATACGGTGGTAATTTGAAAATGAGCTAATTTGAGAAATTCACAATGGAGAATCAGAAAGGTTTTCCGGACAAAAAGTTTTTAATTGATGACGAGTTTAATACATTTGAAGGATGAAACTGGAAACCGAACGATTAATTTTAAAGGAAATCAATGAAAGTCACGTAGAAGATATTTTACGGATCCGGAGCAATGAACTGATCAATCAATATGTTAAAAGGAATTCACCCAAGACCAACTATGACGCTTTAGAATTTATTTTAAGCATCAGGAAAAGAACTCAGGATAAAGAGATCATTTTCTGGGGAATTTCTTATAAAGACCAAAAGAACCTTATCGGAACCATTTGCCTTTGGAAATTCTCTGAAGACCGGCAAACGGCGGAAGTAGGATATGAGCTGCTTCCCGATTATCATAAAAAAGGAATTATGAGTGAAGCTTTGAAATCTGTTTTAAATTTTGGATTTAATGACTTAAATTTACAGGAAATTTTGGCTTTTACCAATCACCAGAATGAAAGTTCTAAGGGATTGCTTTTAAAACATAAGTTTGTTTTAAAAGAAAACAGAACAGATGAAAAGAATCTTGAAAATGTAATTTTTAGTCTGAAAAAAGCCCGCTAGTTTATCAGAAATGTCTTTTGATAAATCAGCAAATGTAAATAATCAAATTAACTCATTTTCAAATAATCAGATTGAATTATGACCTGGACAGAAATTTTAGCCCCGATAAAAAATACAGAATACTTTAAAACCCTATGGGAAAAGGTGAAAAATGAATATGCGACTACTAAAGTTTTCCCTCCGAAAGATCAAATTTTCAGAGCGTTAGAATTGACCTCGTTTGAAGATATTGAAGTGGTGATCATTGGGCAGGATCCTTATCATAATGACAATCAGGCTAATGGATTGTGTTTTTCTGTTTCTGAACAGGTGACTGCTCCGCCTTCCCTTAAAAATATTTTTATCGAATTAAAAGATGATTTAGGAGTGGTAAGAACTTCTAAGGAACTGGATGATTGGGGGAAACAGGGCGTGCTGCTACTGAATGCAACATTGACTGTTCGTGCCCATACTCCCAACTCCCATAAAGATCTGGGTTGGGAAAAGTTTACCAATTTTATCATTAAAGAAATTTCAGATAAAAAAGAGAATGTAGTTTTTGTATTGTGGGGAGCTTTTGCACAGAAAAAAGCCGAACTCATAGATCCGGCTAAACATTTTATCTTAAAATCGGCGCATCCGTCGCCATTTTCTGTCTACAGAGGTTTTTTTGGAAGCAAGCCTTTCTCAAAAATTAATGAGTATCTTGTTTCCAAAGGTAAAAAGCCTATTTCGTGGTAGTCCCTGATGGGCTTTCGGTTGTTTTGATGCTGATCCCTATTTTATATTTTCCCATGGCAGCCTTTAATCCATCGCTTGCCGCTTTAGGATAGGGAGTTACTTCCTGCAATGTAATGGTGTATCCGTTAAAATCTGCTGACTGGTGATAGTTTCTTGCAGGATGATCCATGCTGGCAAGGTTTAAAATCACGGGTCTTGTTGTAGTACCCATTACTTCCACCTGTGCAAGAGCAACCCCGGCCCAGATACAGTTTACTCCTTCAGGACAGCGGCTGTCTTCTGAGATGCCCTTGAAGGTAACATTCATCTGATACTCTTTAAGGAACTTATTTTCCCCTTCATTGAAGTAGATAATATCTCCTTTTTGATCCGGAGTTTTGGTATTGGAACTCATTTCAGAAGTTTTTGTTTCTGTTTTTGTTTTCTTTTGGGCATCGCATCCTGTTAATGCGAGTATTCCAAGACTGAAGATAAGGGCTTTATGGAACATAGTTTCTTTTTTTTATTTAAATAATATTAAACATATTAAGTAATACCACCAAAAACATTGCCACACCTACTACAAAACTGAAACCCGTTCCATAAATGAACCCAATAAGGGCTCCTTTGGTGGATTGCAGTGCTTTGTTCATATCCTTACTGTCATGAAGCAATTCTCCAATGAATACTCCGGCAAACATACCGATCAGAAAACCTAACGGAATAGGAATAAAGATTCCTATAATAGTTCCGATGACAGAACCAATACTTCCCCAGCGTGTTCCTCCGTATTTTCTGTTGGTTTTTGCAGGGATTACATAGCTCAATACCACTGACGCAGCAGTAAGAATTCCAAATGCCCAGATATAAATCATCGAAAGATCTGCATCAGTCCCAAATTTGTAAATCAGAAGTCCGCAGATACTTAACAGCAATCCTGGAAGAACCGGAAGAAAAGTTCCTAAAATCCCGACAAACAATAAAACAAGGCAGAGAATATTAATAATTGTAGTATCCATTCCTAAAAAATATAGATGCAAGATAAAAAAAGTGGCCTTATAAAAAGCCACCTTTATATTTTAATTAAAAATTTTATTACAGATTTAAGATAGCATATTCCGGGATAAGTCCTGCTTTCTCAATATTTGCTGTCGCATTGATTGGGATATTTTTTTTATCGAATATTTGCTGAAGAATACTTTTTGGGATGAAAATTGATGATGAATAGTAAAAATCGTCATTCTTATTTTATAAATTTGCTGTCAATGAAAGATGACCTACAAGAAACCAAAAACTATTTGCAGGAATTAAGCGAACAGTTATATAATTATATCACCCAGATTTCTCCCACCGGGTTAGACTGGATTGTTCATATCATTGTAAAACTGGCTTTGCTTTGCGCCGTATTTTTGATTGTAGATTTTGTTTTAAAATTTGTTATCAATTTTATCTTTCGTTTATTTCATGACCAGACAAAATTCCCGATTTTAAAATCTATATATCAGTCTAAAATCACCAATTCGGTAGCTCATTTTGCCGCACTGATTATTGTGGGAGCATTGCAGGGGTCTATATTTCCTGAAGGTGCTCTTCCGAAAACAACAATTTTCATTATAAGATGTGTGAATCTGGGGCTGGTAATGATACTTGCCGGAATGCTTTACAGATCACTCACTGCATTCAGGAATTATTTTGCAATCAAGCAGGATTTTTATAAAATAATGGCGCTGAATGCCCTTTCGGAAACGGTTAAGATTCTGGGGATTTTTATATTCACAGTGGTAGGGATCTGTGTGGTTTTTGGAATAAAAGGAACTACGATTGTAGGAAGTTTGGGGGCTATCACAGCTGTTCTGGTACTTGTTTTCAGAGATACAATTCTGGGATTTGTAACGGGCCTTCATGTAGCGACTTCTAAAAATTTAAAAGTGGGCGATTGGGTAAGCATCCCGAAATACAGTATTGAAGGGAATATTACTGAAATAAGCCTCTTAACAACAAAAATCACCAATTTTGATAAAACGGTTTCTACCATTCCTACCTATGATCTGCTGACCACGGAAATTAAGAACCTGCAGGTAATGTCTGAGTCAAACACAAGAAGAATCAAGAAATCTATTTATTTTAATATCAATTCTTTCAAGTTTCTGGGAGAGGAGGATATTGAACGGTTGAAAGAAGTTAATCTTATTTCCGACTATCTTGAAGAAAAAAGTGCTGAGATCAAAAGGGAAAATTCAAACCTTGAACATCAGGATAAAGTAGTGAATGGAAGACAGCTTACCAATATCGGGGTTTTCAGATATTATGCACAGAAATACATAGAAAATGATCCTGATATTGATAAAAACGGAACCAGAATGGTTCGTCAGCTGGATATAACTCCACAGGGGCTTCCTCTTGAGGTCTACTGTTTTGCCAATGATTCCAAGTGGGAGCGTTTCGAACAGATTCAGGCAGATATTTTTGACCATCTGCTGGTCGCTTCAAAAGAATTTGATCTTCAGGTGATGCAGGTAAGTATTAAAGTATAATAAGGAGAAGCTGGAAATTGATCAATTGGTTTTTAGAATCTTACTTGAAAAAATATAATAAAGAGTTAGAATCAGAGGTTAATCTTATAGTAATATAATGCTGATATCTGAAGTCTAGCGTCTAACATCTTAAATAAAAATGACAAAATTAAGCGTAAACATTAATAAAATTGCGACATTAAGAAATGCGAGAGGAGGCGAAACGCCAAGTGTTACCGAAGCAGCTATAAAAATCCAGGAATTTGGCGGGCAGGGAATTACAATCCACCCAAGGCCGGATGAAAGGCATATTACAAGAAAAGATGTCTATGATTTGAAACCACTGGTTACGACTGAGTTTAATATTGAGGGAAATCCACATCAGGATTTCATTGATATGGTGCTGAAAGTAAAACCGGAGCAGGTAACCCTGGTTCCTGATGCTGATGATGCTATTACCTCTAACGCAGGGTGGGACACGAAAAAACACCTTGATTTTCTTACGGATATCATCACAGAATTTAAAAATGCAGGAATCCGTACCTCTGTTTTTCTGGATCCATTACCTGAATTGGTAGCGTATGCCGCAAAAACGGGTGCAGACAGAATTGAACTGTATACCGAAGCTTATGCTAAAAATTATGTAACCAATAAAGAACAGGCGATCCAACCTTATTATGATACTGCGGTTGCAGCTACAGAATTTGGACTGGGAATTAATGCCGGACATGATTTAAGCTTGGATAATCTGAAATATTTTGCAGATAATATTCCGAACCTCCTGGAAGTTTCCATCGGACATGCTTTAGTTTCTGAAGCGCTTTATATGGGATTGGAAAATACGGTTCAGGCTTACCTAAAGAGACTGGCTAAGTGGTAAAAATAGATACAGGATGCTAGATGTGAGATTTTAGACCAAAATATTGTGTCTGAGCTGCTCATCTGGAATCTGGAATCTGAAATCTATTATCTTAATAAATATGGAAATCTTAAACTCAAAAATATTCGGCGAAAACTTAACAGCTACGCCACTTTTAGTATTTCACGGTTTGTTTGGAATGCTTGATAACTGGGGAAGCTTTGGAAAAGACCTTGGTGAATTTCTTCCGGTACATCTGATTGATCTTAGAAATCACGGACGAAGCTTTCATTCGGAAAGTATGTCTCATGATGATCTGGCAGATGATATTGCCCACTATATGGATCATTACGGAATTCAGAAAGCTCATGTTTTAGGGCATTCTTTAGGAGGAAAAGCCGTGATGCAGTTTGCCTTAAAATATCCTGAAAGAGTAGAGAAATTAATTGTGGTGGATATTTCTCCAAAAGCTTATCCTCCACACCATCAGGGAATAATAAAAGCATTAGAAACGGTAGATTTTGATACGGTAGGTTCAAGAAATGATGTTGAAGCGGTTCTAAGCCAATATATTCCGGAAAAGTCTACTATTCAGTTTTTAACCAAAAACCTGTATTGGGATGATAATAAGAAGCTCAACTGGAGATTCAATCTAAAGACTTTATCTGAAAAGTATAGTGAATTTGTTTCTAATGCAGTCAAATTTGGGGTTTTTGAAGGAGATACTTTATTTATTGCGGGTGACAAATCCAATTATATCTTACCGCAGGATGAATATGGTATTAAGCAGCAGTTTCCGAAGGCAACGGTTGTTACTGTCAAAAATGCAGGACATTGGGTGCAGGCAGAGAATCCTGTAGATTTTGCAAAAGTTGTCAAACAATTTCTTGGATTGAATTAAAAGTTTACATCGTTTTTGTTGTTTATGTTAAAATTTTATTAAAATAATGGATTATTTCTCCATGAGTTGAATTTTTTTGTACTTTGGTTTATCAAAAAAATAAAATTATTAACTTATGGAAAACAAGAATTCAAAGAAGAAGCCATTTTTCGCATCTTTCTTAGAAAAACAGATTAAAGATCCTGAAACAGTGACAGGAGGGGCTATTACTTCAGTAAAACTGGATAATGTTACTTCAGTGATCAAGGATCATATTACTACTGCAGCTCTTGAAGATAGTGTTACATTGCCGGGGCACGATCACGTAACAATGAAATATCCGTCTGATAGCGATGAAGCCGGGGAGGAATTATAATTCAAACAAAACCATTATATCAAACCAAAAACTAAATCATTATGAATAACAAAGATTCAAAAAAGAAGCCGTTTTTCGCATCTTTCTTAGAAAAACAACTTAAAGATCCAGAAACAGTAAAAGGAGGACTGGAAATTACAATTCCTGAAAGAGATGTGATTACAAAACCGATTATTGATACTGTAACATCTGCACTGAAGGATATGGAACACACTATGAAATACCCTTCTGATGGTGATGATGATGCTTTAGAAGTATAAGTAATAGAACAGAACAAAACTATAGTAAGGGGAAGCTTAAAACATTAAGTTTCCCCTTTTAATAAAAACCGGCTCATGATTCTCTGTATTACCCACTCACAGGATTTCTATAATATCGATCTCTTTTTTGAATACCTTAATTCTAAACATATTCCTTATTTCAGACTGAATTCTGATAAAATGAATCATTTTCAGAAAATCAGCATCAATGAAAATTCATTCGAACTGACAGATGAATCGGGGAATACTCTTCACTCTGATGATGTGAAAGGGGTCTGGCATAGGAAAGCCTGGAAAATAAGTGTTCCTGAAGAACTGGATGAAGATTATGAAAAGATTTTCCTGAAAGAATACGGAAGCCTCCGATTTAATCTGATGACTGTTTTAGAAAATATTCCGTGGATCAACCCTTCTGAAAAAGAAAGAAAAATTGACGGAAATAAAATGTTTCAGCTTAAAATCGCCAAAAAGAATAATCTGACCATCCCCAAAACAATATTTTCCAACGATGAAGAGAAGATCATTGCTTTTTTTCATGAGTACTGTAACGGAAAGGCCATTGCAAAACTTCATAGTGTAGTGGTAAAGGCAATGGGTGGCGAAGGCCAGATTTCCACGACTATCATTGAAGAAGATACCCTTATAAATATTTCTGATATTGCGTACTGCCCCATGATTTTTCAGCCTTATATCGATAAAGAATATGAGCTGAGAATAATATATGTGGATGGAGAGTTCTTTACAGGTAAAATTAACAACAGTGAGAATGTGGATTGGCGTGTCGCTCATGAAAGTTATTTTTGGTCCGCCTATGAATTACCGGAAAATATCAAAAAAGATATCCATGCCATGATGCAGGAAATGGGGCTTTATATGGGAGCTATTGATATGATCAAAGGAAGAGATGGTAGCTACTACTTTCTGGAAGTGAATCCACAGGGAGAATGGGGAATGTTGCAGAAAGAACTGAACTTTCCCATCGCACAGAGAATTGCCGATAATCTTATAAAAAGAATCAGTTTCCATGGATAAAATTTTAATTATAACACATACTGCAGATAACTTTTCAATTGAAAAAGTAACAGAATATATTGGGAAAAATGGCTGTGAAGTCATTCGTTTTGATGTAGACTTATATCCTTTACAAAATAAACTGTCCACTGTTTTTCAGGATGGAGAATGGGTAAGTATTCTTGAGACCCAGGAGGTGAAATACCGTTTAGACGATATTGCCGCAATCTGGTACAGAAGAGCTTACAATATTGGAAAAGGATTAAGAGACGAGCTGGAAGCTAAATTTTACGGAGCTGCAATGGGAGAGATCCGCAATACTATTTTTGGCTTTATTGAATCTGTAGATGTCTATTCATTAGGTAAACCAAGTGTCTACAGAAGGCTCGACAGTAAAGAAGAGCAGTTGAAAGTAGCAGATAAAATAGGACTTAAAATTCCTGAAACCTGCCTGACCAATAATCCTGAAGAAGCCAGAAAATTTATTCTTAAACATCAGAATGTAGTGGCTAAAATGCAGACCGGCTTTGCCATCTACGAAGACGGTGTAGAAAATGTAGTTTTTACAAATGTTGTCAGTGAAGACAGACTGGAAGAGCTGGATTCTCTTTTATATTGCCCAATGCAGTTTCAGAAGATGATCGAGAAGAAAAAAGAACTCAGGGTGACAATTGTAGGAAGGGATGTGTATGCCTTCGAGGTAGATTCCCAACAGTTTGAAGATTCAAAAGTAGACTGGAGGAAGGATGGTGTGAATCTGATTGATAAATGGGTGAGAACGGAACTTCCGGGAGATGTGGAAGAAAAATTATTAGAACTCTTAGATGTATACAATGTTGATTATGGGGCAATAGACATTATTGTTTCCCCTGAAGATGAGTACTTCTTTATCGAAATCAATGCAGCTGGAGAGTTTTTCTGGCTGGATAATCTTACAGAAGAAAACCTTATCTCTAAAAGCATAGCAGATGTTCTCTGCGACAAAGCTCCTAGAAGAAATAATATGGTTACGGCATAAAAAAAAGAGATATTTTTCCAATAACTGTCATTCCTTAGAAATCAAAGCTATCCGATTTTAAAATAGCTTATCCGGATTTCTAAGGAATGATAATTTATTTCCGGGACTTTTACCTCCCTTGTATTTGGAGAATAATTCAGCGGTATTTGGTCCTTTTATGATCTCCAGAATGATAATATTGGTTAAATTAAGTTGAATTATGCTTTAAAAATCGCAAATTTGCAGAAGCGGTTTTTCAAAACATTTTTGCAGAAGAATGAAGAATTGCCGGATAGAAAATATTGTCATATTTTAGTCAGCAATCAAGTAACATAATTAATGGTTTTTGTAACGGGTGCTACCGGAATTCTGGGGAGAATACTTGTGTTGGAACTTCTTAAAAGAGGTAAGAACGTAAGAGCTTCCAAAAGACCGGGCAGCAATTTAAACGAAGTAAGGCATTCATATAGCTTTTATACTGAGAATCCTGATGATTTTTTTAATAAGATCGAATGGGTAGATGTAGATTTTAATGATCTCAATACGCTTCAGGCCGCTTTAAAAGGAGTAGAAGAAGTGTATCACTGTGCCGCAAAAGTAAGCTTTCATCCCAAAGATGAAAAAGAAATGTACCATACCAATATCAAAGGGACAGAAAACCTGTTGTTTGCCTGTGAAGGATCTGATGTGAAAAAATTTCTGCATGTAAGCTCTGTTGCCGTTTTGGATAATTTTAATGAAAAAGGGGAGCTGGATGAAGATTCTGATTTTAATCCGAAAATTGAACATTCTGCTTATGCTATTTCCAAACATCTATCTGAAATGGAAGCCTGGAGAGCTTCTGCAGAAGGACTCAATGTAGCTATCCTCAATCCGGGAATGATCATTGGAAGCGGAAACTGGAACCAAAGCAGTGGAGAGCTTTTTTCTACCTTTGCTGATAATGGTTTTACCTTTGCAGGAGGTTCCGCTTATGTAGATGTAAGAGATGTGGCAAATATTGCTATAGAATTGCTTGAGAATAATATTTTTGGAGAACGGTTTATCATTGTTTCTGAGAATAAAAGATTTACAGATCTTGCGAAACAAATCAGAACAAGGCTAGGTCTTAAAGATGCTAAAGTACTTCAGGAATCGCTATTGAATCTTGGAAGAATAGCTAATATACTTCTCGGATGGCTGATTCCCAAGCTGAAGATGGTGACCAAATCAAATATTGAAGCGATATCCTCGTTCAACACTATTTCCAATCAAAAAATAAAAGATAAACTGAAGTATCAGTTTATTCCTGTACAAGAAAGTATAGACTTTCACCTGAACAATTATATTAACGACAAAAAGCTGAAGAAATGAATCTGGCAGAGGCAATTATCCTTAAAAATGTAGAAAAACATCCTATAAAAGCTGCTATAGGCTTTAAAAAGAAAGATGAGGCCTGGAAAGAGCTGAGCTGGCAGAAATTCAGTGAAATTATTTTTAAAACAGCCAATGCTCTGAAAGAAGCAGGAGTTCAGGAAGACGATAAAGTGGCTATTTATTCAGACAATTCTTCTGAATGGATGATCTGCGATTTGGCGGCAATGTCTATCGGAGCGGTGACGGTTCCCATTTATTCAACAAACAACGCCGAACAGGCTGAATATATCATTAATGATTCCGGTGCTAAGGTTGTCTTAGTAGGAAACCAGGCTCAGTATGACGCCTGTCTGGAGATTCTGCATAAAGAAGAGAATCATCTTGATACCATTATCATTTCCAAAAAATCGGTGTGGATCAAGAAAGAATTCAATAGTTTTTACCTTGAGGATTTTATAGCGAAAGCTTCTCCGACACTGGAAATATGTAAAAGAGAATATGAAGATACAGCTACGCTGATCTATACTTCCGGAACAACCGGAACACCTAAAGGCGTAATGCTTACCCATGGAAATTTTATCAAAGCCTTTGATTCTCACTTTGAGTTTTTTAAGTTTAAAAACTTTGAAGAAGAACTTTCATTGGCATTTTTACCTTTAAGTCATGTTTTTGAAAGAAGCTGGAGCCTGCTGTGCCTTTATGGAGGTGCAAGGGTCTATTTCCTTGAAGATCCGAAAAATGTTGCTAAAGCACTGGAAGAAGTGAAACCTACCACCATGTGTGCGGTACCGAGGTTTTTCCAGAAAGTATATGCCGGAGTATTGGAAAAAGCAGAGGAAGGTTCATCATTTAAGAAAAAAATCTTTGACTGGGCCTTGAAAACAGGATGGGAAACTGCAGAATTGAGAAGAAATGAAAAAAGTATTCCTTTTGTGCTGAAGTGTAAGGAATCTGTTGCAGATATGCTGGTCTTCAGTAAAATAAAAGAGAAAATGGGTGGCCGATTGTGGTTTCTGCCTTGTGGAGGTGCTTCCTTATCCCCTGAAGTAACCAAATTCTTTGAGTCTGTAGGAATCCATGTGACAGTAGGGTATGGATTGACAGAAACGACTGCTACTTTAACACTCTTCCCTTTGACTCATTTCGAGCATGGTACCAGTGGGAAACCACTGCCTGGAGTAGAGCTCAGAATTGGAGAAAGCGATGAAATTCAGGCTAAAGGAAACGGAATCATGAAGGGGTATTACAACAGACCTGAAGAGACTCAGAAAGTTTTTACCAACGACGGATGGTTCAAAACGGGTGATGCCGGGAAACTTGATGACAAAGGAAACCTGATCATCACAGACCGAATCAAAGATCTGATGAAGACGTCCAATGGAAAATATATTGCTCCACAACAGATTGAAAATCTTCTGACCAATAATAACTTTATACAGCAGATCATGCTGGTTGCAGAGGGAAGACAGTTTGTTTCCGCATTGATTGTTCCAAATTTTGAATTCCTGCAGGACTTTATCAAGAATAATAATATTCCTTTTACAAGCTGGGGAGAGATAGTAACCAACGAAAAGGTGATTAACTTTTATAAAGATAAAGTGAAAGAATTGCAAAGCCATCTTGCCGACTATGAGAAAGTGAAAAAATTCACCTTAATGCCGGCGGAATTTGATATCAATACAGGAGAAATTACACCTACATTGAAAGTCAAAAGGAATGTAGTCCTTAAAAAATATGCAGATATAATTGAGAAAATGTATTAATTGTATAGACACTTTATTTTTCAAAAATCCCTGGTTTTCACGTATATCCTAATGGGAGGCGTAAGAATTTTCCTTCTCTGAAAAGGGGACAAATCGAGGATTTGACGGAAGCGTTAGAAAAATCAAGTCTTATTACTTAAAATAAACGATGACAACACAAGAATTTATAGGAAATCCAAACTTTACGATTCAATCACAAACTGTTTCAGAAAGCTGTCCATCTAATATTGCCCTGATTAAGTATTGGGGAAAATATGAGAATCAGATTCCTGCTAATCCGAGTATCAGTTATACTTTAAACCACTGTAAAACGAATACTTCCATGGAGTTTGTGGCTGCTGAGCCTTTTTCTGTGCAGACTTTTCTGGCAGGAAATGAGGAAGTGAAGTTTGCCGAAAAAATTGAAAAATATTTCAAAAATATTGAGCAGTATTTACCTTGGATCTTAAAAGGAAAATATATTATCAGAACAGAAAATACATTCCCGCACAGTTCAGGAATAGCGAGTTCAGCTTCAGGATTTGGAGCTATTGCTAAATGCCTGATGACAATGGATGAAATGTTTACAGGAAAAACTTCTGAAGAAGGATCCTTAAGAAAGGCTTCATTCTTAGCCAGGTTAGGAAGCGGAAGCGCATGCAGAAGCCTATATAACGGATTGGTGGTTTGGGGAGAAACAGATGAGGTTGAGAATAGTTCTGATCTATTTGCTGTACCTTATCCGGATCATGAGATTCACGATACTTTCAAAAGCTTTAATGACTGGGTTTTATTAATCCATGAGGGGCAGAAAAGTGTTTCTTCTACAGTGGGACACGGTTTAATGAAGACCAATCCATATGCAGAAAGAAGATTTCAGGAAGCAAGAGAAAATTTTGTTCCGATGAAAGAGATCCTGAAAAGTGGAAACATGGACCAGTTTATTAAATTGGTTGAACATGAAGCACTTACTCTTCATGCGATGATGATGATGAGTGATCCTGCTTTTATTCTGATGAGAACCGGAACACTGGAAGTGATCAATAAGATTTGGGATTTTAGAAAAGAAACCGGATTACCTTTATTCTTTACACTGGATGCCGGGGCCAATGTTCACCTTTTATTCCCAAATAACGGAACTGAAGACAAAATAAAAACATTCATTGAAGGAGAACTGCTGCAACATACCCAGAAAAATGGAGTAGTAAAGGATGTGATGAGGTTTTAGAAAATAGATCATATTCAAAAAAGTGAGCTTTAGCTCACTTTTTTATTGACTAAACTTATTGATATTCCTATTAGTGCTTTGTCATTCCGTAGGAATCTAAACCATGTAGATAAACATCGCATTCAATATGATATTCTTTCATACTTTAAAATTAAGATACTGTGATTCCTACGGAATGACAAACAGAATGTTTTATTTTTATGTAATAATGAAAAAATAAGTTTCAATCAGATTGTAATTATAGATATTCCTATCAGTGCTTTGTCATTCCGTAGGAATTTAAACCATGTAAATAAACATCGCATTCAATATGATATTCTTTCATACTTTAAAATTAAGAAGCTGGGATTCCTACGGAATGACAAACTGAATGTTTTATTTTTATGTAATAATGAAAAAATAAGTTTCAATCAGATTGTAATTATATATTTATCAGTGCTTTGTCATTCCGTAGGAATCTAAACCATGTAAATAAACATTGCAGTCAATATGATCCTCTTTTTATACTTTAACACTAAGAGATTGCATTCTTACGGAATGAGAAGATTACAGTTAAATTTCTATTACCCGAATTTATCACTTGAAAACATTGCTTAAAACCAATTTTCAAACAGGTAATTCAGAAACTCTAAATTCGGGTTTATTTCTCTTATTAGTTCCAGCTTTTTTATCCTTGGCCAGCTTTTAATCTCTTTTTCTCGTTCAATTGCATGGTGAATCCAGCTATATTTTTCGTAATAAATCAAAAACTCAACGTTATATTTTGCTGTAAAACTGCCTGGGTTTTTCTTTGTTTTATGTTGGTATAATCTTTCATGAAGATTACCTGTAACTCCCGTATAGAGAACGGATCTATGCTTATTGGTGAGAATATACACATAGAATGTATATATCCCTTCTGAAAATCCTATCATTTGTGTATTTGTTTTTTATGTTGTTATAGGATTCTATAGAATCCTATAACGGTTTATAAATATAATAAACAATACTATATTCTTTTATACTTTAAAATTAAGAAGCTGGGATTCCTACGGAATGACAAACTGAATGTTTTATTTTTTATGTAATAATGAAAAATAAGTTTCTATCAGATTGCAATTATAGATATTCCTATCAGTGCTTTGTCATTCCGTAGGAATCTAAACCATGTAAATAAAGGAAGCAAAGGATAATATATTCTTGAATTTTTCTTACTTTTATTCAACCAATTAATCCATCATCACATGAATAAAATTGCCGGAATTCTTCTATTATTAGGCGCTTTTTGTTTTGGTCAACAGAATCAGGACATTGAGAAACCTATTCGAAATTTGTTTCTTGGCATGAAGAATGCGGATCCTGAGCTGCTGAAATCTGCTTTTTCCGAAAATGCAGTTCTTCAGACGATAGCCAAAGACGGAACCGTAAAAAATGAAAGTATTCAGGATTTTATAGCATCTGTTTCTAAATTTTCAACAGGAGACCTGGAGGAAAGGATTCTAGTAGATGCTGTGCATACAGATGGAAATCTGGCAAGTGTATTCACCCCTTATTCTTTCTACCTGAAAGGCAAATTTTCCCATTGCGGAGCCAATAGTTTTCAGCTTGTAAAACAAAATAGCGACTGGAAGATTCAGTATGTTATCGATACAAGAAGAAAAGACAATTGCAGAGAAATAAAATAATAAAGCCTAATTATACAACGATTAAAAAATATAAATGAAGATGAAGATCCATCATATTGCAATTATCTGTTCAGATTATTCCGTTTCAAAGAAGTTTTATACGGAAATTTTAAATTTAAATATCATCAGGGAAGTCTATCGTGAAGAAAGACAGTCTTACAAACTTGATCTGGCGATTGGAGATCATTACGTTATTGAGCTGTTCTCTTTTCCTGATCCACCTCAGCGCCCTTCACGCCCTGAAGCTTGTGGTCTGAGACATCTTGCCTTCTCTGTTGAAAATGTTACAGAAAAGCGTAATGAATTAGTACATAAAGGATTGGATTGTGAAGAGATCAGGATCGATGAATTCACAGGAAAAGAATTTTTCTTTACCCAGGATCCGGACCAACTGCCACTGGAGTTTTATGAAATATAAAGATTAGTGAGCGTACCCTGCAAAAAAACTTACAGCCATTATGGCCAAAACAATAGAGGAAATGACTACATATACGTAGTCTTTTTCTTTTAGGTAACCTATTAAGGCGAAGACGATCCTCATTAAAGGAGTAAAGATCAACAAAAGGATTCCCAGCTGAATAATAGCCATTCCTTCCCCTTTGCATAAAGAAGTCCAAAAATGTCCCCATACCTTTTCTGAAGAGTTGCCGATATCCAGAGAGGTGTATTTTTTTGGCATTTCAAAACCTTCAGTAAAAAGCTTGATAAAACCGACCAATGAAGTAGCCACAGATAGAATAACACCTAGTCTTAGAAGATTTCCTACGGAACGGTTCAGATCTACGTCTGTAAAATTCTTTTTCATTATCTGAAGCTTTTATTGATACCGTTATACATCATATAAATGGAAAGGATCGTAATCACAATGGCAAAAAATACTTTTAGTTTTTTAGTTTTTGAAACCATCAATGTTTTTGAACCAATAAAACTTCCTATGACCACACCTATCAGTACGGGAGCTACGATAACCGGGATGATTTCTCCTCTTTGAAAATAAATCAGGGCACTGGCTACTGCCGTTACTCCAATCATAAAATTACTGGTGGTTGTAGAAACTTTGAAAGGCAGTTTCATCATATTGTCCATAGCCAAAACTTTCAAAGCTCCGGAACCTATTCCTAAAAGTCCGGACATGGCGCCCGCAAACATCATCATCAAAAATCCAGGAACTGTATTTCTTGCAGAATAGCTTTTTAAGATTCCTTTATCAGGAAAAGTTCCGTAAAGTTTTAACTTGTCTTCGAGACTTCCTTTTATGAGTGGTTCCTGGTGGTCAGGTTTTCCTTTAAGATTTAAAACAACCGTCAGAAGCAGAATACTTGCGAAAATAATTCCAATGGTATTGGGATTAAGCATTCCTGAAACTAAGGCTCCGATAATAGCCCCTGCCGTGGTGGCAATTTCGAGGAACATCCCGATTCTCATGTTGGTAAAACCTTCTTTTACAAAGGCTACTGCTGCACCGGAAGAAGTCCCGATCACCGAAATGAGGGAAGCGCCGATGGCATAATGCATTGGAACGCCAAAACCCAGCGTTAATAAAGGAATGATGATAACTCCCCCTCCTAAACCCGTAAGTGAACCTAAAAGACCAGCGGAAATTGCGCCAAGGAAGAGTATGATGATTTCTGACATACTACAATTAATGTTACAAATATAAAATTATTGTAGTAGTCTGCCAAACATTTGAAAAAGATAAATTTAACGTATTTTTGTATGCATGAAAAATGAATTGAAATTATTTTATGTTATCCTGGGGGCTACGCCTAAAGGAAGAAACATTGAACAACACGATGTATTTTTCGGAATTGCCGAAAGCCTTAAAGATTTGGTTCCGGATATGAAAGACTTCTGGAAGGAAGCAGAAGGTAAGATACATATTGATTGTCATCAGGAGGTTAAGTTTGCAGATGGATATGAACTACAGATTGTTGAGAAAGGAGAAAAGGCATCTGAAGAACAATTGTATTTTCTTAATTTAGGAGGATATAAGAAAGGTTTTTTTGAAGAATTTCATGAACAGCATCTGATGGTTGGCTCATCTATGGGAGAGATTATTAAGAGGGCAAAAGCCACCGAATTTTATCAGACGATGGGATTTGAAGGAGCTGTAAGCCATGTAGATGATAAACATGGAGTAGATATCGATGATATCTTCAATGTGAATGATATCCTTCCTCTGAAAATGAAAGAAAAATATTCTATAGTTCTTAAAAAAACTGAGGCAGAGAATCAGGAAAACCCAATGGGACTTGGATACTTAAAAATTGATAAAGTTCAATAAGAATAAATCTAATAAAAATAAAAAATGAAAATAGGAATTCTGGGAGGCGGACAGCTGGGAAGAATGTTGATACAGAGTGCTCTGAAATATGATGATGAGTTTTATACATTGGATCCTGCATCTGATGCACCATGTCATAATATTTCATATTTCACACAGGGAAACTTCAATGATTATGAAACGGTTCTGAACTTCGGAAAAGATAAAGATGTGGTTACCATTGAAATAGAACATGTGAATGCGGATGCTTTGGCAGAACTTGAAAAGCAGGGAATAAAAGTAGTTCCTAATGCGAGTATTATCAAAACCATCCAGCAAAAAATCCTTCAGAAAGAATTTTATAAAGCTTACGATATCCCAAGCCCTGAATTTCAGATTGTCTGGAACAGTGATGAAAAAATCATGATGCCCCTGCCATTTGTTCAGAAAATGAATACGGGAGGCTATGATGGAAAAGGGGTACAGGTGATCAAAACGGAAGATGATTACCAGCATCTATGGAAGGATGCCTCTGTGATCGAAAGCCTTGTGGATATTGATAAAGAATTATCTGTAATTGTAGCCAGAAATGAAAAAGGAGAAACCAATATTTTTCCTGTAACGGAAATGGTTGCTGATCCCAAGTTGAATCTATTGGATTTTAATGTATGTCCGGTTCTTCTTACTGAAGATGTTCAATCTCAGATTGATTCTATTACTGAGAAATTTTTAAATGCTGTTAATTCTCCGGGATTATTTGCTATTGAATTGTTCTTAGATAAAGAAGGAAAAATTTGGGTTAATGAAACGGCTCCAAGACTGCACAACTCGGGACACCAGAGTCAGGAAGGAAATACCAATTCACAGTTTGAGCAAATGTACCGTGTGGTAAAGAACTTACCATTGGCGGATACAGATGCTATTACCTATAGTGGTATGCTGAATCTGGTAGGAGCAGAAGGATATGAAGGAAAAGTAGTATACGAAGGAATGGAAGATGTCCTTAAGTTACCAGAAACCTACATCCATTTATATGGAAAAACCGAAACCAAACCTGGAAGAAAAATGGGACACATCAATGTGTTGGCAGATTCCAGAGAAGAGCTTATGGAAAAGCTTGTCATGGTGAAAGGAATGGTGAGAGTGATTTCAGAATAACTTAAGTCTCAAAAAATATAAAAAGGAAGCGATTTCTATCTTTGAAATTGCTTCCTTTTTTCTTTTAGTTCTAAGTGCTCTTATGACCTGGGAAATCATCGTGTTGAACACAATGCATTCAATAGGAATGGATTTTTACCGTCTAAATCTATAATGGATTCATTAAAAAGGAATCTCCAAAGTTCTTCCTTTATATTCCCCTTTCTCAATAGTGAAAAGGGCTACATAAGTACCGGCACCATCAGAATTTAACATGGATATGTATAAAATATCATTGGTACGGTCATAATAACAGGTTGTAGATTTATTATTGATCTCGAACAGATTCTCAATCTCTTTTGCAGGAATTTGAATGATTTTGTTTCCCATTTGTGCAGTAATAGAAATATAGTGTGTCTTAGGAATGGTACCGTCTATTCCCCAAATTTGCTGCTCTTTATAGAAATCTCCATACAGTGTTGAAGAAAAATCTTTTTCATTTTCCTTAAAATTAAATGTTCCGGAAACAATATTTACTTTAATATTTCCTGACTTAAAGATTGCTTTGTTTGCATCACGTACAGTGGGGGGAACAGCCTGATAAGATTTTATATATTTCAGTCTTGAATTGTGAATGTAACCATTGCTTACATTAGCCCAATTCTTATTGTCATCTTCAAATATATAGACGATTTCATCCGAATTGATCTTTCCAATGATTTTACTGTTGGCATCTGCATTTTCCCTTACATTTACATAGCCGTCCTTATCTACAATCTTTGCAAACTGCGCAAAAGAAAGCTGTACCCCTAAGGTTGCTGTTAAAAGGATTATCTTCTTTGTTTTCAATATTGTTTTAAAGACTAAAAGCATGGCTAAACTAGCTGGTATTATTTAAAGATATTCTGAATCACATTTCCTATTTCCACAAAGTCTCCATGGTTTCCTACGGAGCGTATTTCGGGGCTGTTTTTATCATATTCTGAGAATGGAAAAATCAAAAGATAATTATTGTCACTCAGATTTCTGTTTAAAAGTTCAGGAATTAATCTCATTCGCGGAATATAAGACTTCATACCGCGTTTGGCCATCAAGATAATTAAAGCTTCATCATCCTTAAGCTGGGCAGCTGTTTTTTCACCGTCCTGCCATGTGCTCATGATAATGAATTCTGCTTCTATACTGGCTTTCTTCATGATTTTCTGAAGAATATCAATAATGTTTTCAGGGGCATAAAAAACCATTGTTGCCCCGGAATTTCTGGCAATATTCCAAACCCTTAAAAGTGCATGGAAGAATCCAGCATCTTTATGGGCATTTTCAGGAATCATCACAGCATACCTTTTGATTGTAGAGAGAGGCTGTGCTGCATGGTATACCAATATATTCACATCATCATTCTGAAGGTAACCATTGTATAGATTATAGACAAAAGACGGGGAGAATCCCTTCTCATCTTCTAATCCAATAATAAGATCTGTAATTTTCTGTTCTTTAATTACGTTGTTGACCCCATTGATAACATCATTGTCGTACCTTTTTAAAGCCTGTAATTTCACATCTGCTGCTGCCGCTGCATCTGTAGCTTGATGAAGAAGTTTTTCCGCATTTTTTACAGAAGATTCATTCTTATCTTCATTAATTACATTTAAAGCAAACAGGTCTTCCGTGTTAGAGTGAGCTTTTATGAGGATTCCAAGATTGACCATTCTTTCAACAGTTTCTTCATGGTTGATGGCTAACAGTATATTTTCATCTTCATGGCTGTTCCCTGAAACGGTATCTTCATTATCCGTTTCTGCAATTTTCTGGGCACTTGCCATAGAAATGAAAGAGGAAATGGTACAGGAAATAAGAATCAGTAAAATACTTCCGTTCAGTACATGCTCGTTCAATAATCTTACGGGTTCTCCAGTCTCGGTTTCGGAGAGGATAATGTTATAACCTACCATTACCGATGCCAGTGTGGCGGCCGCTGAAGCAGAACTTAGTCCGAAGATCAGTTTTCCTTCTTCTTTAGTCAGTCTGAAAGTTTTTTGAGTGGCTACAGCGGAAAGATATTTTCCTCCAATGGAGGCTACAAGCATAATTCCGGCTACCTCAAGCGTTTCCCAGCTTTTAAAGAAAACCTTAAAGTCGATCAGCATTCCAACACTGATCAGGAAGAACGGGATAAAGATCGCATTTCCTACAAATTCAACTCTGTTCATCAAAGAAGAAGTATGGGGAATAAGCCTGTTTAATGCCAATCCGGCAAAGAATGCACCGATAATAGCTTCTACACCGGCTAGCTCAGCAAGCATAGCAGCCAGATAAATCATAACCAGTACAAAAATATATTGCGAGATTTTATCATCCACCCTTTTGAAAAACCAACGTCCTATAATAGGGAATACAATAAGTACAATAAGGGCAAAAACCACAAAAGAAACTGATAGTTTTACCCAAAATTCAGTACCTACATCTCCCTGTGACATTCCAACGATTACGGCAAGAACCAATAAAGCCAGAATATCTGTAATCATTGTTCCTCCAACGGTAATATTAACGGCCTTATTTTTTGCAATCCCCAATTTACTTACCAATGGATAGGCGATAAGGGTATGAGAAGAAAAAAGACTGGCAAATAATATCGAAGTCAGCATCGAGAAATGAAGGAGATAATAACCGCCTAAATATCCTAAAACAAATGGAACAGTAAAGGTATAAAGTCCAAAAGTAAGGCTTTTCCATTTGTTCTTTTTAAAATCACCCATGTCGATCTCCAGTCCGGCCAGAAACATGATGTAGAGGAGTCCGGTAGTTCCCGTAACTACAATGCTGCTGTCTCTGGACAGTACATTGAAACCATTAGGTCCTATTATGGCTCCGGCAATGATAAGCCCCAGCAGATGTGGAACTTTAATTTTATTCAATAATAGTGGTGCTGCAAGGATAATGACCAGTACCAACAGGAACTTCAGTACCGGATCTTCTATAGGAAGACTCAGATTATGTATACTCAATAACATCATAGGTGCTTATTTTGTGGAACGTACTAACTCAACAGAGAACTTGGCACTGCAGCCATCAGAAGTAATGGTTCTGGTTCCCTTGATTTTGTTATCGGAAATATCGTTAAGAAGGACATTCATTTCTACATTCTTTTTTGCTGTAGAATCTGTCTTAAAAGATAATTTGATCTCATTATTTTCAAACTTACCGGCATAAAGTCTTACCAGATTGTTATTGTTGATAATTTTTGTGATCGGCTGGGTAGAATCATTATCAAATTCCCAGATATCGGTACGCTGATCACCTACCGCATAATCACTGCAGTTGGATTCTGTACAGATTACTTTTCCGTTCCATGATCCTGAAATTTCTGCCGGCCATACTGCTATTTTTACCGAATCCTTTTTAGCAAAAACACTGTCTCTCATTTTAAGAAGTGACTGATATTCGGATTCTTTTTTTGCGAATATCTTCTCCTTTTCGAGCAATTGTTTTTCTCGGTCTGTCAGGTTTTTTTCTTTTTCTTTAAAGTCACAGCTGATCAAAAGTAAAGAGGCTGCCAGAAGTACAAAAAATGTGTTTTTTAGCATATTGTGTAGGTTGAGTATAACAATATAAGGAAAAAAGAGGAAATGTGAAAAATATCCTCATGTAAAAGATGGCTTCCCTACAATATAATAAATAAAACATTGGTGGTTTCCCTGTCATTATTTGTTCATAATAGTTATTACTTTTGAGTAATGGGAATTATTTGATTTAGGAACTAAAAATTTAAAAAATGAAAAATATTTTTCTTTTCCTTTTCTGTTCAGTCAATATGCTATTGGCACAGGAAGCAAGCTCCGCTAAGGATAAGCTGCAATCTGTTTTGCTTTGGAAAAAAATTCCGGATGGACCAGGCCCAGCAGGTGAAAATAAAGCATCCCCAAAAGGTTCATTAACTCATATTGCTGTTCCCCAATTAATCATTCATGAACCAACAAATCCCAATGGAATTGCCATATTGGTGATAAGTGGGGGAGGTTATGCCCATATTGAATCAGGATCAGAAGGTTATCCGACCGGAGAGTGGCTGAAGTCACTGGGAATTACAGCATTTGAATTGGAATACAGGCTTCCCGGAGAAGGATGGACAAGTAATATGGTCCCATTTCAGGATGCTCAGCGCGCGTTAAGAATAATCAGAAGCAATGCGGACAAATATAAAATTGATCCCAATAAAATAGGGGTACTGGGATTTTCTGCGGGAGGACATTTGGCGGGTTATATTTCCTCTACGTTTAATACAGCGTATTATTCGCCACAGGATGCTATGGATTTAGTTTCGGCACGACCTAATTTCACGGGCATGATTTATCCCATCGTATCTATGTTGCCACCTAACAATAATACCCATTCATTTAAATCTTTATTGGGAAAGAATGGGGATGCAGAGAGCGAAGCCAAACTTTCAGTTGAAAAGCAAGTGGGAACTCAGACACCTATGACCTTTTTAGCACAATCTGAAGACGATCCTATTTCTCCGGTAGAAAACAGTATTCTCATGTATCAGGCACTGAAAAATAATAAAGTTCCGGCAGAAATGCATTTATTCCAGTCAGGGGGTCACGGTTGGGGGTTAGGTAAAAAAGGGACTAATACTGAAGAATGGCCGAAATTATTTTTAAACTGGCTAAAAATAAATGGTTTTTTAAAAAATGGAGACCATTAGATGCTTGCCGCTTTTTCTATCTTTTTCTTTTTAAACATTTCAGGTCTGTAATTGATAATAAAGACACCACAGATAATTAAGGCCGTTGCAATAATAAATTTAAAAGAAATCTTTTCATCCATAATCAGCCATCCTAAGAAAATAGCAATAATAGTATTGATATAGGCAATAATAGAAACCTGTACCGGAGAGATCTTTGTTAATGCATAATGGAATGCAAAAAAGGCAGCTACCGAGCCAAAAACAGAGAGGTATAACATAGCAGAGATACTCTTTAAAGTCCAGTTTTCAAAGTTGTAATTTTCTGAAAAAATAAAGGCGAAAATGATCTGAACGACTCCCGCAAAGAGAAACTGATAAAATAGGTTCAGGGTGATATTTCCGCTTTGAATATTCATTTTTTTGGTAAAGATTGTTCCTGAAGCCCATCCTGAAATAGCACAGAAAAGGAAAATCATTCCTGTCCTGTATTGGGGGTTGGCAAGATCTTTAAGGCCGTCCCAGAACACAAAAAGTATACCGCTGAAACATATCAAAACACCAGCCATAGCCCTAAAACTGAATTTTTGCAGGCCAATGGCAAGACTTCCTAAAAACACCAGAATAGGAGCACAAGCACTAATTAGAGAAGCCAGACTGCTGGTAACGCTTTCTTCAGCTACTGTAACCATTCCATTGGCTATAACCAGCATTAGGGAAGCGAAAATAACTTGATACCCCAGATTTTTCCATCCAATCCACTTAAATTCCTTTCGGGAAAGGAGAATAAAAAGCATGATAATAGAAGCAAAAAGTTGACGGATTCCTGCAACAAACCACGCGGGAATAGTTTCTACTGCGACACGAATGGCTAAAAATGTAGTTCCCCAAACAATAGCAACAGTAAAAACGGCAAAAATGAGTTTATAATCTTTCAAGGGTAAATAAGATGTGATTGACAAATTTACCGGTTTTTAAATAAACGGGATGGGCACAGTTGGTGTAATTTTTACTGATACAGATCTATATTTAATGAATTTTCGCCTCTATTTTAAATGTTGAATATGATGAATAGGGAGTAATTAATTCTTTTTGATTTATATTTTTTTATTATTGGCTGATGACTTAAATTTTAACAAGAGGTTTTAATTTTTTATCTTTGAGGATCTAATAAAATTGAAGATGGTAGGAATTATTATGGGCAGTCAGAGTGATCTGCCAATCATGGAACAAGCTGCAAATTTTCTGAAAAGTCTGGATATTCCATATGAACTGACCGTTGTTTCGGCACATAGAACACCGGAAAGAATGTTTGAGTATGCGAAGACGGCTAAAGAAAGAGGCCTGAAAGTAATTGTTGCCGGTGCAGGAGGTGCTGCACACCTTCCCGGAATGGTAGCAAGCTGTACCACACTTCCGGTAATAGGGGTTCCTATTTTATCCAGTAATTCTATTGACGGATGGGATTCTGTACTGTCTATCCTTCAGATGCCTGGTGGAATTCCGGTAGCCACTGTAGCCTTAAACGGGGCTTTAAATGCAGGGATTTTAGCGGCAAAGATTTTAGGAAGTGCAGATGCTCAGATAGCTGAAAATCTTCAGAAATATCAGGATTCTTTGAAAGATAAAGTACTGGGAACTGTGGATGATATCAAAGCACAGCATCCTAATCATTTTGATCAATAGTTGCAACGGACTTATAATATTCAAAAGCCTCACTGAAAAGTGAGGCTTTTTGTTTTTTAGTAAGTTTTTGAAGAAACAGTGTCATTTTTAATAAACTGCAGAACGTTTTTTTTGATAATGAGATTGCGTGAATCAGGTATACATCAAAAAAGATAAATAAAATATGTTCCACATAAAAATGGAAGGGTTTTTATTAGTCCTGAACCATATTGTCTCTTGTATTTTTCTGGACGGAGATGGCTCCAAAAAGTGCCAATAGAAACGCAAAGGCATAGAACCCTTTTTCACTTGGAAGTATGGTAGCATTCCAAAGTCCTACCGCCAGTAATACAATAGATGATAGTGTTGCAAACCAACAGATCCCGTAATAAATATCTGTTACCTGAATATTCTCTAATCTGTCACGGACTGCTTTCTGAAGAGAAACAACCGCAAATAGGCCATAGAGCAGGATTGTGAAATAATATCCTTTTTCGTTCAACAGCATTTCAGCTCTTGCAAGGCCTACAATATAGCCGACCATTCCTGCTCCCAATGCTACCCAGGATGCAGCGATGAATGCATTCGAGACTTTTTGTTTTTTCATAGATTAATGTTTTATTTAAGAAGGCTAAGATATTCATTTTTTATAAACAGAGCTCTAGGAGAGAGAAAATATGGGCAAAATACGGTGAAATACATTCATTAATTTTAATGTTTTGGCTAAAGCCAGTTTGATTTTATTCTATCGTGAAAACGGACTAAAGTCCGTTCCTATTGAATGTTTATAAGGATTATTTAACCCCGAATCTCACACTCCATAATTCACACCTCATAAAAAAAACTCCCCAAATTGGAGAGCTCTTATCTTATTGAGTGATGTATTTATAATCGTACTGAACGAAAAGATTTCCATCTGACCCCCTTTTCCTATAACCTATACGGGTAATCCTGAGTCATTATACTGTATTTTTTGCTTTCAAAAATAAGGAATGCTCAGGAGGTCTAAATAAAAAAAATCCCACTATTTGGAATAGTGGGATCATATTATATTTTGATGTAACTCTTAGTATCTGTAGTACTCAGGTTTGAATGGTCCTTTTACGTCCACACCGATGTACTCAGCTTGTTCTGTAGAAAGAGTTTCAAGCTCTACGCTTAATTTTTTAAGGTGTAAAGCAGCTACTTTCTCATCTAAGTGCTTAGGAAGCATGTATACTTCGTTTTTGTAAGCCGCAGCGTTGTTCCATAATTCGATCTGAGCCAAAGTCTGGTTAGAGAAAGAGTTAGACATTACAAAACTTGGGTGTCCTGTTGCACATCCAAGGTTTACCAGTCTTCCTTCTGCTAAGATAATAACTTCTTTTCCTTCGATAGTATAGATATCAACCTGAGGTTTCACTTCAGATTTAGTCTGACCGTAGTTTTTGTTTAACCAAGCCATATCGATTTCGTTGTCGAAGTGTCCGATGTTACAAACGATAGCTTTGTCTTTCATTTTAAGGAAGTGCTCTCCTCTTACGATGTTAAAATTACCGGTTGTAGTAATGATGATATCTGCATTATCTACTACAGTATCTAATCTTTTTACTTCATATCCATCCATAGCAGCCTGAAGTGCACAGATAGGGTCAATTTCAGTAACCGTAACAATAGAACCAGCTCCTCTGAAAGAAGCAGCAGTACCTTTACCTACGTCTCCGTATCCACAAACTACCACTCTTTTTCCAGCTAACATAACGTCAGTAGCTCTTCTTACAGCATCTACTGCAGATTCTTTACATCCGTATTTGTTGTCGAATTTAGATTTAGTTACTGAATCGTTTACGTTGATAGCAGGCATTACTAAAGTTCCGTTCTTCATTCTTTCGTACAATCTGTGTACTCCGGTAGTTGTTTCCTCAGAAAGACCTTTGATATCTTTTGTGAATTCAGGGTATTTATCAAAAACCATATTGGTTAAATCTCCACCATCATCCAGAATCATGTTTAATGGTTTTCTGTCTTCTCCAAAGAATAAAGTCTGCTCAATACACCAGTCAAATTCCTCTTCATTTAATCCTTTCCAAGCATATACCGGAATTCCTGCAGCAGCAATAGCAGCAGCAGCGTGATCCTGAGTAGAGAAAATATTACAAGAAGACCAGGTAACTTCAGCTCCTAAAGCTACTAATGTCTCGATAAGCACAGCTGTTTGGATTGTCATGTGAAGACATCCTGCAATTCTTGCCCCTTTAAGTGGCTGAGATGGTCCGTATTCTTCACGAATAGACATCAGGCCTGGCATTTCTGCTTCTGCAAGAGTAATTTCTTTTCTTCCCCATTCTGCTAGGGAAATGTCCTTAACTTTATAAGGAACGTATTGTGTTGTAGTACTCATATGTAATGAATAGTTTTTAAATTCAATTGATAATGAAATGCAAAATTACAATTAATAATTAAGATAAAAAAACGGCAGCCTGAGTTCGGATTTATGAGATTAAACATGGCTTAAAATTATTTAGTCTTAATATAAATAACTATTTTTATCTCATAAATAATACCTTAATGAATCATACCAATACCCAAGACGAATCTCAAAGAAAAGCAAAACCCGTTGCTCCAAAAGTAAAAGAGCTTATAGAAAGAAGTAAAAGTGTAGTTCTGGCCACCGTAGATGCGGAAGGAAATCCTAATTCCAGCTATGCTCCTTTTGTACAGGATGGTCATACATTCTATATTCTGGTATCTTTTATGGCGAGACATACCAAAAATCTTGCAGAAGGAAGAAAAACCTCAATGATGTTTATTGAAGATGAATCTGCTACCAAACAAATATATGCCAGAGAACGTCTGACTATTGAAGCTACAACTTCTCAGATAGAAAGAGACTCTGAAACATGGAATAACGTAGTTGCAAAATTGAAAGAAGCTCACGGAAAAGTAGTGGATGTCATTTCTGAAATGGGTGACTTTATTTTGATTGCTTTACAACCGGTAAAAGGATCTTATGTAAACGGATTCGGAAGTGCTTACTTTGTAGATTCCAATCTTGAAATTATTGAGCATAGAAATGATGTGAACCATCAGTCTAAATAAGAAGAGAGATGAAATTTGATTACCCTTGGCAAGGTTTCAAACCTTGCCAAGGGTATTTCTCTATTCGTTGCTGCTTTCATTTTTTGTAATCAGGACTATTTTTTTTGCAAGAATTAAGGTTGGGTCAATCAAAGGAATGCTTTTTCCGTTTTTGACAATCTTAGTTTCTATAGGAAATAGGAGAGGGAGTTCTGTACAACCGAGTATAATAACCTCGGCCCCGCTATTGATGACGAAATCTGCTGCTTTAAGAAGGCTCTCTTTACAAAGTCCCTCAGTAAACCCTGCCTTTACTCCAAATTTACCATAGATACTTTCCATGACATTATTTTGATGTTCCTGATCGGGAATAACAACATCAAATCCAAATTCTTCCAGGATATTATGGTAGACTTTACTTTCAATAGTTCCACTGGTGGCCAGTAATCCTACTTTCACTGATTCTCCAAAGCTTTCACGAATGTATTCAGCTGTTGTTGTCAGCATATTGATGATCGGAATACTTAAATGTTCCTGAATATCTTGTACAAAAGCATGGGCCGTATTGCAAGGAATAGCAATGGCGTCAACTCCTTCGGCTTCCAAACGTCTGCAAGTGGAAAACAGGGCTATACTCGGATCTGTTTCATTATAGATCAGATGGGCTGTTCTATCGGGAATCTGAGGGTTTTGCTCAACAACCATCTTAATATGGTCCTGATCCTTTTGTGCAGGTGTATTCTTGATAATTTTGTTCATGAAATCTACGGTAGCTGAAGGGCCTACACCTCCTAATATGCCAAGTTTAAATGGTTTTGCAGTTATATCGCTATCATGTTCTAAAGCATAATCAGCATAGATCTGGTTTACATCAAGAATGGATATTCCCCGCTTCCATAGCTGCTCTACAATCAGAGAAAGCTCTGTGATTCCCGGCAGGATAATGTCACAGCCATTGCTATTGAGTTCCGTACAAGCTTGGTAGATATATTCTAAAGAAAGCCCGTCAAAATAACCATTTTTGATGCCCTGATCTCCATAAATAGCTTCCATTAACCTTTGCTGATGGGAAGGAAATATTAATTCATGATCAGGAATATATTGGCTCAGCATATGGCTTTCTTTGACATAATCAGATGTTAATACTCCTATTTTTATTGGAGTTTTAAATCTTGAGTTGATATATTCTGCTAATGCTTTGAAAATATTAACGATCGGAATAGAGATTTCTTTTTGAAGTTCTTCTAAAAACGAATGGCTGGCAAAACAGGGAAGAAGTACTTTGGTTAAAGACTGGGCTTCAAATTTTTTGCAGACATTATAGGTGTAATACTTTCTAGACTTTATATCTTCTTCATGATATAAAGGTAGATTGATTTGGCTATAAGGTTGCTGTTCAAATACAAAGTGATACTGTAATTGATTTTTTAATACCCGTTGGTTTTTAAGTAATTTAAAAAATAAGTCACCTCCCGACAAAGTGCCAAGTCCTCCGATAACAGCAATTTTTTCCAAAATTATACTTTTAAGAATAAGAACAAATTTACCACTTTTAGTTTGGGAATCAATAGTAGAAAAACAGGTGTTTTTATAAGATTCATCTTCCTGATGCTTTTGCTGTAAATTGTGGGAGCAACTTGTAATAACTTTGATTCTTTATCTTCCGGTTTGCACCTATTTCTATTTCCGCTTCTTTTCACTATTTTTACCCAATAAAAAAAGAATGCCCCTTTACCGAGATTTTTCAGATGATAATGCCACAATCCTTGTTTGGAAGTATGATGAAAGCGAAGAACTTGATATTCACGAGCTTCTGGAGCCTGAAAATGCTGAAAAAGTAAAGGATTACCATCCCAAAAAACTATTGGAAGTTCTGATGGTACGCAAACTTCTGAAAGGACTAAAGCCATCTTCCAAAATTCTGTATAAAGAAAGAGAACCTTTTCTTTCTCCTCATGATGCGGAAATTTCCATTACCCATTCTTTCCCTTTTGCAGCTATTGCTATTTCTAAAAACAAAATAGGTATTGACGTTGAAAAATTCAATCCTAAAATTTTAAGGGTAATTGATAAATTCACTTATGAAAATGAAAGAGGATTCATTCCTGAAGATAAGGCAGATACTTTTTATACTATTATATGGAGTGTAAAAGAAAGTATGTATAAAATCCACCATTCAAAATATTGGTCTCTGAAGAAAAACTATGAAGTGAAACCCTTTGAGCTTAAACATCTTCATAAGATTAGCTGCCGTGTGTATGACGAACAGTTTTCAGATGAGTTTAAGGCAAGAGTAGAATTTTTTGACGATTATTGCTTTACGATTGTGGAGGCGTAGCAGTAGCGTGCTTCTCAATTCTGTATTTTTCAATAACTTTTCTCTGTTCCTTGGCTACATCATAAATCAGTTCCAGGATATCATGGATGTTTTTAAGTTCCGTTAAATGTGAAATTTTATCGGGATCTCTTCTGTCGATAATCTCATTTTCTTCGATCTCCGTTTTTCTTTTCAAGAGCAGGTCTTCAATGGAAGAATCTTCCGGCTCAAGACGGCTTTCCATTTTAAGAGCTTCGCTGATATCATTACCGTTGAGCAGGGTGGAAGTCTGCTGCATCTCAGCCTCAATTTTTCTGCTCCAGCTTTCGGCGTCTATTTCAGGATACTGCTCATTGCTTTTGGAGTACTGAGAAAGAGAAGCTGTATAGGCTGTGACAAGGTGCGAGGTAGCCACAAACTGATGAACTACTTCCAGTTTTTTCTGTTGGTTTTTAGGATCAGAAATCATTCGCTGGAAATTATCTGAAAGATTGGCCAAAGAAATAATTGCATTTTTTCGCTTTACCTTATAATCTTCGAGGTCAAAATTTCCTTCAAGGAATTTAGAAATTACGCTCTGGAAATAGATGAGGTTATCCGCAGCAGATTTTTTCATCAAATCTAAATTCTGGGTGTGTTCCCAAACCGGCAATACAATATATGATACTGCAAAAGCGATAATTCCGGCAATAGCTGTATCCACCACTCTGTCTTTGAAAATAACATCTATCTTTCCAGGATTTAAGAAATTAAAACTGAGGAAAACATAGATCGTCATGAATAATACAGCCCAAAAGTACCGTCCTTTTAAAAAGCTGAAACACATGATCATGCTTATAAGCAGGATGGCAAATAAAACGCCGTTGATGTGTATAAAATGCAGAATGATATACGCTATGGTAGCTCCGGTAATGGTTCCGTAGAGACGAAGCAGGTTTCTTTGCTTTGTAATGGAATAGGCCGGCTTTAGGATCGCAGTAATGGTAATTAATATCCAGTAGGTATGTCCCAGTCCCAGAAAATCAAACATAGAGAAAAGGTATCCCACCAGCAGAGCGGTAGTAATTCTTATCGCATGGCGAAAATGAGAGGATGATAGTGAAATGTTATTCCTTAGCACTTTAGCATTAAGCTTAGGCTCATTCGGCATAAATTTTTTCAGATCCAGACCGGTAGATAAACTTTTTGCCAGCTTTACATCCTGGGAAAATACTTTATAAATCTCATTGATCTCTTTGGTAATTTCATTGATACGCATCAGGATCTGACGCAGGATCATGAAATTTTCCAGATTTTCTGAGCTTAATTGTTTATTTCTGAGTTCGAAGTAATTGTAATTAAGGTTCTTTAATTCAAGCTCCAGGTTAAATATGGATTTTGCTCGTGTTCCACTTTGGAGGGCAATTCCGATATTGGTAATTTCTTCGGCCAAAAGATTCAGATAATCATGAATGTTAACCAGGATCATACTGTCCTCGAAACTCTGCTGTAGCTTTTGATAGTCACTCTCAGAGGTCATCAGTTTTTCATGAAGGTCCATAGAGTTCAGGAACATCAACATCAGCAAACGACTGGTTGTTGTAGATTCATTAACGATGGTTCTTGTTTTAAAAACAGTTTCCCGGGTGTCTTCCTGAAGGTTTTTTATTTCAATCTGTTTAGCGATAACCTGAGTAGTCAGTTTATCAAAATCAGGATTTTTCTGATAATAATTAGCCTTAATCTTTAAAAATTCTGCCAGCTGAAGATAGTTTTCTCCAATCATCTGGCCAGCCAGTTTATAGGGGCGGATGGTAGTTACAACAAGGAAGATGAGTAAAAACCATATACAGCCACAGGCAAAGATCAGTAAGCTTTTTAAGATATTGCTTCCTGTAAGATGGCCATCAATAAAGATGGCGAGTACAACCAGTGATAGGGAACCTACAGCAGCCAATCTCTGGCCATAAACTCCGATCAGGGAGAAAAACATTCCAAATACAATGATTTCGAGGAGGACTAATAGTTTAAGGTCCATCACCAAGCTGGCGATAAGGGCTACAAAGACAAAACAGCAGATGGCAAAAGTGAGTGCATTTCTTCTTCGGATGAAAGGTCCTGGTTGGTCTGTAAGAGCTACAAAACTGGTTCCGAGAGGAAAGAGGAAATATTCCTTTAAAATCCCAAAGTGGGCAAGGACTAAACAGGGCAGAACTGTAGCTAATGTAATTCTAATGGCAGAATATACATATTGACTGGTTACAAATTTTTTTAGCTCTGCTGAATAGTTCATACTACAAAAATAGCTATTGAATTTAAGAAAATAGTTATAATGATGAGACTTTTGTAAACTTAAATGTTATATTTTTTTAATAGTAGGGGAGAAGTCTTGCCGGCAGTTCATTTTTGCGTTATAAAGTGAATGGTGGATTGACAGAAAAAAAACGAGACAAGCGAAGCGTATTCATGATTGATAATAAGCCCTTCTTCTGTTTCAATAAAAAAAGCCTCATACAGATGAGGCTTTTGTATTATATTGATGTTGCTGTTAACGGTCGTTATTAGATGTTTCATCTCCAATGTTCCAGGTAAGACCGAAACGAAGAGTGTTATCTAAAGCACTGTTAATTTTAGACATATTAATCAGATAAGAAAGATCAAGTCCGAAAGAACGGTAATTCAATCCGATACCAGCTGTAGCAAATTGTCTTGCTCCCTGTTCTTCACTTTCATGAAAATAACCTCCTCTTACAGAAAAAGCATTGTCGTATGAATATTCAATAGCACCACTATACATGATACTGTTTTTATTTTTGAAAGATTTTCCAATACCGGCCATTGGACCTACATTTGGAATTTCATATCTCGGCTGTCTTGTGTTAGGATCAATTCCAACATATTCAGATCCCGGAACCAAAAGTTTTGAACCTTCCACACTAATTCCCACTCTGTTCATATCATCCAGGTACATGTCATATCCAACCCCTAATCTTGCCATCGTAGGAAGATAAGATCTCGATTCTTCATTTCCTGTATAATCCAGTTTAGGACCTAGGTTCTGAACTGCAAAACCGGCATTAATTTTACCGTCATTTCCTCCTAATCCTGTGAATTTTGGTGAGCTGTAATATCCTGAAATATCTACTGCAAAAGAGTTAGCAGCCTTAAGGGTTGTATCTGTATTGAATCCACCGGCTAAGTCTGAACGGATAAATCTACCTGTTACAGCCATTGAGTATGAATCGGATAGCTTCAAAGCATAGGCAACGTCTAGAGAGAATTCATTTGGTTTTGATGTACCCATGGAAGCAATTTCAGTACCTACCAGCTGAGTAAGGTCCACCTGACCCATATTGAAATAATAAATACTCGCGGAAATAGTAGATCTTTCGTCTTGTCCCAAAAATTTATGGAAAGCTCCATATAGTAAAAATACATCGTTAGTAAGTTTTCCCATATACGGCGTGTAGTTAAGACCGATGGAAGAACTTGTTCTGCTAAAAGGATATTTTGCAGCATTCCAGAATTGTGAAAATGCATCCGGAGAGGTTACAACCCCCTGGTCTCCCATACCTCCTGATCTGGCATCTGGTGCAATTCTTAGGAAAGGTGCTCCGGTTAATACAGGACCTACTTTACCTAGATCTTGTGAATATCCTAGAAAACCAGCACTTAACCCAAATCCTAAAAGCAGTTTAGTAGTTAAATTCATATGTTGTCTTTTATATATTATCAGTTTTTTATTAATATTATTATCTATGTATTATCTAATTATTTCAAAAGTACCATTTTTTCTACAGCTGTAGCACTTCCTTTGCATTTTTCCTGATTCTGGCTTTTTGCAAATATCTTAAAAATATACGTACCTTTTGCTACTGTTGCCCCAAAATCATCTCTTCCGTCCCATTCTATTGCCTGGCGAGGTGTTCTAAAGCCCTGTAGGAACGGTTCTGCAACTACTGGCTGAGATAAAGTTCTTACCAATCTTCCTGTTATCGTGTAAATCTGTACATTCACATCCAGAATATCAGAACAGTTGTGCTCAAACTGGATATAAGTTTTATTGGTAAAAGGATTAGGCCAGTTTAATGGACGGTTGATTACCAAATGTTGATCAGATTCATCTTTAACCTCAAAATTTAACGTGGCAGTTGTCGAATTATTGTTTATGTCCCAAACTTTAAATAATAATTGGTGCTGGCCTATAGCTAAATTCCTGAAAGGGTAAGTTACATTTCCTTTTTGGTATTCGGCAAGACTTGGATTTAAACATCCGTTTCCTTCTCCTGCAGCATAAAAATCATTTAAAATAATAGTGTTGATAATTTGTCCGTCCAGATATACGGTGATATCGTGACCCACACCTGAACCTGTAGAGTTGATTCCTGTATCATCGGTAAGACAAGCCAGAAGGGTAGGGTTTTGATTGGTGATACCGCCATCAGCAAAATTGGTGTTATTCATATACAGCTTTACTTTTGGAGGCTGGTTATCATTAACTCCGTTAGGGTTAAGATCTCCTACCTGTACAGCCTGATTGTTGAAAACATCCATGACCTTATTATCAGCATATCCTAATATTCTTCCCTGTCCTACAGTATAATTAATATCTTTAGGCACATAGAATTCGGCAGTGAAAACTCCGTTTACAGCAACACCCGAAGCTTTTACAATAGGGCTTCCTTCTTCTGTATATTCTAATATAGGACTAAGGTGTCCATCATTATTTAATGTTTTTTTATTGATTCTCTTATCGAAAATATTAATAGTAACTCTTCCGTTAAAAGTATTGTTTAATGTTCCGTTCGAATTATTGATATGTCCTTTCACTTTCACAAAATCCAAACCTCTGATCAGACCTGGAACAGGAGTTTCAATATTATCAATCACCAAAAGTCTCTGAGGTCTGCTCAGTTTCATAGCAGGATCACCCAAAAGATTTACCTTTAAATGGTTAAGGTCAGCTCCTCTTTGTTTCTTTGCCGTTAAATGAGCATTTCCTAATGTTTCGAAGTCATCATTAGTCAATTTAAAGATATTTTTAGTGTAAGTATCTGTAAACTGACGTCCGTAGATTACTCCAATAGCACGGCTTGAGGTAATCATGGCTGCAGCACCGCCCTGTTTTAGCTTAATGAACTGTTCTCCTGCAGAATTAGTGGCAGGTTCATCCCATAAGGTAAATTCACAGGTAATTGTAGAAACAAATGGGAATCTGCTGTAAACATTAGAGAAGTTATTGGAATTTTGGATTTCTGTACTGGTTAATACTCTTTCCTGTGCCCAACCGTTGATCCCTCCATGTCCGAAATAGAACAGATACATACTGTTTCCGATAGCATTGGAAATAGCCTGATTAACCTGTGGGTATCTTTGTCCTGCTGCTGTACTCTGAGCAGTGAAAGAGTCCAGGTATAATTTCTTAACATTATATTCTTTCAGCTGCTGCTGTCCCGGCTGCTCAAATACATTGACCAGCGTAGTGTTCATAACATTGTGGAAAGGAGGGCCGTCGTCATTGTCATCATCTACCACAAAGTCTAACCTCATACGCCATTCTCCAAACGGACTGGATTGCCCAGGCAATGCATTATAATAAGCCAGTGTTTTGCTGATCATATCTCCAGCTTCAGAAGCATTTGATGCAGGAATTCTTCCTACCGGTATATCCGGCAGGTTATTTTCAATAATATTTGCTGTTTGCGGTTTCGTCATGACAATATAATCGTCCGTAACAAAAGAGCCTACATAGTCTGAAGACTGCTCACTTTGGTAGCTGGAAACAACGTTGGAATTATTTGAAACTTTATTTTTATAATCATAGGATGTATCTCCCAGAATAAATACATATTTAAGTCTTCCCTGCGGAGTATTCAGTTTTGTCACAAAATCTCTTATAGCTGTAAGATCTCTGCTTCCACTTCCAAATTCCTGATATACCTTATTGACATCTACAATCTCTACATTATAATTGTTTTTTGTCTGGTGATAGCTGGCAAGTCTTTGTGCCTGCCCCATCATTTGAGGAACCGTTAAGATCAGATAATCTATATTTTGTAAGGCAGAAAGATTTTGATTACCAATTCTCTCTACAAACTGTGGAGAAAAAGCAGCATCAGCTCTAAAAGCAACAAACTCATTATTGAAGTTTTGATCAGCAGCTATATAAGCAAAATTGAAACTTCCGGCACCTGCTTTATTTACTCTTCTATTGGCATTGGTAATATCTGTTACATCCCATACCTGTTCTATATTGGAAGCATTGGAAATGCTGAAACCATAATTGGTATTACTTCCGCTTACCAGAGAGAAATCTCTGAAATTCATTTGTGAACCATTGTATACAAGATTCTCTTTATATTGTACTTCAGTATAATCTATATAGAATGATCCGTTAGGATTGATAGAAATATTGGGATTGTACTTAAAGGTAATTTGATTTCCACTCAGGTTGCTTACTGTTCCGTTGTAGGGAAGCAGGAAATAAAGATTATACTGGAAATTGGAAGTGTCTTCAGGAACTGCCCCTGATGCAGGGTTCACATCATTGATTTTATAATCAATTGTATTTTTTTGTGCCCTGTATCCAGCTACTCTGGTTCTGTACCTTATAACATCCGAAGGTTGTATAGGGGATTTGGTGGTAAAGGTTATTGTTTTTTCGGTAGTGAAAGGGGCATCTTCTAACCACACTCTACCTACTTTCATAAGATTTTTCTGATCATTGTTGATCACCTGGTAGTCATCATATCTTGTGATCAGCTGGTTAGGAAGATCTCCGTCGATAGTCGGAACCCTTTTACCCGGACCTTTGTCAAAGGTAATATAGTAATATGAAAAGTCTTCATATATATTTTTGACATTATCACTTCTGTCATAACGGGTATCTGTTCTTTTATAACCATTACCATTACCTCTATTATAAAGGTTATAGCCATCCGGTCCCTGAGCGTAGAAAAGAGCAAAATCACTGTCATTCCATACACCATCATCTTCACCTACCACCTGAACGGCATTTTCCTGCAATGCACTGTATCTTGGATCCTGATTAAATTCCGGAAGCATAAGACCTCCGTTTCCATATATTCTGAAATTCTTAGGATTCACAGATGCTGGGTTGATCCCGTTATCTTTTAAAAATTGAGAGGTGATTTTAAAAATTCCCGATTTATCTACCTTTATCTTATAGAAGCTTCCATTTGAAAGAGGGTTGGCTGTAGATCCTATTCTGTTTACATTATTTGTAGTGTTCAGAGCAGAGGCTTCAGAAACATTAAATGAAGATAATCTTTGAACCCGTCCTTTTACATTTTTAAATAAAGCAACATTAATACTGGCATAGCTTTCTCCCTCTAGGGTATAATATGAAACATTCGCAATATCATAATCGGGTAGGCTGCCTTTGTCCAATTCAAATAAATCCTTGTTGGAAACATTCTCCCAAATAAGGTCAGAAACTCTCAGCTGTTTTTCCCCTATTTTTTGTTTAGTTATGATAAAAATGTTATTTTGGCTAAACGAAAAACCATCATTTTTGAAATTTGGAAGAATTAATTTTGTATCACCAAAATCCTGAATTTTTGAACCATCCCATTCTATGGTGTTTCTTTGGGCCCAAAGTGCTGATACAAAAGAGAATAGAAATAAAATAGTGATTTTTTGTCTCATGTTTATTATTGAAATTGCTAAATTACAAAATAAATGAAAATTTTATAATTAAATTGCGATACAATAAAATTAATTTGTTAACGTTTTTCAAAAAAATCAAATCTTTATTTGATTTATTGAATAATTTATTTTTTCTTTGTACTCTTGAAAATATTTATATCGACTATGAAAAAACTAAAGTTGTTTTCATTAATAGCATTAAGTTCTACACTTGCATTAACCAGTTGTGGCGGGTCAGGAACCAGCAAAGGTGGTGGTACCAAAAAATTTGTCAGTAAAACAGGTTGGAAGCCAAACGAAAAACAGGGTTGGTTTTTTGCAGGAAAGCAACAGAAGCAGAAGGGGTGGCCTGGAATGGTATATGTAGAAGGTGGAACTTTTACAATGGGATTAGTGAAAGATGATGTTATGCACGATTGGAATAACACACCTCGCAGAATGCAGGTAAGTTCATTCTTTATCGGAGAAACTGAGATTACAAACTATGAATACCGCGAATACCTGACATGGTTGAAGTATGTATTCCCACCAAGTGACCCTAGTTTTAAGGAAATCTATAACGGTGCTCTACCGGATACCTTATTATGGGACAACAAACTAGCTAGAAACGATTATAATGAAACGTATCTGCGTTCTCCGGAATTCGACTACTATCCTGTAGTAGGAGTTTCATGGACTCAGGCAAACAGATATTGTGAGTGGCTGACAGACAGAGCAAACGAAAAAGCTTTGATGAGCGCTGGTATTATTGCTAAAGATTTGTATATCAACGAATCTAATAATCAGGGAGGAACAGCCTTCAATATGGATAAATTCAAAGCGAATGATCCTGAAATGCAGGGTTACATCAATGAGCAGAGAATGCAGCAAAAAACTGGTCTTAAAACAACAAACCAGAGACTTCTTTCTGCAAACAGAGCTCCGAATTCTGCCATGGTACAGAAGTTCAGACTTCCTACTGAAGTAGAATGGGAATATGCTGCTCTTGGTATGGCTAAGAACAGAGAATATAACCAATACTTAGGTAAAAAACCTGAAATCGAAAGATTAAGAGGTACCAAAGGAAAAGAAAGAGGAATGTTCCTTGAAAACTTTAAAATGGGTAAAGGTGACTATTCCGGTATCGCAGGATGGAAAAATGACGGATCTGCACAAACTTCAGATGTAAGACAATATCCATCTAATGATTTAGGAGTATATGGTATGTACGGTAACGTTGCTGAATGGACAGCGGATGTTTACAGACCTATTATAGATGAAGATTACAACGACTTCAATTATTACAGAGGTAATATGCCTCAGGCTATTGTAAGAAACGGTGACGGAACTTATAAAATGATTGATGAAGGGACTATTAAATACGATACTTTATCTGACGGTAGATTAGTGTATAAAGGACTTCCTGGACAGTTCGAAAGACAGACAATTGCTGACTACAGAAACTACAGAGACGGTGACAGACAATCTTCTTTAGAATACAGAAGAGAATCAGACTCAGCTTCATCATTCGATATGTATAATGCACCTCGTCAGAGTTTCATTGTAGATGCAGGAGGTAAAGTGAAAATGCTGAAAGACGGTAAAGACAGAACTTCAGGAATCTCTAATGACGTAAGAGTTGTAAAAGGAGGATCTTGGCAGGATACTGCATACTGGCTGGACCCGGGTCAGAGAAGATATAAAAACCAAGGCAAAGCTTATGGTTGGATTGGATTCCGTGTTGCACAGGATGCAAGAACAAACGATAAGAACAGAACTAGAAGATAATATATTTATCAAAAAATACTTAAAAAAAACCTTCCGGATTTCCGGAAGGTTTTTTTATTTTTGAATCATGAAATCGCTTTGGTTAAAAAGTCTGAAATACTCATATAGATTTGGCGATTGCATGTGACCTCTTAAAAAAAATATATATATTTCCACATGAATATAGAACAATTTTATCCTTTAGTTTTACAGGCAGGTAAAGTAACGATAGATAGTAGAAAAATAGCAGAGAATGATATTTTCTTTGCCTTTTCCGGCGAAAATTTCAATGCCGCAACTTTAGCAGAAAAAGCTATAGACGATGGTGCTTTGGCAGTAATCGTAGAACTGCCGGAATTTGAAAACAGAGATAAGAATATTTTCTATGTTCCATCTACTCTTGAGTTTTTACAGCAATTAGCAATATACCACAGAAATAAGCTTAGCATACCTTTTATAGGGCTTACAGGAAGCAATGGGAAGACTACAACAAAAGAACTGATACATGCGGTACTGTCAGAAAAGTTCAATGTTCAGTATACATATGGAAACCTGAATAATCATATTGGTGTTCCTCTGACTATTCTTTCTATCAAACCGGAACATGAGATCGCGGTTATAGAAATGGGAGCCAACCATCAAAAGGAAATAGAACTCCTGTGTACTATTGCACAGCCGGATTTCGGGTATATTACCAATTTTGGAAAAGCCCATCTGGAAGGATTTGGAGGTTTTGAAGGAGTGATCAAAGGAAAGTCTGAACTTTACGATTATCTTACATCAAACCAACGGACCATTATCGTTAATGAAAATGATCCTATCCAGATCGAAAAAACGCAAAACTACCCATCTACCATCACTTTTGGAAATGAAGGGTCAGATTATAACTTTGAATCTTTCTCAGAGGAACACTTTGTAGGTTTGTCTTATCAGAATGTCAAAGCTCTTTCAAAACTGACAGGAGATTATAACTTCACCAATCTTTGTGTAGCGGCATGCTTTGGGCTTCATTTCGGAATTGGCTTTGAAAAAATAAAACATGCTATTGAGCAGTATACCCCGACGAACATGCGTTCACAGGTGGTAAAAAAAGAGAATAAAACATTGGTGTTGGATACTTATAATGCTAACCCAAGTTCTATGACGGTATCACTGAATAATTTCATCAGCTTTGAGGGGCGTAAAACCATTATTATTGGAGATATGCTGGAATTGGGTGCTGAAAGCGAAAAGGAGCATCAGAACATCTTAAAACTGGCCCAGGATTTAAATTTTGATGAAATCATTACGGTAGGAAAACACTTTAAAGCAGTGAATTCTTCACATCTTGCTTTTGAAGATACATCATCATTAATTGAATACCTGAAGCAGACTCCGATTCAGTCTGAAAATATTCTTCTAAAAGGATCCAGAGGGATAGCGCTAGAAAAGGTGATCGACTTTATATAGTCTGATAAAAAAACAAAAAAGGCTGGAAGTTTAGGTTTAATAACTTCCAGCCTTTTTTATTTCTTTCAGGGCTACAGATTTTTCGAATTCCAAAAATCTTTTACAATCAGTTTAATATTTTTAAAAGTGCTTGGAAACACTTCGTTTTCTATTTGCTGTCTTTTTTTCCATGCCACTTCAGTAATCCCTTCTTCCGCTTGAGGTTTAAACGTATCTTCTCCACTAAAATTCATCTCAAACCAGTGGGTGCATTTTAGTATTTTTTCACCGTTTCTTTCCACATAAATATGGTAAGTGGTATTAATGAACTGTACGAGTTCTACGTCTTTAAGACCGGTCTCCTCTTCAATTTCTCTTACTGCAGATTCCTCCTGAGATTCACCTTTCTCCATTTTACCTTTAGGAAGATCCCATTTACCCAGCCTTTTGATGAAAAGAATTTCACCTTCAGGATTGCTTACAATTCCTCCCGCTGCTTCAATGATCCTGAATAGCTTTTGAAATTCCTTCCAGATCTCATCAATATTCTCACCGAAAACATTGAGTTCTTTTACAGAAGTATTCTCTAAAATATCTAATGCAATCTCTAAAGTTGTGAAACTTTCGTACCCAATACTTTTTTCAAGTTCCTCGGGATGCTTAGATACTAATAATTTTTTTTCGTTCACAAAAACTTTATACATTTGTAAGAATTAAGAATTTAAATACAAAAATAAAAAATGAATTTAGAAGGACGAAAGATTATTGTTAATAAATCATCTAAAGAGCTGTCAGAATTACTGAAGTCTCCAGAAAATTATAAAGAATTTATGCCGGATGGTCTTCAGAAATTTGAAACAAGAGACAACGGTTTTAAATTCGGATTACAGGGAATGCCGGAAATTGCATTGAAAATAGATGAAGTTAATGACCAGAAAGCAATCTTGAAATCAGCAAGTTCAAGTTTAGACTTTACATTAACGGCAACTTTAAACCCTATTAATGAAAATCAGACAGAAGTACAAATGCTTTTTGAAGGGAAGTTTAATCCATTCATCAAGATGATGGTAGAAAAGCCGTTACAAAATTTCATTAATGCATTGACTGATAAGATCGAAGCTTACAAATAAATAAAAACCTTCATTTTTGAAGGTTTTTTTATGTTGTATTATTTTTTGTCTCTCTAAACAATGATACCTGAACTATGATCGGCTGTACTCCCTGTAGCCGAAGAAAGGACGTTGATCTCGCTGTTCATTTTCAAAACACCCATAAAGGCAAAAATAAGGGCTTCTTTGTAATCAATGATTTCCTTGAATGGGATAATGATTTCAGAGGTTGTTTTAGCTTTTATTTTTTCAATTAAAAATGTGTTATAAGCACCTCCACCGGTAAAAAGAATATTCCTGATATTATTTTTATTGATGATATTGGAAATTTGCTGGGCAATATGCTCTGTAACCGTTGCCAGCAAACTTGCTGTTTCTATATTTTCAAGCATTGGAAATACATACTCATTACACCATTCTACCCCTAAAGATTTGGGGTGGGGCTGCTGATAGAAATCTAATGAATTGAGTCGGCTTAACAGTTCCTCATTTATTTTTCCTTCTCTTGCCAGATTTCCGTTTTCATCAAAGCTGAGGTTTAATTTTTGGGCTAATTGATTCAGAATGATATTGACAGGAGCAATGTCAAAAGCTATTCTTTGACCATTGAGCTGTAAAGAAATATTCGAAAACCCACCCAAATTAAGACATGCATCATAGTCTGAAAAAAGAAGCGCATCACCTATGGGAACTAATGGGGCTCCGTTTCCTTTCATCAGTACATCCTGGCTTCTGAAATCATAGACTACAGGTAACCCTGTTTCCAGTTTGATCGCTCTGCCATCTCCTATTTGAAGAGTGAATTTTTTCTGAGGCTGGTGAAAAACAGTGTGGCCGTGAGAAGCGATAAGACTGATGTTTTCAAGCTGATATTTTCGGATAAACTCTTTAACCTGCTGGCCGAGGTAAAAACCATATTCTGAATGCAGTTCTAATAAATCTTCCGCTGATAAATGAATGGAACTTCTGAGTTTATTTTCCCACTCCTTAGAATAGGGTATGGTTTCTGCTTTTAGGATCTTAAAGGTCCATGTATCTTGCTTTTCAAATTCAGCAAAGCAAATATCCAAACCGTCCAGACTTGTCCCGGACATAAGGCCAATTGCAAGAGTTTTCATGATGATAGGATTTATTTTTTATTTTCAGAAATCCTTTTTGAACTAAAGTCTCCCGAGTTGTTATAAAAGGTATATTCAGAAAAATCATCTTTAGCAGTCATTCCATTAGCACCTACCAATGTAGATCCGTCTTCCATAGTTACATACACTGTATCTTTGGTATAAATCCTGTTCTTTTTCTGATCCCAATAAATACTCTGCATGGCAAACCTTTGTCCTTCATTAGTGGTAATCCTTACATCACCTTTTGCTTCGTAGAATTTTTTATATTCAAAAATACGGGCATATTTAGCTGTGATCTTTCCAGGAATTTTCGGTTTCTTTTTATCAAAGAACTCTATATTGATCCCTTTTCTTGCTACCACATACGGACTGTCTATAAGTTCATATTTTTCAATGATAGGAGCTTTGGCCTTTAAAGTGACAAAACCGGAATCACGCTGTACAATATTGGCATTATTAATGATTTGTGAGGGGAAGTTTTTACTTTGGCTACCTTTATTTTTGGTAAGATCCTCTTCACATGATGTCAATATAAAAAATATAGCACAACTAAAAAGGCATGCTATATTTTTATATGATATTTTTTTTGAAAAATTCATTCTAGTTATAAAGAGTCTTTCTAAACCACTTATCAGCAAAATTAAAGCCGATTCTAAAATTAATGAAGTTCTGATTGATCAGGTTATCATTAAGAGTTCCTCTCTTACCTATTTCTACTCCTATTTCAAGTCCGCTCATTCTGGTGATGCTGCTGGTCTTGAATGGAAGCATTACTCCGGCAGAAATACCAAATTTGTTAATGCTGTTACCCTCCAGTTTAAGATTTCCTCTTTCATAGAAAGCTCCATATCTGTAAATTACTCTTGAGAAATAATTTCTGAAGTTATTGTAGTTAGGCAAGTACCATCCACCGGCAGAAATTCTATAGGTATCCTGGAAATCGAAAGATTTTCCAAAATAAGAGACGTCCTCTCCTTTTTTATAGTCAATCTGTCCTGAGAAGAACCAATGATTTTCACTTCCATATCCTACCCCTAAAGAGGCTTGTAAAGGAAGAAGATTCTTGGAGCTTGTATTTTTCTGCTCTATAGTTTTTTCATCAGTTTTAGTTCCTGCCTGATCAGCAAATCTGTAAGTACTGTTGATGTACTCAGTAGTCATATTGCTGGTATTTCCAAAAGTAGCAGTAGCTCCAATTGTTAATTTTTTATCAGTACGGGTATTTAGAGTCTGATAGCTGGTACCAAGTGTAAAGTTAAAGTTTCTTACTTTATTTTTAGTTTCATATCCATTAACGTACTCAGAAGTTGAGGTACCGAATTCGTTCAGATCATATAAGTCACCAAAATAAAGATTGGCTCTTGCTCCAACAGAAAATTGCTGATCTATTTTGTAAGAAACAGCTACCTGTGCTGTATTTAAAGTACCACTTCCTTTAAATCTATTATTGTAAGCAATTCCGTCTCTTGTTTCAGTGCTTAAAATATCATAACTTTTAGAACTGTAAGGCTGATAAGAAAGTCCCATCTTTACCTTTGGAGATAAAGGGAATGCCAAAGCAATATTGGAAAGATACGTAGAATGCTTTGTAGATTTCATATCGTTATAATTCGATTTGAAATAATTGTTTTCATTGGTAGCCTCCAGTCTGATACTTGTAAGTTCGAAATTGGCGTTGTTTGCAGGGTTTGCAAAATTGAAACTACTGGTGAAATCACTTATAAAAGCAGTTGATATACCTCCCATTGAAGTAGTTTCGATCGTATTATCATATTTTACATCTCCAATTCCATATGTTGCATAGGGCGAGTTACCTAGACTCTGTGCATTCAGGAAGTATCCAGCTGATATGAATGATACTACAAAGATTTTTTTCATTCTTTATTTTTAAAACAATGCGCAAATATCTTAAATATTAATGAATTGTAAAAATTATATGTGGTTAAAGTTTGTTAAGGGCCTTTCTTCAAAAGAAAACTGCAAATTTTTATTCATAAAATTACTAATTCTATTATAAGAAAAAGACCGTTTTTTATTTGATAACGGTCTTTTTTTTAAGAGGATAGCCTATAGAATTATTTTACCTGAAGTACAGATCGGCTGTGACTAAAACTTTCAAAACTATATTTTCCATGGTATTTTCCCATTCCCGAAGTTCCCACCCCTCCAAAAGGTAAATAATGAGAACCAACATGAATAATAGTACTGTTAATTTCTGCATCACCACTTGTTGTATGGCTTAGAACATGATCTGCAAATTCCTGATCTTCCGAGAAAACATATAATGCCAATGGTTTTGGACGATTATTTATTTCTTCCAGTGCTTCATTAATGTCGTGGTACGTCATAATGGGTAGGATAGGACCGAATATTTCCTGCTGCATTACCTGATCATCCCAGGTTATGCTGTCCATTAAAGTAGCCTCAAAATGACGGCTCTCAAGGTCATATTTACCTCCATAGATAACTTTTTCAGGAGCAGCCTCCAGATATCCGGCAAGATGTTTAATTTGATTCTGACTTACAATCTTTCCTATTTTTCCTAAAGATTCATCGTTATAGGCTGTCTTTAAATGCGCTTTGAATTTTTCAATAAATACATCCTTTACAGACTCATGAATATAAATATAGTCTGGCGCCACACAGGTTTGCCCACAGTTAATCCATTTTCCATAAGATATTCTTGCCACTGCTTTATCGAGATCTGCATCTTTGTGAACTATTGTAGGAGATTTTCCTCCAAGCTCCAATGCCAAAGGAATTAATTGCTCTGCAGCAGCTTTCATTACGATTTTTCCCACATTGGGGCTTCCTGTAAAGAAAATATAATCAAAAGGCAGGCTTAATAATAAAGTGTTTTCTTCAATAGCTCCCTGAAATACGGCTACATAAGATTCGTCAAAAGATTCCTTTACAATATCTTCAAGAACTTTAGCAACGTGAGGTGTATTTTCTGATGGTTTCAAAATAGCGGTATTTCCTGCAACCAAAGCTCCGATAAGTGGGCTGAATGTCAGTTGAACAGGATAGTTGAATGGTCCGATAATATAACTTACCCCATACGGCTCATATATTATTTTACTTATGACTTCAGCTCCTGTCGGATGTGGTTTGGAAGGAACGGGAGTTGGTTTTGCCCATTCATCAATATTCTCCAGAAAATAATCAAGTTCACTGATCACAATCTGAATTTCCACATATTCCGCTTCTTTTCTGCTTTTCCCCAAATCTATATATAAAGCATCACAAAGAGCATCTGTGTGATGTAAAAATACTTCGCGGAATTTTCTCAGTTGGGCTTTCCTGAATTCAATATCTTTGGTCTGATGGGTTTTGAAAAAAGCTTTTTGTTGTTGAAAAACGTCTCTTATTTTCTGTTCTGATTCTTTGTTCATTGCATATTGATTTTAAGGATTCAAAATAGTTTGGAATTTTATAAGTAAGTTAAGTTAAAATTCGCAATGCAAATATATTGTTGAAAATTAAATTGTGCACAATTTAATTTAAAATTTATTCTAATTATATTATTGATGCTTCCTATGATATAAGGTTGGACCCTGTTAAAATACATATAAAGGATTTCGTGATAGATTAAACAGACTTAATTTTATAAATTGAGATAAGATTTTTTATCTTTGGAACATGAATTGGGAGAACATAGCCGGTCAGGAAAACCTGAAAAAACTTCTTAGAGAAAGTATTGCTGAAAACAGAGTAAGCCATGCCCAGCTTTTTGTAGGGAAAGAAGGATATGGAACATTACCTATGGTGTTGGCATATGCCAGAGAGATACTAAGTCGGGAAAACGAGCATGCTGCCTTAAAGGTAGAGCACCTGAATCACTTGGATCTTCATTTTAGCTTTCCTGTTTTTACAGATAATAAAAATTCTTTAAGTAAAAATAAGTTTGAAGAATTCAGAGAGATGATCATGGCCTCTCCTTATGCGAGCTATGATGACTGGACAGCTTTTTTAGAATCAGAAAACAAGCAGCTTTTTATCTCCGCAGATGAAGTGGATGACCAGAATCAGAAGTTTTCCTTGAAAAGCTTTGAAGGAGGAACGAAGATCCTTATTGTCTGGAGAGCTGATAAAATGAATATTGCGGCCTCAAACAAATTTTTAAAATTCCTGGAAGAGCCGCCGGCCAAAACTATTATTCTCCTTACCACAGAAAGTACAAATGATATACTTCCTACGATTCTTTCCAGAACCCAGATCGTAGAAATTCCAAGAATTAATGATGAAGATCTTAAACAGTATCTGGAAAAGAAATTTTCTATTTCTGGGGAAAAGATCAGAGAGGTTATCCATGAAGCGCAGGGAGATCTAAATGATGCTGTCAAACTTTTAAACTCCGGAGATAAGACTAATGAATTTGAAAAATTATTTGTGCAGTGGGTCCGGGATGCATTTATGGTAAAGAAAAAACCTGCTTACCTTAAAAGTATTATTTTCTGGGCAAGGGAAATAGCCGGGTGGAACAGAGAAAAACAGAAGAATTTTTTAAATTATTGTTCTGAAATTTTCAGACTGGCACTCCTTCAGAACTATCAGTCTGAGGATCTTGTCTATAAAAAGATCAATGCTGATGGGTTCAACTGGTCAGGATTTTCAAAATTTATCAGCGGTGCCAATATTGAAAGTATTTTAGAGGAAATCAATACTGCTGATCTTCATCTGACAAGAAACGGAAATCCTAAAATTGTCTGGACAGATCTTGGGATAAAGCTATCAAGATATATTCATAAAAACTCATAAATACAATTCCGACCAACAGGCCGGAATGTTTTTTTATTTCCTTTCTATACAAACAGCTGCCTGCTTGGTTCTTCCTGAGCATCATCTATTCGGAACAAGCGGTATTGCACTTTCTGTCTAACTGTTGATTTTTAAGGTGATTCAAGTGAATACTGCATTACTGTCTTTTATTGTAGTTATTTATATTTATTATGTTAATAGAAACGGTCTTATGTTGCTGATAAATTAAATCTATATTAAAAAATCAATCAATCGTTTGATTTTGTGAAAAACTTATGTAAATTTGCGCCCTGAAAATGGAAGTGATATGATTTCAAAAGAAGAAAATATATTATTTGCTGCTGAAAAACTTTTTGCAGAAAAAGGTTTTGACGGAACTTCTACCAGAGAAATTTCCAAGGCTGCAAATGTGAACATCTCTATGATCTCTTACTATTTTGGCTCTAAAGAAAAGCTTTATGAAAAACTGGTTGAATACAGAATGAATGAAGGACAGTTTTTCTCAAAAGATATCGTAGAAAGAACAGACCTTAATGAATGGCAGAAGATCGAAAAGATAATAGACCAGTTTTCCGATAGGATAAGAACCCAGAAATGCTTTTACAGGATTATGCAGAGGGAGCAGCTTCACACTGAAAATCCACAGATTGTAGAGTTTTTAAAACAAACTAAAATGGGATTTCTTTCCATGTATTCTCAAATACTGGAACGTGGGCTGGAG
>Ga0207709_10000319_pt1 | contig 52470 bp, 47 predicted proteins | sample KBSM34metaG_FD_184397 | JGI IMG/M metagenome (GOLD analysis project Ga0207709, IMG submission 184397) | Miscanthus rhizosphere microbial communities from Kellogg Biological Station, Michigan, USA - KBS M3-4 metaG (SPAdes) (version 2) | ecosystem: Host-associated > Plants > Roots > Rhizosphere >...
GATTGGTGACGGCCTGGCGCTTGGCCGAGGCACCGACCAAGACTTCACCGTCTTCCTGGTACGCGACGATCGACGGCGTGGTGCGCGCACCTTCCGAGTTCTCGATCACACGCGTGGTGTTGCCTTCCATGATCGACACGCACGAGTTGGTGGTGCCGAGGTCGATGCCGATGATCTTTGCCATGTTCTTACTCCTGAAATTCGGAAAAATATGTTGTTATGAACTTGTGGATAACCCGGTGCGATTCAAGGGACGACGCGGGGATTTCCTGTGGGAATCTTGTGGGGCAGTGCCGATTTACTTCGGGGCGGCCACGGTGACCAGCGCCGGGCGCAGCACGCGCTCGTTGATCGTGTAGCCCTTTTGCAGCAGGCCGACCACGGTGTTGGCGTCCTGGTCGGCGGGCACCATCGAGATGGCCTGGTGCAGGTGCGGGTCGAACTTGTCGCCGGCGGCGGGGGCCACTTCGATCACCTTGTTGCGTTCGAGCGCGCTCTTGAGCTGGCGCAGCGTGGCCTCGGCGCCTTCGCGGATCTGCTCGGGCGTGGCGTCCTTGACGGCCAGGCCGGCTTCGAGGCTGTCGGTCACCGGCAGCAGGCTCTCGGCAAAGGCTTCGACCGCGAACTTGCGGGCCTTGGTGATCTCGTCGTCGGCGCGGCGGCGGGCGTTCTGCACGTCGGCCTGGGCGCGCAGGTACTGGTCGGCCAGTTCGGCATTCTTGGTCTGAAGGGCAGCCAGTTCGCCTTGCGCCACGGCCAGGGCGTCGAGCGCCTCGGCTTCGTTGGCGGCTTGCGCGGCCTCCAGTTCTTCGGGACTGGGCTCGCCTTGCAGCATTTGAGAATTCTGTGCGGATTGTTGCGGGTCAGACATTTTTCAAAGAACCGGCGTGCGCCGGAAAACAAACACAGCCAGCCACTTGGGGCTGCTCTAGGGCTTTTCAAGCGTAAAAATGCGGCCAAAGCGGCCGCAAGAGGGGTGCGAAGTGGCTTTCGCGAGAGACACCGCGGAACCGGCTTAGCCGGGCCGCAGGTGTCGCCCCCGGTAGGGGGTTGGCGAAGCGGACACGAAGTGCCGCGCAGCCTGGGGGCGAGCCTCAGTGTGCGTCGAGGAGCTCGACGTCGAATTTCAGGGTGGCATTCGGGGGGATCACGCCGCCGGCGCCGCGGGCACCGTAGCCCAGCGAGGCGGGGATGATCAGCGTGCGCTTGCCGCCGATCTTCATGCCGGCGACGCCTTCGTCCCAGCCCTTGATGACCTGGCCGGCGCCCAGCGAGAACGCGAAGGGGTCGTTGCGGTCGCGGCTGGAGTCGAACTTGGCGCCTTGCACGCCGTCGTTGTAGAGCCAGCCCGTGTAGTGCACGTGCACGTGGTGGCCGGCCTTGGCTTCGGCGCCGGTGCCGACTTCGGTGTCTTCGTATTGCAGGCCGGAGGGGGTGGTGGGCATGGGAAACGCTCCTTGCGTCGATGAAATGGGAGAGGAATCGGAGGCGCGGAGTTTACCGAGGCCCGGCGGGCCTCCGCTTCAGCCCTGGCTGTCGGAGCCGGGCGGCGTGGTTGCGGGAGGTGCTGCGTCGGGGGCGGAAGGCGCCGGCGCCGCAGGCGCCACGGGCGCGGAGGCATCGGCCGATGCGGGCTGGGCGGCGGCCGGCCCCGCGGCCTTCTTGCTCTGCCCGAGCTGCCACTTGGCGGCGAAGGCTTGCAGGTCGGACAGGCGCTTGAGCAGGTCTTGCCCGCTCAGCGTGAGGCAGTAGCCGTCGCTGCCGTGGCTCACGACGCCGGCTTCGCGCAGCTCCTTGATGCGGGTGTTGAGGGTGTTGGGAGTGATGCCGCCGACGCTGTCCTGCAGCAGCCGGAAGGTCTGGGCGTGGCCGTCGCGCAGGGCCCACAGCACACGCAGCGCATAGCGGGCTTCGAGCAGGGCGAGCAACTGGCTGATGGCTGCGTTTTCCTTGGTACTCATCGACATCATCTCCTCGAAGCTGGGCGGACCGTCGGCCGGGGGCGGGCCGGGGCGGCGCACTCTTGTTTGTGATTGGTCGTCATGGACCGTCTGGCTGGCCGACGACTATAGCGCGAAGGATCAGGATGCTACTGGTTTTATAGCTGTACAGGCATGCAGCATGCGGGTTTCGAGACAAAGCTTCACAAATCAGGCGTAGTTGGCCATGGCTTCGCCCAGGCGGATCGCGCGGGTGGGCGACCAGTCCGGGTTGAAGGCCAGCGCGGGCGCCGGAAACAGCATGACGACGGTCGAGCCCAGCAAGAACCGGCCCATCTCGTCGCCCTTCTTGATGTCGATCTGCTGGTCGTTGTAGTGCCACTCGCGCAACTCGCCCACGCGCGGCGGGTTGACCACGCCGTGCCACACGGTGGCCATGCTGCCGACGATGGTGGCGCCCACGAGCACGAGCACGAAGGGGCCGTTGGCCGATTCGAAGACGCACACCACGCGTTCGTTGCGCGCGAACAGGCCGGGCACACCGCGCGCGGTGGTCGGGTTGACCGAGAACAGGTCGCCGGGCACGTGGATCATGCGCACCAGCCGCCCGTCGCAGGGCATGTGGATGCGGTGGTAGTCCTTGGGGCTCAGGTACAGCGTGGCAAAGCTGCCGTGAGCGAACTTGGCGGCCAGCGCGGCATCGCCCCCGACCAGCGCGGTGGTCGTGTAGTTGTGGCCCTTGGCCTGGAAGATCTGGTCGCCCTCGATGGCGCCGAACTGGCTGATGGCGCCGTCCACGGGGCACACGAGGTCGGCCTGCGCGAGCGGGCGCATGCCGGGCTTGAGGGCGCGCGTGAAGAACTGGTTGAAGCTCTTGTAGTGATGGATGTCGGACTCGAGCGCCTCGCCCATGTCGACGTTGTACTTGGCAACGAAGCGGCGAATGATCCAGGTGGTGACCGCGCCTCGTTCCTTGCCTGCGACCCAGCCGGCGAAATTGGTCAGGGCCTGCTTGGGGAACAGGTATTGGGGCAGAACTGCGGAGCGATCGGACACGTTATGGAAGGCCTGGAATGCGGAATTGGACGGGCATTCTATAAAGCGCTTCTTCTCGGGGGCGTAGGCAGCTTCCCTTGGTTCGAGAGGACGGGCGCTCTTTGCGGGTGCGCGCCCGGCGGGCGGTGCGGCGCGGTCGGCCCCACTGTGCCGGCCGCTTCGCGGCTGCCCTGCGGTGCTCGCGTTTCGCGGGGTCTCGCAGAACTCGCTTCGCTCAAACAGCTGCGAGCCCTGATCCGCGAAACGCTGCGCTCCTCGGCGGCACAGAGGGGCCGCCCGCACCACACCGCCCACCAGGCGCTTGTCGGGTGTGGAGGCAGTCGGATTCGGATTCGGGGGCGGGTCAGTCGGCCTTGATGCCTGCGGCCTTGATCACCTGCGCCCACTTCTCCACTTCCGTCTTCTGGAAGGCCGCGATCTGCGCGGTCGTGAGGTCGGCGGGCTCCATGCCGAAGCCCTTGAGCTTGTCCTGCATCTCGGGCGTCGCGAGGATCTTGCGGATCTCGGTGTGCAAGCGATCGACGACGGGGGTCGGCGTGCCCGCGGGCACGAAGATCGCCTGCCACGACACCACCTCGAAGTCCTGCAGGCCGGGCACGCCCGACTCGGCCACTGTCGGCACATCGGGCATCGAGGCCAGGCGCTTGGCCGAGGTGACGGCGATGGCGCGCAGCTTGCCGCTCTGGATGTGCGGGCCGGCCACCACGGTGGTGTCGAACATCATGTCGACCTGGCCGCCGATCACGTCCTGGATCGCCGGGCCGCTGCCCTTGTACGGGATGTGCGTGAACTTCACGCCCGACTTGTAGCCCAGCAGTTCCAGCGCCAGGTGCTGCGAGGTGCCCGTGCCCGCCGAGGCCGACGAGAGGCCACCGGCCTTGGCCTTGCTCGCGGCGATCACGTCCTTCAACGTCTTGTACGGGCTGGCCTGGTTCACCACCAGCACGACCGGGTTGGTGCCGATCAGTGTCACGGGGGCGAACGACTTCTGCGGGTCGTAGCCCAGCTTGGGGTACAGGCTCACGTTGATCGCGTGCGAGCTGATCGTGCCGCCCACCAGCGTGAAGCCGTCGGGCGCGGCGCGTGCGCCGATCTCGGAGCCCACGCTGCCGCCGGCGCCGCCCTTGTTGTCGATGATCACGCTCGTGCCCAGCACGGTGCCGAGCTTCTGCCCGATGAGCCGGCCCAGCACGTCGGTGGTGCCGCCCGCGGGAAAGGGCACGAGGTAGGTGATGGCCTTGCCCGTAGGCCAGGTGGTGCCGCCTTGTGCGAAGGCGGCAGGCAGGGCCGCCGCCAGCGAGGCGGCGAGGGCGGACTGGATCAATGTGCGACGTTGCATGGCGGTGTCTCCTTGTCGTGTCGCGTTCACGGCTTGATGTTCAGCTTGGTGATCAGCGCCTTGAAGTAGGCGTTGTCCTTGGCCAGCGTTTCCTTGAACACCGCGCCGTCGGTGTAGACGTAGCCCAGGTTCTGCTTGTCCATCACCTCGTGCATGAGCGGCTCGGCGGCGGTCTTGGCGGTGATCTCGCGCAGCTTGGCCATCACTTCGGGCGGCGTGTTCTTCGGTGCGCCCAGGCCGCGCCATGTGCCGATCGACAGGTCGATGCCGCGCTCCTTGGCGGTCGGGATCTTCTCGAAACCCTTCACGCGCTTGTCGGCCATCACCATCAGCACCTTGAGCTTGCCGCCCTGCACATGCGTCGTGACTTCGGCGGGGCTCACGGCCACGGCCTCGATGTGGCCGCCCAGCAGCGCCAGCACGGCGGGCGCGGCGCCCTGGAACGGGATGTGGCCGAACTTGGTGCCGGTCTTGTCTTCGAGCGCAGCGGCGGCCAGGTGCCAGATCGAGCCGTTGCCCGAGTTGCCCACGCGGATGCTCTCGGGCGACTTCTTCGCGGCGGCGAGGAACTCTTCGATGGTGTTCCACGGCGCATCGGCCTTCACGGTGATCGCGGCCGGGTCGGCGTTGAGCTGCGCAATGGGCTGGAAGTCGTCGTAGTTGAACTTGGCCAGGCCCAGGTGCGGCAGCGTGAGCAGCTCCACGGTGAGCACGGCGAGCTTGTAGCCGTCGGGCTTGGCGTTGATCACCTCGGTCCACCCGATGGCGCCGCCCGCGCCGGGGCGGTTGACGATCACGATGCTCTGCGAGATGTGCTTGCGGCTGGCTTCGGAAAACGCGCGCGCCAGCCCGTCGGTGCCGCCGCCGGGCTGGTAGGGCACGAGCAGCTCGATGGTGCGGTTCGGGAAGTCGTTGGCTTGCGCCGCGGCGGGCGCGGCCAGGCCGAGCGAGAGGGCGGCGGTGGCCGAAAGGGCGGCAATGCCGCGGACGAACTGGCTTCTTTGCATGGTGTCTCTGTCTCCGTTGTTGATCTGTTGTGCTGAGAAGGCGGGGGCGTCAGGGCATGTACTGCCCGCCGTTCACCTCGAGCACCTGCCCGGTCACGTAGCCCGAGAGCTGCTCGGAGGCGAGGTACAGGAAGGCGCCCACGCATTCGTCGGCCGTGCCCAGGCGCCCCATCGGGATGCCGGTCCTGAAGGTTTCGAGCATCGCGGGCGTCGAGAAGCGGTCCTGGAACGGCGTCTGGATCACGCCCGGCGCGACCGCGTTCACGCGGATGCGGTCGCCCACGAGTTCCCGTGCCAGGCCGTGCGTGGCGGTGCTCACGAAGCCCTTGGCGCCCGCATACAGGTAGGCGCCTGGCCCGCCGTCGGTGCGCGCGGCCACCGAGGTCACGTTGATGATGGTGCCGCTGCCTTGCTTGCGCATCTGCGGCACGGCTTCGCGGCAGAAGGCCAGCACGGAGCGCGCGTTGATGTGCATCACTTCGTCGAACAGCGCATCGTCGAACTCGGCGATGGGCATGCGCTTGACCAGGCTGCCGGCGTTGTTCACCAGCACGTCGATGCGGCCGAACTGCGCCGTCGTTTCCTGCACGCAGGCGCGGATCGCGGCGGTGTCGCGCACGTCGGCCTGCAGCGCGAAGGCGGTGCCGCCGGCGGCGCGGATGGTGTCGACCACGCGGGTCGCCGCCTCGGCCGAGCTGTTGTAGTGCACGGCCACGCGCATGCCGCGCGCGGCGAACGCGATGGCCACCGCGGCGCCGATGCCGGTGCTGGCGCCGGTGACGAGGGCGGTCTTGTCCTTGAGGTCTTCCATGGCTGTGCTCCGTGAGGGTGAGTCGATCAGGTGACCGGTGCCGGGTTGAACAGCACCAGCGCGTTGTGCAGCTTCCAGTGCTCGGCCCAGGTCTTCTTGCGGCCGCTGGCCACCTCGAGCATCAGGCGGAACATCTCCCAGCCGATGTCCTCGATGCTGGCTTCGCCGTCGGCGATGCGGCCTGCGTTCACGTCCATCAGGTCGTGCCAGCGGCGCGCCAGGTCGCTGCGCGTGGCGACCTTGATCACCGGCACCTCGGCCAGGCCGTAGGGCGTGCCGCGGCCGGTGGTGAACACATGCAGGTTCATGCCGGCCGCCAGCTGCAGCGTGCCGCAGATGAAGTCGCTGGCCGGCGTGGCGGCGTAGATGAGGCCCTTGTGCGTCAGCTTCTCGCCGGGCGCGAGCACGCCGGTGATCGGCGCCGAGCCCGACTTGACGATCGAGCCCATCGCCTTCTCGACGATGTTCGACAGCCCGCCCTTCTTGTTGCCCGGCGTGGTGTTGGCGCTGCGGTCGACGCGGCCCTTGTCGAGGTAGGCGTCGTACCAGGCCATCTCGCGGATCATGGCGTCGGCCACTTCGGGCGTGGCCGCGCGCGAGGTGAGCTGGTCGATGCCGTCGCGCACCTCGGTGACTTCCGAGAACATCACGGTGGCGCCCGCGCGCACCAGCAGGTCGGTGCAAAAGCCCACGGCCGGGTTGGCGGTGACGCCCGAGAAGGCGTCGCTGCCGCCGCACTGCACGCCCACGACGAGTTCGCTTGCGGGCACGGTCTCGCGTCGGCGCTGGTTCAGGCGCGCGAGGTGCGTGTCGGCCTGTCGCATCACCGAATCGATCATCGACATGAAGCCGACGTGCGCGTCGTCCTGCAGGCAGACCACGTCGAGATCGTCGGCGGGCGCGCCGCGCTGGTCGGCGATGGGGATGGTGCCGGGCGGCAGCAGCCGCTCGGGCTGCAGCTTCTCGCAGCCCAGGCTCACGACCATCACCTCGCCGCCGAAGTTGGGGTTGAGGCTGATGTTGCGCAGGGTGCGGATCGGCACGATGGCATCGGGCGCGTCGATGGCCACGCCGCAGCCGTAGCTGTGTTCGAGCGCCACCACGTCATCGACATTCGGGTACTTCGGCAGCAGCTCGGCCTTGATGCGCTGCACGGCGAATTCGGTGACGCCCGCCACGCACTGCACGGTCTGCGTGATCGCGAGGATGTTGCGCGTGCCTACCGAGCCGTCGGCGTTGCGGTAGCCCTCGAAGGTGTAGCCCTCGAGCGGCGGCAGGGCAGGGGGCTTGACCGTGGCGATGGGCAGGCCGTCGAGCTCCGGCGCGACCGGCATGCGCATCACGCGCTCGTGCACCCAACTGCCGCGCGGCAGCGCCTTGAGCGCGTAGCCGATCACCACGTTGTAGCGGCGGATGGCGTCGCCTTCGGCCAGGTCGACGAGTGCCACCTTGTGGCCCTGGGGCACGGTGTCGACCAGCACCAGGCCGTCGTCGAAGGCCGTGCCGGCCTTCAGGCCGCCGTCGTTCGCGACGATGGCGACGTTGTCGGCCGCGTGGATGCGGATGTACAGCGGCGGTCGGGTGTTCGCATCGGCCATCGGGAGGCCCTTTCTCTTTTCTTTACTTCACCACCATGAACAGGCTGGGCAGCCAGGTGGAAAACGCGGGAACGAAGGTCACGACCCCGAGCGCAAAGATCAACGCGCCGTAGAAGGGCCAGATCGTGCGCATCACCGTGCCCACCGACACCCCGCCGATGGCACAGCCGACGAACTGCGTGGTGCCCACCGGCGGCGTGTTCAGGCCGAGCGCGCAGTTGATGAGCATCACCACGCCGAACTGCACCGAGGTCATGCCGTACTGCTGTGCGATGGGCAGGAAGATCGGCGTGCACAGCAGGATGGTCGCGGCCATGTCCAGGAAGGTGCCCAGCACGAACAGGATGATGTTGATGAGCAGGAAGATCATCCATGGCGTGGTCGTCACCTGCGACAGCATCTGGCCCGTGAGCTCGGCCACGCCGTACAGGCTGATGAGGTAGCCGAAGGTGCTCGAGATGCCGATGAGCAGCAGGATCACGCCTGTGGTGCGCACCGCCTTCGCGGCCGCCTTGATGAAGTGCTCCCACTTCAGCGTGCGGTACACGAAGATCGTCAGCGCCAGCGCGTAGAGCACCGCCACCGCCGCCGATTCGGTCGCCGTGAAGATGCCCGACAGGATGCCGCCAAGGATCAGCACCACGATGAACAGGCCCGGTAATGCCGCCGCGAACGAACGCGCCACGATCTCCCAGCCCGGGAACTTGCCGGCCGGGTAGCCGCGCTTCACGGCCACGAGGTAGGCCGCTGCGAGGTTGCTGATGGTGAGCACCGCCGCCGGCAGCAGCGCCGCCAAAATCAGCGCTGCGATCGACACCTTGCCGCCCGCTGCGAGCGAGTAAATGATGAGGTTGTGGCTGGTGGGCATCAGCGCGCCGACCAGGGCCGCGTGCGTCGTCACGTTGACCGCGTAGTCGGCGTGGTAGCCCTCCTTCTTCATCATCGGGATCATCACGGCGCCCATGGCCGAGACGTCCGCCACGGGCGAGCCCGAGACGCCGCCGAACAGGGTGCAGGCCACCACGTTCGACATGCCCAGGCCCCCGCGCACGTGGCCCACGAGGTTGCGCGCGAAGTTGACGATGCGGTCCGCGATGCCGCCGTAGAGCATGAGCTCGCCGGCGAAGATGAAGAAGGGAATGGCCAGGAACGAGAAGATGCCCATGCCCGAGGTCATCTGCTGGAAGCCCACTGCGAGCGGCAGGCCTTCGTACAGCAGCGTGGCCAGGGCCGACAGGCCGATCGAGAACGCCACCGGCACGCCGAGCAGCAGGAACAGCGTGAACGAGAGGCAAAGAATGAGAAGAGGGGTCGTCATGATGAGGTTCAGCCCCAGGCGGGTTCGACTTCGCGGCCTTGGGCCAAGGCGATGATGTGTTCGATCGAGAACATCACGATGAGGACGCCGGACACGGCGGCGGGCACGTACTTCCAGCCTTCGGAAATCCACAGCGTGGGCAGGCGGTAGTCCCACACCGATTCGGCGAGCGAGGCGCAGTTCCAGGCCATGGCCAGGCCGAACAGCAGGATCAGCGCGTGGATGAGGTATTCCATCTTCAGGCGCAGCCAGTCGGGTGCGAGCACGAGGAACGATTCAAGTCCGATGTGGCCCGCGTCGCGCACGCCCACGGCCACGCCCAGCATGGTCACGTAGAGCACCAGCAGCAGCGCGAGGCTCTCGGCCCAGGTGGGGGTGTTGTTGAGCACGTAGCGGCCGAACACCTGCCAGCTCACGGCGCAGATCACCGCGACGAGACCGAGGATGCCCAACCACATGCAGGCACGGGCGAGCGTGCGGCAAAGTTTGGTGTACATATTTCCAGCGCGAAAAATGGAGAGGCTCCGCCTCTTCGTGGCCCCTGGCAGGGGTGCAGGGTCACGAAGTGCGCGAAGCCTGGGGGCGAGCCCTGTTTACTTCGTGTCCTGGACGCGCTTCACGAGGTCCTTGAGCTTCGCGTCCGTGATGAACTTGTCGTACACCGGCTTCATCGCGGCCTGGAATGGGGCCTTGTCGACGTCGATGATCTCGGCGCCGCCGGCCTTCACCGTGGCCAGCGACTTCACTTCACGCTCCTGCCATTGCTTGCGCATGTAGGGCACCGATTCCTTGGCGGCCTGGCGCAGCCAGCCCTGTTCTTCGGCGGAGAGCTTGTCCCACGCGCGCTTGGAGAACAGCAGCATCTCGGGCGCCATCGAGTGCTCGGTCTTGCTGTAGTACTTGGCGACCTCGAAGGCGCGCGCGCTTTCGTAGGTGGGGTAGTTGTTTTCGGCGGCGTCGATGAGGCCGGTCTTCAGGCCCGTGTAGACCTCGCCCATCGGCATCGGCGTGGCGTTGGCGCCCATGGCCTCGAGCATCGACACCCACAGGTCGGACTGCTGCACGCGCACCTTCAGGCCCTTCATGTCGGCGAAGTTGCGCACGGGCTTCTTGGCCGTGAACATCGAGCGTGCGCCGCTGTCGTAGTAGGCCAGGCCCACGAAGCCCTGCTTCTCGCACGACTTCAGGATTTCTTCGCCAACCGGGCCGTCGAGCACCTTGTGCAGGTGCTCCACCGAACGGAACAGGAAGGGCATGGTCGGCACCTGCGTCTCGGGGCAGATGTTGTTCATGGGCGCGATGTTCACGCGCACCATCTGCAGCGCGCCGATCTTGGTCTGCTCGATCGTGTCCTTCTCGTTGCCGAGCGCGCTGTTGTTGAAGACCTTGATGCTGTGCTTGCCCCCGGACAGCGCCTTGAGCCGTTCGCTCATGAACTTCACGGCGGTCACGGTGGGGTAGTCGTCGGGGTGGATGTCGGCCGAGCGGAACTCGGTGGCGCCGGCGGCCAGCGTGGTCAACGCGGCCGCCGCGCCGGCAGCAAGTGCGATGAGTGTCTTGTAGAGCTTCATTTGTCTCGTCCTCTTGGTGGTTGTCGTCAATAAAAAAGAAAAGGGTCAGCCGCCGAATGCCGGCTCGGGCACGCCCGCCACGCCGGGGCGCAGCGCGAACACGCCGCCGGCCAGCGGCTGGTCCGACAGGTCGATGCCGCCGGGGCGGATCGAGGTGACGAACAGCGTGTCGAGGCCCGGGCCGCCGAAGGCGCACATGGCGGGCTTCTTCACCGGCACGGCGAGCGAGCGGTCGAGCCGGCCGTCGGGCGTGAAGCGGTGCACCAGGCCGGCGTCGTTGCCGCAGATCCAGTAGCAGCCGTCGACGTCCATCGCCGCGCCGTCGGGGCGACCGGGCAGGGGATTCATGTCGATGAACAGGCGCCGGTTGCTCGGCGTGCCGGTGTCGGTGTCGTAGTCGAAGGCCCAGACGGCCTGCACGCTCGGGTGCGAGTCCGACAGGTACATCGTGCGGCCGTCGGGACTGAAGGCCAGACCGTTGGGCACGATCAGGTCGTCCAGTTGCAAGGCCGCGCCGTTGTCGCCGGGGCCGTGGCGGTACAGGCGGCCGACGCGCGCGCCTGCGGCCATGTCCAGCAGCATCGTGCCGGCCCAGAAGCGGCCTTGCCGGTCGCAGCGGCCGTCGTTGAAGCGCATGCCCGGCGCGGCGTGCGCCACCGGGGCGAGCGGCGTGGCCGCGAGCGTGCCGTCGGTGCGCTCGCGCAGCGAGAACAGGCCGCTTTCCATGCCGGCGATCCATTCGCCGGGTTGGCCTGCACGCGGTGCGATGCAGGCGATCATTTCGTCGGCGCGCCACTGCGCATGGCCTTCGCCGGCGTGCCAGCGGTTGAGCGTGCGCGCGGGAATGTCGACCCAGTACAGCGCCTGCTGCGCAGCCAGCCACACCGGGCTTTCGCCCGTGCCGTTGCGTGCGTCGAGAACGAGTTCGGCTTGCATGTGGTGCGGCGCGTTCAGTCGCCGAACGGGCCTTGTGCGGTGAACGCGCCGCCCTGGTAGATGGCGTTCGGGTCGGTGGGCGCCACCTTCGGCTGCGCCTCGACCTTGTCGCGGAACACCTCGGAGCTGTCTTGCGGCACGAAGCCCAGGTGCGCGGCGGCGGCGTTGTCCCACCACAGGTCGCGGTTGGCCGACATGCCGTAGACCACCGTGTGCTTCACGTCGGGCGTGAAGAGCGACTTCTGGATCAGCGCCGTGAGGTCGCGGTAGCTGAGCCAGGTGCTCATCATGCGACGGTTGAGCGGCTCGGGGAACGAGGAGCCGATGCGGATGCTCACCGTCTCGATGCCCCAGCGGTCGAAGTAGAACTGCGCCATGTCCTCGCCGAAGGACTTCGACAGGCCGTAGTAGCCGTCGGGCCGGCGCGCGGCGTGCGCGTCGATGTGCTCGTCCTGCTTGTAGAAGCCGATCACGTGGTTCGAGCTGGCGAACACCACGCGCTTCACGCCGTGGCGGCGCGCGGCCTCGTACAGGTTGAACACGCCCTTGATGTTGGCTTCGAGCACTTCTTCGAACGGGCGCTCGACCGACACGCCGCCGAAATGGGCGATTGCGTCGCAGCCGGCCACCAGCGCGTCGACCGCGGCCTTGTCGGACAGGTCGCAGGGCACGACTTCTTCATGCGCGCCCGTGGCCGGCGCGATGTCGGCGATGTCGGAAAGGCGGATCACGTTCGCAAAAGGCGCGAGCCGTTCGCGCAGCACGCGGCCCAGGCCGCCGGCGGCGCCGGTCAGCAGCAGGCGGCCGAGCTGGGGGGAGGGGGCTTCAGGCGTCGACATGTCTTCGGGATGTGTGAGGGGAAGCGGAGGAGGTGGACAACGTCGTCACCGATTTTTAGGTGATAAGTTATCTGTTGTCGTACAACTGTGAGGGGATTATGATCGTCGTCATGGCCTCAACGACTGCGGGTAATCCCGAAGTTCAGACAACGACCGCTGACAACCCGGCGGGCAACGCCGCTTTCGTGGGGCGGCCGCGCCAGCGCGCGCGCGGCCTGGCGAACGGGCTGGTGGAAGACCTGGGCGAGAAGATCCGCAGCCAGTCGCTGCGCCCCGGCGACAAGCTGCCGACCGAGTCGGCCATCATGCAGGCCTACGGCGTGAGCCGCACCGTGGTGCGCGAGGCGCTGTCGAAGCTGCAGGCGGGCGGGCTGGTCGAGACGCTGCACGGCGTGGGCACCTTCGTGCTGCAGCCGCGCCCGGGTGGCATGGGCGGGGTGTTCCGCCTCGATCCCGGCGAGATCGCGACCTCGGTCGACGTGCTCGCCGTGCTCGAGCTGCGCATCAGCCTGGAGACCGAATCCGCCGGGCTGGCCGCGAGCCGGCGCACCGACGAGCAGCTGGTGGCAATGCGCCAGGCGCTCGACGCGTTCGAGCAGAACGTCAAGGTGGGCGGCGATACCGTGGCGCCCGACTTCGCCTTCCACCTGGAGATCGCGCAGTCGACCGGCAACCCCTACTTCGCCGACATCATGCGGCACCTGGGCACGACGATCATCCCGCGCACGCGCATCAGCGCGATCCGCGTGCAGGACGGCAGCTACCTGAGCCGCGTGAACCGCGAGCACGAGGAAATCTACGCGGCCATCGCGCGCCGCGACCCCGAGTCGGCACGCGCCGCGATGCGCATCCACCTGACCAACAGCCGCGAGCGGCTGCGCATGGCGCAGGAAGCCGCGCAACAGCAGAAAGCCAGGGCGGAGGCGGCCGGCCACGGCACCGCCTCGTCCGACAACACCCCTTCGCGCTGAGTTCTCCCCGGGTTTTCGGGGCTCAAGTCTGGACAAGCTGATTTTCTAGTTGTACGATGACTGATAACATGCGGCGCCATCGCGGCCCCGCATGCCTGCATCGAACTTCAGGAGACAGCCCCCATGACCGTCAACCGACGCGGCGCGCTCGGCGCCGCCCTCGCCACCACACTGGCCGCCAGCCTGCCCTTGCACGCGTTTGCGCAAGGGGCGGGCGGCACCTGGCCTTCCAAGCCCATCCGTTTGATCGTGCCGTACCCACCGGGCGGCTCGTCGGACATCATTGCGCGCGCCATCGGCCAGCCGCTGTCCGAGGCGCTGGGCCAGCCTGTGGTCATCGAGAACCGCGCGGGCGCCAACGGCAACCTCGGCGCCGACATGCTGGCCAAGGCGCCGGCCGACGGCCACACGCTCATGCTGTGCGACCTCGGCGCGCTGGCCATCAGCCCGTCGCTGTACCCCAAGCTGCCGTTCGACCCCTCGAAGGACCTGCGCAGCGTGGCCATGCTGGCCTACTCGCCGCACCTGCTGGTGGTGCATCCGTCGGTGCAGGCCAACACGCTGAAGGAACTGGTCGAGCTGTCGAAGAAGAGCGACCTCAACTTCGCCGTCACCGCCAGCGGCAGCACCGCGCACCTGGCCGGCGTCGAGCTGCAGCGCAAGAGCGGCGCCAAGTGGGAGTACGTGCCCTACAAGGGCGGCGTGCAGGCCGTGCTCGACACCGTCGCGGGCCAGACGCAGGTGCTCATGAACGGCATGCTGGCCACCTACCCGCATGTGCAAAGCGGCAAGCTCAAGCTCATCGCCGTCTCGAAGTCGACGCGCATGCCGCTGATCGGCAGCGTGCCGACCATCGCGGAGCAGGGCGTTCCCGGCTACGAGTCGGGCACATGGCAGGGCGTGGTCGCGGCGCGCGGCACCCCTGACGCGGTGATCGCCCGGCTCAACAAGGAACTGGTCCGCATCATCCGCACGCCCGACATCCGGGCGCGGCTTGCGGGGCAGGGCGCCGAGGTCGTGACCATGACCGCGCCCGAGCAGGACCAGTTCTTCGCCAAGGAGCGCGCGCGCTGGGCGCAAGTGATCCAGCAGGCCAATCTCAAGCTCGACTGAGCGGCCCCTTCTTCTTATCTCTTCTTTTCCTCATTTCTCTTTTTTTCACTGGACGACTTCCGATGAACCCGCAAGAACTCAAGACCATCATGGGCTCCGGCCTGCTCTCGTTCCCGCTGACCGACTTCGACAGCAACGGCGACTTCAACAAGAAGGGCTACATCGAGCGCCTCGAATGGCTGGCGCCCTACGGTGCGAGCGCGCTGTTCGCCGCGGGCGGCACGGGCGAGTTCTTCTCGCTGACGGGTGACGAGTACCCCGAAATCATCCAGACCGCGGTCGACACCTGCCGCGGCGTGGTGCCGATCATTGCCGGCGCCGGCGGCCCGACGCGCTTCGCCATCCAATGCGCGCAAGCGGCAGAGAAGGCCGGCGCGCACGGCATCCTGCTGCTGCCGCACTACCTCACCGAAGCCGGCCAGGAAGGCCTGGCCGCGCACGTCGAGGCCGTATGCAAGAGCGTGAAGTTCGGCGTCATCGTCTACAACCGCGCCAGCAGCCGCCTCAAGCCCGACACGCTGGCCCGCCTGGCCGAGCGCAACCCGAACCTCGTCGGCTTCAAGGACGGCGTGGGCGACATCGAAGCGATGGTCGCGATCTTCCAGAAGATGGGCGATCGCTTCGCCTACCTGGGCGGCCTGCCCACGGCCGAGGTCTATGCCGCCGCCTACAAGGCGATGGGCACGCCCGTGTACTCGTCGGCGGTCTTCAACTTCATTCCGAAGACGGCTATGGACTTCTATCACGCGGTCGCCAACGACGACATGGCCACGCAGCACCGCCTGCTGAAGAACTTCTTCATGCCTTACCTGGAGCTGCGCAACCGCGTGCCCGGCTATGCCGTGAGCATCGTGAAGGCGGGCGCCAAGCTCGTCGGCCACGACGCCGGCCCCGTGCGCGCGCCGCTGACCGACCTGAAGCCCGACGAGATGGACGCACTGCAGGCGCTCATCGACACGCTCGGCCCGCAGTAAGCCGGCACTGATCGCAGTCGACCGCACCACAAAACAAACAGGAGACAACGACATGCTCATCAGAAAATTCCTGCTCGTCGCCGCAGCGACCACCGTGTTCGCGGGTTGTGCCGCCAGCGGAGGCAGCAACAGCGGCGCATCGGCCGAACCCGCAGTTGCGGCGGCCGCCGAGCGGCTGCGCGTCGCCATGGTCGACCCGACGCCGGCCGCGCTGCGCGCGCTGGTGGCCGACGACCTGAGCTACGGCCATTCGGGCGGCAAGGTCGACACGCAGGCCAGCTTCATCGCCGACCTGCTCGACCGCAAGTCGGACTTCGTGACCATCGCGATCACCGATCAGACCATCAAGGTGGTCGACGGAAACACCGCCATCGTGCGCCACACGCTCACGGCCGACACCAACGACTCAGGCAAGCCCGGCAAGGTCGCGCTGAAGATCCTCGGCGTCTGGCAGAAGCAGGGCGGCGAATGGAAGCTGCTCGCGCGCCAGGCTGTGCGCCTTCCTTCCTGATCGGACCACCGCGCATGAAGAGAACGCAATTCCTGGCGACGGGCCTCGCGCTCGCCGCCACCGCGCTGCTGTCGCCGCTGCACGCTTCGGCCCAGGCCGATGCATGGCCGCAGCAGAAGCCCGTGACGATCATCGTGCCGTTCCCGGCCGGCGGTTCCACCGACATGGTGGCGCGCGCACTGGCCCAGCAGCTGCAGGCCAAGCTCGGCGGCAGCTTCGTGGTCGACAACCGGCCCGGTGCCACCGGCACCATCGGCACCGGCTTCGTGCGGCGCGCACTGCCCGACGGCTACACGCTGCTGGTGTCGTCACTCGGCGCCTTCGTCGTCACGCCGCACCTGCAAAAGAGCGTGCCCTATGACGCCACCAAGGACTTCGACTACATCAGCGTGCCCGTGCAGGCGCCCAACGTGCTCGTGGCGAATGTCGCGCGGCCCGAGCGCAGCGTGGCCGACGTGCTCGCGCTGTTGCGCAAGACGCCCGGCAAGGTCTCGTTCGCGAGCTCGGGCAACGGCTCGTCCGACCACCTGTCGGCCGAGCTCTTCTGGCAGCAATCGAAGACCGAAGGCGTGCACGTGCCCTACAAGGGCGGCGCGCCGGCGGTGAACGACCTGCTGGGCAACCAGGTCGACTTCTCGTTCCAGAACGTGAACGCCGTGCTGCCGCACATCCGCGCCGGCAAGCTGCGCGCGCTGGCCGTCACCGGCGACAAGCGCTCGCCCGTGCTGCCCGACGTGCCCACGCTCGCCGAGGCCGGCGTGAAGGGCGCCGAGGTCTATTCGTGGCAGGGCATGGCCGCGCCCAAGGGCCTGCCGCCCGCCACGAAGAAGAAGCTGAGCGACGCGGTCATCGCCGCCATGCAGGACCCCGAGACGAAGAAGCGCATGCTCGACCAGGGCCTGGAAATCGTCGCCAGCACGCCCGAGGACTTCACCGCCTTCCAGTTGCGCGAGTGGGCGCGATGGAAGACATTGATCGACACCCGCCACATCACTGCCGATTGAGGCCACAGCCCGAAGATGACAAGTCCTGAATCCGTTTCCCATGTCGTGTCGGGCGCGCCCGTCGTCACCGCCATGCGCGTCGTGCCCGTGGCCGGCCACGACAGCATGCTGATGAACCTCAGCGGCGCGCACGGCCCGTTCTTCACGCGCAACCTGCTGATCCTCACCGACAGCGCCGGCCACACCGGCGTGGGCGAGGTGCCGGGCGGCGAGAAGATCCGCCAGACGCTCGAAGACGCGCGCGACCTCATCGTGGGCCAGCCCATCGGCAACCACAACGCCGTGCTCAACCGCATGCGCAGCGCCTTTGCCGCGCGCGACAGCGGCGGGCGCGGCCTGCAGACCTTCGACCTGCGCGTGACCATCCATGCCGTGACGGCCGCCGAAGCCGCGCTGCTCGACCTGCTGGGCCAGCACCTGGGCGTGCCCGTGGCCGCGCTGCTCGGCGAAGGCCAGCAGCGCGATGCGGTGCAGATGCTCGGCTACCTCTTCTACGTGGGCGACCGCACGAAGACCGACCTGCCGTACGAGACCGACCCCGGCGCCGACAACGACTGGTTCCGCCTGCGCCACGAAGAGGCTATGACCCCCGAGGCCATCGTGCGGCTGGCCGAGGCCACGCACGCGCGCTACGGTTTCACCGACTTCAAGCTCAAGGGCGGCGTGCTGCGCGGCGAGGAAGAGGTCGAGGCGATCCGCGCGCTGCACGCGCGCTTTCCGCAGGCGCGCGTCACGCTCGACCCCAACGGCGGCTGGCTGCTGGCCGACGCCATCCGCCTGTGCCGCGACCTGCACGGCGTGATGGCCTATGCCGAAGACCCGTGCGGCGCCGAGGGCGTGTTCTCGGGCCGCGAAGTGATGGCCGAATTCCGCCGCGCCACCGGCCTGCCCACCGCCACCAACATGGTCGCCACCGACTGGCGCGAGATGGTGCACAGCCTCTCGCTGCAGTCGGTCGACATTCCGCTGGCCGACCCGCACTTCTGGACCATGCAGGGCTCGGTGCGCGTGGCGCAGCTGTGCCAGGCCTGGGGCCTGACCTGGGGCTCGCATTCGAACAACCACTTCGACGTGTCGCTCGCGATGTTCACGCACGTGGCCGCGGCGGCACCCGGCAAGGTCACGGCCATCGACACGCACTGGATCTGGCAGGACGGCCAGCGCCTCACGAAGGCGCCGCTGCAGATCGAGGGCGGCCTCGTGCAGGTGCCCACGCGCGGCGGCCTGGGCATCGAGCTCGACATGGCCGAGGTCGAGAAGGCGCACCAGCTGTACCTGAGGCATGGCCTCGGCGCGCGCAACGATGCGCAGGCGATGCAGTACCTGATTCCGGGATGGGCCTTCGACAACAAGAAGCCGTGCATGGTCCGCTGAGCGCCCCCGGCGCTGTTTACGCGCCGACCGTCCCGACATTCAAGGAGACTGAATGAACAAGCACATGGATCGCCGTCGCCTGCTGCAAGCAGCCGCCGGCTCGGCACTCGGCGCCGTGGCCGCCGCCGCGGGCGCCCAGTCGTTTCCCTACAAGCCGCAGCAGCGGTATCCCGATCCGTCGGTGCTGATCCTCGACCCCAGCTTTGCGAAGTACCGCATCTACAGCAGCACGCTCGAGCAGGTCGGCACCGGCATGCGCTGGGCCGAGGGCCCGGTGTACCTGCCGCGCGAGGGCTACCTTGTGTGCAGCGACATCCCGAACAACAGGCTGATGCGCTACGAGGAGAAGACCGGCGAGTTCAAGGTCCACAAGGCGAACGCCGGCTACTGCAACGGCAACACGCGTGACCGCCAGGGCCGCCTCATCAGTTGCGAGCACTCGGTGACGCGGCGCGTGGTGCGCACCGAGGCCGACGAGCGAATGACCGTGCTGGCCGACCGCTACCAGGGCAAGCGGCTGAATTCGCCGAACGACGTGGTCGTGAAGTCGGACGACACCGTGTGGTTCACCGACCCGCTCTTCGGCATCTCGGGCACGTGGGAAGGCGAGAAGGCCGCGCCCGAGCAGGCGACGACCAACGTGTACCGCCTCACGCCCGACGGCCAGCTCTCGGCGGTGATCACCGACCTCGTGAATCCCAACGGCCTGGCCTTCTCGCCGGACGAGAAGAAGCTCTACGTCGTCGAATGGAAGGGCACGCCCAACCGCAGCCTCTGGAGCTACGACGTGGCGGCCGACGGCAGCGTGTCGAACAAGCTGAAGCTCATCGATGGCACGGGCGCTGCGGCGCTCGACGGCTTTCGCGTCGACCGCGACGGCAATCTCTGGATGGGCTGGGGCTGGAATGGCGCCGTCGCTCCCGAACCCGTCGATGCCGGCAACGGCATGAAGGTCTATCAGCCGCAGGCGAAATCCGAAGACCTCGATGGCGTCAAGATCTTCAATTCGCAAGGCAAGCCCATCGGGTTCATCCGCCTGCCCGAACGTTGTGCCAACCTGACGTTCGGCGGCCCCAAGAACAACCGCCTCTACATGGCGGCCAGCCATTCGCTGTACGCCCTCTACGTGGAGTCCGAAGGCGCCACCTAGCCTTCAGACTTTCCAACCTCCTCACCGCAACACGCACACAAGGACATCGACGATGACTGAATTCAACAACCTCATCAATGGCGAATGGCTGGCTGGCCAAAGCTACAGCCCCAACATCAACCCCAGCAACCTGGCCGACGTGCTGGGCCAGTACACGCAGGGCGATAAGGGCCAGGTCGATGCGGCCGTGGCAGCAGCCACCGCCGCCTTCCCCGCCTGGGCGACGGGCAGCATCCAGGCACGCTCCGACGCGCTCGACAAGATCGGCACCGAGATCCTCGTGCGCAAGGAAGAACTGGGCACGCTGCTCGCGCGCGAAGAAGGCAAGACCAAGGCCGAAGGCATTGGCGAGGCCACGCGCGCGGGGCAGATCTTCAAGTTCTTCGCGGGCGAATGCCTGCGCCTCGCAGGCGAGGTGCTGCCTTCGGTGCGCCCGAACATCGGCGTGGAGATCACGCGTGAGCCGGTGGGTGTGGTCGGGCTCATCACGCCGTGGAACTTTCCCATCGCGATTCCCGCCTGGAAGATCGCGCCCGCATTGGCTTTCGGCAACTGCGTGGTGCTCAAGCCCGCCGACCTCGTGCCGGGCTGCGCCTGGGCGCTGGCCGAGATCATCAGCCGCTCGGGCATTCCGGCGGGCGTGTTCAACCTCGTGATGGGGCGCGGCAGTGTGATCGGCGACGCGCTGGTCAACCACCCCGGCATCCATGCGATCAGCTTCACGGGCTCGGTGGGCGTGGGCCGCAACATCGCGATCCAGTGCGTCACGAACCACAAGAAGGTGCAGCTCGAAATGGGCGGCAAGAACCCGCAGGTGGTGCTCGACGACGCCGACCTCGCGCAGGCCGTGGAGCTCAGCGTGCAAAGCGCCTTCTACTCGACCGGCCAGCGCTGCACGGCGTCGAGCCGCCTCATCGTCACCGAAGGCATTTATCCGAAGTTCATCGACGCGATGAAGGCGCGCATGGCGAAGATCAAGGTCGGCGATGCGCTGGCGCAGGGCACGGACGTGGGGCCGGTGTCGTCGAAGTCGCAGCTCGACCAGGACATGGAATACGTCGCCATCGGCAAGGGCGAGGGTGCCACGCTGGCAGCCGGCGGCGAACTGCTGAAGCTGGAGACGGACGGCTACTACATGTCGCCGGCGCTGTTCAGCGAGTCCGCGGCGAACATGCGCATCAATCGCGAGGAAGTGTTCGGCCCGGTGGCGAGTGTGATCCGCGTGAAGAACTACGAAGAGGCGCTGGCGACGGCGAACGACACGGAGTTCGGTTTGTCGGCCGGCATCGCGACGACCTCGCTGAAGTACGCGACGCACTTCAAGCGCCACAGCCAGGCGGGGATGGTGATGGTGAACCTGCCGACGGCGGGGGTGGACTATCACGTGCCATTTGGCGGCCGCAAAGGATCGAGCTATGGGCCGCGGGAGCAGGGCAAGTACGCGCAGGAGTTCTTCACTACAGTGAAGACGGCCTACACGCTCGCCTGACGCTTTTCCTGTCTCGTTGGAAGCCCCCGGTTGGGGGCTTTTTTACGTCTGCCTGGTTCGGGGCGCGTGCACAGGCCACCGGGTACTTCCCTCCGCGAATGTCCCCCGGGGCTGCGCCCCTCCTCCTTGATTTCGCTGCGGGAAGCACCCAGTGTCCTGCGCACGGGAAGCGGCGGTGGTGCGCAGCCCATCAACGACCGCACTGAACACGCTCACGTCGATGCGGTGCCTTGCGCAGCGAAATCAAGGAGGAGGCCGAAGGCCGGGGGACATTCGCGGAGCAAGGTACCGCGTCGGCGTGAGCGTCGCCCTGAACAGCTCAGGCCAATGGTGCCCTGCGGCTGCGGCGCATCAGAAACTCGATCAGTTCGAAGATGCCTTCGCTGATCAACGCCATGGCCGCAGCCGGCAACGCTCCGGCCATCAACAGCTCGCGATCGTTGAGCGCGAGTCCTGTCACGATGCGCTCACCGAAACCACCCGCGCCGATGAAAGCCGCGATGGTGGCCGTGCCGATGGCAATGGCTGTCGCGGTGCGAACGCCCGCCAGCAGCGTGGGCAACGCGAGAGGCAGCAGCACCAGCTGAAGGCTCTGCGGCGGCGTCATGCCCAGTGCAGTGCCGGCCAGTCGAAGCCCGTTCGGCACTTCGGCCAGCCCGGTCACGGTGTTGCGCATGATCGGCAGCAGCGAATACAGCGTGAGCGCGATCAGCGCGGGCAGGGCGCCGATGGCGCCAAGCAAAGAGATCAGCACCGCGAGCAGCGCCAGCGACGGCACGGTCTGCATCACGCTCGCGAAGCCCAGCACCACGGCACGCAGCCGCAGGTGCGGAAACACGAGGATCGCGAGCGGCACGCCGATGAGGATCGCCACGCCGACCGACACCGCCACCAGCAGCAGGTGCTGGCGCGCCAGCGGCCAGAGGTCGGGACCGAAGAGCTTGGCCGTGAAGCCGCGCGCAGCGCTCGGCGGCGTCTTGCCGTCCTTCGTGGCGCCGGCCAGGAAGTCGCGCGCGATGGTGTCGAAGCGCACGCCCTGCAGTTCGGCGCGTGCGTTCATCGCGATCATCGCGTGCTCGTCGATCCTGCCTTCGAGCGCCTGCAACGCGGCCCAGGCCTTCGGCAGCCGCGCGGGCAGGTCGAGCTTGTAGAGCACCACTGCGTCGTAGCGCGGAAAGTACTGCTTGTCGTCCACGAGCACGCGCAGGCCGAGGTGGTCGATCTTGGCGTCGGTGGTGTAGATGTCGATCGCGTCGATCTGCTTGGCCGTCATCGCCTCGTAGGCCAGGCCGTGGTCGAGCCCGGTCGGCGTCTGCGTGAAACCGTAGCGCGCGGCCAGGCCCTTCCAGCCGTCGGCGCGGCCGATGAATTCGTTCGACAGCCCGATGCGCAGTTCGGGGTGTTTGGCCAGGTCGCTCAGCGTGCGCAGCCCGAGCTTGTCGGCATCGGCGGCGCGCACGGCCAGCGCATAACCGTCGTTGAAGCCCAGCGGAATCGCCACGCCCAGCCCGAGCGGCGCGAGCGCGGCATTCATCGCCTCGCGCGTGTCGGCCGGCGAGCCCTTGAGGATCTCGAGCGCGATGGTGCCGGTGTATTCGGCGTACAGGTCGATGGCGCCCGAGCGCAGCGCCTCGTAGACGATGGCCGTGTTGCCCAGCCCCTGCCGCACGACGGGCGGCGAGGCGGTGTGCGGCGCGGCGGTCTGCGCCAGCACCTCGGCCAGGATGTACGACTCGGTGAAGCGCTTGGAGCCGACGCGCAGCGTCTCGTCGGCGGCCTGCGCGCGGGGGGCGGCGGCGGCCAGCCAGAGCATCGCGAAAAGCCACAGGGCGGGGTGCCAGAAGCTGCGAGGCAGGTGCATCCGGATCAGTGTATCGGCATCGCCGCGGCAGCCGTACCCGTCCGTCTCCTACACGCCGTGGTGCGCGAAGCCGATGCGCCACGGGCGTGCGGCGGCCCATAGTGGCCGTCATGAAAAAAACCAGGCACGCGCCCCCCGGTCCCGACATCCACGGCCTGCGCGAGCTGCCCGGCCTGCGCGTGGACGGCTACAGCCTGCAGCTGCGCGACAAGGACGGCTTCGTCGGCGACCAGGCCAGCCAGACGGCGTTTCGCGAACTGCTCGAGCGCTGGCGCAAGCGCCGCCGCAAGACCGGCCGCGACCCGCTGGGCGCGGCCCACTCGCGCGACCTGAGCAAGAAGCAGCTCGACCGCGCGCTGCAGGGAAAGACCGCCACGGCCGCCGGCGACGTGATGCATGGCGCCATCGAGGAGTTCGCGGAAGAGCTCGCCTTCGTGGTCCAGCGCTTCGTGCGCCAGCCCTCCTGGCGCAAGGTGCAGCGCATCGTGGTCGGCGGCGGCTTTCCCGAGAGCGACGTGGGCGAGCGCGCGATCCTGGAGGCGGGCGCGATGCTCGAAGACCTGGGCGTGCACGTGCAGCTGGGCCGGCTGTCGCACAACGTGGACGACGGCGGGCTGATCGGCTGGGCGCACCTGACGCCGCCGCCGCTGCTGAAGGGGCACGACGCCATCCTGGCGGTGGACATCGGCGGCACCAACGTGCGCTGCGGCATCGTGAAGACGCGCCACCGCAAGGCGTCCGACTTCTCGCGCGCGAAAGTGGTCAAGCGAGAAAAGTGGCGCCACGCCGACGACGGCCCGAACCGCAGCCACATGGTCGAGCGCATCGCCGACATGCTCGAGGACATGGTCGTCTACGCCGAGCGCCGCAAGATCCGGCTCGCGCCCTTCATCGGCATCGGCTGCCCGGGGCTGATCCGCTCCGACGGCTCGATCGCGCGCGGCGCGCAGAACCTGCCGGGCGACTGGGAGAGCGGGGCCTTCCACCTGCCGGCCGCGCTGTGGCGGCGGCTGCCGATCATCGGCTCGGGCGCGACGCTGGTGCTCATGCACAACGACGCGGTGGTGCAGGGCCTGAGCGAGCTGCCCTTCATGCGCGACGTGCGCCACTGGGGCGTGCTGACCATCGGCACCGGGCTGGGCAACGCCAGCTTCACGAACCGGCGTTGACGAGCGCTATCTCTTACAGGTCTTCGGGCCGCAGCTCCGCGCCGACGCGCGCGGTGGCCGAGGTGGTGGCGACATTGCCCGCCGCATCGGTGGCGCGCAACTCGATGTTCGCCAGGCCGGCGCGCGCGGGCGTCCAGCTGCAGGCGTAGGGCGCGGCGCGCAGCGCGCAGACGGTCTTGCCGTCGACGATGAAGGCCAGCTCGGCCACGCCGACATCGTCGGTCGCGCTGCCCGACAGCCGCACCGGCAGGCCGGCGGCCGACGCCGCCATGGACGGCACGTTCAGCATGACGGTCGGCGCCGTGGTGTCGGCGGGCGCGCGCACGATCACCTGCGCCGAGGCGACCTCGGCATTGCCCGCGGCGTCGATGGCGATCACGCGGACGATCTGCACGCCCGGCGCGGTCGGCGTCCAGTGGCAGGTGTAGGGCGGGGCGGTGAAGGTGCAGATCGGCAGGCTGTCGGTGCCGATCACCTTCACGCCGAAGACGCCGACGTTGTCGACCGCCACGGGCGCCAGCGCCACCGGTTGGCCCACGGTCGCCATCGCGGGCGCGGCCAGCGACACGGCCGGCTTCTGGCTGTCGGGCATGCCCAGCGGCAGGTCGATGCTGAAGGCCGCCTGCCCCTGCACCGCCTTCTGCTCGAAGGCGTCGAAGATGGTGAACCAGGTGGCGCCCGGTGCGCGGCCCGGGGCCTGGGCCTTCACGAGCAGCGTGGTCTTGCCGACGGCGAAGCAGCTGAAGCCGCAGCGCCAGTCGAAGACGAAGCGGCCTTCGGCATTCGTCGTGCCCTGCGCGATCGGCTCCAGCGGCTTGCCGGCGCCCGGGTCGCGCCACACCGACACCGGTGCGCCGGCCAGCGCGGCGCCGCTCTCGCGTTCGGTCACGCGCACCTGCGTGGCGGTGGTCGCGGCCATGAACTTCGAGCTGCCGAGCTTGGGCCAGTCGCGCCAGTCGGTGTTGATCTGCGCCTTGGTGCCTTCGGTGAAGCGGATCAGGCCGAGCGTGGCGACGCGGTTGGTGGCCGGGTCGTAGCGCTGCTCGAACACGGTGCCCAGCAGCGGGTCGAGGCGCCAGTGCTGGCGCGTCCACCAGTAGCGATCGGTGTGCTTCACGAGGGCGAGGTCGCTGGCGGGCGCGGTCTCGGTGGTGTCGGCGACGGCGATGGCGTTGTAGTACTCGCCCGAACCGGCGCCGAACACGTGCTCCAGCTCGTGCAGCAGGGTCTTGAGCTGGCGGCCGAGGTAGTCCTTCTCGGTGGACTCGGGCGCGGCCGGCGTGATGGCGCGCGACAGACGCAGCGGGTCGTGGATGGCGGTCCAGTTCAGGTTCCACGTCACGCCGGTGGGCGGGAAGGTGGTGCTGGTGGTCAGGCCGCCGTGGCTGTAGCCGCGCTTCGAGGGGCCGACGCACAGCACGATCTCGCCGCCGGCCACGCCGCTGAAGCCGCAGGGCGGCGCCGCGCCGGGCGCGACGATCTGCAGGTCTTTCGCGGGGTCGAAGGTGAAGCTGCGCACGGTCTCGCGCTGGAACACGGTGTTGAGGTCGGCCACGTACTGCGCGAGCCGGCGGCCGGCCTCGGGCGCGCCGATGTCGGCCGCCAGTTGCGGGTCGATGAAGAAGCGCAGGCGGTGCACGCTCGGCGTGGCGCGGCCGACTTCGTTCAGGGCCGCCCAGGTCGGGGCGGCGGACAACGGCAGCAGCAGGGCCAAAACGACAGGCAAGGCTGCGCCCAGCCGGCGCGCGAGCGCCAGCAGCGAATCAATGAAAGGCATCGATTTTTCTCCCCGTGCTCAGGGGAATCCGGCAGTGATCGACAACAAAGGGGATCGCTTGGGGCCGCGCGAAGGTGTCGCCCGGCGCCCAGCGCACAGACCCCGCGGCGACCGCCTTTGCCGGTCACGCTCCTGCATCGCATCGAGGTCGCCGAAGGCGATACGCCCTGACGGGCGCCGATGCTTCTGAAGTGCGGGGGACTACTGGTTGCTCATTCAGTGCAGAGGGCGGGCGAACCGCTCAGTCCTCCCCACGATGTGGCAACAATCAGTGAACCTTTATCTTAATTTCTGGGCTCGTAGGAAGGGAACTGGCCTCGCTGTAGTGGTGCCTGTTATTTGGGCACTTTCTCACGACAACGGCGGTACGAATGGCGCTTCGGTGGGCCCCATGAGGCCGGGCCGGAGCGGGCTGCCCCGCGATGCAGGGGGCTCCGGAAGAACGGTCATCCACCGGAACCGGTGGCGATTCTAGTGTGAATGTTCAATTGGTTGCAATTGTGTTGCATTCGTGCATCCTGGGCGATGCACTGCCCGCCTACAGCTGGAAGGCGACGGTCAGCAGCAGCCCTTCGGCCACGTCGCGCAGCAGTCCCGGGCGCCGCGCGCGGTAGGGCTCGCCGGCCGAGGCGGTGGTCTCGATCCATTCGGCCAGCCATTCGATGTCGCCGTGGCCGTAGAACACCACCGCCGCCTCGTGGTTCAGCAGCAGGCTGCGCAGGTCGAGGTTGATCGAGCCGCACATCGCCAGTTCGTCGTCGACCACCACGGCCTTGGCATGGGCCATGAAGGGCAGCATGCGAAAGCTCACGCCCGCGCGCGCCAGGTCGCGCATGGCGCGTGCGCGCACGAAGTCGGCCAGCCGGTGGTTCGACTGCGCGGGCATCGCGATGGTCACCTGCACACCGCGCCGCGCGGCCAGGCGCAGCGCGTCGCGCAGGCCGTCGCCGGGCACGAAGTAGGGCGTGATCGCGAGGATGCGGTGCTCGGCGCGAAAGCAGGCGTCGATGAGCAGCGCGTGCGCCGTGTCCTCGGTCTGGTCGGGGCCGCTCGGCAGGAACTGGGCCATCGCGCAGCCGGGCCCTGCGGGCACGTCGGCGGCGGTGATGGCGCGCGCCTTGCGCCCGCGCACCGAGCTCCAGTCGTGATCGAACTGGCGCGCGGCGGCGGCGGCCACGCTGCCCTGCAGGTCGAAAGAGAGGTCGTGCCAGGCTTCGGGGTGCTTGTCGTTGCCGGAGAAGTACTCGCCCGCGAGGTTGCGCCCGCCCGACCACAGCCAGCGGTCGTCGGCGATGGTGAGCTTGCGGTGGTTGCGCAGGTTGCGCGGCCCGATGCGGCGCAGGCTGAAGAAGGGGCGGAACACCGCCACCTCGCCGCCGGCCGCGCGCAGCCGGTCGAAGTGATGGCGCGGCAGCGACAGCGCGCCGAAGCCGTCGAGCAGCACGCGCACCTTGACGCCCTCGCGCGCGCGCTGCGCGAGCCGCGCCAGCACGGCATGGCCGAGCGCGTCGTCGCCGATGATGAAGGTGCACACGTCCAGGCGCTGGCGCGCGCCGTCGATCACCTCGAACAGCGCCTCGCGCGCGGCCTCGCCGTCGGCGTGCATGCGGATCGCGCAGCGCCCGGGCGGCGCCAGTCCGAAGCTCTCGATCAGGTCGGCCGCCCAGTGGCCCGGCGGCAGCGAACGCGGCGGCCGGGGCGCGCCGGCCGGGCGCAGCTTGCGCTGGCCGAACAGCAGGTACATCGGAAGGATCACGTACGGCATGAGCACCAGCCCCATGACCCACGCGATGGCGGTGGTGGGGGCGCGCTGCTCGCGGCGCGTGCGCGTGGTCAGCACATAGACCAGCAACGCGAAAGTGACGACAAGAAAATGCTGCGAAGGGGAGGGCAGCCAGTCGAAGAGGGTGTCCGGCATGGGCGGGTGATGCCTCGGTGCCCGCTCAGCGCTGCAGGAAGGCCGGCACGCCGCGCCTTTGCGAAGCCAGGAACCGCATCATCGGATCGACCACCGCGCGCACCGCGGGCCGCGCGCCCACGCGCTCGCGCCAGGCCACGAGGCGCGGCGTAGCCTCGGTCATGCCGGCGCCCTTGCGGTCGGCGAACACATGCGCCATGTAGAAGGCGATGTCGGCGAAGGAGTAAGGGCCGGCCAGATACTCGCGCGTGGCGAGCAGGCCTTCCATCTCTTCGTAGAAGCGCGCGCAGGCGGCGCAGGCGGCCACGGCCGGCGCGCTCTGCATGGCGTCCTGCAAGCCGAAGAGCTTGATGACGTTGGGGAAGAACACCTCGTCCGACTTCTGCTCCAGCTGCCGCGCGCGGGCCCGGTCGGCAATGCCTTCGGGCCACAGCGCGGGCTGCGGGTAGCGGTCTTCGAGGTACTCGAAGATCTGCGTCGAGTCGAACAGCGCCACCTCGTCGTCGACCAGCACCGGCACCTGCTGCTTCACCGGGTTCACGCGCAGCACCTCGGGGTGCTTGGGCTCGTAGGCGTCGTCGGTGGTGAACGGCACCATGGTGAGCTCGAAAGTGATGCCTTTTTCGTACGCGGCGATCTGCACCTTCGCGCCGAACATGCTGAGGGGGCCGGAGTAAATCTGCGTCGTCGTCATGCCCCCGACTTCAACAGAAACCGAGTCTCAGGTCGAGCCCCAGACTTCCTGCGCTGTCTCGACCACGAGGCGCAGCTTGTTGCGCTGCGCTTCGACGGCGATGTTGTTGCCGTGCACCGTGCTGGAGAAGCCGCACTGCGGCGACAGCGCGAGCTGGTCGAGCGAGGCGTACTTGCTGGCGTCCTCGATGCGGCGCTTGAGCTCGTCCTTGTCTTCCATCTCGCCGAACTTGGTGGTCACGAGGCCGAGCACCACGGTCTTGCCCTTGGGCAGGTAGCGCAGCGGCTTGAAGTCGCCCGAGCGGGCGTCGTCGTACTCCATGAAGTAGGCGTCGAGGTCCATTTCCTTCAGCAGCGCCTCGGCCACCGGCTCGTAGTTGCCGGCCGCGGCGTGCGTGCTCTTGAAGTTGCCGCGGCACAGGTGCATGGCCAGCAGCATGCCCGGCGGCTTCTGCGCCACCACCTTGTTGATGAAGGCTGCATAGCGATGGGGCAGCTCGTTCGGGTCGTCCCCGCGCTTGCGGGCGGCTTCGCGCATGTGCTCGTCGCACAGGTAGGCGAGGTTGGTGTCGTCCATCTGTACGTAGGTGCAGCCGGCGGCGGCCAGCGAGCGCAACTCGTCGCCATAGGCCTTGGCCACGTCGTCGTAGAACACCGGGTCGAGCTCGGGGTACGCGTCCTTGCTGATGCCCGCGCGCCCGCCGCGGAAGTGCAGCATCGTCGGCGAGGGGATGGTCACCTTCGGCGTGCGGCCGGCCGAGACCTGGCTCTTGAGGTACTGGAAGTCGGCGAGCTGGATGTCCTTCACGTGGCGCACCTTGTCGATCACGCGCATCGCGGGCGGCGCCAGTTCCTCGGTGCCGTCGGGCTTGCGGATGGTGACCGGAATGTCGGTCTTCACGCCGCCGAGCTGGTCGAGGAAGTCGATGTGGAAGTAGGTGCGGCGGAACTCGCCGTCGGTGATGCTCTTGAGGCCGATGTCTTCCTGGAAGCGGACGATCTCGGTGATGGCCTTGTCTTCGACCTCGCGCAGTTGCGCGGGCGTGATCTGGCCCTTGGCGTTCTGCTCGCGCGCTTCGAGCAGGTATTGCGGGCGCAGGAAGCTGCCCACGTGGTCGTAGCGGGCGGGCAGGGCGGCATGCTGGGACATGGAATGAACTCCGTCGTGACTGTGAACGAGCGGAATCCTAGCGCCTTCGTGAAAAGCATGTTTGTATACGTAGACTTCAGTGTTTACCCTCGAATAAGGGGTTTATCTCTGGAATTTATCGCTATTCTGTATACATTGAGTATTCATGAAGACGCCCACGACCGCCTTTCCGCTCAACGCCTGGTATGCCGCCGCCTACGACGTCGAAGTGCGTCACGCGCTGCTGCCACGCACCATCTGCAACCAGAAAGTGGTGCTGTTCCGCCGCACCGACGGCCAGGTGGCCGCGCTCGAAGACGCCTGCTGGCACCGGCTGATGCCGCTGTCGCTGGGCCGCCTCGAGGGCGACGAGCTGGTCTGCGGCTACCACGGCCTGGTCTACAACAGCCAGGGCCGCTGCACCCACATGCCGAGCCAGGAAACGCTCAACCCCTCGGCCTGCGTGCGCAACTTTCCGGTGGTCGAGAAGCACCGCTTCGTGTGGATCTGGCCCGGCGACCCGGCCAAGGCCGACCCGGCGCTGGTGCCCGACATGCACTGGAACGACGACCCCGCCTGGGCCGGCGACGGCAAGATGATCCGCGTCAACTGCGACTACCGCCTCGTGGTCGACAACCTCATGGACCTCACGCACGAGACCTTCGTGCACGGCTCGTCCATCGGCAACCGCGAGGTGGCCGAGGCGCCCTTCGTGGCCACGCACGGCGACCGCTCGGCCACCGTCACGCGCTGGATGGAGAACATCGACGCGCCGCCGTTCTGGGGCAACCAGATCCGCCACGCGCGCGGCTACACGGGCAAGGTCGACCGCTGGCAGATCATCCGTTTCGAGGGGCCGTGCACGGTGAACATCGACGTCGGCGTGGCCGAGGCGGGCAGCGGCGCGGTGCCGTCGGGCGACAACCCCGGCGACCGCAGCAAGGGCGTCAACGGCTACGTGCTCAACACCATCACGCCCGAGACCGACAAGACCTGCCTGTACTTCTGGGCCTTCGCGCGCAACTACTGCCTGGGCGAGCAGCGCCTCACGCACGAGCTGCGCGAGGGCGTCTCGGGCATCTTCCGCGAGGATGAGATCGTGCTCGAGGCACAGCAGAAAGCCATCGACGAGCACCCCGACCACCAGTTCTACAACCTCAACATCGACGCCGGCTCGATGTGGGCGCGCCGCCTCATCGACCGCATGATCGAGAAGGAGCGGCCCGCGCGCGCCGCGATCCCGATCCGCCCCGCGCCAGAGAGCCAGGCCGCGTGATGAAGGCCGCCACCGTCTCTCCCGCCGAGCCAGGCGACAGCGGCAGCTCGCAGGCCGTGAAGGCGCAGCTGCGGCTGCGCGAGATGATCCTGGCGGGCGAGCTGCCCGGCGGCGCGCGCATTGCCGAGGTCGCCATCTCCGAGCAGCTCGGCGTGTCGCGCACGCCGGTGCGCAGCGCGCTCATGCGCCTCGAACAGGAGGGCCTGCTCGAAGCCTTGCCCAACGGCGGCTATGCGGTGCGCACCTTTTCCGAACGCGACGTGGCCGATGCCATCGAGCTGCGCGGCACGCTCGAAGGCCTGGTGGCGCGGCTGGCGGCCGAGCGCGGCGCGGCGCCCGTGGTGCTGCGCGAAGCGCGCGCCTGCCTCACGCGCATCGACGAGCTGCTGCGCGAGCCCGCGCTCGACGACGCGGCCTTCTCGCGCTACGTGACGCACAACGAGAAATTCCATGCGCTGCTGTGCGAGATGGCGGGCAGCCCCGTCATCGCGCAACAGCTCGAACGCGTGGTCAACCTGCCGTTCGCCTCGCCCTCGGGCTTCGTCATCGTGCAGGCCAATTCGCCGGCCGCGCGCGACATGCTCGTGATCGCGCAAGACCAGCACCTGCAGGTGCTCGACGCCATCGAGTCCGGCGAGGGCTCGCGCGCCGAGGCGCTGATGCGCGAGCACAGCCGCATCGCACGGCGCAACCTGCGCGAGGCGCTGCACGGCACGCCGAGCGCCGAACAGCGTCCGCTGCCGGGCGTGCAACTGATCCGCCGTCGCGGCTGATCGACGACTTCTTTTTTTCTTCTCTTTCCCCGCTGGTGTTCCCCGATGAAAAGCGATCTTCAATGGATGCAGGCGCAGGTGGTGGCGCTGCGCGACGTCACGCCCACCGTGCGCGAGTTCACGCTGCGCCCCGACACCGACTTCGTCGCCGCGCATGAGCCCGGCGCCCACCTGCAGGTGCAGGTGATGACCGAGCAGGGCCGCGTGCAGACGCGCTCCTACTCGCTGGTGGGCGAGGGCGACGGCAATTGCTGGCGCATCGCCGTCAAGCGGCTGGACGACGGCCGTGGCGGCTCGCGCGCGATGTGGCGGCTGGCCGAGGGCGACCGGCTGCAGGTGAGCGCGCCACAGAACCACTTTCCGCTCGACCTCGCGGCGCCCGGCTACCTGCTGGTGGCCGGCGGCATCGGCATCACGCCGCTGGTGCTGATGGCGCAGCGCCTGGGCGCGCTGGCCCGACGCCGCGGCGTGCCGGTGGCCATGCTGTACGGCGCGCGCCATGCGGGCGAGTTCGGCTACCTCGACACCCTGCGCGACGCGCTGGGCGAGGCCGGCGTGCAGGCGCACGAAGGCGCCGCGCCCATCGACTTCGACGCCGCCATCGCCGCGCTGCCGCCCGGCGGCCAGCTCTACACCTGCGGCCCCGTGCCGATGCTCGAGGCCGTCAAGCGCGCCTGGGCCGCGGCGGGCCGGCCGCTCGCCGACCTGCGTTTCGAAACCTTCGGCAGCAGCGGGCGCCTCGCCACGCAGGCCTTCACCGTGCGCATTCCGCGCCACGACCTGTCGATCACCGTGCCGGCCGACTGCACCCTGCTCGACGCGCTCGATGCGGCCGGCGTGCAGACCCTGTCGGACTGCAAGCGCGGCGAGTGCGGCCTGTGCGCCATGGACGTGCTGGCCGTGGACGGCGAAGTCGATCACCGCGACGTGTTCCTGAGCCCGCACGAGAAGCAGGCGACCACGCGCATCTGCGCCTGCGTGTCACGCGCCGTGGGTACGCTCACGCTCGATTCCGCGTACCGCCCGGACCTGTGAAAACATCGGTTGCGCGATCATCGCGCAACCATTCGACTGATCGCGCAACAAAGACCCGTGCGGCGGGCGGGTAGGTGGTTGCCTGCTCCGTCAATTGTTGCGAATTGTTCAAAATACGCCCGGTTTCGCGTTCCGTCCCTCAAAGGAAAAATTCCATGCAAAGACGCCATCTCATCCAGACCGCCGGCCTTTCGGCGATTGCGCTCGCCACCGCGCTGTCGCTGCCTGTGGCCAGCGCCCAGGACAACAAGTTCAAGATCGGCCTGATCCTGCCGATGACGGGGCAGTCGGCCTCCACCGGCCGCCAGATCGAGGCCGCCGCGCGCCTGTACATGGCACAGAACGGCGACACCGTGGCCGGCAAGAAGGTCGAGCTGATCGTGAAGGACGACACCGGCCTGCCCGACGTGACCAAGCGCCTGGCGCAGGAGCTCATCGTCAACGACAAGGTCAACGTGATCGCCGGCTTCGGCATCACGCCGGCCGCGCTGGCCGCCGCGCCGCTGGCCACGCAATCGAAGACGCCGCAGGTCGTGATGGCCGCCGCCACCTCGAGCATCACCGAAGCCTCGCCCTACATCGTGCGCAGCAGCTTCACGCTGCCGCAGGTGTCGGTGGTGATGGGCGACTGGGCGCCCAAGAACGGCGTGAAGTCGGTGGTCACGCTGGTCACCGACTACGGCCCGGGCAACGACGCCGAGAAGTTCTTCAGCGACCGCTTCCAGCTCAACGGCGGCAAGGTGCTCGAGAAGCTGCGCGTGCCGCTGCGTAACCCCGACTTCGCGCCGTTCCTGCAGAAGGTGCGCGACGCCAAGCCCGACGCGCTGTTCGTCTTCGTGCCCTCGGGCGCGGGCGCGGCGGTGATGAAGCAGTTCCTGGAGCGCGGCATGGACAAGGCCGGCATCAAGATGATCGCCACCGGCGACGTGACGGATGACGATCAACTGAACGACATGGGCGACGGTGCGCTGGGCGTGGTCACCTCGCACCACTATTCGGCCGCGCACCCCTCGGCGCTGAACAAGAAGTTCGTCGAGGCCTTCCAGAAAGCCAACCCGAAGATGCGCCCCAACTTCATGGCCGTGGGCGGCTATGACGGCATGCGCGTGATCTACGAAGCCCTCAAGACCACCAAGGGCCAGGGCGGCGGCGAAGCGCTGCTGGCCGCCATGAAGGGCCAGGTCTTCGAAAGCCCGCGCGGCCAGGTGCTGATCGATGCGCAGACGCGCGACATCGTGCAGGACGTGTACCTGCGCAAGGTTGAAAAGAAGGACGGGCAGCTCTACAACATCGAGTTCGACGTGCTCAAGGGCGTGAAGGACCCGGGCAAAGCCAAGTAATAAAGCTCGCCCCCAGGCTGCGCGCACTTCGTGTCGCTTCGCAAACCCCCTACCGGGGGCAACACCTGAGGCCCGGCAAAGCCGGTTCCTCGGTGTTCCCCGAAGAAACCGCAGTGCGCGCAAGCTGTTGAATCGCTGATATGTTGACCATTCTTTTCGACGGCATCGCCTACGGCATGCTGCTCTTCGTCCTCGCCGTGGGGCTGGCCGTGACGCTCGGGCTGATGAACTTCATCAACCTCGCGCACGGTGCCTTCGCCATGGCGGGCGGCTACCTCACCGTGTTCGCGATGCAGAAGTTCGGCGTGCCGTTCCTGGCCTGCCTGCCGCTCGCGTTCATCGTCGTCGCGCTGGCCGGCGCGCTGCTGGAGCGCACGCTCTACCGGCCGATGTACGGCAAGCCGCACCTGGACCAGGTGCTGTTCTCCATCGGGCTGGCGTTCATGGCGGTGGCGGCCATCGACTACTTCGTCGGCTCGTCGCAGCAGAACCTGCAACTGCCCGAATGGTTGCGCGGGCGCAGCGAATTCGGCGACGGTGCGTTCCTGCTGGGCATGGGCCACTACCGCATCTTCATCATCGCCGTGTGCGCCGTGCTCACCGTGGTGCTGCAGCTCATCCTCTCGAAGACGCGCTTCGGCAGCCGCCTGCGCGCCGCCGTCGACGACCCGCGCGTGGCCGCCGGCCTGGGCATCAACGTCAACATCGTGTTCCTGCTGACCTTCGCCGTGGGCTCGGGCCTGGCCGGGCTGGGTGGCGCGCTGGGCGCGGAAATCCTCGGGCTCGACCCGACGTTTCCGCTCAAGTACATGATCTATTTCCTCATCGTCGTCTCGGTCGGCGGCACCTCGTCGATCACCGGGCCGCTCGCCGCCGCGCTGCTGCTCGGCATTGCCGACGTGGCCGGCAAGTACTTCATTCCGAAGATGGGCGCGTTCACCGTCTACCTGCTCATGATCCTGATCCTCATGTGGCGGCCGCAAGGGCTGTTCACGCGCAAGGGGGGCCGCTGACATGAGCGCGCCTGCCTATGAATCGGCCCTGCTGCGCACCGCGCGCTGGCGCCCCTGGGAGTTCGTGGTCTGGGCCGTGGCCTTCGCGCTGCCGCTGGCCATGCCCTCGCATTCGCTGCTGGTCAACGAGATCGCCATCGTCGCGCTGTTCGCGATGTCGCTCGACCTCATCCTCGGCTACACCGGCATCGTGTCGCTCGGCCACGCCGCCTTCTTCGGCTTCGGCGCGTACGCCGCCGCGCTGTTCGCCAAGCTCGTCATGCCCGACCCGACCGTCGGCCTCGTGTTCGCCACCGTGCTGTCGGCCGTGCTGGGCCTCGTGGCCAGCGTGACCATCCTGCGCGGCAGCGACCTCACGCGGCTCATGGTCACGCTGGGCACCGCGCTGCTGCTGCTCGAACTCGCCAACAAGCTCGACTGGCTCACCGGCGGCGCCGACGGCCTGCAGGGCGTGGTGATGGGGCCGGTGCTCGGCCTCTTCGAGTTCGACCTGTATGGCCGCACGGCCGCCTGGTACTCGCTGGCCGTGATGCTCGTGCTGTTCCTCGTGATGCGCCGCATCGTGCATTCGCCCTTCGGCGCCACGCTCAAGGCCATCCGCGACAACCGGCTGCGCGCCATGGCCATCGGCATCCCGGTGGTGTCGCGGCTCGCCGTGGTCTACACCGTGGCCGCCGGCATCGCGGGCGCCGCGGGCGCGCTGCTGGCGCAGACCACCGGCTTCGCCTCGCTCGACGTGCTGGCCTTCGACCGCTCGGCCGACGTGCTGCTGATGCTGGTCATCGGCGGCGTGGGCTGGCTGTACGGCGGCGTGGCGGGTGCCATCGTCTTCAAGCTGCTGCAGACCTGGCTGTCGTCGGTGACGCCGCAGTACTGGATGTTCTGGATCGGCCTCATCCTCGTGCTGCTGGTGCTCGTGGGACGCGACCGCCTGCTCAAGCCGTGGACCTGGTTCGGCGCTGCAAAGAAGAAGGGCGGTGCGGCATGACCGATACCGTGCTCTCGACCCAAGGCCTGGTGATGCGCTTCGGCGGCATCACGGCCACGAACAACGTCACGATGGAACTGAAGCGCGGCGCGCGCCATGCGCTCATCGGCCCGAACGGCGCCGGCAAGACCACGCTGATCAACCTGCTGACGGGCGTGCTCACGCCCACCGAAGGCCGCATCTCGCTGCTCGGCGAAGACATCACCACGCTCGCGCCGCACAAGCGCGTGGCGCGCGGGCTGGTGCGCACCTTCCAGATCAACCAGCTCTTCGATTCGATGACGCCGCTGGAAACGCTGGCGCTCGTGGTGTCGCAGCACAAGGGCATCGGCGCGCAATGGTGGCGCCCGCTGGGTGCGGACAAGCGCATCGCCGAGCGGGCCGGGCAACTGCTGGAGCAGTTCCACCTCGCCGACGTCGCGCAGCAGCAGACGAAATTCATGGCCTACGGCAAGCGCCGCCTGCTGGAGATCGCCATCGCGCTGGCCTGCGAGCCGCGCGTGCTGCTGCTCGACGAGCCCGTGGCCGGCGTGCCCGCCGGCGAGCGCGAAGAGCTGCTGCAGACCGTGGCCGCGCTGCCGGCCGACGTGTCGGTGCTGCTCATCGAGCACGACATGGACCTGGTGTTCAGCTTTGCCGACCGCATGACGGTGCTGGTCAACGGCGCGCTGCTGACCGAAGGCGACCCCGAGACGATCGCCAACGACCCGAAGGTCAAAGAGGTCTACCTGGGCCACGGAGAACATGCCCATGTCTGAACTGCTGCGCATCGAGAACCTGAGCGCCGGCTACGGCGAGGCCGTGGTGCTGCACGACGTGGCCTTCACGCTCGGCGAGGGCCAGACGCTCGCGCTGCTGGGCCGCAACGGCACGGGCAAGACCACGCTCATCAACACGCTGGCCGGCGCCACGCGCCAGCACGGCGGCACCATCGCGCTCGGCGGTCAGTCGGCGCTGCACAAGCTGCAGCCGCACCAGCGCGCGGCGGCCGGCATCGGCTGGGTGCCGCAGGAGCGCAACATCTTCAAGTCGCTCACGGTGCACGAGAACCTGACGGCCGTGGAGCGCCCCGGCCAGTGGAACCCGCAGCGCGTCTACGAGATGTTCCCGCGCCTGGCGGAGCGCAAGACCAACCTGGGCACGCAGCTGTCGGGCGGCGAGCAGCAGATGCTGGCCGTGGGCCGCGCGCTGGTGCTCAACCCGAAGCTGCTGCTGCTCGACGAGCCGCTCGAAGGCCTGGCGCCCATCATCGTGGAGGAGCTGCTGCGCGCCATCCGCCGCATCACGCGTGACGAAGGGCTGGCCGCGATCATCGTGGAGCAGCACCCGCAGGCGATCCTCGCGATTTCCGACCAGGCCGTGGTGCTCGACCACGGGACCATCGTGCACGCCGACACCGCGGCGGCGCTGCGCGCGCAGCCGGAGGTGCTCGATCGGCTGCTGGGCGTGGCGCGGTAGCGGCGGCCGATCACAAAAAACAACCAGGAGACAGACAGATGGCGATCCCCCAGACAGTGTTCAGCGGGGGCGCCATGCTGGCGACCGCCGCCTTGCTCGCCGCATGCGGCACGGCCCCGACCGGCCCCACGCGTCTCGGCCTCGGCGCCGATCCGGCCCCCGCTTGCGCGGCGCTCACCGCGCCGGTGGCGGCCACCGCCATCGGCCTGCCCAGCGGCGCGGCGACGATCGATTCGGCAGCGCTCGTGCCGGCGTCTGCGCTCGCGGTGGCCGAGCGCGGCCCCAGCCCTGCGTCGCGCATCACGCCGGCAATGCCCGCGTACTGCAAGGTGCTCGGGCGCATCGCACCGGTCGACGCGAGCGCGCCGCCGATCCTGTTCCAGGTCAACCTGCCGCTCGCATGGAACGGGCGCAGCGTGCAGTACGGCGGCGGGGGCTTCAATGGCACGCTGATCACCGGCCTGGCGCTGGTGCCCGCCGCGCGCTTCGACCTGCCCACGCCGCTGGCGCAGGGCTACGTGACCTACGGCACCGACTCGGGCCACCAGAACGTGCAGGGCCAGCCGCCGCAGGCCTTTGCGCTCAACGACGAGGCGCTCGTGAATTTCGCGCATGCCTCGTACAAGAAAGTGCGCGATGTGGCGGTAGCGCTGACGCAGCGCGCCTACGGCCACGCACCGCAGAAGCTCTATTTCATGGGCAGCTCCGAAGGCGGGCGCGAGGCGCTCACGATGGCGCAGCGCTATCCGCAGGACTTCGACGGCATCTTCAGCCGCGTGCCGGTGATCAACTGGACCGGGCTGCAGCATGCGGGCACGCGCAACGGCATCGCCACCTTCGGCGAAGGCTGGCTGCGGCCCGCGCAGGTGCAGCTGGTGCACAACGCGGTGCTCGCGTCGTGCGACGCGACGGACGGCGTGGCCGACCGCATCGTGTCGAACCCGGTGGCCTGCCTGCAGCGCTTCGACCCGGCCACCCTGCGCTGCGCAGCGGGCACGAGCGGCGACAACTGCCTCAACGACGCGCAGGTGCAGGCGGTGCGCACGCTGCGCTCGCCGTGGCGCTCGCCCGTGCCGCTGGCGCATGGCGTCACCGAGTACCCGGGCTGGGGCATCGGCGGTGAGGGCACGCCGGCCTTTGCGTCGATGGGCGGCTGGAACGCGTGGTGGACCGGCACCGCCGCGCCGACCGTGCCGCCGCAGCCGAGCAACGGCATCGCATGGTTCTACGGCAGCGGGGCGCTGCAGTATTTCTATGCGCGCAATCCGTCGCTCGACGTGCGCAACTACCGCGCCGAAGACTTCGCGGCCCGCATCGCCACCGTGTCGCAGCTGATGGATTCGACCAACCCCGACCTGAGCGCCTTCCACGCGCGCGGCGGCAAGCTGCTGATGCTCGAGCACATGGCCGACTACGCGCAGAGCCCGTTCGCGGGCATCCGCTATTACGAGTCGGTGGTGGCACGCATGGGCCGCGAGAACGTGGACCGCTTCATGCGCCTGTACACCGCGCCCGGTGTGGACCATGTGGGCAGCGGCGCACCGGCCAATGTCGACATGCTCGGCGCGCTGGCCGACTGGGTTGAACGTGGGCGTGCGCCGGTCGGGCTGCAATTGCTTGAGCAGGAAGTGCAGCCACCGTTCAAGACGACCCGCGCGCGTCCGCTGTGCGAGTGGCCGCTGTGGCCGCGCTACGTGAATGGCGATGCGTCGCAGGCGGCGAGCTTCCAGTGCAGCCGGTAGCGCGCGCTTGAAGCGGTCGCGATCTTCAAGGGGCGGTTGAAGGAGTTTCGGGGCGAGGGGGCTTTTTCATGTGCGGGTGTCGCCGCAGACTGCAGGCATCCGAACTTCACAACGACCCATGAGCACCACGCCCCTCATCAGCATCGCCGTCCTGAAGGCCAAGACCGGCCAGCGCGAGGCGCTGCGCGACGCCCTGAGCGCGCTGGTGGCGCCCACGCGGCAGGAGCCCGGCTGCCTCGACTACACCTTGTTCGAACTGCGCGACGAGCCCGGCAGCTTCTACATGCGCGAGTCGTTCCAGGACCAGGCCGCGCTGGATGCGCACTTCGCCACGCCACATTTCCAGGCGTTCGAGAAGCGGTTCGACAAACTGCTGGACGCGCCGATCCGGCTGGTGTTCCTGGAGAAGGTCGCCTAGGCGTCGGCCTCAGAATTGGTACTTGGCGCTCGCGACCACCGCGCGGTCGCTGCCGGGGTAGTACTTGCTGTACGCGCGCGATGCGGCGTACTGGCGGTTGGCCAGGTTCGTGGCGCTCAAGGCGAAGCGCCAGGGCCCGCGCTTGTAGTGCACCGTCGCGTCGAGCAGCGCGACGCCGCCTTCGGACGAGGTGTTGCCCACGTCGTTCCAGCGCTTGCCGATGTAGCGCACGCCGCCGCCCAGACCGAAGCCGTTGCCCATCGTGTAGTCGAGCCAGAGCGAGGCCGTGTTGCGGGGCACCTGGATCGGTGTCTTGCCGCGCTCGGTCTCGTTGGCGCTCTCGCGCACCTTGGTGTCGAGCCAGGTGTAGGAGGCCGTGAGGTTCAGGTCGCGCGCCAGCTCGGCCTTGGCTTCGAGTTCGAGCCCGCGTGAGCGGATGCGGCCGATCTGGCGCGCCTCGAAGGTGTTCTGGTCGTAGGTCACCACGTTGGATTTGCGCAGGTCGAACACGGCCGCGGTGAACAGCGCGCGCGTGCCCTCGGGCTGGAACTTGACGCCGGCCTCCACCTGCTTGCCGCGGCTCGGCCGGAACGGCGTGCTGTTCAGGTCGACGCCGCTGGTCGGCATGAAGGATTCGGCGTAGCTGAGGTACGGTGCCCAGCCGTTGCCGACGAGGTAGCTCAGGGCCGCACGGCCGCTGAACCTGTCGTCGGTCTGTGTCGTGCGCTCGCCTTTCAGCCGATCGTAGGTGGCGGACTTGACGTGGTCCTGCCGTCCACCGAGCGTGAGCAGCCAGTGGGGGCCGAACTTGATCTGGTCCTGTGCATACACGCCGAGCTGCTCGGTGGTCTGCGTGAAGTTGCTGTCGGGCCGGAACGGCTCCGCCACCGGCAGGCCGTTGACGGGAAAGCGCAGGTCCAGGCTCGGCGCCGGCCCGGAGAACTGCTTGGCCGTGTACCGGACGCGCGACCAGTCGACGCCGAACAGCAGCGTGTGCTCGACGTCGCCGGTGCGCACGCGGCCCTGCAGCTGCGTGTCGGCGGTCCATTGGTTGACCCACTCGGGGGCGAAGCGCGCGGTTCGCCGCAGCGTGTAGCCGTCGGGCGCGAGGTTCACGACCACGTGGTGCTTGTCGGTGTCGAAGCTGAAGTAGCGCGTGTTCTGGCGCACCGTCCAGTCGTCGTTGATGTGGTGTTCGAACAGGTAGCCAAGCGACGATTGCTGCTGCTTGATCCGGCTGTAGTTCGGTTCGCCCTGGATGAGCCCGGTGTCGCGCCCCTTCGCGTCGGTCACGTTGAAGGTGTCGTCGCTGGCATCGCTCTTCAGGAACTCGCCGAGCAGGGTGAACGAGGTGGCGGCCGACGGTTGCCAGCGCAGCGAAGGCGCGAGGTAGCTGCGCTTCACTTCGGCGGGCGCGCCGTTGGGATAGCGCTGCTGGCTGTTGCTGTCCAGCTCGACGCCCACGAGGCGGTAGCTCAGCGTGTCGCTCAGGGTGCCGCCCAGGTCCACGGCCAGCTGCTTGCGCTGGAAGCTGCCGTACTGCACTTCGATCTCGCGCGTGGGCGTGCTGCTGGGCATCTTGCTGACGCGGTTGACGATGCCGCCCGCATCGCCCAGCCCGAACATCACCGACGACGGGCCGCGCAGCACCTCGACGCGCTCGACGCCGTAGGGCTCGGTCAGCGAGTAGGCGGGCAGCAGCAGGCCGTCGCGGTACATGGCGTTGCCTGCGGTGGCGTCGAAGCCGCGCAGCAGCAGCCAGTCGATGCCGCGTGCGTCGTAGCCCCAGTTGCCGGCGACCACGCCCGGTGCGTAGCGCACGGCTTCCATCACGGTCTGCACGCCGCGCGCTTCGAGTTCTTCGCGGCCGATGACGGAGATCGACTGCGGCACTTCGAGGATCGGCGTGTCGGTCTTGGTGGCGCTCTGGCTGCGCCGGGCGACATAGCCCGGCACCGGGCCCAGGCTGGTTTCGAGTTCGGCGGTGGCGCTCACGGTCACGGCCGGCAGGGTGGCGCCGGCGGCGCTTGGCGCTTTCTCGATCACCAGCGTGCTGCCCGCTATGCGGCCGGCCAGCCCGCTGCCCTGGAGCAGTTGCGCGGCGGCGGCCTGCACGCTGAGGCTGGCCTGGACCGGGCGGCCCTGCAATCCCTGCAGCAGACCCGGCGCCGCCAGCAGCTGCACGCCGGCCTGGCGCGCAAGCTGGTTCAGCGCCTGGTCCAGCGGCTGGGCGGGGATCGAGAAGGCGATGGCTGCGCCGGCGGCGGGCGGTGTCGCGCTCTGGGCCCAGGTGGTCTGGCTGGCCTGCGTAACCAGGCACAGCACGGCCGCCGCGATCAGGTGGCGCCGGCCGGCGGGGAGAAGAAGGTGGCGGGAGGGCATGCGGTTCTCTCGGTTCAGGTCGGGGTCATGAAAATTCCGGGACGTCCGCAGGGCGGTTGTTCCGGGCTCCATGGACTGATACGACCGAGCGAGCGCAATCCCTCAAGCAGATCGCAAGAAAGACAAGGCAAGGCCAGCGGGCGGATGCCGGCGTCAGGAGATCGGGCGGCGTTCGATGACCAGGGCGCGTTCCGCCCCGTCGTCTTCGCGCACCCGCACTGGCAGGCTGTTGGGCAGCAGGCGCAGCCAGGTGCCCGCCTCGGCAATGCGCACGCGCCCGAACACCGGGAGTTGCGCGGCCTCGGGCGCCACGCGCAGGGCGCGCGGGCTGTAGCGCGCCAGGCGCTCCACCACCTCGCCGAGCGGCTGGTGATGAAAGTCGAGCCAGCCGTCGCGCCACGGGGCCACGGCGCTGTTCACGGCGTTCGCGGCCGGTTGGGCGGCAGACAGCTGCAGCGCCGTGTCGATGAAGGCGCGGTCGCCCGCGCCGAGCACGCGCGCGTCGCCGCTCGCGCTGCGCACCCGCACCTGGCCCGATTCCACCGCGACGCGCACGCCGCCGTCCTGCAGCGCAACCTCGAAGCGCGTGCCCAGCACCGTGATCTCGTGGCCCAGGGCGCTGACGATGAAGGGGCGTGCCTCGTCGCGCGCCACGTCGAAGAAGGCGCTGCCGGCCAGCAGCCGCACGGTGCGGCGCGTGGCGAAGTACTGGACCTCGGCGCGGCTCGCGGCGTCGAGCGTGAGACGGCTGCCGTCGGGCAGCGCCTGCGCCTGGATGCGTCCGATGGCGGTCGCCAGGGTGGCGCTGTAGCCGGGCATCCACTGGCGCCAGGCTTGCCAGAGCGCGGCGCTGCCGACGCTGAGGCCGCCCACGCCGAGCAGGGCCGACAGCGCGCGGCGCCGCCCGGTGCGCGCCGGCGCCACGTCGCCGCGCCAGCGGTGCAGCGCGGCCTCGACGCTGTCGAGCGCCCGCATCACCTCGCGCTCCACGGTCTTGATCGACACGCCGTGGCGGCGCGCCAGTTCGGCATGGCAGGCGCCGTCGAGCCGGTCGGCCAGGAAGATGTCGCGGCTGCGCGGCGGCAGGGCCCGCAACGCGGCATCCACCGCGTCGAGTGCCTGCCGGTGGGCGACGCCATCGGCCACGTCCCGTGTGCTGTGGTGGTCGTGTCCCGTCGTCAGCCCGGTGTCGAGGTCGACGGGGGCGGGGCTGAAGCGCTCCGCGCTGCGCTGGCGGCGGCGCAGGTGGTCGATGGCGAGGTTCTCGGCCACGGTGTAGACGTAGGCGCGCACGGCGGCCTCGGGCGGGGCGGGGTCGGCGGTGGCGTCGTCCCGCGCTTGGGCACGTTCGGCCAGCCGGACCCACGTGTCATGCGCCAGCTCCCGCGCCTCGTGCGGGCTGCCGGTGCGGCGCGCGATGAAGCGCACCAGTTCCTGGTAGCTGTCCTGGAAGGCTTTCAGCAGCGGGCTGGAGGAGAGTTGGGCGGACATGGGCTGGGGTGTGGCGCGCGAATCGCAGGAGAATTATTGTCGAGAATAGTTCTCATTTGATGGCGGCATACCCGAATCGGCCCCGTTCTGTGGCGAACGGGGCCACCGCCGGCCCAGACCGGCGATGCGGCTAGATCGCGCAGCCGTCGGGGCCGCAGGCTGCAGGCGCTGCGGCTGCAGAAGGCGCCGGCGCGACGAAGGTGGCGAGCTGCGCCTTCCAGTCGTCCGCACGCCCCAGCCACGGCCCGATATCGATGCGCCCCGCGTTGCCATCGGCCTGCGCCAGCACGAAGGTCGGAAAGCCCTGGCCGCCCGCGCGCTGCAGCAGGTCGCGGCTCGCGGCGATGTGCCGCGCGGTGGCGTCGCCCGTGTGCTGCTGGAAAGCCGTGGCGAAAGCTTCGGTATCGAAGCCGAGTTCGACCGCCAGTTCGGCGAGCACGCCAGCCTCCGCGATGCGCCGGCCTTCGACATAGTGGGCCTGCTGCACGCGGTGCGCCATGTCCAGCCCGCCGCCTGCGCGCAGCGATTCGGCGGCGAGGATGGCGGTGATCGGCGGTTCGGAGTCCATCACCGCGCCGGTGTCGCGCAGCAGGCCTTCGAAGTAGGCCTCGCCGAAGGGCTGGCCTGTGAGTTCGGCGATGCGCCTGTCGTGCGGGATCACGTAGTCGCGCCACTGCGGCGTGATGGGGCGGCGGTTGGCGCCGGTCATCATGCCGCCGGCGTGGAGCGCGACGCGCAGGCCCGGCACGGTGCGCGCGGCCTCGACCAGCGGCGCGGCGGCGTAGCACCAGCCGCACAGCGGATCGAAGATGCAGTGCAGGGTGGCGGCGTCGCTGTTGCTGTTGCTGGTTACTGGGGCCACTTCATTTCTCCCTTGATGACCTTGGCGCTCAGCTCAAGCGACGAGGCGTCCTCGAGCTTCGGGTAGCGCTGCTTCATGGCGGCGATCAGCGCAGCCGAGTCCTTGGCTTTCGTTGCTTCGGTCTCGAAGGCCTTCAGGTAGTCGCGCGTGAACTTCACCGAGGCCACGCTGTAGGGCGCCGAGCCGTCGGCGTTCGGCAGGTAGTGGCCGGGCACCACGGTCTTGGGGTGCAGCGCGGCGATGCGGTCGAGCGTCTTGAGCCAGTCGCGGCGCGACTGCACCGTCTGCGTGTCGGCCACCCAGACGTGGATGTTGGCCGACACCGGAATGCCGCCGACCACCGCCTTCAGCGAGGGAATCCACGCGAACGTGCGCGCGGGCGAGGGGCCGTCCAGGCCGACGACCTGGATCTTCTTGCCTTCGAGCACGAGGCTGTTGCCGGCCAGCGGCTCGGGCACGACCAGCGCCTGGGGCGCGTTGTCCTTGAGGATCGGGCCCCAGTGCGCGAGCTTGCCGTCCTTGGAGGCCTGGATGGCGGCCACGGTCTGCGGCGTGGCGACGATCTTCGCGTCGGGGAAGGCGGCGCGGATCACGTCCAGGCCGAAGTAGTAGTCGGGGTCGCTGTGGCTGATGTAGACCGTGGTCAGCTTCTTGCCGCTGTCCTTGATCTTCTGCACCAGCGCCTGCGCGTCGTTGCGCTGGAACTGGGCGTCGACCAGCACGGCGTCGGTGGCGCCGGCGACGAGCACCGACGACACGGGGAACATCGACTTCGTGCCGGGGTTGTAGACGTCGATCTTCAGGGGTTGGGCGGCTTGGGCGGCGAGGGGTGCGAAGGCGAATGCGGCGGACAGGGCGGCGGCGGCAACGAGGGTTCTGCGGAACATGGCGGTGTCTTTCGGTCGATGAGGTTGAGGGTGACAGCGTGAACAGGCCGGATGTTAGGTTGCGCGAAACGAAACAAAAACCACCGCCAGCACAATGAATCGTTTCTGATATCGGACGAATCAGGTGGCTTCCGAGCGGTCCGTGGCACAGCGCTCGAGGTGCGCGACCAGCAACTGCGCCGAGGGCGACAGCGCCGCCTCGCTGCGAAAGCAGATCGCGAAGCGCCGGCGCGCCCAGTCGTCGGTGAGCGGCATCAGCCGCAGTCCGAAGGCCTCGGTGAAGGGCCGGGCGACCTCCGCCGGCACCACGCTGATGGCCAGCCCGGCGCGCACCACACGCAGCGCCGCATCGAAGTTGGACACCAGCACGCGGTACACGAGCGGCTTGCCGGCCACGGCCGCCTCACGCGCGAGCATCAGCTGCACGGCGCTGAGCGCAGGCATGCCGACGAATTCGTGGTCGAGCACCTGCTCGAAGCGCACCGCGTCGTGGCGGGCCACGGGGTGCGACGGGTGGGCCACGATAGCCAGGTGGTCCGAGCGGTAGTCGCGCCGCTCCAGCCCGTCGAGGTCGGCCGCGTCCCAGCACAGGCCGATGGACGCGATGCCCTCGCGGATGCCGCGCACGATCTCGGGGCTCACGCGCTCTTCCATGTCGACGCGGATGTTGCGGTGCGCCGGGTCTTGCAGGAAGCCGGCCACGTCCTCGGCCAGCGACTCGGCCATGACCGAGGCCGACGCCAGGATGCGCACGTGCCCGCGCGCGCCGCCCGCGTAGGCGGCCATGTCGCGCTCGATGCGGGTGGCGCTGCCGAGCATGGCGCGCGCATGTTCGAGCAGCGTTTCGCCGGCCGGCGTGGGCACCACGCCGCGGCGCTTGCGCAGCAGCAGCGGCGTGCCGACCGTGTCTTCGAGCTGGGCCAGGCGCTTGCTGATGGCCGAGCCGACGATGTTCGCCTGCTCGCCCGCGCGCGCGATGCTGCGGCTGTCGCAGACGGCGACGAACAGGCGCAGGGTGGTCAGGTCGAGGTCTCTCATGAAGTTCCAATCTGGAAGCAAACGGCTTCCAAAATATACCTTCAGGATCGAATCGGAACTTCTACGATCGGCGTCATTCAGTTCCTCACGACGGAGACACGCTCTTGATTCACGCCTTCCTGCCGCCGCGCGCGGTCGTCCGCGAAGTGGGCCTGCGCGACGGCCTGCAAAGCATTGCCCGCGTGCTGCCCACGGCACGCAAGCTCGAATGGATCCGCGACGCGCACGCGGCCGGCCAGCGCGAGATCGAGGTCGGCTCGTTCGTGCCGGCGCACCTGCTGCCGCAACTGGCCGACACGGCCGAGCTGCTGGCTTTTGCGAAGACGCTGCCGGGGCTCTTTGCCTCGGTGCTGGTGCCCAACCTGAAGGGCGCCGAGCGCGCCATCGCGGGCGAGGCCGACCTGATGATGGTGCCGCTGTCGGCCAGCCACGCGCACAGCCTGGCCAACCTGCGCAAGACGCCGGACGAGGTGGTGGCCGAGGTCGGCCGCATCCGCGCGGCGCGCGACGCGGCGGGCTCGAAGACGCTGATCGACGGCGGCGTCGGCACGGCCTTCGGTTGCACGCTGCAGGGCCATGTCGACCCCGACGAGGTGCTGCGCCTGATGCAGGCGCTGCTCGATGCCGGCGCCGACCGCGTGAGCCTGGCCGACACGGTGGGCTACGCCGATCCGGCCATGGTGCGCAGCCTGTTCGAGCGCGCGCTGCGCATCGCGGGCGACCGCTTGTGGTGCGGGCATTTCCACGACACGCGCGGGCTGGGCCTGGCCAATGTCTACGCCGCGCTGGAGGTCGGCATCACGCGCTTCGACGCCTGCCTGGCCGGCATCGGCGGCTGTCCGCATGCGCCGGGCGCGAGCGGCAATGTCGATACCGAAGACCTCGTCTTCATGCTCGAGAGCATGGGCGTGCAGACGGGGGTCGATCTGCCGAAGCTGCTCGATCTGAGGAAGCGCGTGGCCGGCTGGCTCGATGGCGAGACGCTGCAGGGCACGGTGTGGCGCGCGGGCTTCCCGAAGACCTTTGCACCGGCGGAAGGCGTCGCCGCATGAGCACCGAAGCAAAACGCCTGCCGCTCGCGGGCATCCGCGTGGTCGAGTTCACGCACATGGTCATGGGGCCGACCTGCGGCATGGTGCTGGCCGACCTGGGCGCCGAGGTCATCAAGGTCGAGCCCATCGACGGCGACCGCACGCGGCACCTGCTGGGCGCGGGCGCGGGCTTCTTCCCGATGTTCAACCGCAACAAGAAGAGCATCGCGCTCGACCTGCGCCATCCGCAGGGGCTCGAGGCCGCGTTGCGCCTGTGCGCCACGGCCGATGTGGTGGCGCAGAACTTCCGCCCCGGCACGATGGACAAGTACGGCCTGGGCTACGCCGCGCTGGGCAAGCTCAATCCGCGCCTCGTGTACGTGAACCACACGGGCTTCCTGCCCGGCCCCTACGAGCACCGCACCGCGCTGGACGAGGTGGTGCAGATGATGGGCGGGCTCGCGTACATGACGGGGCGCCCCGGCGATCCGTTGCGTGCGGGAACGAGCGTGAACGACATCATGGGCGGCATGTTCGGTGCCATCGGCGCCATCGCCGCGCTGATGCAGCGCGCCGAGACCGGGCGGGGGCAGGAAGTGCAGTCGGCGCTGTTCGAGAACAACGTGTTCCTGGTCGGCCAGCACATGCTGCAGTACGCGATCACGGGGCAGGCGGCCGCGCCGATGCCCGAGCGCATCTCGGCCTGGGCGCTGTACGACGTGTTCACCGTGAAGGACGGCGAGCAGATCTTCCTGGCGGCCGTGAGCGACGCGCAGTGGAAGACCTTCTGCGACGCGCTGGGCTTCGACGACCTCAAGGCCGACGCCACGTTGCAGACCAACAACGACCGCGTGCGCCTGCGCCCGACCTTGCTGGCCGCGTTGCGCACCCGGCTGGCCGACCGTTCGGCCGCCGAGCTGTCGGCGATCTTCGAGGCGCGCGGCCTGCCATTCGCGCCGATCACGCGGCCCGAAGACCTGTATGCCGATCCGCACCTGCAGGCCACCGGCGGCCTCGCCGACATCCGCCTGCCCGACGGCGAGCGGGCCGGCGAGATGGCGCAGACCACGCTGTTCCCGATCACGCTCGGCGGCGAGCGCCTGGGGGTGCGGCTGCATCCGCCGACGCTGGGCGAGCACACGCGTGCGCTGCTGGCCGAGCTGGGCTACGCGCACGAGCAGGTCGAGGCGCTGCATGCCGAAGCGGCCGTGGCCTGATCCTTCAAGCACCGACAAAGACAAAGAGAGACAAGACCCATGAGCCCGATTCCGTTTTCCTCTTCTTCATTCAACCGCCGCGCGCTGCTCGGCCTGGGGGCGTCGGCGGTCGTGCTGTCGGCCGCCCGCCCGGTGTTCGCGCAGGGCGGCGACAAGCCCGTGCGCTTCATCCTGCCGATCAGCGCGGGCTCGGGCGTGGACGCCATCGCGCGCGCCGCCTCGGTCGCGCTCGGCAAGGCGCTGGGCCAGCCGGTGGTGATCGAGAACCTGCCGGGCGCCGGCGGCATCACCGGCACCTCGGCCGTGATCAAGGCGCCGCCTGACGGGTTCACGCTCGGCATGGTGTCGAACAACCACGTGATCAACCCGAGCGTGTTCAAGAAGATGCCTTTCGACGCCATCGCCGACATCACGCCCATCAGCGTGGTCGGCGCCACGCCGCTGGTGCTGGCCGTGAACCCGAAGCTGCCCGCGAAGAACGTGAAGGAGCTGGTGGCGCTGCTGCGCGCGAAACCCGAGGGCTACAACTACGCCTCGTCGGGCAACGGCACCATCATCCACCTCGCGGGCGAGATGTTCATGGACGAGGCCGGCGTGAAGGCGCGGCACATTCCGTACAAGGGCACCGGGCCGATGGTGACCGACATGATCGCGGGGCAGGTCGAGATGGGCGTGGTCGCGTTGCCGGCGGTGCAGCCGCATCTGAAGAGCGGCGCGCTGCGCGCCATCGGCCTGTGCGGCCCGGCACGTTCGCCGGCCGCGCCCGAGATTGCGACGATCGCGGAGCAGGGGCTGCCGAACTACGCGGTCGAAGGCTGGTTCGCGGTGATCGGCCCGCCGAAGATGCAGCCGGCCGACGTCAAGCGCGTGCACGAGGCCATCGTGGCCGCCTTTGCCGCGCCCGAGGTGCGCGAGGCGATGGACAAGCAGGGCAACATCGTCAAGCCCACGTCGCCCGAGCAGGCCGCGAGCTACTTCCGCAGCGAGGCCGCGCGCTATGCGGCGCTGGTGAAGAAGGCGAACGTGGTGCTGGAGTGAAGCCTTGCGCCTTCCCCTTCGCGAGAAGGGGGAGGCGAGGTGCGGGCGCTACGCCGGGCTCACCGCGCGGTACAGCGCCCGCACGAAATCCGACTGCGTGATCATCCCCGTCAGCCGCTTCTCTTCATCGATGATCGGAATGTGGTGGTGCCCGCCTTCGGAGAACAGCGGCACCAGCTCGACCACCGGCCGGTCGGCGCTGGCCACGCGCACCTGGCGCGTCATGATCTGGCCGACCACCTCGGGCTTGTTCGACATCACCGTGCGCGTGGCGCGGATCAGGTCGCGCAGCCGGCCGGCGATGCCGTCGTGGTGCTGCAGGTCGAGCTGGCGGAAGAAGTCGGCCTGCGTGACGATGCCGACCACGCGACGCGTGCGGTCGGTCACCGGCAGTGCCTTGATGCGGTGCTGGTGCATCAGCGTCCAGGCCTCCTGCAGCGGCGTGCCGAACTCCACCGAGATCGGCGTGCGCGACATGATGTCGGCGCAGTGCAGCGTGCCCAGGCGGCGCTTGTACGACTCGAGCTCGGTCTGCTGGATCAGCGACTCGAGGTCGTCGCGGCTGATGTCGAGCACCTGGTTGTAGCGCGCCAGCACGGCGTCGATGTCGGCCTGGCTGAAGCGTGCGTCGGGCGAGGGCGGGCGCGCCACCTGCACGTGCGGATAACGCCGCCCCGTGAGCGTGTTGTAGGCCACGCCGGCCAGCACCAGCAGCACCGAGTTCACGAGCACCGGGAACAGCGCCGCCGAGAAATCGGTGGTGTGCGTGAGCACCGCCAGCAGCGCCGCCGCGCCGCCGGGCGGGTGCAGGCAGCGCGTGAAGAACATGAGGCCGATGGCCAGCGCCACGGCCACGGCGGCAGCCACGGCGGTGTCGGGAATCCAGCTGGCGCAGGCGATGCCCACCAGCGTCGACAGCGTGTTGCCGCCGATCACCGACCAGGGCTGCGCCAGCGGACTGGCGGGCACGGCGAACACCAGCACGGCGGTGGCGCCCATCGGTGCGACCAGCCACACCGCATGCTCGAGCGGGACGGCCAGCCAGCGGCACAGCAGGCCGGTGATCAGCAGCCCGATGCCTGCGCCGAACACGGCGCGCAGGCGCTCGCGCGCGTTGACGTTGGAAGGGCCCGGGAGCCAGGCGCGCAGATAAGTCCACAGTGCGGCGAATCGCATCCCCCGTCCCCCTCAGGCTTCTTCGTGCGCCACCCGACGCCCGATGTCGGGCCAGCGGTGATGCAGCCAGACCCAGGCGACCAGCCCGATCGTGAGCATCAGCGCGGAGGTGAGGGCCAGTGCCAGCGTGGAGTGCATCACCAGCGGCGCCACCGCGCCGGCCACGACGCCGTTGGCGGTGGAGCCGATCACGGCCTGCAGCGACGAGGCCATGCCGCGGCGCTCGGGGTGCAGGTCGAGCACCAGCAGCGTGACCACCGGCACCATCAGCGCCCAGCCGAAGGCGAACACCGCCAGCGGCCACACGGCCCAGGCCACATGTGCCTGGAAGAAGATGTTGGCCACCACGTTGACCACCGAGGTGACCATCATGATCAGGAAGCCGTCGCGGATCTGCCGCTTGGGCGCGACCTTGCCGGCCATGCGGCCGCTGGCGCGCGCGCCGAGCATGATGCCGCCGATGGTCAGCAGGAAGAACCAGAAGAACTGCTGCGGCTGCAGCGACAGGTGGTCGCCCAGGAACGCGGGCGCGGCCAGCACGTAGAGGAACATGCCGTTGAAGGGCACGCCGCTGGCGAAGGCCAGCAGCAGAAAGCGCGGGTCGGAGCACAGGTCGCGGTAGCCGCGCATCAGGTGGCGCACCTGGAAGGGCTGGCGGTGGTCCTTGTGCAGCGTCTCGGGCAGCAGCTTGTAGTTGGCGACGAACAGCACCACGCCCACGGCCACGAGGAACCAGAAGATCGAGTGCCAGCCCGCGTGCACGAACAGGAAGCCGCCCACGATGGGCGCGATGGCCGGGGCCACGCCGAAGTAGATCGTGACCTGGCTCATCACCCGCTGCGCCTCGGCCGGCGGGAACATGTCGCGGATGACGGCGCGCGACACCACGATGCCGGCACCGGTCGACAGGCCCTGCAGGCCGCGGAACAGCACCAGCTGCGTGATGTTCTGCGACAGCGCGCAGCCCAGCGAGGCCAGCGTGAACACCGCCAGCCCCCACAGCACCACGGGCCGGCGGCCGAAGCTGTCCGACAGCGCGCCGTGGAACAGGTTCATGAAGGCAAAGCCGAACAGGTAGGCCGACAGCGTCTGCTGCATCTCGGCCGGCGTCGCGCCGATCGATTTCGCGATGCCCGAGAAGGCCGGGATGTAGGTGTCGATGGAGAAGGGCCCGAGCATGCCCAGCACGGCGAGCAGCACGGCAAGCGCCCAGCGCGGGGCCTGCCAGAGTTTGTCTGCGTCGGGATTCATGGAAAGGCGGCTCCGTTGTACTTGTAGTGTGTCGGTGGAAAAACGAGAACGCCCGCCGCCCGGGTGAGGGGCAAGGCGGGCGCTTGGGCTTCAGCGAACCTGGATTACAGGGTGTCGATGAAGCTGCGCAGCTTGTCGGAACGCGACGGGTGCTTCAGCTTGCGCAGCGCCTTGGCTTCGATCTGGCGGATGCGCTCACGGGTCACGTCGAACTGCTTGCCGACTTCTTCCAGCGTGTGGTCGGTGGACATCTCGATGCCGAAGCGCATGCGCAGCACCTTGGCTTCGCGCGGCGTGAGGGAGTCGAGGATGTCCTTGACCACGTCGCGCAGGCCAGCTTGCATGGCGGCCTCGATGGGGGCCGTGTTGCTGCTGTCCTCGATGAAGTCGCCCAGGTGCGAATCGTCGTCGTCGCCGATGGGGGTTTCCATCGAGATCGGCTCCTTCGCGATCTTCATGATCTTGCGGATCTTGTCTTCCGGGATCTCCATCTTCGCGGCCAGGAT
>Ga0207709_10000320_pt1 | contig 52414 bp, 48 predicted proteins | sample KBSM34metaG_FD_184397 | JGI IMG/M metagenome (GOLD analysis project Ga0207709, IMG submission 184397) | Miscanthus rhizosphere microbial communities from Kellogg Biological Station, Michigan, USA - KBS M3-4 metaG (SPAdes) (version 2) | ecosystem: Host-associated > Plants > Roots > Rhizosphere >...
CTGCGGCCGCTTCCAGTTCGCGAAGCTGACCTGCTTGCCCCGCGCCACGGTCAGCGCGCCGGGCTCGGTCGACTTGTTCACCGTCGAGCCGCCGCCGATGGTGCCGCCCGCGCCGATGGTCACGGGGGCCACGAGCACGCAGTTGCTGCCCACGTGCACGTCGGCCTCGATCACGGTGCGGTGCTTGTTGGCGCCGTCGTAGTTGGCCGTGATGCTGCCCGCGCCGTAGTTCACGCGCTCGCCCACCGTGGCGTCGCCCAGGTAGGCCAGATGGTTGGCCTTGGCGCCCGCTGCCAGCGTGGAGTTCTTGACCTCGACGAAGTTGCCGATGTGCACCTCGGCACCCAGCTGGGCACCGGGACGCAGCCGCGCAAAGGGCCCGACCAGCGCGCCCGCGCCCACCGTCACGCCGGCCTTCTCGCCGTCGATGTGGGTGAAGGGGTGGATCACCGCACCCGCTTCGATGCGCACGTTGGCGATGACGCAGTTCGCGCCGATGCGTACGCCTTCGCCCAGCGACACCGTGCCTTCGAACACGCAGTTGACGTCGATGTCGACGTCGGCGCCGCAGCTCAGCGTGCCGCGCAGGTCGAAGCGCGCCGGGTCGGCCAGGCGCACGCCCTGTTCCATCAGCGCGTTGGCCTGGCGCAGCTGCCAGGCGCGTTCCAGCGCCGCGAGCTGGGCCGGGCTGTTGATGCCCGCCACCTGCAGCGCGTCGGTCGTGACATGCGCCACCACCGGCACGCGGTCGTCGGCCGCGAACTTCACGATGTCGGTCAGGTAGTACTCGCCCTGGGTGTTCTTGTTGTCCAGCCGCGCGAGCCAGCCTTTGAGCAGCCGCGCGGGCGCGGCCATCACGCCGCTGTTGATCTCGCGCACGGCGCGCTGCGCCTCGGTGGCGTCCTTGTGCTCGACGATGGCCGTCACCTCGCCGCCGGCACGGGTGCGGATGATGCGGCCGTAGCCCGTGGGGTCGTCGAGTTCGATGGTCAGCAGCGCGAGCCGCTCGCCGCCGCTGGCGGCGATGAGGGTGCGCAGCGTGTCCTCGGCGATGAGCGGCACGTCGCCCGAAAGGATCACCACGGTGCCGTCGTCCGGCAGCAGCGGCGTGGCCTGCTGCACGGCGTGGCCGGTGCCCAATTGGGGCTCCTGGCGCGCGAAGCCGAGCGCGGCGGCGTTCACGGCCGTGGCCTTGATCGCGGTCTCGACCTGCTCGGCGCCGTGGCCTGTCACGACCACGACATGGCGCGCGCCGATGCGCGCGGCGGTGTCGGTCACATGGGCCAGCAAGGCGCGGCCGGCCAAACGATGCAACACTTTGGGCAGCTTGCTCTTCATGCGCGTGCCCTTGCCGGCCGCCATGATGACGACGTCGACCGGTCCCTGGTTGCTCTGCTGCGGAGTCTGATTCATGCGCTTTTCTTCCCGGATTCGTTGTGCTGGACTGGCCCGAATTATCGGTGTGCTGCTGCTGGCCGCTGCCCTGGGGGCTTGCAGCGCGGTCAAGCTCGCCTACAACAACCTGCCCGAGCTGAGCTACTGGTGGCTCGACGGCTACTTCGACTTCGACGGCGCTCAGACCCCCAAGGTGCGCGACGAGCTCGCCCAGCTGCTGGCCTGGCACCGCCAGAACGAGCTGCCGCGCATCATCGGCCTGCTGCAGGAGGCCCAGGGCCTGGCGAGCGCCGACGTGACGCCGGTCCAGGCCTGCCAGCTGGCCGACCGGGTCCGCGAGCGCCTGCTCGCCGTCACCGAGCGCGCCGAAGCCGCCAGCGCCGAACTCGCGCTGAGCCTGAGCGACGCGCAGCTGCAGCAGCTCGAACGCAAGTACGCGAAGAACAACGCCGACTACCGCAAGGACTGGCTCGATCGCAGCCCCGCGCAGGTGCAGGACAAGCGCTACGACCAGTTCCTCGAGCGCCAGGAAGATTTCTACGGCCGCCTCACGACCGAGCAGCGCGCGCTGCTGCGCCAGCAGGTGGCGCAGTCGGTGTTCAGCCCGCGGCTGGCGTATGAAGAACGGCGCCTGCGCCAGCAGGAGGCGCTGGTGCTGCTGCGCGGCTTTCTCGGAAGCAATGGCGGCCCGCGCACCTCGCCGGCCGAGGCCCGCGCCGCGCTGCATGCCTATATCTTGCGCATCGCCGATCCGCCGCCCGGCCCGTGGCGCGACCAGCAGCAGGCGCTGCTGCAGGAGGGGTGCCGCAACCTGGCGGCGCTGCACAACACCACCAGCGCCACGCAGCGCGAGCAGGCGGTGCGGCGGCTGCAGGCCTACCAGAGCGACCTGCGGCAACTGGTGGCGGCGCGCTGAGGCGGCGCCTTCAGATCATCGGCACCGGCCGCAGCGGGCGCTCGAAGTAGTCGCCCAGCGTTTCGAGCGCATGCGGCTCCAGGATACGCAGCCAGCCGCCGTCGAGCTTGTACAGGCCCAGGCGCTGCAGCCGCCGCATCGTCTTGTTGGTGTGCACCAGCGACAGCCCCAGCGCGTCGGCGATGTGCTGCTGGTTGAACGGAAACTCCACCCAGCCGTCGCGCACCATGCCCACGCGCTGGGCGCGGCGGTACAGGTGCATGAGCAGCATGGCCACGCGCTCGCCGGCGTTGCGGCGCCCGGCGGTGACGAGGTGGTCGTCCACCAGTTTTTCCTCGCGCGCGGCCAGCCAGGTGATGTCGTAGCCGAGCCGGGGCTGGGTCTGGAACAGCGCCCACAGCCGCTCGCGGGCAAAGGCGCACAGCGTGGCGTCGGTCACGGCCTCGACGCCGTGGGTCTGGCCGTCGGCGAACTCGTCCTGCAGGCCGACGAAGTCGCCGGGCAGCAGAAAACCCAGAATCTGCCGCCGGCCGTCGCTCAGGGTCTTGTAGCGGAAGGCCCACCCCGCGTAGAGCGTGAACAGCTGCGGGCTGGCGCGGTGCTCGTCGACGATGGTGCCGCCCGCCTCGACGCGCCGGGTGCCGGTGCGAAAGGACTGGATCGCCTGCAGCTGCTGCGCCGTGACGGGCAGGAAGGCCTCGAGTTGGCGCAGCGCGCAGTTTTCGCAGGGGTTCGTGCCCTGTGGCGGGGAGGCGGCGACGGGGTAGTCCTCGAACTTCACGTCGCACTATAGGCTGGCGTTGCTATGTCTTTTGACATTTCGGGGCGTGCGGCGGGCCCCTAGACTCGAAGCGACTTCCCCTTTCGCACCGCATGACACAAGAACAAGCACCCGCAGAACTGCTGCACGAATTCCTCTATTGCAGCCTGCTCGCCCCCGACCTGCCGCCCGCCACCGTGGGCGCGATCGTCACCCAGGCCCGCGCGCGTAACGCCGAGGACGGCATCTCCGGCCTGCTGGTGTTCGACGGCCAGTGCTTCTGCCAGCATTTCGAGGGGCCGCGCGAGGCGGTGCAGGCGCTGATGGCGCGGCTGCAGCGCGATCCGCGCCACGTGGCGCTCGTGGTGGTCCACGACGGCCCGTTGGCCGCCCGGCGCTACAGCGGGTTTGCGATGGGCCTGGCCGAATGCGAGGGCCCGGACCCGGTCTCCGGCCTGCGGGCCCTGCGCGGCGAGGCGGCGCTGGCGCACTTCCTGGCGCTGCGCGCCAGCTTCGACATCAGCACCTGACCGGCTGACTGACGGAAAACTGAAAACGACGGGCAAAGAAAAAGGCGGCCGAAGCCGCCTTTGTTCAGAAGAGCCGGGAGTGCAGGCGGTCGGTCAGACCGGGTCCCACACGTAGGTGGCACCGTAGCCATCCCAGGCTTCCATGACGATGCGCTGGCCGGCGGCCACGGTGAGCGATTCGCCCGGGGCCAGCACGATGTCTTCGCTGGGGCCATGGGCGGTGGCGTCGGGCGTGACCCACACGCGGCCCTGCTTGACGCGCAGCACGCTCGCCGACCGCGCCTTCAGGCTCATCGCCTCGCCGGGCGCGATCTGCCAGGCGCCACGGCGCACGGCCGGCGGAATGGCCGCGGTGCGGGTGGAACGGGACAGGGAAGCGAGCGATTCGTTGGTGCAGACGGCGGTGGACATGATGAGGACTCCTTGGCTGATCCGAAGCGCCTTTGACAGACAGAGAGGTTGGCGCAGTTCGGGAATGAATGATCGTTTTTGCGGCCTTGGAGGTCCAATGAAAACGAGGTAGCCTACTGATGCGATTCCCGCATCAATCAACTGGGCGCCGGGAACGCACACCAAAGTCATACCCATGCAACATTCGCAAACCCACCTGCGCTCCCGGCCCATCTCGGCGGGGCACCTGCGGGCCTTCGAGGCGGTCGCGCGGCACCTCAATTTCCGCGCCGCGGCCGAGGAAATGGCGCTCACCCAGTCGGCCGTGAGCCGGCAGATCCAGTCGCTCGAAGAAGAAGTGGGCGTGTCGCTGTTCCTGCGCCACACGCGGGCGGTCGAGCTGACCAGCGCCGGGGCGCAGCTGCTGCTGTCGGTGCAGCAGGCGCTGCCGCGCATCGACATGGCGGTGCGGCAGATCCGCCAGAGCGCGGGGCGCAAGAGCGTGGCGCTCACCACCTTCGCCTCGTTCGCCTCCATGTGGCTGATCCCGCGGCTGGAGGCCTTCCAGCGTGACAACCCCGAGATCGACATCCGCATCGACGCCAGCGACATCGCGGTCGACCTCGATGTGGCCGACGTGGACATCGCGCTGCGCTACGGCCCGCCCGAAGGCATGCCGCCCGGCGCCGTGCGGCTGTTCGGCGAAACGCTGACGCCGGTGGCGAGCCCGTGGCTCATCAAGAGCAACCCGCCGATCAAGACGCCGGCCGACATCGCCCGCTTCACGCTCATCGAGGCGGGCGACGCGCACCGCACGCACCTGGAATGGCTCACGTGGCGGCGCTGGTTCGAAGTCAATGGGCTGGAGCGCGCGCAGCCCAAGCGCTGGCTCTATTTCAACTATGCCTACCAGATGGTGCAGGCCGCGCTCACGGGCCAGGGCCTGGTGCTGGCGCGCAGCTCGCTCATTGCCGAAAGCCTGGCCAACGGCGACCTGATCGAGGTGCTGCCGCAGCACCGGCTGGATTCACCGATGGCCTACTGGCTCATCTCGGGGCCGCGCAACGCGCTGCGGCCCGAGATCAAGGCCTTTTCCGACTGGCTGGAGGCGCAGGCCGTCACCACGCGCCAGACCATCGGCGAGGTGCCCGACCCCGACACCGTCGACAACCTCGACTGAGCCGGCTCAGGAGGTCGGCCAGACCACGCCGTTGTCGTTGAGGATGGCATCGAGCGGCAGGTCGTGCGCCTCGGGTTCGAAGTCTTCCAGGAAGCCGTTCGTGAAGCCCAGCCCCACGGTGAACGGCCGGGGCTCCAGCGCCGCCAGCGTGCGGTCGTAGAAGCCGCCGCCGTAGCCCAGCCGGTAGCCGCCCGCGCTGTAGCCCACGCAGGGCACGAACAGCAGGGTCGGCACGATCAGCTCGGTGTCCTTGGGCTTGGGAATGCCGTAGGCGTCTTCTTCCATCTGGCAGCCCGGGTACCAGGCATGGAAGGTGAGCGTCTTGTGAACTTTGTCGATCACCGGCAGTCCGATGCGGCGGCGCTGCGTTTCTTCCATGAGTTCGCCGTCTTCCTTCCAGCGATGCAGTGCGGGCAGCGGGTCGAACTCGCCCTTGATCGGCCAGTAGGCGCCGATCACGGTGTCGGGCCGGCCGACCAGCCAGATCCGCATCACCCGCTGCAACAGGTCGGCCCGCGCGAGGCGGTCGGGCAGCGCCAGACGCTGCTCGATGAGTGCCTTTCGCAGTTGACCCTTCAGAAAACTCGCCGTGGCCGAGGTGTCGGCATCCTTTGACTTGTCCATAATCCCCCGATGCAGTTCCCAAGCATTTTGGCATCCGCGCGCGCTCGTCAGCGTCGCGGCGCGCCCGCCCTGGTTTTTTCCGCCGTTCTCGCACTCGCCGCGCTGCTGTCGCAACAGCCCGCCGCCGCGCAGAACAACACCAACGACGACGTGCTGGTCCAGATGAAGCAGGCCTTCCAGCGCGGCGACAAGGCCCGCCTCACGGCCTTGCTGCCACAGGCCCGCGGCCATGCACTCGAACCCTGGGCCGCCTACTGGGAGCTCAAGGCCCGCCTGCAGGAGGCCGCGCCCAACGAGGTGCAGGACTTCTACGCGCGCTACCCCAACACCTACCAGGAAGACCGCCTGCGCAACGACTGGCTGCTGCTGCTCGGCCAGCGCCGCGACTGGGACGGCTTTGCCGCCAACATCGCCGGCTTCCGCATGGGCGACGACGCCCAGGTGCGCTGCTACGCGGTGCTGGTCGACACGCTGCGCACCGGCACGGCCACGCAGGCGCAGGCCGACGAGGTGCGCCGCAACTGGTTCGCGCAGAAGGACAGCGACGACGGCTGCCTCACCGCCGCCGACCGCATGGTCGCGGCCCGCCTGATGACGACCAACGACGCCTGGAAGAAGGCGCGCCTGGCCATCGAGGCCAACCGGCCTGCGGCCGCACGTGGCGCCGTCACCATCGCCGCACCCGACGCGCTGCCGCTGTTCGAAGAGGTGAATGCCAGCGCCGCCAAGTTCCTCACCGGCCGCGCCTTCGTGGCCGCCAAGTCGCGCAAGGAACTGGTGGTGCTCGCGCTCATCAAGATCGCGGTCGCCGACCCCGACCAGGGCGCCGCACAGCTCGACGGCAAGTGGGGCCCGATGCTCTCCGCCGAGGAGCGCAACTGGGTCTGGGGCACCATCGGCCGCGCGGCCGCGAACAAGCTCTCGCCGATGGCCGTGAGCTACTTCGGCAACGTCACGAAGAACAGCGACCTGTCCGACGACATGCTCGGCTGGCGCGTGCGCGCCGCCCTGCGCGCCAGCCAGTGGAAGGACGTCGCGCCCGCCATCAACGCCATGAGCGACGCCGCCCAGCAAGACCCGACCTGGGTCTACTGGAAGGCCCGCGCACTGAGCAGCGCCGGCGGCGACGAGCGCCGCGCCCAGGCCCGCGAGCTGTACACCAGCATCGCCGGCACGCGCGGCTTCTATGAAATGCTGGCGCTCGAAGAGCTGGGCCAGCGCGTCGTGGCGGCCACGCGGCCCGCGCCGCTCACGCCCGAAGAAAAGAATGCCGCGCGCACCAACCCGGGCTTGCAGCGCGGCCTGCAGGCCATCGGCATGGGCCTGCGCTCCGAAGGCACGCGCGAGTGGAACTACGCCACCAACCTGCACGACAAGGGCGGCATGGACGACCGCGCCCTGCTGGCCGCCGCCGACCTGGCCTGCCAGCGCGAGGTGTGGGACCGCTGCATCAACACCAGCGAGCGCACCAAGGGCGTGATCGACGTCGAGCAGCGCTTTCCCATGCCCTTCCACGACACGGTGCTGCGCAAGAGCCAGGACATCGGCCTCGACCCGGCCTACGTCTACGGCCTGATCCGCCAGGAAAGCCGCTTCATCATGGACGCACGCTCGGGCGTCGGCGCCTCGGGCCTGATGCAGGTCATGCCCGCCACCGCGCGTTGGACCGCCCGCAAGATCGGCCTGACCGACTTCACGCCCGGCCAGATCAACGACCGCGAGACCAACATCACCATCGGCACCAACTACCTGAAGCTCGCACTCGACGACTTCGACGGTTCGATGGCGCTGGCCGCCGCGGCCTACAACGCCGGCCCCGGCCGGCCGCGCAACTGGCGCAACGGCCCGGTGATCGACGCGGCCATCTGGGCCGAGAACGTGCCCTTCAACGAGACGCGCGATTACGTGAAGAAGGTGCTGGCCAACACCACCAACTACGCCGCCATCATCAGCGGCAAGCCGCAGTCGCTGAAGGAGCGCCTGGGCCGCGTGGGCCCGCGCAACGCCAACGAGCCGGAACCTAACAAGGACCTCCCCTGATATGAGCTGGCGCGACGAGGTGCTAGACACCGTCGCGTCCGAATTCTCGGACGTGGGCGATGTCGCGCAACTCACGCGCATCTCGGTGCGGCTGCTGCTGGCGGCCGTGCTGGGTTTCCTGCTCGGCTTCGAGCGCGAGCAGCAGGGCAAGGCGGCCGGCGTGCGCACGCACATGCTGGTGGCCATCGGCTCGGCGCTCTTCGTGCTGATCCCGCAGCAGACCGGCATCGTGCCGGCCGACATGAGCCGCGTGATCCAGGGGCTGGTGGCCGGCGTGGGCTTCCTGTGCGCCGGCACCATCCTCAAGCAGGGCAAGGACGAATCCCACGTGCAGGGCCTCACCACCGCCGCGGGGCTGTGGATGACGGCCGCCATCGGCATGGCCTGCGGGCTCGGCCGCGAGGTCACGGCCGTGTTCAGCGCGCTGCTGGCGCTCGCGGTGCTGTCGCTGGTGCCGCGCCTCGTGGGCCTGATCGAGCGCGTCGTGAAGCCTGCCGCGAACACGGACGCCTCCGGCCCGCGCGTGATCGTCCCGCCCGAATCCCGCCAGGACGGCGACCGCTGAAGCGGCCTGCATCAATTCGCGCCGCCTTCGTCATCAATCGCAGCCCGCCGCCCGGCTAGCATCGACGGCTTTGCCCCGCATTCCCGCACTGACCCGGAGACCCAGATAGATGTCCAAGCTCTACATCGGCAACAAGAATTACTCGTCGTGGTCCATGCGCCCCTGGGTGCTCATGACCCAGGCCGGCATTCCCTTCGAGGAGGTGATGGTGCGCTTCGATTCGTTCGATGCCACCTCGCAGTTCAAGCACGTGATCGGCGCCATCAACCCCGTGGCCAAGGTGCCGGTGCTGGTCGACGGCGACCTGGCCATCTGGGACACCCTCGCCATCGCCGAGTACCTGGCCGAGCGCTTCCCCGAGAAGCAGCTGTGGCCCCAGGGCGTGGCCGAGCGGGCCCGCGCGCGCAGCATCTGCGCCGAGATGCACTCGGGTTTCACCCACCTGCGCGGCAACTGCCCGATGAACATCGAGGCCTCGCTGCCCGAGGTGGGCGCGCGGCTCCTGGCCGAGCAGCCCGGCGTGCAGGAAGACCTCGACCGCATCGTGCAGATGTGGACCGAGCTGCTCGACCGCCACGGCGGCCCGATGCTGTTCGGCGCCTTCACCATCGCCGACGCCTTCTTCGCGCCGGTGGGCATGCGCATCCGCGGCTACGGCCTGCCGGTGCCGCCGGCCATCGACGCGTACATCGCGCGCGTGGCGGCCCTGCCGGGCGTCGCCGCGTGGATCGCGGGCGCCCTGGCCGAGAAGACCTTCGTGGCCTTCGACGAGCCCTATCGCACCTCGCGCGACTGAGGCTCGCCGGACGTCATCAGAACCGGTACGTCGCCGCCAGGTAGGTAACGATCGGGTTCAGCTTCAGGCTCGCCTCGCTGCGCGCCACCGGCAGGCCGGTGATGCTGGTCGTCGTGAGCTTGGCCTTGGTCTTCAGCGGGATGTAGGACACCGAGAACGACACGCCCCAGTGCTTGTCGAACTGGTAGGCCACGCCGGCGTTGAGCACGGGCGCGAACGAGCTGTCGAGCTTGGCGGTGGTGTTCACCGAAGACGGACGCACGTGGAACTGGCTGGCCAGCGCGCCCTGCAGGTTCGATGTGAGCTTCACGTCGCTGTACCAGACGTAGGTGGCGCCCAGGCCCACGAACGGACGGAAGGCGTCGTTGCCTTCGTTGAAGTAGTACTTGGCCAGCACGGTCGGGCTCCACTGGCGGGCCTGGCCGAGTTCGCCCACGCGCGCCAGCGTGCCGCTGCCGTTGAGCTTGAACTTGGGCGGCACGCCGAGCACGCCCTCGACGGCCCAGTGGGGGTCGATGAAGTACGCGACGTTCAGGCCCAGCGTGTCCGAGTTGGTGACGCTGGCGCCCGAGCCGGCCAGCACGCTGTGCACGGGCGAGGTCACGGTCAGCGGCTTGCTCGAATCCTGCGGCGAGAGGTGGAACCAGCCGGTGCCGACGACCCAGTCGCCCGCGTTCTGCGCCAGGGCGCTGCCCGATGCCAGGACCCCGAGTGCCGCCAATGCCAACGATGCTGTTGTTGTGAGTTTCTTCATAGCTGTGAATGCTCCTTGGGTATTGAAAACAGCCCCGCGCACGGGGGCACCGGCCAGCGACCGGCGCTTCGCGCGATGCGAATTTACGAACGGTCGTTCGCATCGCTCGTCGATTATCGAACGACCGTTCTTTTTGTGCGGGGAGAGTATCCCTACACTGCACTCATGAACATTTTTCTCGTCGGCGGTGCACTGCGCGACCGGCTGCTGGGCCGCCCCGTGTCCGACCATGACTGGCTGGTGGTGGGCGCCACGCCCGAGGCCATGGTGGCGCGCGGCTACCTGCCCGTGGGGCGCGACTTCCCCGTGTTTCTGCATCCGCGCACGCGCGAGGAATACGCGCTGGCCCGCACCGAGCGCAAGAGCGCGCCGGGCTACCGCGGCTTCGTCGTGCATGCGGCGCCCGACGTCACGCTGGAGCAGGACCTGGCCCGGCGCGACCTGACCGTCAACGCCATCGCGCTGCCCGCCGAGCACGTGGGCGCCGACGGCAGCTTCGAGGCACGCCCCGAAACCCTGGCCGACCCCTTCCACGGCCAGCGCGACCTGCGCGACAAGGTGCTGCGCCACGTGACCGACGCCTTCCGTGAAGACCCGGTGCGCATCCTGCGCGTGGCGCGCTTTGCCGCGCGCTTCGACGACTTCGCCGTCGCGCCCGAGACCATGGCGCTCATGCGCGAGATGGTCGCGGCCGGCGAGGTCGATGCGCTGGTGCCCGAGCGCGTGTGGCAGGAACTCGCGCGCGGCCTGATGGAAACGCGGCCCTCGCGCATGTTCGAGGTGCTGCGCGACTGCGGCGCGCTCGCCGTGCTGCTGCCCGAGGTCGACCGGCTCTGGGGCGTGCCGCAGCCGGCGCAGCACCACCCCGAGATCGACACCGGTGTGCACCTGATGATGGTGCTCGACACCAGCGCGCGACTGGGCGCCACGCTGCCCGTGCGCTTCGCCTGCCTGATGCACGACCTCGGCAAGGGCACCACGCCCGCCGACATGCTGCCGCGCCACATCAACCACGAGTTGCGCAGCGTCGACCTGCTGCAGGCCGTGTGCGAGCGCTGGCGCGTGCCGGTGGAGCTGCGCGAGCTGGCCGAGGTGGTGGCGCGCGAGCACGGCAACATCCACCGCAGCGGCGCGCTCGACGCGACGCCGCTGGTGCGCCTGCTGGAGCGCTGCGACGCCTTCCGCAAGCCGGTGCGCTTCGCCGAGGCGCTGCTGGCCTGCGAATGCGACGCGCGCGGCCGGCTCGGCTTCGAGGACTCCGCCTACCCGCAGCGCCCACGCCTGCTCGCGGTGCTCGCGGCGGCCCAGGCCGTGGCCACCGACGTGGTGGCGCGCGAGGCGCAGCAGGCCGGCGCCACGGGGCCGCGCATCGGCGAGGCGATCCACCGTGCGCGCATCGCGGCGGTGAAGGCGTCGCTGCCGGCCACGGCCGACTGAATCCCCGCCATCGGCGCACGCCGGGACTTTGGCCGACACGCGCCGCGTGCGAGCCGTGCTATGGTTTTTCCCAATGCCAAAGTCCTCCAGCAGCAACGCCCAGTTGCCACCTCCGCCGGGCCGGGACGCCGCCCTTTTTCTCGACTTCGACGGCACGCTGGTCGGCCTCGCCGCCACGCCTGAAGCCATCGAGGTGCCGCCCGCCCTCGTGCCCTTGCTGAGCGACCTGCGCGACCTGCTCGGCGGCGCGCTCGCCGTGGTGTCGGGGCGCCAGATCGATGCCATCGACCGCTTTCTCGCGCCGCTGCGGCTGCCCGCGGCCGGCGAGCACGGCGTGCAGCGCCGCGATGCCAAAGGCGGCATGCAGGAGCAGCGCCCGCCCGACCTTGTGCCGATCCTGGACGTGGCCAACGAACTCGCGCGCATCCACGAAGGCCTGCTGGTCGAGCGCAAGCACGGCGCCATCGCGCTGCACTACCGGCTCGCGCCGCAGCTGGAGGCCGTGTGCCGCGACGCGATGGCGCGCGCCATCGAAGGCCGTCCGCAGCTCGAGCTCATGCACGGCAAGTTTGTGTTCGAAGTGAAGCCTTCGGGCGTGAACAAGGGCCTCGCCATCGAAGCCTTCATGACCGAAGCGCCGTTCGCGGGCCGCACGCCGGTCTTCGCGGGCGACGACACCACCGACGAGAGCGGTTTTGCTGTCGTGCAGCCGCGCGGCGGCGTCGCGATCAAGGTCGGCGCCGGGCCCAGCCTGGCGCTGCACCGGCTCGAATCGCCGCGCGCGGTCTACGAATGGCTGGTGCAGGCACGCGACCTGCTGGCCGCACCCGACCATCCCCAGACATCACCGAGGAGCCCCGCATGAGCGAACAACAACTGCAGAAGGCTCCGGAGGACCGCGCGGGCGACGCCCTGGCCGGCGCGGCAGGCCCCGACGACCAGGCGCCCGTCGACGCCGCGAAAGTGGCAGCAGCCCCGCCGCGCGGCTTTGCGCCGCCGGCCGAGCCTTCGCTCAATGTCGGCGTGATCGGCAACTGCGCCTACAGCGCGCTCATCGATGCGCGCGCCCGCGCCGTCTGGTGCTGCCTGCCGCGCTTCGACGGCGACCCGGTCTTCAACGCGCTGCTGCACCCCGGCGAGGAGGCCGGCGCCTGGGCCATCGAGATCGAGGACTTCGCCTCCAGCAAGCAGTGGTACGAGCCCAACACCGCCGTGCTGCGCACGCAGCTGTTCGACAGCGCGGGGCAGGGCATCGAGATCACCGACTTCGCGCCGCGCTTTCACAGCCGCTCGCGCTACTTCCGCCCGCTCATGATGGTGCGCCGCGTGCGCCCGATTGCCGGCGCGCCGCGCATCCGCGTGGCGCTCGACCCGCGCTTCCAGTGGGGCGCCTCGGCGCCGACCGAGGTCACGCGCGGCAGCAACCACATCCGCTATGTCGGGCCTGACGTGACCTTGCGGCTGAACACCGACGCGTCGATCTCGCACATCCTGTCGCGCCAGCCCTTCGTGATCTCGCGTGAGTACAACTTCATGTTCGGCGTGGACGAGACGCTGCTCGAAGGCATCGCCGACACCGCGCGCAAGTTCGAGCAGGAAACCATCGCCTACTGGCGCACCTGGAGCAAGCGCCTGGCCATCCCCTTCGAGTACCAGGACGCGGTGATCCGCGCGGCCATCACGCTCAAGCTCTCGCTGTACGAGGACACCGGCGCCATCGTCGCCGCCATGACCACCAGCATCCCCGAGGCGCCGGGCAGCCAGCGCAACTGGGACTACCGCTACTGCTGGCTGCGCGACGCCTTCTTCGTGGTGCGCGCGCTCAACTCGCTGAGCGAGGTGGGCACGATGGAAGACTATCTGCGCTGGCTCGGCAACGTGGTGATCGGCTCGCACGGCGAGCACATCCAGCCGCTGTACGGCATCGGGCTGGAGCGCGAGCTGCCCGAGTCCTTTGTCGAAGGCCTTCCGGGCTACCGCGGCATGGGCCCGGTGCGCGTGGGCAACCAGGCGCAGGAGCACTTCCAGCACGACGTGTACGGCAACATCGTGCTCGGCGCGGCGCAGGCCTTTCACGACCACCGGCTGCTGAGCCGCGCGGGCGTGGCCGAGTTTCCGCACCTGGAGGCCGTGGGCGAGCAGGCGGTGCGCGTGTACGGCACGCCCGACGCCGGCATGTGGGAGCTGCGCACGCGCGCACGCGTGCACACCAGCTCGGCTCTCATGAGCTGGGCCGCCTGCGACCGGCTCGCCAAGATCGCGCGCACGCTGGAGCTGCCCGAACGCGCAGCCTACTGGCACGGCCATGCGGCACGCATGAAGGAAGAGATTCTTGCCAAGTCGTGGTGCGAAGAGCGCCAGGCCTTTGCCGAAAGCTTCGGCGGGCACGAGCTCGACGCGAGCATCCTGCTGATGGTCGAGGTGGGCCTGATCGACGCGCGCGACCCGCGCTTCATCTCCACCGTCGACGCCATGGAAAAGTCGCTGTGCGACGGCCCCTACATGCGCCGCTACGAAGCGGCCGACGACTTCGGCAAGCCCGAGACCGCCTTCAACATCTGCACCTTCTGGCGCATCGACGCGCTGGCCAAGATCGGCCGCAAGGCCGAGGCGCGCCAGATCTTCGAGACCATGCTCGCCGCGCGCAACCCGCTGGGGCTGCTGTCGGAAGACACGCACCCGGTCACGGGCGAGATGTGGGGCAACTTTCCGCAGACCTATTCGATGGTCGGCATCATCAATGCGGCCGTGCGCCTGTCCGCTCCCTGGGATTCGTGCATATGAGTCGTCTCGTCGTTGTTTCGAACCGCGTGGCCGACCCGCGCAAGCCCGCCGCCGGCGGCCTGGCCGTGGCCCTGGGCGAGAGCCTGCAGCAAAGCGGCGGCCTGTGGTTCGGCTGGAGCGGGCAGATCGTCGAAGGCGGGCCCACGGGCGAAGGTGAGCTGCACAAGCAGCAGGCCGGCAAGGTGACGCTCGCCACGCTCGACCTGAGCCGCGACGACCACGACAGCTACTACCTGGGCTACAGCAACGACGTGCTCTGGCCGGTGTTCCACAACCGCCTGGACCTGGCGCATTTCGATGCCGGCTTCATCGGCGGCTACCGGCGTGTGAACCAGCTGTTCGCGCGCAAGCTGATGCCGTTGCTGAAGGACGACGACATCATCTGGATCCACGACTACCACCTGATGCCGCTGGCCGCCGAGCTGCGCGCCATGGGCTGCAAGCAGCGCATCGGCTTCTTCCTGCACATTCCGCTGCCGCCGCAGATCATCATCGCGGCCATTCCGCAGCACGAGTGGCTGATGCGCTCGCTGTTCTCGTACGACCTGATCGGCTTCCAGGCGCAGCAGGATGTGCAGCACTTCGAGCACTACGTGCGCAACGAGGCCCATGGCGAGTACCTGGGCAACGACATGTACCGCGCCTACGGGCAGACGGTGCGCTGCAACGCCTTCCCCATCGGCATCGACGTGGACGAGTTCGCGGCGCTCACGCACGCCAAGGAATCGCGCGACATGTACGAGACCATGAAGCGCGAGTACTCGAGCCGCCGGTTGCTGCTGGGCATTGACCGGCTCGACTACTCGAAGGGCATCCCGCAGCGCGTGCGCTCGTTCCGCGAGCTGCTGGCCAACTACCCCGAGAACCGGCGCAGCGCCACGCTGATCCAGATCGCCTCGCCCACGCGCGAGACGGTCGATGCCTACGCCGACATCCGCAAGGAACTCGAATCGCTGTGCGGCGCCATCAACGGCGACTACGGCGAACTCGACTGGATGCCGGTGCGCTACATCCACCGCATGGTCGCGCGCCGCCGCGTGCCCGGCCTGTGCCGCGCGGCGGCCGTGGGGCTGGTGACGCCGCTGCGCGACGGCATGAACCTCGTGGCCAAGGAATACATCGCGGCGCAGGACCCGGCCGACCCCGGCGTGCTGGTGCTGTCGCGCTTCGCGGGCGCGGCCGAGCAGCTGAAGGAAGCGCTGCTGGTGAATCCGTACGACACGCACGGCACGGCCGAGACGGTGCAGCAGGCGCTGCAGATGCCGCTGGAAGAGCGGCGCGAGCGGCACCAGAAGCTGCTGTCGCGCATCCGGGCGCAGGACATCCACTGGTGGCGGCGCACCTTCCTCGAAGCGTTGCGCGAGGCGGCGAGCGAGCGCTGATCGCGCACAGAACCGGCGTCAGCCCAGCGGCACGCGGGCCCCGAACTTCGCGCGCTTGAGGCTGAAGAACGCCTTCACGTTGCGCACGTTGGCGTCGGCCGTGAACAGCCGCTGCGTCAGCGCGCCGTAGCCGGGCATGTCGCGCGCCACCACCACCAGCACGAAATCGGGCCCCGGCGACACGCGCCAGCACTGCTGCACGGCGCCGTCCGCGATCACGCGGGCCTCGAAGGCGTCGAGCGCGGCGGCGTCCTGCCGGTCGAGCGAAATCTCCACCACCGCCTGCAGGCCGTGGCCCAGCACCGTGGCGAGCCGGTCGGGCGAGAGCAGGGCGACCTGGCGCTCGATGAGCCCTTCCTGGCGCAGCCGCTGCACGCGGCGCAGGCAGGTCGGCGGCGAGATGCCCACCTCGGCGGCCAGGCGCTGGTTGGTCTGCGAAGCATCGTGCTGGAGCGCGTCGAGCAGCTTGAGGTCGATGGCGTCGAGGGAGATTGATTCCATATTGGTTGAAATTATGTAATAAAACTCCATCTACAGGTTTGAGTGAAATAAAACTCCAAAACTGTGGAAACTTAGACGCCATATTTCTTGAGGGGCTCCCTACCATCGAGCCCTTCTGTTCTTCAAGACAAGGTACACCCCATGTGCGGCATCGTCGGCGCAGCCTCCCATCGCGACATCGTTCCGGTCCTGGTCCAGGGCCTTCAGCGGCTCGAATACCGCGGCTATGACTCCTGCGGCGTCGCGGTGCATGCCGGCGGCCTGAGCCGCGCACGCACCACCTCGCGCGTGGCCGACCTGCTGACGCAGGTGCGCGACGACAAGGTCGAAGGCCTCACCGGCATCGCCCACACGCGCTGGGCCACCCACGGCGCACCGGCCGTGCACAACGCCCACCCCCACTTCAGCCACGGCGTCGGCGCCGACGCGCCCGCCGCGCGCCCGGGCCGCATCGCGCTCGTGCACAACGGCATTATCGAGAACCACGAACCGCTGCGCGCCGCGCTCGAGGCCAAGGGCTACGTGTTCGAGAGCCAGACCGACACCGAGGTCATCGCCCACCTCGTCGACAGCCTCTACAACGGCGACCTGTTCGAGGCCGTCAAGGCCGCCGTGCTGCAGCTGCACGGCGCCTACGCCATCGCCGTCATCTGCCGCGACGAACCGCAGCGCGTGATCGGCGCGCGCGCCGGCTCGCCGCTGATCCTGGGCGCCGGCAAGGACGGCACCGAGAACTTCCTGGCCAGCGACGCGATGGCGCTGGCCGGCGTGACCGACCAGATCGTGTACCTCGAAGAAGGCGACGTGGTCGACCTGCAGCCCGGCAAGTACTGGATCGTCGACAAGAACCACAAGCCCGTCACCCGCACCGTGCGCACCGTGCACGCCCACAGCGGCGCGGCCGAGCTGGGCCCGTACCGCCACTACATGCAGAAGGAAATCTTCGAGCAGCCGCGCGCCATCGGCGACACGCTCGAAGGCGTGGAAGGCATCGTGCCCGAGCTGTTCGACGGCATCGGGCAGGACGGCGCCACCGGCGCGAGCGCGCACCGCGTGTTCCAGGACATCGACAAGATCCTCATCCTGGCCTGCGGCACCAGCTACTACAGCGGCTGCACCGCCAAGTACTGGCTCGAGAGCATCGCGAAGATCTCCACCCAGGTCGAGATCGCCAGCGAGTACCGCTACCGCGACTCCGTGCCCGACCCCAAGACGCTGGTCGTCACCATCAGCCAGTCGGGCGAAACCGCCGACACGCTGGCCGCGCTCAAGCACGCGCGCTCGCTGGGCATGGAGCAGACGCTGACCATCTGCAACGTCGCCACCAGCGCCATGGTGCGCGAGTGCAAGCTGGCCTACATCACGCGCGCCGGCGTCGAAATCGGCGTGGCCTCGACCAAGGCCTTCACCACCCAGCTCGCGGGCCTGTTCCTGCTCACGCTGGCCATCGCGCAGTCCAAGGACCGCCTGAGTGCGCTCGACGAGGCGCGCTACCTGAAGGAAATGCGCCACCTGCCCGTCGCGCTGCAGTCGGTGCTCGCGCTCGAGCCGCAGATCATCGGCTGGGCCGAAGACTTCGCGCGCAAGGACAACGCCCTGTTCCTGGGCCGCGGCCTGCACTACCCGATCGCGCTCGAAGGCGCGCTCAAGCTCAAGGAAGTGACCTACATCCACGCCGAGGCCTACGCCGCCGGCGAACTCAAGCACGGCCCGCTCGCGCTCGTCACGAGCGAGATGCCCGTGGTGGCCGTGGCGCCGAACGACGCCCTGCTCGAAAAGCTCAAGAGCAACCTGCAGGAAGTGCGCGCCCGCGGCGGCGTGCTCTACGTGCTGGCCGACGGCGACACGCAGATCGCCAGCGGCGAAGGCCTGCACGTGATCCGCATGCCCGAGCACTACGGCGCGCTGTCGCCACTGCTGCATGTGGTGCCGCTGCAGCTGCTGGCGTATCACACGGCGTGTGCGCGTGGGACCGACGTGGACAAGCCGCGGAATCTGGCGAAGAGCGTGACGGTGGAGTGAGGGGCGAGGGCGCGCACGCGCTGCTCCTTGCATCAATCTCCGAGACGGCGCACCAATGTCTTAGACATTCCCATCGGTCGAGGAAATGCTGACGGCTTGGCGCTCCGCTGCCAAGTCGTCGGCAGACCATCATGTTGGTCCACCCGTCATGACCGTTCTGGACGGGGTCGACGCTTCATGTTCATTGCCGATATCCTGCGCAGGGCTGTCAGGGCGACCAATGATGTAGTCGGGCGGTAACTTCAGCTCTTGGGAGTCTGCAGCGCGGATGATTCCAGATCCGGCTCAATCCCTCATGGAGCATTGCGGTGCCGATCCCTCCGGAGGCGTCCATCTGATCCAGGATCCACAGGAGGCCATATACGGTGCAATGGTGGGCCTGAGCTTCGGTGCGCAACAGTTTGTCTCCTGAGACCAGTGCGTGATCTTGCCGCCTTGCGCAACTGAGTGCAAAGCAATCCGGAAGCGACAGTCCGGGCTGCTTCTTGCGTAGCTTCTGAGCGAAATCGACTTCGTCGGGATTCAGGGCCACCACGCCCAGCCCAAGAGCGCGAAGCAGCGACCCGTTGTCTGACTCTAGTTCGCGCGCGTATAAAAGGTCCGGCACCACCATCGTGAGCCCGCATGAGAAAGCAGGCTCCAGGAGTCCTCCTCGCTCCAGGTCGATCAATACGGACGTGTCGGATACGAGGATGATCATGTTTATTTACGAAGCGATGCCCATCAAGCGGCGGTCCAGTTCGCGGACGCTGATGGTCAGTAACTCTGCTGCGCGAGCCTCAGATATCGCACCCTCAGATACGGCGCGTAGGCATAGGCGCTCCATGCGCTGAGGAACTTCCGGGTCCAGGCTGTTGGGCTCTGTCGAAGCTTGGCTGTTCCAGCCCTGACTCTTGATCTGTCCCCAAAGGCGCCCATAGGCAGCTTTGGCAAGGATGCCCAGTTGGGCGCAACGAACTACCAACGATGCAATGCTGACTTTGAAGATCTTCTTCAGCTCCGCCAGCTCGCCGATGGAAATTGACGTGCGATGCGGGCCAAGCAGTCGCAACACCATGTCCTTCGCCATCAGGAATGCTCCGGCAAAGCGGTCTGCTGCCTTTTCTTGCTCCGCATCACTGAGCCCGCTGAAGCGCAACACCAGGTGGGCGAGTTCGTGGGCCAGCGTGAATCGCTGTCGCTCACCGTTGTGACCTTGGTTGACCACGATCACCGGGACATCGCGTTGATCTGGGCGCTGCACGAATGCCTTGGAGCCAGATACGTTCTCTGGGAGGTCCAGAGCGATCACTTTGACCCCCTTGTCCTCTAGCAACTCTGCCATGGAAGGGATGGGATCAACCCCCAAGTTCCATACGCGACGCAATGCATCGGCTGCTTGCTCTGCGTCTTCAATGTGCGCAATGTCGAAAGCCGCATCGGCGGGCTCATTCCAATCTTGCTCTACACCAGGGAAGAGCTCCTCCAGCTCTAGGTAGCGTTCGACTTGGTCGAGAACTGAGGCTTCCACGGCTCGCTCCTCTTTCACGCCTGCATGAGGCGCTTTCCGAAAGTCAACGCCCGTCAGCTCGATTTCGCGTTCGCTGAGCAGGTATTCGGGTGAGACCTCAAGTGCTTTGCTCAATGCCAGCAGGATCGTGGAGCTGGGCATCATCTCGTCGCGCTCGTACTTGCCAATGGCCTGGGCCGAGACTTGCCCCTGGATGGCTGCTTCTAGTTCGCGCAGCGACATCCCTAGGGCCTCTCTCGCCCTCTTGAGTCGGTTTCCGATCATGGTGTTCTCCGCGATATTTGGTTTACAGATTGACTTTGCAAATTGTATTTTGTAAACTCACCTGAGTCAATTTCTTCGGACTGGAGGTTTGTGATGGCTGACCGGAAAAACGTTCATGTCGTTCAGCGCGACAGTGGCTGGGGCACGCTCCGCGAGGGAGGTCAGCGCGCAACCCAGGTGTACGACACCCAAGCTCAGGCCATCCAGGCGGGGCGGCAGATGGCGCGCCAAGGGCAGGGCGAGCTCCTGATTCATGCGGAAGACGGCCGCATCCGCGCCCGTGACTCCTATGGCAATGACCCTTGCCCTCCGAAGGACAGTCAATGATCAAGTTCGACATCAAGATGCCTTCCAAGGCCGACCTGATGCGGGTGGCCATGGCCGAGGTCGAGAGGCAGATCACGAAGGCTGCGCAGGGTGCGGCTGCGCCTCACGGTGGCGTCAAGGTTCGATTCGATCGCAAGTCGGATGGAAGCATCCGCAGCGTTGAGTTCGAGGGGTCTGAGCCCGCTATCGAAGCCGCCAAGGCGGCGGTGGCCAACTGAGCCGCGGAGCGAGGGCAGCATGGGCGACTTTCTCGAAGAGGTTTGGGTGGTGCTCAGTCGTTCCACCAAGACGCAGTTCGCAATCACGTTCGGCCTCATCTCCTTCGTCAGCATCTTGCTGTTGGGGGAGGTGCTGGTTGGGCGCATGGAGTTCCACGGCGCATTGGCGCCGATGGCAGATGTGGTGAAGGAGAAGCTCATGCATCGCTACGACAAGGTCGCATGGGTTGCGCTGGGCAGCTTTGCCTTGTTGGCCTTCAAGACGTATCGGAAAGATAGACGCCGTCTTCTGGGCGTTTGAAAGCACTGTGTGTGCAGAACTCAGCTGTTTCTCTTGGAAAGATTCAGTTGTGCGCAAATGAATAGGAGAAATTTATGCAAGATAAAAAAACGGTCACCATCTTCGTGAACACAGTCGAACATATGGTGCCGCATCAAAAGATTTCTTATGCGACGTTGGTTGCGTTGGCGTTTCCCGGCGCCACCGGAAACAACTACGTCGTCAAGTACTACAAGGGTAATTCAGACAACCTGACTGGTACATTGGCTCCGGGTGCAGAAGTGATGGTGAAAGATGGCATGGACTTCCGAATTACTGGCACTGGCGAATCGTAATCCCTTCATCGAGCAACTCGTCAAACAGGGCTATGACGTCGGTTTTGTAAACGCGCACCTTGTCGTTTTCGGTGTTCCCTATTTGAATGCCGTGGGAGAACTGAATTACCTCGACATGATCTCTCCGTTAGATCTGCGTGAGGAATATTTGATCGATCGCCCGTCAGACCACAAGGTCTACTTCTCAGGCGAGGTGCCGTGCAACATTGATGGGCAGAAGATTAGCGCCGGTACCGCCGAAGAGGTCCGCGTGGTGTCGGACCAAATCATCGGCAACAGGATGCTTTCCAACAAACCAGCAGGGCTGAGGCAGTTTGAATCGATCGAAGAAAAGATCGATCAGTACCTTGCTTTGATTTCATCTCCTGCGGTCCACAAGTATCCCGGCGTCACACCTCGGCGAGCTTTGACAAAGCATCTTGAGGCCGCAGTCAGCCCGTTGCGGTTCCCTGACACGTTATCTGCGCGTGAAGGTGTTGTAGAGCTGTCGCTTCGGCTGCGCGGACGCAAGGTGGCCATCATCGGGTGCGGAGGGACGGGTGCATATGTGCTGGACTACATCGCCAAGACTCATCTGGAGGAGGTCCATTTGTTCGACAACGACATCGTCCATGTACATACCCTCTTCCGCCTTCCAGGGGTTTATGGCGAGAAGCATCTGGGCATGCACAAGGTCGAGGTGCTGGCTGAGGCTTATGGTCACTTCCATTCCGGCATCCACCCGCATATTCAACGTGTTGAGCAAAGCAATATCAGCAGCTTGTCCGGGTTTGACTTCGTCTTTATCTGCGTCGACGATGGTCCATCTCGGCAAACCATTGCGCGGGCGTGCCACAGCGCGTCAGTACCGTTCGTGGATGTGGGCATGGGGTTGAATAAGGGCACCAACGGCTTGTACGGATTCGTTCGTGCCGCTGGAGGAGCGCGTAGAGATTTTGATAAGTTGAATGGCTCGCAGTATCTGCCCGCGCAGAATGCCCACGATCAGGAATATCGAAATCAACCTCAGATTGCAGAACTCAACGCTCTTAATGCCGCAATGGCGGTTATTCGATTCAAACAGCATATGGGATTCTTTGATCGCCTGACCGATTCGCACGCTGCGGTGTTCGATATTGCCGGTATGGCGATGGACTCGGCAGCATGAGTGGGTCTGTCTATCGAATTTTCGAGAGCGAAAGACTTCCGACAAACGTGGGGCCATTTGAGTTTCACTACAGTCGGCGCTTCGAAATGGCAGCGCTACCCTGTGCGTGCGGCTGCAATCATCGCGTCATGCTGAATCTTCTTGACCAGCATCATTTGGTCATAGAGGGGGGGCTTCCCACAGTCACTCCGTCGATCCTGGTCTCAGACGCACCTTGCCTGTCTCACTTCTTTATCCGAAGGGGGCGGGTGGAATGGGCTCCGCAGTGGTCGCAACAGACGGTCAACAGGGTCATGCAATCGCAGGTGCGTCGCCATGTCGAGCAAGATAAGAAACGCAAATCGAAGCCATCCTTCCTGCATCGTTGCGTAGCCTGGTTCACATCGTGGTTTGACCGCTAGCCTATTCCAAGCCTTGTACTCGGTGCCTTGACTCGCGCACCCTTCATGGACAAACGGTAATGAAGCGCAGGCCTTTCCCGCTTCCACCTGGGCTAGCATTTGCGTAGCAGGCCCCCGCATCCCAGGGGGCGCAATGTGAGCACAACCGCACCGCCATCCATGGGTATTTCTTGCCGTGGCCGCACCGACTGAAGTGCTCGGCCCCACCGTTATCTGGAACTGCCTCATCGTCGAGGACGATGCCGACAACGCGCGCTACATCGCCGAAGGCTTCCGCTCGCTCGGCCATGTGGCGGTGATCAGCCGCGATGGCGCGGATGCGTTCGCGCGCGCCACGGGCGAGACGTGGGACCTCGTCATCCTCGACCGCATGCTGCCCAACGACGTGGACGGCCTGTCGATCCTCACCACGATGCGCGCGCTCGGCAAGAAGACGCCGGTGCTGGTGCTCAGCGCCTTGAGCGCGCTCGACGAGCGCGTGCGCGGGCTCAAGGCCGGCGGCGACGACTACCTGGCCAAGCCCTTTGCTTTTTCCGAACTCGCGGCGCGCGCCGAGGCGCTGGTGCGGCGCTCGCGCACCGGGCCCGAGATCCGCACGCTGCAGCTGGCCGACCTCACGCTCGACCTGGCGCGCCGCCACGTGGAGCGCGGCGGCCGGCCGATCGCACTGCAGCCGCGCGAGTTCAGGCTGCTGGCCTATCTCATGATGCATCCGGGCCAGGTGGTCACGCGCACCATGCTGCTCGAGGCCGTGTGGGACTACCAGTTCGATCCGCAGACCAACGTGATCGACGTGCAGGTGAGCCGCCTGCGCGGCAAGCTCGATGCGGGCGGCGCGCCGACGCTGATCCACACCGTGCGCGGCGTGGGCTACACGCTGGCCGCGCCGCAATGACCCGGGCCCTGCGCCAGCTGTGGCGCTCGGTCGGCTTCCGGCTCGCCTTCTACTACGGCCTGCTCGTGGCCATCACGATGCTGGCCGCGCTGGCCATCGTCTACATGCAGACCGTCGGCGTGCTGCAGCAGCGCATGGTGCGGCAGGTGGCCGCCAGCGTGCAGCAGTTGGTGGTGCGCTACGAAGCGCGCGGTGCCGAGGGCGTGGCGGGCGAGATCGCCCATGCGCTCTCCGACGGCCGCAACTCCGACAACGAGATCTACCTGCTCACCGACCGCGAGGGCCACAAGCGCGCGGGCAACCTCGACCAGATGCCCTCGCTGGCGCCCGATGCGGGCGATGGCGTGCACCGGCGCGTGGTGCGCGCGGGCCAGACCGTCATCGCCTACCTCGTGATGCGCCCGCTGCCCGACGGCGGCATGCTCGTGGTGGGGCACGACCTGCGCGACCAGGAGTCGATCGAATCATTGGTGGCGAGCGCCAGCGCGGCGGCGGGCATCGTGGCGGTGCTGCTGCTCATCGGCGGCACCTTCGTCTTCCGCCAGGAGCTGGAGCGCAGCGTGGGCGCGGTGCGGCGCACGGCCGCGCGCATCGCGGCGGGTGAGCTGCAGGAGCGCGTGGCGCCTTCGGGCCAGGAGGACGAGTTCGCGCTGCTGGAGGGCGACATCAACGCGATGCTCGACCGCATCCAGTCGCTGATGGACGGCGTGCGCCATGTGTCCAACACCATCGCGCACGATCTGCGCACGCCGCTCACGCGCGTGCTGGTGCGCCTGCGTGCGGTGGAGGCGGGGCTCGGCGACGCCCACCATCCGCAGCGCGAGCCCGTGGCCACCGCCATCCGCGAGCTCGAGGAGCTGGCCGTGATGTTCGAGAAGCTGCTGCAGATCGCCGAGGTCGAGGCCGGCGCGCGGCGCCAGCAGTTCGCGCCGGTGGCGCTGCACGTCATTGCCGACGACGTGGCGGAGCTGTACGAGGCGGTGGCCGATGTGCGGGGCATCGCGCTGCTGCGCGAGCCCGCCGACTGCGCCATCGCGCTGGGCGATCGCGACCTGCTCGCGGGCGCGGCGGCCAACCTGCTCGACAACGCACTGAAGTACGGCGGGGCCGGCGCCACCGTGCGCATCGGCACGCACACGGTCGACGGGCGTGCGCAGCTGTTCGTGCAGGACGACGGCCCCGGCATTCCGAGCGCCGAGTACGAGCGCCTGGGCGTGCGCTTCCATCGGCTGGACCACAGCACGCCGGGCCACGGCCTGGGGCTCGCGAGCGTGCAGGCGGTGGTGGCGCTGCATGGCGGGCGCCTGCAGTTCGGCGATGCCCGCCCGGGCCTGCGCGCCTGCATCGACCTGCCGACTGCGGACGCCTGAGCGGCGCCTTCGCCGTCTCCTCGCGCCTCGAACATTGCCGAATGGCAATGCTTTGTTCATACACACCGCAGCGCTGAATTCCTAGGATCGCTGACGCACATCCTGTGCCGATCAACGCAGTTCCAGGAGACATCAACGGTGAGAATCAAGAGTCAGAGAGACTTCTGCTCGGGCGTGCTGTTCAGCGCCTTCGGCGTGGCCTTCGCATGGGGCGCCACGACCTACAACGTGGGCACCGGCGCCCGCATGGGCCCCGGCTACTTTCCGCTCATCGTGGGCATCCTCATCGCGTGCATGGGCGTGCTGATCACGTTCAAGGCCCTCACGGTCGAGACCGCCGACGGCGAACCGGTGGGCCGCATCGCATGGAAGCCGCTGCTGTTCATCATCGGCGCCAACCTGGTGTTCGGCGTGCTGCTCGGCGGGCTGCCGAGCATCGGCCTGCCGTCGATGGGGCTCATCGTCGCAATCTATGCGCTGACCTTCATCGCGAGCCTGGCGGGCGACAGCTTCGGCTGGAAGGGCGTGACCCTGCTCGCGACCGTGCTCGCGCTCGGCAGCTACCTGGCCTTCGTGGTGGCGCTGAAGCTGCAGTTCCAGGTGTGGCCCACCTTCATCGCCGGCTGACCCGCGCAGAACAACAAGAAATCCAAGAGAACAATGGACCTGATTACCAATCTTTCGATCGGCTTCGGCGTGGCCTTCACCGCGCAGAACCTTGTCTATGCCTTCGTCGGCTGCCTGCTGGGCACGCTGATCGGCGTGCTCCCGGGCATCGGCCCCGTGGCCACCATCGCGATGCTGCTGCCCGCCACCTACGCGCTGCCGCCCGTGTCGGCGCTGATCATGCTGGCCGGCATCTACTACGGCGCGCAGTACGGCGGTTCGACCACCGCCATTCTGGTCAACCTGCCAGGCGAATCGTCGTCGGTGGTGACCGTGATCGACGGCTACCAGATGGCGCGCAAGGGGAGGGCCGGGCCGGCGCTCGCTGCGGCGGGTCTGGGCTCGTTCTTTGCGGGCTGCGTCGGCACCTTGATCCTTGCGGCCTTCGCGCCGCCGCTGACCGAGCTGGCCTTCAAGTTCGGCCCTGCCGAATACTTCTCGCTGATGATCCTGGGCCTGATCGGCGCCGTGGTGCTGGCCTCGGGCTCGCTGCTCAAGGCCATCACGATGATCCTGCTCGGGCTGGCGCTGGGCCTCGTGGGCACCGACGTCAACTCGGGCGTGGCGCGCTACAGCTTCGACATTCCCGAGCTGACCGACGGCATCGGCTTCATCGCGATCGCGATGGGCGTGTTCGGCTACGGCGAGATCATTGCCAACCTGGCCGTGCCCGAGCATGAGCGCGAGGTGTTCACCGCCAAGGTCAAGGGCCTGTGGCCCACCAAGGAAGACTTCCGGCGCATGACGCCCGCGGTGCTGCGTGGCACGGCACTCGGTTCCGCACTGGGCATCCTGCCGGGCGGCGGCGCGCTGCTGTCGGCCTTCGCGGCCTACACGATCGAGAAGCGCATCAAGCTCAAGCAGGGCGAGGTGCCCTTCGGCAAGGGCAACATCCGCGGCGTGGCGGGACCGGAGTCGGCCAACAACGCCGGCGCGCAGACCTCGTTCATTCCGCTGCTGACGCTGGGCATTCCGCCCAATGCGGTGATGGCGCTGATGGTCGGTGCGATGACCATCCACAACATCCAGCCGGGCCCGCAGGTGATGACCAGCAACCCGGAACTCTTCTGGGGCCTGATCGCCTCGATGTGGATCGGCAACCTGATGCTTATCGTGCTGAACCTGCCGATGATCGGCATCTGGATCAAGCTGCTGACCATTCCCTACAAGTGGCTCTTTCCGTCGATCGTGCTGTTCTGCGCGGTGGGCGTGTACTCGGAGAACAACAACACCTTCGACGTGTGGATGGTCGCGATCTTCGGCATCGTGGGCTACCTGTTCCTCAAGCTCAAGTGCGAGCCCGCGCCACTGCTGCTGGGCTTCATCCTCGGGCCGATGATGGAAGAGAACCTGCGCCGCGCGCTGCTGCTGTCGCGCGGCGACTGGAGCGTGTTCGTCATGCGTCCGCTGTCGGCGGGGCTGCTGGCCGCGGCGGCGCTGCTGCTCATCGTGGTGCTGCTGCCTTCGGTGAAGGCCAAGCGCGAAGAGGCTTTCGTCGAGGAGTGACGCGCCGCGTCACCCGCCGAACAAGCGCCGCATCCAGCCCATCTTGACTTGCCCTGCGGCGCCGCCTTGCTGCACCGCCTTGCGCACCTGCGCATGCACCAGAACCTGCGCCGACGAATCCGTCGTGTGCAGGTGCGCTTTCACGGTCGGCACGTAGGCACCGTCTTCATGGCGGATGTGGTTGAACAGCCAGCGCGAGAGCATGTCGTGCAGCTCGGCCAGCACCTCTTCGCCGCCCTCGAAGCGTGTGCGGAACTCGGTGACGCGGCGCACGAAGATCTCGTGCACCTTCCGGTGCGGGCCGGTGAAGGGGTAGCCCGCGTCCTCGATCATGGCCTCCTCGAACGCGAAGTGCGAGGCGGTGTAGTCGATGGTCTCTTCGATGATCCGGCCGACGACTTTGCGGTCGTTCGTGCGGCGGGCGTCGTCCAGCGCATTGATGTACTGCACGATGCGCTGGTGCTGCGTGTCGATCTCATGGATCCCCGTATTGAGCTCGGTCTTCCATACAAGGTGGGCCATGGTCTTCAGAACTTTGCAGGTGGATGTAAAAGTCCAGTATCGGCAGCCGAAAGCGCCGCGCGGTTGATCTGAATCAAGCGCGTCGGTGCGGCGAAAGAGAAAGAAAGACAATCGTCCTGTGACCCCCGCCGAAGACCAGACCCCGCCCGCCGCTGTCGAGCCCCGGCCGTTGCCGCTGGTCGTGCGCTGGCTGCTGATGGTCTTTGCCGCGCTGTGCCTGGTGCTGGCCGCCATCGGCGTGGTGGCACCGGGCATGCCGACCACGGTCTTCGTGCTGATGGCCGCGTGGGCCGCGGCGCGCAGCTCGCCGCGGCTGCACCGCTGGCTGCTGAACCACCGGCTCTTCGGCCCGCTGCTGCGCAACTGGGAAAACGGCCGCACCGTGAGTCGCCGCGCCAAGTGGAGCGCCACCGCGGCGATGGCGTTCTGCGCGGTGGTGATCGTGTTGACGGCGCACAAGCCGTGGCTCGCGGGCGTCGCCATCGGCTCGATGGCGGTCGTGCTGGCGTGGCTGTGGCGGCGGCCGGAGCCGCCGCAGAGCGGCTGATCAGCCCTTGGCCAGCTCGGCGCAGATCGCCGGGTTCCAGTGGAAGCTGCGCGCCTTGTAGGCCGTGTCGAAGATCACCTTGTAGCGGCAGCTCGTCGCACCGCCGCCCGAGCGGAAGTGAAAGACGTAGTCCCACTCGCGCACGGCCGCCATGCCTTCGTCGAAGTGCGGGCGGCCGATGAGCGCGTACAGCTGGTCCTTGGTGGCGCCGGGGCCGATGGCGCGCAGGTTCTCGCGGTTCGGAAAGCTGCCTTCGGTCTGCCAGGTCTGCTGCTGGTCGGCGCCGGGCCAGACGAGTTCGGCGGCCTTGCCGTCGCTGTCGAGGCCGCGGCTCACGTACGAGGTGCAGCCGGCGAGCGTGAGCAAGGCCAGCAGCGCGGCGGTGGGCAGAAAAAAGGTGCGTGTCATGAAGGAAGAATGCGTGGGGCCTGGAGCGATGGCGGTGCTGTGGTTCATGCGGCTCACCACTGGTAGCCCGCACCGGCCGAGACGCCGACGCGGCCGCGCGAGTTGGCCGAGCCGGTGAACTTCATCACCCACTTGCCGTTGTCCGAGATGCTCGAGAAGCCGACCGCGAGGGCGCTCTGGCCCTCGTAGCCGGCGATGCCGGCCGCGATCATGTTCTTGCCCGGCATGTAGGCCTGCGGCATGCCGGCCATGGCCATCGCACCGGCGGTGCCGGCGTTGGCGTCGCGCTGGTTCACGCGGATGGCGTCGCGCCACTGCGCACTCTGTGCGTTCAGCTGGTTGACGTTGACGGCGTCGGTGCCGGCCACGCCGGGCGCCACGTTGGACACGGTGGTGCCGTTGGGTGCCTGTCCGTTGCCCAGCACGATCTGGTTGTGGTTCACGCTGCCATCGACGTTGGTCACGTAGTTGACCGCGCCGGCCTGCACGGCCTGCAGCTGGCGCACGTTGACCGCGTCGGTCGCCTGCGTGCCGCCCGCCACGTTCGTGATCTGCCGCTCGCCGCCCGCGCTGCCGATCGAAACCGCGCCTTGCGTGGAGCCCACGGCGACGTTCGAGAAGCGCTCTTGCTGGCCGTTCATGCCCGCGCGATCGGCGGTGGCGCCGGCGCCCAACGCCACGCCATTGACGGCGCTCGCCGTCGCGCCCGTGCCGATGGCCACGGCGGACGTGGCCGATGCGGTGCTCTGGCGGCCCACGGCCACGGCCGACTCGGCGCCCGCGGTGGCGCGGTCGCCCACGGCCACGGCGCTGTCGGCCAGTGCCTGCGTGTTCGCGCCCAGCGCGGCGGCGTTGATGCCGTCGGCGATCGCCTTGTCGCCGGCCGCCAGGCTGCTCTTCTTGCGCGCCTGCGTGTTGGCGCCGAGCGCGGTCGAATTGATGTCACTCGCGGTGGCGCGGTCGCCCACTGCGACGCTGCTGGTGGCCACGGCCGTGCTGTTGGCGCCGATGGCGGTGGCGTTGGTGCCGAAGGCCTGGGCCACGTTGCCCACGGCCGTGCTGCTGACGCCCGCGGCCACGGTGGTGGAACCGATGGCGGTGGCGTAGGTTTCGGTGGCGCGTGCGTCGGAGCCCGCCGCCACGCTGCCGAAGCCGGTGGCCTTGGCAGCCGTGCCGCCGAGCAGCAGCGCGTCGCCGCCGAGGTTGCCGCTCACCATGCCTTGCAAGGCCGCGGCATCGGGGCCGCCGTTCACGGGGTCGGTCGGCACGCCGGTGATGAGCGCGAAGCCGCCGCTGCCGTTGGGCACCTGGCAGGCCCACGTGGGACCGGCGCCGCCCGAGCTGCAGACCGCGCCCGAGCCGGTGGTGTAGCTGGTGCCGCCCAGGCTCACATCGGCCCAGGCCGACGGGCCTGCGAGGCCGGCGGCCAGTGCGAGCACGGCGCCCGCGATGCCTCGGGTTTTCTTCTTGCAGACGAATGCGGCGCGCGCACCGCCCCCCACGTGCTGTGTGACGTGTTCCATGGTTCTCTCTTCTCCCTGAGATGGCGCCTGATGGCGCGCTTGATGTGTGACGCTTCGACTGTATGAACCGCAGGGCGCGTGAACCTAGGACCTAATTCACAATAAATGTGAAGGTACCGAAAGCAAATGTTGCTTTCCATCCCGCATTCACACTTCAGGAGATCGCATGAAACCCCAGCCCATCGAGCACGCCGCCGCTTCCGACGAGGTCCGCGCGGTGTTCGACGACATCAAGGCCTCGCGCAACGTGCCCGACGTCAACAATTTCTGGAAGTACCTGGCCAACGACCCGGCCACGCTGAAGCGCACCTGGGCCAGCCTCAAGGAGGTGATGGCGCCGGGCGCGCTCGACCCGGTGGTCAAGGAAATGATCTATCTGGCGGTGAGCGTCACCAACAACTGCGGCTACTGCATCGCGAGCCACCACGCGGGCGCGGAAAAGGCCGGCATGACGCCGGCCATGTTCGCCGAGCTGATGGCCGTGGTCGGCATGGCGAACGAGACGAATCGGCTGGTGAACGGCTACCGGGTGCCGATCGACCCGGCGTTCGACAAATAAGCCCGCTCAACCGATCGTCATCAGGCTCGCATTGCCGCCGGCCGCGGCCGTGTTGACGCTGAGCGCGCGCTCCAGCACCAGGCTTTCGAGCGGGATGCCGGTGTCGCCGGGCGCGAAGCCGCGCACGCCGACGATGGGGCCGGGCCGCGCCGCCACCTGCTGCAGCACGCCGGCAAGGTGGCTGGCGTCACCGTGGTGCAGCACCGCATCGAAGACCACGGTAGGCGCGCGCCAGTCGTTGGCGAGCACGACCGCGTGGCGCGCCTCGTCGGGTAGCGCGGCCAGCAGCGCGTGCGCGCCGGGCGCGTCGGCGGGCCAGATGGCGGTGCTGCCGACCGACAGCACGGCCGCCAGCTGCACGAGCCGGTCGGCTTGCGCATCGGCGAGGCACAGCACGGCCTCGCGCGGCTGCAGCGTGTAGACGTTGCGCTCGCCGGTCGGGCCGGCCAGCGTGCGTGCGCGGCCGACGTGGGCCAGACCGGCGAAGCGGCGGCACTGCGCGGCCAGCGCGTCGCGGCCCGTGTCGCGCGCCCAGCCTTCGAGCGCCGCGAGGCCGCTGGCAGGTGCAACGGGGCGGTCTTCGGCCACGGCGCGCGCCAGCACGTCGTCGGGCCGCGCCGACAGCAGGCGCGCCATGTACAGCGGCCCGCCGGCCTTCGGCCCGGTGCCCGACAGCCCTTCGCCGCCGAAGGGCTGCACGCCCACCACCGCGCCGACCATGTTGCGGTTCACGTAGACATTGCCGGCCTGCGCCTGCGCCACCACCTGCGCAATGGTCTCGTCGATGCGCGTGTGCACGCCCAGCGTGAGACCGTAGCCGCTGCCGTTGATCTGGCCGATGAGCGCGCCCAGGTCGCGGCGGCGGTAGCGCAGCAGGTGCAGCACGGGGCCGAACACCTCGCGCTGCAGCTCGCCCAGGTGTTCCAGCTCGACCAGCGTGGGCAGCACGAAGGTGCCGTGGCGCGTGTCGTGGCCGAACTCGCGGCCCTGGCGGAACACGCGCCGGCCGCGCCTGCGCATGCCGGCGATGTGGCGCTCGATGCCGTCGCGCGCCTCGTCGTCGATGACGGGACCCACGTCCACCGCGAGCCGCGCGGGGTTGCCGATGCAGCTCTCGGCCATCGCGCCCTGCAGCATCGCCACGAGGCGGTCGGCCGCTTCTTCCTGCACGCACAGCACGCGCAGCGCCGAGCAGCGCTGGCCGGCGCTGTCGAAGGCCGAGGCCATCACGTCGGCCACCACCTGCTCCACGAGCGCGGACGAGTCCACGATCATCGCGTTCTGCCCGCCGGTCTCGGCGATCAGCGGCACCGGCGCGCCGTGCGCACCCAGGCGCGCAGCCAGCGTCTTCTGCAGCAGGCGCGCGACCTCGGTCGAGCCCGTGAACATCACGCCCTGCACGCGCGCGTCGCCGACCAGCGCGGCGCCGACGGTCTCGCCGCGGCCCGGCAGCAGTTGCACCGCCGCGCGCGGCACGCCGGCCTCCCACAGCACGCGCACCGCTTCGGCCGCGACCAGCGGCGTCTGTTCGGCCGGCTTGGCCAGCACCGGGTTGCCGGCCGCGAGCGCGGCGGCCACCTGGCCGGTGAAGATCGCGAGTGGAAAGTTCCACGGGCTGACGCACACCACCGGCCCGAGCGGGCGGTGCGTGGCGTTGGCGAAATCGGTGCGAGCCTGCGCCGCGTAGTAGCGCAGGAAGTCGACCGCCTCGCGCACTTCGGCGATGGCGTTGGCGCCGCTCTTGCCGGCCTCGCGCATCAGGAGGCCCAGCAGGCGCGGCTGTTGCGCTTCGAGCGATGCGGCAGCGCGCTCGAGCGCGGCGGCGCGTTCGGCGGGCGGCGTGGCGGCCCATGTGGTGGCGACGGCTTCGGCCTGCGCAATGGCCGAGGCCACGTCGCCCGGCACCGCGTCCTGCACCTGGCCGACGAGGTCGCGGCGGTCGGCGGGGTTGCGCACCTCGGCCCAGGTGCGACTGGCTTCGTCTTCGGCGCGTGGCGCGGCGAGCATCGGCGTCGCGCGCCAGGGTTCGGTCGCGCTGGCCTGCAGCGTGGCGGCGAGCGCATGCAGCGTGGTCTCGCTCGCGAGGTCCAGTCCCTGCGAGTTCGCGCGCTGCGCACCGTAGAGCGCGGCCGGCAACGGAATGGCCGCGTGCGGCAGGCCCATCGCGCCTTCCCGCGCGGCCATGCGCTCGACGGTCGCGACCGGGTCTTCCACCAGCGTGTCGAGCGGGATCGACGCATCGGCGATGCGGTTCACGAACGAGGTGTTGGCGCCGTTCTCCAGCAGCCGCCGCACCAGGTAGGCCAGCAGCGTCTCGTGCGTGCCCACGGGCGCGTAGATGCGGCACGGCCGCCCGAGCGGGCCCACCACCTGCTCGTACAGCGGCTCGCCCATGCCGTGCAGGCACTGGAACTCGTACTGGCCCGGCGTGTAGCGCGACGGGTCGGCCATGGTGTAGATCGCGGCCAGCGTGTGGGCGTTGTGTGTGGCGAACTGCGGGTACACCGCGTCGGGCGCGTCGAGCAGGCGGCGCGCGCACGCGAGGTACGACACGTCGGTGTAGGCCTTGCGCGTGTAGACCGGGTAGCCCGCCAGCCCGTCGAGTTGCGCGCGCTTGATCTCGCTGTCCCAGTAGGCGCCCTTCACCAGGCGCACCATGAGCCGGTGTCCGCTGCGGCGCGCGAGGTCGATCACCCAGTCGATGACGAAGGGGCAGCGCTTCTGGTAGCCCTGCACCACGAAGCCGATGCCCTGCCAGCCCGCCAGCGCGGGCTCGAAGCACAGGCGCTCCAGCAGGTCGAGCGAGAGTTCGAGCCGGTCGGCTTCTTCCGCGTCGATGTTCAGGCCGATGTCGTAGTGCAGCGCCAGCAGCGCCAGGTCGCGCAGCACCGGGTACAGCTCGGCCATCACGCGCGTGTACTGCGCGCGGCTGTAGCGCGGGTGCAGCGCCGACAGCTTGATCGAGATGCCCGGCCCGCCGTACACGCCGCGCCCGTTCGAGGCGCGGCCGATGGCGTGGATCGCGTCTTCGTAGGCCGCGCGGTAGCGGCGCGCGTCGTCGGCCGTGAGCGCGGCCTCGCCCAGCATGTCGTACGAATAGCGAAAGCCCTGCGCCTCGAGCGTGCGCGCATGCGCCAGCGCCTGGGCGATGGTTTCGCCGGTGACGAACTGCTCGCCCATCATGCGCATCGCCATGTCCACGCCCTTGCGGATCAGCGGCTCGCCGCCCTTGCCGATCAGCCGCGTGAGCGTGGCTGACAGGCCCGTCTCGCTGTGCGTGGCCACCAGCCTGCCCGTGAGCAGCAGGCCCCACGTGGCGGCGTTGACGAACACCGACGGGCTGTGCCCCGCGTGCGCCTGCCACTGGCCCTGCGCGATCTTGTCGCGGATGAGCGCGTCGCGCGTGTCGGCATCGGGAATGCGCAGCAGCGCCTCGGCCAGGCACATCAGCGCCACACCTTCCTGCGACGACAGCGCGTACTCCTGCAGCAGGCCCTGCACCAGGCCCGAGCGGCCGCCGCCGTGCTTGCGCTGGCGCAGCTGGTGGGCGATGCGGTGGGCGAGGGCGTGGGCTTCGGCGGCCTGGTCGGCCGGCAGCCGGGCCTGCGTGAGCAGCGGTGCCAGCGCTTCCGATTCGGGCGGCCGGCAGGCGGCCGTGATGCGGGCGCGCAGCGCGGACGGCGCGGCGGGGCCGTCGGCGAAGGTGGCAAACGTCGAGGGCAGGGGGGCGGGATCGTTGGCGCTCATGGTGCGTCGGTGGTGGTGATGTGTTGGATGATTTCAGCGATGGGCATGAATATTTCTCCAAAGAACAGTCACTTCGACGAGCAAGTCTCTGCGGCCGAGACGACCAGTTTTCAGCCTGGGGTTGACTGCATTTCTATTTCATTGGATATTTCATCCAATATGAAAGAAGAATCAGCGTCACCCCCCAGCCTCAACGACCGCATCGCCCAGCGTGTGCGCGCCCTGCGCGCCGCGCGCGATCTCTCGCTCGACGCCCTGGCCACGCACTGCGGCGTCAGCCGCTCCATGATCTCTCTGATCGAGCGCGGCGAGAGCAGTCCGACGGCCGTGCTGCTCGAAAAACTCGCGACCGGCCTGGGCGTGCCGCTGGCCTCGCTGTTCGAGTCCGACGCGCCGGCCGCCAGCCCGGTGTCGCGCCGCGCCGACCAGCTCGAATGGCGCGATCCGCATTCGGGCTACCTGCGCCGCAACGTCTCGGCCGGCGGCGACGCCTCGCCGATCCAGATCGTCGAGGTGCTGTTTCCGCCCGGCGCGCGCGTGGCCTACGAAACCGGCGCGCGCGAGCCGCGCATCCACCAGCAGGTGTGGGTGCTCGAAGGCTGTATCGAACTCGCGGTCGGCGACCAGCAACACCGGCTCGAAGCGGGCGACTGCCTCGCGCTCGTGCTCGACCAGCCGACGAGCTACTTCAACCCCACCCGCGAGACGGCGCGCTACGCGGTCGTCATCACCAGCACGCCTTCTCACGCCAACCGGAAATGACCATGACTGCTGCCACCACTCCGCGCCTGCGCGCCCTGTCCACCGTCAGCGAGGCCGAGCTGAACGCGCTGGCCGACGTGCTCATCGACTGCGTCGAGGGCGGCGCCTCGGTGAGCTTCATGCAGCCGCTCACGCCCGAGCGCGCGCGGGCCTTCTGGCGCCACGTGGCCGATGGCGTGGCGCGCGGCGAGCGCGAGCTGCTCGTGGCCGAGGACGACGCAGGCATCGTCGGCACCGTGCAGCTGGTGCTGGCGCAGCCCGAGAACCAGCCGCACCGCGGCGAGGTCGCGAAGATGCTGGTGCACCGCCGTGCACGCCGCCACGGCCTCGGCGCGCTGCTGATGAAGGGCGCCGAACAGCGCGCGCGCGACCACGGCAAGACCCTGCTGGTGCTCGACACTTCCAGCCCCGAGGCCGAGCGGCTGTACACCCGCTGCGGCTGGCAGCGCGTGGGCACCATCCCCGGCTACGCGCTGCTGCCCGACGGCACGCCGTGCGGCACCACCTACTTCTACCGCGCGCTCGGCGACTGACGGCCGTGCGGTCTACAGTCGGCCGGTCCGTTCATTTCCCGTCGCCATGAAACACCCCTTCGCCGAACTGATCGACCTGCACTGCGAGGAAGCCACCGCCGGCGCCAGCACCATGACGCTGGTCGTCGCGCCGCAGCACCTGAACCCGCACGAGGTGGTGCACGGCGCCGTGCTCTATGCGCTGGCCGACACGGGCATGGGCACGGCGCTGTACCCCACGCTCGAGGCGGGCGAGATCTGCGCCACCATCGAGATCAAGATGAACTACTTCAAGCCCGTGTTCGAAGGCCAGGTCGTCTGCAGGACCACGCTGCTCAACCGCGGGCGCACCGTCGCCAACCTGGAGTCGCGGCTGTACGTGGGCGAGGTGCTCGTGGGGCTGGCGAACGGCAACTACGCGATCTTCCGGCGCAGCCGCGCCGAGGGCTGATGTTCATGGCGTGACGCCGCAGGTGCGCTGGCCTGGCGCCGACGCGCGAACTGGCGCCACCAGCGTCGCCGCCCGCTTCGCTGCCGCCACATGCAGCAGCAGCGCCACCACCACCATCGCCACGCCGACGATCTCGTGCGTCGCGGGCGGCTTGCCCAGCGCCACCCCCATCAGCAGCGCTGACACCGGCACGAAGTTCAGGAAGGCCGTGCCCGTGACCGCGCCGAGCGCGCGCACGCCGTGGTTGAAGGCCAGCACCGCGAGCGCCGACGGCACCAGCCCCACGTACAGCAGCACCTGCCACGACAGGCGCAGCCCCTGCGCGTCGGGCGCGGGCGATGCGCCCAGCGCGGTCATGCCCACCGCCACGGCCAGCAGCAGCGGCCATGAAGCCAGCACCGTGAGCGCGGTGTAGTCCACCGTGTCGAGCGTCGGGAAGCGCGCCGCGCCGCGCGTGTAGACCACCCAGCCCAGCGTGCCGACGAAGGCGATGGCGTCGCCGAGCAGCGTGTCGTGCGACAGGCCTGCGCCACCCGGCGACAGCAGCCCGGCCACCGTGGCCACGCCGGACAGCGCCAGCGCGGCGGTCAGCAGCGTCGTGCGCGTCGGGCGCACGCCGTCGAGCCACCAGCGCAGCAGCTGCGTGGTGATCGGCGTGGTGGCGATCAGCACCGCGCCGTGCGAGGGCACCGAGTGCGAGAGCCCGACGAACAGCAGGATGCTGAACACGCCGAAGCCCGCAAAGCCGTGCAGCGCCAGCGGCACCGCATGCCGCCGCAGCTTGTGCCAGCCGCCGCTGCCGCGCAGGCCCAGCAGCGCGGCGAACACCAGCGCCGACAGGGTGTAGCGGATGAGCGTGAGCCACACCGGCGCCACGTGCTGCAGCACGCCCTTGCCGACGAGGAACAGGCTGCCCCAGCTGGCGGTGGCGAAGAGCAGGGCCGCGATGCCCGGCAGGCGTGAGGAAGGGGAGGACACGGGAAAACCTTTCAAGAAAAAAGAGGGAGCGCGTGGCCTGAAGGATGGGGACGCCTCGCCGCGAAGGCCATTCGTTTCTTTGGACAGGGGCTTCCGAAAAAGCGAACGGACCGCTGCGCCGCACGCGCTCACAATCCGCGGTCATGGAGCTGTACCAACTGAAGACCTTCGTCGCCATCGCGAAGGAGGGCAACCTGACCCGCGCCGCCGAGCGCGTGTTCACCAGCGCCCCGGCCGCCAGCGCGCAGCTCAAGGCGCTCGAAGACGAACTCGGCGTGCGCCTGTTCGAGCGCACGCCGCGCGGCATGTCGCCCACCGCGGCCGGCCAGCGCCTGCTCGAGGAGGCCGAACGCACGCTGGCCTCGGCGATGCGCATGCAGTCGGCCGCCGACCAGCTGCGCGGCGCGGCGCAGGGCGTGGTGCGCTTCGGCACGGTGGTCGATCCGGTGGCGCTGCGCCTGGGCAGCGTGCTGGTCACGCTGGCGCAGCAGCACCCGCAGGTCACGCTGCAGCTCAAGCAGGGGCTGTCGTACGAAACCCTGGCGGCCGTGCAGCGCGGCGAACTCGACTGCGCCTACGTGCTCAGCGATGCCGAGCGGCTCGAAGGCTTCGAGCTTCGGCGCCTGGGCGTGGTCGACCTGGCCGTGGGCCTGCCGCTGGCGGTGGCGCAGGCGCACCCCGAGCTCACGCTCGAGCAGCTCACCGACCTGACCTGGGTCGGCACGCCGCCTTCGTGCATCCTGCGCGCGCACCTCGAAAAGCTGTTCGCCTCGGCCGGGCGCGACTACCGCCAGGGCGTCACCGCCGACGGCGAGAGCGCCATCCGCAGCATGGTCGCCAGCGGCATGGGCGCGGGCCTGATGCGGCTGGACCAGGCCGAGCAGGGCGAGCGCCAGGGCGAACTGAAGATCTGGAACGGTTGGCGCTCACACACCTGGCTGTGCTGGGTCGCGCCGGCCGGCGGCCAGCGCTCGGCGGCGGTCGAGGCCGTGCGCGGCGCGGTGTTCGACGCCTGGGCCTGACCCGGGTCTGACCCGGACTTGGTGCGCCCCGGATTTCCGCAGTGGCAGGCCGCGCCGTGGCCTGTCATCATTCGCGGCGCATGACTCACCAAGCTCCCGTCCCCCTCGCCGATCTGTTGAACCGCGCCAGGCAGGCCCTGGCCACCCCGGACGGGGCGCTGCCCCCGGCCCCACCCGCCACCGACGAGGCCGGCTGCGTGGTGTTCCTCGCGATGGGCGAGGGCGAAAGCCGCGCCCGCGTGGTCATGGGCCGCGGCCCCGACACCGAGGCTGCATGGCAGGCCGCCGCCGAGGCGCTGGCGGTGAAGGCCCAGCGCGCCGAGCGGCCCGCGCAACGGCTGCGCGCGGAGATCGTCGAGCACGCCACGCCCATGACCTGGGGCGAACTGAAGGCGCGGCTGGCGCAGACCAAGCGCAACTACTTCAACGAAGGCATCGCGCTCGACGCGCGCTTCGAGACCGCGCTGCTCGCGCAGGAGATGCACGGCAGCGCCGTGCTCTACAACGGCACGGTCGACCACGCGGAGCCCAACAGCGGCAACCTGCGCACGCACACCAAGCGCCGCTTCGGCGACGAGCACGACTTTCCCACCGACGACGCCGCGCCCGTGTGGTGCTTCACCACGCGCGCTGTGTACGTCGACGCCGACGGCGCCTGGCCGCTCACCGCGCAAGGGCAGGCCGCGGGCTTTCGCACGCTCACCGACTGGAACGCGGCGCAGGTGCGCGCGCTGGTCGATTCGGCGAGCGACTACCTGGCCGAGCAGGTCAAGCCCACGGGCGAGTTCCACTACGGCTGGTTCCCCTGCTTCGACCGCGCGATTCCCACCTACAACACGCTGCGCCACGCCAGCTCCACCTACGCCATGCTCGAAGGCTGGGAGCTCACGCGCAGCGACGTGCAGAAGGCCGCCATCGACCGCGCGCTGGCCTTCCTGAGCCAGCGGCTGATCCGTCGCGCCACGCTGGCCGACGGCACGCAGGCCGCCTTCCTGGTCGACATCGGCAACGAGATCAAGCTCGGCGGCAACGCCGTGTGCCTGCTGGCGTTCGTGAAGTACACCGAGCTCACCGGCGATGCGCAGTACCAGCCGCTGATGGAGCAGCTCGCGCTGGGCATCCGCTCCATGCAGGACCCCGAGACCGGGCGCTTCGTGCACGTGCTCAACCACCCGGGGCTCGACGTGAAGGAGCCCTACCGCATCATTTACTACGACGGCGAGGCGGCCTTCGGGCTGATGCGGCTGTACGGCCTCACGCGCGACGCGCGCTGGCTCGCGGTGGTCGAGAAAGCCTTCGAGCATTTCATCGCCGCGGGCCACTGGCGCGCGCACGACCACTGGCTGAGCTACTGCGTCAACGAACTCACGCGCTTCAAGCCCGAGACGCGCTACTACCAGTTCGGCCTGCAGAACATGGCGGGCCACCTGGACTTCGTGCTGGAGCGCATCACCACCTTCCCCACGCTGCTCGAGCTGATGATGGCCGCGCGCGAGATGGTGCTGCGGCTCGAAGCCGACCCGGCGCTGCGCCCGCTGCTCGCAGGGCTGGACCGCCACAAGTTCGACCGCGCGCTGGAGCACCGCGCGCGCTACCTCGCCAACGGCCACTTCTGGCCCGAGCTGGCGATGTTCTTCCGCCACCCCGACCGCATCGCGGGCTCGTTCTTCATCAAGCACCACAGCTTCCGCGTGCGCATCGACGACGTGGAGCACTACCTGTCGGGCTACGTGGCCTACCACCGCCTGCTCGAGGCGCGCGAGGCACAGCAGCAGAGCGCGCAGCTCACGCAAGCCGCAACCGAACTCACCGGACCGCGCGGCCTCGAAGGCACCGTGCTGTGGGGCGGCGACGTCAACCTGGGCCGGCGCCAGCACTACCGCATGCACGACCTCGGCGGCCCCGCCCGCATGCTGGGCGACATCGCCGCGCTGCGCGAGGCCGACCTGCGCATCGTGAACCTCGAATGCGTGGTCGCCACCACGGGCGAGCAGGGCGTCGAGAAGGACGAGGGCGGCCCCTACTACTACCGCGCGCGGCCCGAGATGCTCGCGGTGCTGACCGAGGCCGGCATCGACATGGTCGCCACGGCCAACAACCACAGCGGCGACTACGGCCCCGAGGCGCTGCTGGAGCAGCACGGGTTGCTGAACGCCGCCGCCATCGCGTTCGCTGGCACCGGGCCTGATCTCGACTCGGCACTGAGCCCCGCCTTCCGCCAGGCCGGTGGGCTGCGCGTGGCGCTGTTCTCGCTCGACGCCACGCAGCCGCGCTTCGCCGCCACCGCGCAGCGCCCCGGCGCGGCCTGGCTGTCGCTCGACGACCCGGCGGCATGGCGCGCCACGCTCGCGCCGCGCATCGCTGCCGCGCGCCACGAGGCCGACGTGGTGCTGGTGGCGGTGCACTGGGGCGAGAACCTGGAAACCGCGCCCTCGCGCGCCGAGATCGCCGTCGGCCATGCCATCGTCGAAGCCGGTGCCGACGCGGTGCTCGGCACCTCGGCCCACGTGCTGCAGGGCATCGAGGTCTACCAGGGCCGGCCGATCCTGCACGACGCGGGCGACCTGCTGTTCGACGCCATCCGCAACGACCTCGCGGACTCCGGCGTGTTCTCGCTGCGCCTGGGGCCGCACGGCGTCGAAGAGGTGGTGTTCACGCCGGTGGGCGTGGGCTTCGGTTTCTCGCAGCAGCTCGCGGGTGAGGCGGCCGAAGCCGCCAGCGCGCGCTTCGCTGAACTGTGCCGCGCGCTCGGCACCGAGATGACGGCGCGGCCTGATGGCCGCTGCGCGCTGCAGCTGTCGCCGCCCGAACGCACCGCGCCGGCCGGGCGCCCGCCGCTGGCGCCGCTGTCGGCCTCGCGCCCGCCCGCGCTGGTCGGCCCCGTGCTCGCGCCCCGGCCCGAGTGGTCGGTCGATGCCGTGCCCGAGGACGCCAGGATGCGCCCGCTGCAGTTCGGCCCGCTGCGCCTCGTGGGCATTCGCCTCGCGCCGACGCAGATCATCGGGCGGCGCCTGCTGTGGGTCGAGTCGTTCTGGACCGCCGATGCGCCCGTGAGCGCCGACCTGCGCGTGCAGTTCCGCGCGCTGCCGATGCGCAGCACCACCATGCCGGCCTGGGGCGAGGCCATGGACCACGACCCCTGCGACTGGATGTGGCCTACCAGCCGCTGGACGCCGGGGCGCATCTACCGTGACCGCTACGGCCTGCGCGCGCCGCGCCTGAGCCTGCTCGAGAACGACGCGCTGCAGATCGAGGTGCGCGTGCGCGGCAGCGTGCCCGACCTGCCGGGCGCGCGCCGGCTGCCCGTGTGGTGCGGCCTGCGCGTTCCGAAGTTTCCGACGCCGCTGCCCGAGCGCCCCGCGCCCGTGCTCGCGGCGCTGCGCCCCGGTGCCCCGCCGCAGCCGTCGCCCGTGTGGACCGCCGACGAGCTGCAGCGCGTCACCGGCGGGCAGTGGCTGGTGCCGCCGCCTTCGGGCTGGTTCGTGAACGCGGTGGTGCGCGGACCGACGCACATGGCGCGGCTGCCGAAGCCGGCGCTGTTCATCGCGTCCGACTACCGCACGCTCGCCAAGCACGAGAACTACAGCAAGCCGCGCGCCGACAACCCCGACCGCCACGAAGACGTGCCCGTGCTGCAGCACGCGCTCGCGGGCGCCGTGGTCGCGCACCCGGTGGACGGTCTCGACCCGTCGTTCCCGCTGCTGCAGGTGGAGGACCCGATCCGCGCCATGATCGACCTGGGCGTGGCCGCGCGTGCGCGCTTCAAGGGGCGCGTGGTGGGCGTGACCGGCACGGTCGGCAAGTCGTCCACCATCGCCATGCTGCGCGACCTGCTGCCCGAGGCGGCGCGCGTGCACACCACCATCGACAACTACAACTCGCGCGTCGGCGTGCCGGCGATGCTGGCCAACCTCGCGGCCGATGCCGACGTGTGCGTGCTCGAGATGGCGCAGAGCGCGCTGTGGATGGACCGCGGCCCGATCTCGCTCGTGGCGCGCCCGCACGTGGCCATCCTCACCGAGATCGGCCTGTCGCAGACCCGCCAGACCGCCACGCTCGAACAGACGGCCGAGTTCAAGTCGCGCATCTTCCTGGGCCTGGAGCCCGGCGGCGTGGCCATCGTGCCCGACCACATCCCCTGCCTGATGCAGGTGGTGCGGGCGGCCGCGCGCACGGCGGGCGCCATCTGGGTGGTGGGCAGCAGCCCCGACGCCAACATCCGCATCGTCGACACCCGGCCCGAGCCCGACGGCGGCTGCCGCGTGCGCATCGCGCTGCCGGGGCGCACGGTGGAGTACCTGTTCCCGATCGCGAGCGCCGGACTGGTGCGCAATTCGGCGCTGGCCTTTGCGGCGCTGCTGGCGCTGGGCTTCGACGCCGAGGCCGCGTGCGCGCGCATGCCCTTCGTGCGCCTGCCGGCCTCGGTGATGCAGCTGCGCCCGCTGCGCACGCAGGGCGGCGTGCAGGCCACGCTGATCGACGACAGCTGGAACGCCGAGGTCATGTCGATGCGCAACGCGATGGAGTTCGTGCGCACCTGCCAGCATGCGGCGCACGGGCCGGTGACGCGCAAGATCGGCGTGCTCGGGCGCATCATCAACCTCGACAAGGAAGCCGAAGCCATGCACCGCAGCCTGGCCGCGCCGCTGCTGGCCTCGGGCATCCAGCACCTCGTGACGCACGGCGCCGAGATGCGCTGGCTGCGCGAGGAGGTGCCGGCCGAGCTGCTCGGCCCGCACTTCGAAGACGCCGCGCAGCTCACCGGCTACCTCGGCGAATTCCTGCGCGACGGCGACCTGGTGCTGGTGAAGGGCGACCGCCAGCAGTCGGACTTCGGCCTCATCTCCGAACTGCTGCAGAAGCTATGACCCCGCGCGCGCGCCTGGCCTGTGTGCTCCTTGCCCTCATGCAGACGGCCTGCGCGCAGCGTGCCGATGCGCCGAAGGCCGCAGCGCCGCGCGAGCCGGCAGCTTCCGCTTCGGCCGAGGGCGCGCTGCTGCACTGGAACCAGCCCGCCGTGCGCGCCAACTGCCCCGACCGCCCGGGCTTTCTCTGGGTGCAGGCGGTCGAGGGACCGTCGTGCATCCGCTACTTCGCGAGCCGCGACATCGACGACGCGCGCATCGCCATCGTGCAGTTCTCGGGCGACCGCGACAGCGTGATGAACCTGTCGCCCACGCGCATTCCTGGCAACACCGAACCGCTGCGCACGCTCGACGCGCAAGCCGCGAGCGACCGCGCGGGCATGCCGTGGATCTTCATGGCGCGCCCCGGCACCTACGGCTCGTCGGGCGACCACCGCCAGCGGCGCGAGGCGGTGGAGTTCCATGCGCTCGATGCGGCGCTCGAAGCGCTGATGCAGCGCCACCGGCTGCAGCGCGTGGTGCTCTTCGGCCACAGCGGCGGCGCCACGGCCGGCGCCGCGCTGCTCACGCTCGGGCGCACGCGCGTGGCCTGCGCGGTGCTCACGTCGGGCGCCTTCGACCTGCTGGAGCGCGCGCGGCTGCTCGGCCGATCGAAGAACGGACGCACCGACACCACGGGCAGCGCGCAGGTCTACGACCCGCTGGACCATGTGGCCGGCATCCCGCGCGACCCGCAGCGGCGCATCGTGCTCATCGGCAACCCCGGCGACCGCAACACGCCGTTCGCGCTGCAGCAGCGCTTTGCCGACGCGGTGGGCAAGGCGGGCCACCGCGTCGAGGTGATGACGCACGACGCCGAGCCACCGACCTTCCACGACCTGAAAGACCGCATCGGCCTGCGCACCGCATCGCAGTGCGCGCGCGAGGCGCTGCAGTCGCAAGCCCGATGATCGAACCCCTCACTTCGCGCCCCTTCGGCGCCATGCCCGACGGCCGGCCCGTCACCGAATACACGCTCGACAACGGCCACGGCCTGCGCCTGAGCGCCATCCACCTCGGCGGCATCGTCACCGCGCTGCACGTGCCTGATCGGCAAGGGCGCAGCGCCAACGTGGTGCTTGGGTTGCCCTCGCTCGATGACTACCTGAAGCCGCACCCGCACTTCGGCACCATCGTCGGCCGCTACGCGAACCGCATCGCGGCGGGCCGCTTCACGCTCGATGGCACGGCTCACCAGCTGGGCCTGAACGACGGCGTGAACACGCTGCACGGCGGTGCCACGGGCTTCGGCAAACGGTACTGGGAGATCGTGCCGGTGCCTCACGAACTCGCGCTCGAGCTGCGCTACACCAGCGCCGACGGCGAAGAGGGCTACCCCGGCGAGGTGCAGCTGACGGTGCGCTACACCTTGAGTGCCACCGCCAACACCTGGCGCATCGACTACCGCGCCACCACCGACCGGCCCACGGTGCTCAACCTGAGCCACCACGACTACTTCAACCTCGCGGGCAGCGGTTCGGTGATGGACCATGTGCTGACGTTGCCCGCGAGCCGCTACTGCCCGGTGGATGCCACGCTCATTCCGCTCGGGCTGGGCGAGGTGGCCGGCACGCCTTTCGATTTCCGCACGCCGACGCGCATCGGCGCGCGCATCCGCGAAGGCCACGAGCAACTGCTGCGCGCGCATGGCTACGACCACAACTGGGTGCTCGACCGCAGCGGCACGGGCCTGGCCCTTGCCGCGCGCCTCGCCCACGAGGCCTCGGGCCGCGTGATGGACGTGCACACCACCGAGCCCGGCGTGCAGTTCTATTCGGGCAACTTCCTCGACGGCAGCCTGCTCGGCAGCGCGGGCGCGAGCCTGCGCCAGGGCGACGGCCTGTGCCTGGAGACGCAGCACTTTCCCGATGCGCCGAACCAGCCGGCGTTTGCGTCGACCGTGCTGCGCCCCGGCGAGGTGTTCGCCAGCACGACCGAGCACCGCTTCGGCATCGGCTGACCGCGGATCAGCGCTGCGGGCTCTGCACCGTCGCCGCGACGATCCGGCGCACCACCGGCAGCACCACGAGCAGCGAGGGAAACGCGGCCAGCCACGACACGCCCCATGCAGCCATCCACATCTGGAAGAGGCCCGAGGCCAGCCCCACGCTCTTGAGCGTGGAGATGCCCGCCACGATGCACGACATGAAGATCGACAGCAGGAAGGGCATGGCGATGCCCGCATAACGGGCCGGCAGTTTTCGGGTGGTCATGATTGGGCAAGCTCCTGGATTTCGTTGTTGTTCAATGTGCGCGGACGAGGTTGCAGCCCTTCTGCGCCGGTGGCGCCGTCGGCGCCGACCACCTGCACGGTGGGTCTGTGTCGTTGTTTCATGGAATGATTCCTTCGCTTCGTTTGTGGCCATGCGGCCTGCGACCGCGAGGCCTCGAAGATACGAACGGCAGGCGCCATCGGGAATCCACGCGCGCCGCCATAGACCTTCATCCAGACCGAGAGAATCCATGGACCAGATTCAGGACATCCGGGCCTTCGTGGCCATCGTCGACCACGGCAGCCAGAGCGCGGCGGCCCGGCACCTGGGGCGCTCGGTGCAGTCCATCAGCCGCTCGCTGAGCGTGCTCGAGCGCAGCCTGGGCGTGCAGCTCCTTCGCCGCACGACGCGGCAGTCGTCGGTCACCGAAGTGGGGTTGGCCTACCACCGCCGCGTGCGGGCCGCGCTGGCGGAGTTCGATGCGGCGGCCGTCGAGGCCAGCAGCCAGCTCGCCTCGCCGCGGGGCCTGCTGCGCGTGGCCGCGCCGGTGCAGTTCGCGCCGGCCTTCGTGGTGCCGCTGATCGGCGCGTTCATGCAGCGCTACCCGGACATGGAGGTCGAGCTCACGGCCTCCGACCGTTTCGTGGACCTGATCGAAGGCGAGCTGGACCTGGCCATCCGCATCGGCGAGTTGCCCGATTCCGAACTGGCGGCCAAGCCGCTCGGCGAGTTGCGGCTGGTGGTGTTCGGCTCGCCGGCGTACTTCGCGCGGCACGGGCGGCCGCAGCGGCCCGAAGACCTGGCCGACCACCAGTGCGTGGTGCGCACCACGCACGGCAGCGACGCGCACTGGCCCTTCACGGTCGACGGCACGCTGCAGCGCGTCAAGGTGACGGGGCGCTTCCGGGCCGACAACACGGCCGCGATCTATGCGGCGGTGCTGAGCGGGCTGGGCTTGTTCTTCACGCCGCTGTGGCAGATCCGCGACCTGCTCGACAGCGGGCAGGCCGAACTGGTGTTGACCGAGTTCGAGTCGCCGAGGATTCCGGTCCACGCGGTGTGGCCTTCGTCCCGTGGCAGCTTCGCGCGGGCCCGGCTGTTCGCCGATTTCGCGGCGGCGCACCTGCCGTCGCTGCAGCCGCGCGAGGGGGCCGGGGCGGCCTAGCCCGCGAACAGCGCCGCCGGCACGCCCGGACTGTCGATGCGCACCGAGAAGAGCCCACCGGCCAGCGGCTCGCTCTGCAGCTGTGCTTCGGTGCGGCTGTTGCGCGCCGTCGTGATGTAGAGCGTCTGCATATCCGCGCCGCCGAAGGCGCAGTCGGTCACGTTGCTCGCGGGCAGCGCGATGCGGCACAGCTCGGCGGCGCTCACCGGGTCGTGGCAGGTGACGCAGGCGCCGTCCCAGTGCGCGATCCACAGGCGGCCGGCCGCGTCGGTGGTCATGCCGTCGGGCAGGCCGTCGCCCTTCGGGAAGCGGTGCCACACGCGCTTGTTCGACACCGCGCCGGCTTCCATGTCGAAGTCGTAGGCGTACATCGTGTTGATCGCCGTGTTGTTGAAGTACATGGTGCGGCCGTCGCCCGACCACGTCGGGCCATTGGTCACCTCGAAGCCGTCGTCGTGCCGCGTGCAGTGGCCGTTGGCGTCGAAGCGGTAGAGCGCACCGGTGGGCGCCTTGCAGTCGAAGTCCATGCTGCCGGCCCAGAAGCGGCCGCGGCTGTCGCACTTGCCGTCGTTGAAGCGGTTGCCGGTGCGCTCGGGCTCGGGCTGGTGCAGGTAGCGCGGCTTCGTGGTGTCGCCGGGCGCGGTGGTGTCGAACAGCGCGAAGCCGCGGCGCAGCGTGAGGAACAGGCCCGGCGCCGACGCGCGCTCGGAAATCGCGGTGATCTCTTCGTCGAAGTGCCAGGTGCGCTGCGCGCCCGTGGCCGGGTCGTAGCGGAACAGGCGCGGCTGCAGGATGTCGATCCAGTACAGCGCCTGCTCGCGCACCGACCACAGCGTGCCTTCGCCGAGGTCGGCGGCGGCGGGCCAGAGGCATTCGGGGGTGCCGAGCACGCGGGGCGCTGCGAGCGGCGAAGAAGGGGCGCTTGTCTCTTGCATGTTCATTTGTTCTTTCTGTAGGTCATGTCGCCTTGACGCGGCGGATCGTATCAAGGCATATTGATAATAGAAATTGAAAATAACTGCATCGATTGATATGTGTTTTGCAATGTCATGAGATGCCCCCTGGAGACCTTTTCCTTGAATTCCCCTCAGCTTTCCATCCATCCCAGCCTGAAGGGCCGCACCGTGTTCGTCACCGGCGGCGGCAGCGGCATCGGCGCGGCCATCGTCGCTGCTTTCGCGGCGCAGGGCGCGCGCGTGGCCTTTGTCGATATTGCAGAAGCTGCCAGCGCGGCGCTCGCCGCGCAGATCGCCGGGGCCGGCCACGCCGCGCCGTGGTGGCGCGCCTGCGACGTGCGCGACATCGGCGCGCTGCAGCAGGCCATGGCCGACGCGGCCGCCGAGCTCGGCGACTTCGCGGTGCTGGTCAACAACGTGGCCAGCGACGACCGCCACACGCTCGCATCGGTTACGCCCGACTACTACGACAACCGCATGGCCATCAACGAGCGGCCCGCGCTGTTCGCGATCCAGTCGGTGGTGCCGGGCATGAAGCGCCTGGGCTTCGGCTCGGTGATCAACCTCGGCTCCACGGGCTGGCAGACCAAGGGCTCGGGCTACCCCTGCTACGCGATCGCCAAGTCGTCGGTGAACGGTCTCACGCGCGGGCTCGCGGTGGAGCTGGGCAAGGATCGCATCCGCATCAACACCGTGTCGCCCGGCTGGGTGATGACCGAGCGGCAGGTGGCACTGTGGCTCGACGACGAGGGCGAGAAGGCGCTGCACCGCAACCAGTGCCTGCCCGACAAGCTGATGCCGGAAGACATCGCGCGCATGGTGCTGTTCCTCGCGTCGGACGACGCGAAGATGTGCACGGCCCAGGAGTTCACCGTCGACGCCGGCTGGACCTGATCAGTCCATCTCGAGCTTGCGGCCGTAGACGCTCATGCTCGCGGTCTTCAGCGCCTTCATCATCACCTTCGCGGCCGGCGACAGCAGCCGGTCGGTGCGCGTGATGATGCCGAAGGCGTCCATGTGGCAGGGCATGTCCAGCGGCAGCAGCGACACGATGCCGTGCGCCGCGTAGTAGCGCGCCACGTCGGTCGCCAGCACCGCGACCATGTCGCTTTGCTGCAGCATGCGCGTGATGAACAGCAGCGCCGGGCTCTCGATGATGTTGCCCGGCGGCGCCAGGCCTTCTTCCTGGAACATCAGCTCGAAGCGGTGGCGCAGCACGCTGCCCGCGGGCGGCACGATCCAGCCGGCGCCCACCACGTCGCGCAGCGTGAGCCCGCTCACGCCCAGCAGCGGATGGCCGGGGCGCACCAGCGCGCACACGGGCTCCTCGGTGAGCGCTTCGTAGCGCAGCTGCGACTTGTCGTGCTCGGCGAACAGCCGCGCCACGAGGATGTCGAGCTTGCCCTGCTCGAGCCGCTCGAGCAGCACCGGGCTGGTCTCGATCTCCAGTGACACACGCAGGTCGGGCTGCTCGCGCTTGACCATCGCCACGGCCGGCGGCATCAGCGTGAGGCCCGGCGCGGTGATGGCGCCCACGTTCACCTGGCCGAGGCGCCCGGCCTTCAGCGCGGTGAGCTCGTCGTGCGCCTGGTTCAGGCTGGCCAGTGCCACGCGGGCGTGGCGAATCATGGTCTCGCCGTACCAGGTCGGGCGCATGCCGCGCGGCAGGCGCTCGAACAGCGGCACCTCGAGCACGTCCTCCAGGTCCTTCAGCAATTTCGACGCGGCGGGCTGCGTCATGTTGAGTACCTGCGCCGCGCGGTGGATGTTGCCTTCCTCGGCCAGCGCCACCAGCAACAGCAGCTGGCGGGTCTTGAGGCGGGCGCGGATGAACCAGTGGTTGTAGGTGTTCATGAAGAGGCTGCGAACGAAGGTCTGACGGGGTTTTCCAGAATCCACCGATTGATATGCATTTTGTCTAAAAAACGATTGGATCGATATCGAAATCATTTCTAGACTTCCGCCCCAGTCCCATAACAACAGAGACAAGGCAACGCCACGGTGATCCACGGCGAGCTTCGGCAGAGCGTGCGCCAGTACATCAACGGCCGCTGGGAAACCAGCGCGACCACCGGTGTCAGCGTCAATCCATCGGACACCAGCGAAGTGGTGGCCGAGTACGCACGTGCCGACCGGCGCCAGGTCGAGCTGGCGATCCGCGCGGCCAGCGAGGCCTTCGTGCACTGGAGCCACAGCACGCCGCAGCGGCGCGCCGACGTGCTCGACCGCATCGGCGCCGAGCTGCTCGCCCGCAAGGACGAGCTGGGCCTGCTGCTGGCGCGAGAGGTCGGCAAGACCCTGCCCGAGGCCGTGGCCGAGGTGGCGCGCGCCGGCCAGATCTTCAAGTTCTTCGCGGGCGAAGCCCTGCGCGGCGGCGGTGGCGAGAACGTGGCCTCGGTGCGCGCCGGCGTGCAGGTCGACGTGACGCGCGAGCCGGTCGGCGTGGTGGGCCTCATCACGCCGTGGAACACGCCCTTCGCGGTGCCGGCCTCCAAGATCGCCGCGGCGCTGGCGCACGGCAACAGCGTGGTCTTCAAGCCGGCCGAGCTGGTGCCGGCCTGCGGCTGGGCGCTCACCGACATCATCGGCCGCGCCACGCTGCCGGCCGGCGTGTTCAACCTCGTGATGGGCAGCGGGCGCGAAGCCGGCCAGGCGCTGGTCGACAGCCCGCTGGTCGATGCGCTGAGCTTCACCGGCTCAGCCGCCAACGGCGAACGCGTGCTGCAGGCCGCGGCCGCACGGCGCGCCAAGGTGCAGCTGGAGATGGGCGGCAAGAACGCGCTGGTGGTGCTGGCCGACGCCGACCTGGACCGCGCCGTCGACTGCGCGGTGCAGGGCGCCTACTTTTCCAACGGGCAGCGCTGCACCGCATCGAGCCGCCTCATCGTCGAAGCCGCCGTGCACGACGCCTTCGTGGCGCAGCTGCGCCAGCGCCTGAAGACGCTGAAGATCGGCCACGCGCTGGAGCGCGGCATCGACATCGGCCCCGTGGCCGACGAAGAGCGGCTGGCGCAGAACCTCGCGTGGATCGACATCGCGCGCGAAGAGGGCGCGGAGCATGTGTGGGGCGGCGAGGCGCTGCAGCGCGCCACCGCCGGCCACTACATGAGCCCCGCGCTCTTCCTGGCCCAACCCGGGCACCGCATCGCACGCGAAGAGATCTTCGGACCGCTGGCCTGCGTGCTGCGCGCCGGCGACTACGACGAAGCGCTGGCGCTGTGCAACGACACGCCCTTCGGCCTGTGCGCAGGCCTCTGCACCAATTCGCTGAAGCACGCGATGCACTTCAGGCGCCATGCCGTGGTCGGCATGACGATGGTCAATCTGCCGACCGCGGGGGTGGACTTTCATGTGCCCTTCGGCGGCCGCAAGGGGTCGGGCTACGGGCCGCGCGAACAAGGGCGCCACGCCGCGGAGTTCTACACGACGGTGAAGACCGGCTACATGCTGGCCTGACCGAACACATCACAGACTCATCAAGAAGGAGACAACCATGACCATGAATCGCCGCACCCTCAACACCGCGCTCGCCGCCGCAGCCCTGGGCAGCATGCTGCCCGTGTCCGCCCTCGCGCAGAAGAAACTCGTGCTCGGCTTCGCGCAGGTGGGCGCCGAGAGCGAATGGCGCACCGCCAACACCGAGTCGATCAAGTCCTCGGCCAAGGAGGCGGGCATCGAGCTCAAGTTCTCCGACGCGCAGCAGAAGCAGGAGAACCAGATCAAGGCCATCCGCTCGTACATCGCACAGAAGGTCGACGTGATCGCGTTCTCGCCCGTGGTCGAGTCGGGCTGGGAAACCGTGCTGCGCGAAGCCAAGGCCGCCAAGATCCCGGTGGTGCTGACCGACCGCTCCGTGAACACCAAGGACGACTCGCTCTACGTGACCTTCATGGGCTCCGACTTCACCGAGGAAGGCCGCAAGGCCGGCCGCTGGCTGGTCGAGAAGATGAAGGACCAGAAGGGCGACGTGAACATCGTCGAGCTGCAGGGCACCGTGGGCTCGGCGCCGGCCATCGACCGCAAGAAGGGCTTCGAGGAAATCATCAAGGCCGACCCGAAGTTCAAGATCACCCGCTCGCAGACCGGCGACTTCACGCGCGCCAAGGGCAAGGAGGTGATGGAAGCCTTCCTCAAGGCCGAGGGCAAGAAGATCAACGTGCTCTACGCGCACAACGACGACATGGCCATCGGCGCGATCCAGGCGATCGAAGAGGCCGGCATGAAGCCCGCGAAGGACATCACCATCATCTCCATCGACGGGGTGAAGGGCGCCTTCGAAGCCATGATCGCCGGCAAGCTCAACGTGTCGGTGGAATGCAGCCCGCTGCTCGGGCCGCAGCTCATGAGCGCGGTGAAGGACATCAAGGCCGGCAAGACGCTGCCCAAGCGCATCGTCACGGAAGAAGGCATCTTCCCCATGGAAGTCGCGGCCAAAGAGTTTCCCAATCGCAAGTACTGAGGACCGACCGACATGAAACGCAACTTCCTCAAGGCCTCGCTCGCGGGCCTGGCCTTCGCCGTCGTCGGCTTCACGCCGCTGGCCCACGCGCAGGACAAGGGCCTCATCGCCATCTCGATGCCCACCAAGTCATCGGCGCGCTGGATCGCCGACGGCGCGAACATGGTCAAGTACTTCAAGGACAAGGGCTACAAGACCGACCTGCAGTACGCCGACGACGACATTCCCAATCAGCTTGCGCAGATCGAGAACATGGTGACGAAGGGCTCGAAGGTCTTGGTCATTGCCGCCATCGACGGCACCACGCTGTCCGACGTACTGCAAAAGGCTGCTGACAAGGGCGTGAAGGTCATCGCGTACGACCGGCTCATCAAGGGCTCGAAGAATGTCGACTACTACGCCACCTTCGACAACTTCCAGGTCGGCGTGCTGCAGGCGCAATCCATCGAAACCGCACTGGGCCTGAAGAGCGGCAAGGGCCCGTTCAACATCGAGCTGTTCGGCGGCTCGCCCGACGACAACAACGCCTTCTTCTTCTACAACGGCGCGATGTCGGTGCTCGATCCGTACATCAAGAGCGGCAAGCTCGTGGTGCGCAGCAAGCAGATGGGCATGGACAAGGTCGGCACGCTGCGCTGGGACGGCGCGGTGGCGCAGGCGCGCATGGACAACCTGCTGTCGGCCTACTACA
>Ga0207709_10000328_pt1 | contig 51364 bp, 52 predicted proteins | sample KBSM34metaG_FD_184397 | JGI IMG/M metagenome (GOLD analysis project Ga0207709, IMG submission 184397) | Miscanthus rhizosphere microbial communities from Kellogg Biological Station, Michigan, USA - KBS M3-4 metaG (SPAdes) (version 2) | ecosystem: Host-associated > Plants > Roots > Rhizosphere >...
CGATGGAGAGAAGCTCAGCGACAAGCTGCTTCAAGCGCTGGGATCGTTACTGGAGCACCCCGAAATCGTGCGCTCCGTCTGCGCGCCTCCACGGCTTTCCCGGCAATGACTTTTGGCAAACGGTCTAAATTTACAAGCTTCCGGCTCACCTCCATGACCCGCAACGGCCAACGGGCGAACCTCGTCCTGCTGCTCGCGATGACACCGCTCATCGCGTGGTCGGCGTGGCGGCCGTATGACTGGACGACGTGGTGGCTGGAGGTATCGCCCGTGTTTCTCGGCTTTATCGCGCTGCTGATCGCCGGGCGGAAGGGATGGGCCTATTCGACCTTCGCGCTGGTTTGCATCGGACTACATATGGCGCTGCTGCTGGTCGGCGGCCACTACACCTATGCCCTCGTGCCGCTCGGCGAGTGGGCGAAGGACTGGTTCGGCTTCACCCGCAACCACTACGACCGGCTCGGCCATTTTGCCCAGGGTTTCGTACCGGCCGTCCTATTCCGCGAACTGATGCTCCGGCTCAAGGCGATCAAACGCGGCTGGCTCGGCGTGCTGACGGTCGCGTTCTGCCTGGCGATCAGCGCCGTTTACGAACTCCTCGAATGGGCGGCGGCGCTGGTCTCCGCGGAAGCCTCGGAGGCCTTCCTCGGCACCCAGGGCGATCACTGGGACACCCAGCAGGACATCTTCACCTGCCTGATCGGCGCGCTGGTGGCGGTGTTCCTCACCCGCTGGTGGCAGAACCGCTCGATCGGCAAGCGGTCCGGGCAGAAAAAAGACCTATAGGGCGCATGGGCCCCATAGGTCGTATAAGTCTTATCTGAGAACCGGGCTTACTTGCCGCAGGACTTCGAGAAGTACTCCGCGACGACGTCCCAGTTCACGACGTTCCAGAAGGCCGCGATGTAGTCGGGGCGGCGGTTCTGGTAGTGCAGGTAGTAGGCGTGCTCCCAGACGTCGAGGCCGAGGATCGGACGGCCGCCGCAGCCGCCGAAGTCCTTGCCCATGATCGGGTTGTCCTGGTTGGCGGTCGAGCAGACGACGAGCTTGCCGGACTCATCCTTGCAGAGCCAGGCCCAGCCGGAGCCGAAGCGGGTGGCGCCGGCCTTGGCGAAGGCTTCCTTGAAGGCGTCGAACGAACCGAAGGCGGCGTCGATCGCGGCGGCGAGCTCGCCGGACGGAGCCTTGGCACCGCCGGGGGCGATGAGTTTCCAGAAGAAGCTGTGGTTCAGGTGGCCGCCGGCGTTGTTGCGGACGGCGGTGCGGATGTCTTCCGGCACGGAGGCGAGATCGCAGACGAGGGCGCAGACGCTCTTCTCTTCGAGGTCGGCCTTGCCGGCGATCGCGTTGTTCAGGTTGGTGATGTACGCCTGATGATGCTTGCTGTGGTGGATTTCCATCGTGCGCGCGTCGATGTGCGGTTCGAGCGCGTCGTAGGCGTAGCCGAGTTCGGGAAGGGTGTGAGCCATGGGAGTAAGGAGTTTGATTTGCGTTCCGCTCCCCCGGCGGCTAGGCCGAGGTGGCGCGTGAACAGCCCACAACGAACGCCCGCCCAACAGTCCCCGCAAGGTAAAATCGATCATGCCCCTTGAACTCCCGTCATATCCGCTTGCGGCGCTCGACATGGCCGCGGCGATTTCCCCCGCCGGCCTGCTGACGCTCGCCGCCGGGGCGCTGCTCGGCTGGCTGATCGCCCGGCTCGCCGCCTCCGGCCGCCACGCCGCCGCCGCCGAGCGACTGAAGGCCGAGGAACGCCGCGCCGCCGAGCTGGAATCCCGCCTCGCCGGGCAAACCGACGCGCTCGCCCGCGCCGAACGGGCGAACACCGCGCTGCAAAGCCAGCTCGCCGAGGTTGCCGCCCGCCTCGACGAAGAACAGAAAGCCGCCGCCGAAAAACAGGCGCTGCTGGAAAAGGCCGAGCTCCGCCTCGCCGACACCTTCAAGGCGCTCTCCGCCGACGCGTTGAAATCGTCCGCCGAGCAGTTCCTCCAGCTCGCGAAAACCTCGCTCCGGGCCCAGACCGAGGAGGCCAAGGGCGAGATCGAACAACGCAAGGCCGCCATCGAACACCTTGTCAAACCGGTCGCCGAATCACTCGGGAAATTCGAACTCCGCGTCGGCGAAATCGAAAAAGCCCGCGTCGCCGCCTACGCCGAACTCCAGCAGCAGGTCAAAGCGCTCGGCGAAGGGCAGACCGGCCTGCAAAAGGAAACCGCCAACCTGGTCAAAGCGCTGCGCCAGCCGACCGGCCGCGGCCAGTGGGGCGAAATGCAGCTCCGCCGCGTGGTCGAGCTCGCCGGCATGCAGGAGCACTGCGATTTCGAAACCCAGCACACCTCGACCACCGACGAAGGCAAGCGGCTGCGGCCCGACCTGATCGTTCGGTTGCCCGGCGGCAAGACGCTGGTCGTCGACTCGAAGACGCCGATGGACGCCTACCTCGACGCGCTGGAGGCGTCCGACGACGCCGCCCGCGAGGACGCGCTGCGCCGCCACAGCCGCCAAGTGCGTACCCACATCGAGCAGCTTTCGTCGAAAAACTACACCTCGCAGTTCGACCACGCGCCGGAGTTCACCGTCCTCTTCCTGCCGAGCGAATCGTTCTTCTCCGCCGCGCTGCAGAACGACCCCGGCCTGATCGAGCGAGGCGTGAACCACAACGTCATCCTCGCCACTCCGACCACCCTGATCGCCCTGCTGCGGGCGGTCGCCTACGGCTGGCGCCAGGAAGCGCTCGCCGAAAACGCCCGCGAGATTTCCGCCCTCGGCCGCACCGTTTACGAACGCCTCGGCACGATGACCGGCCACTTCGCCAAGCTCGGCAAATCGCTCGACGGCGCGGTGCAGCACTACAACAACTCGATCGCCTCGCTCGAAAGCCGCGTGCTGCCCGCCGCCCGCAAGTTCGAAGAACTCAAGGCCGCCCCGGAAAACGCCGCGCTGCCGGTGCTCGATCCGATCGACAAGCTCGCCCGCCTGCCGCAGCAGGCTACCACCGCGCTCGAGTCCGCCCCGCCAGCCGCGTGCGATGATTTTGGTTTCCTGCCGCCCGCCTCCCAAAACGCCGCCGCGGACCTCCGCTCGTCCTTGGAATAAGCCTGCCGGAGATCGGTGCGTCCGCGTTTCCCCGAACACTGCAAACTTCCCCATGGACGCCCGCCAGGACTTCGCTCTCGCCTTCCTCAGCATCCTGTTCGAGGGCGCGCCGTTCATCCTGCTCGGCACGCTGGTCAGCGGACTGCTCGACGTCTACCTGCCGTCGGGCGCGATGGAGCGGCTGCTGCCGAAAAACCGCGTCGCCGCGGTGCTGGTCTCCTGCCTGCTGGGCGCGATTTTCCCCGTCTGCGAATGCGCCGTGGTGCCGGTGATCCGGCGGCTGGTGAAAAAGGGCCTGCCCGTTTCCTGCGGCCTCGGCTACATGCTCGCCGCGCCGATCGTTAACCCGATCACCGCGCTCAGCACCTGGAAGGCGTTCGAGGGCCAGAGCCCGCTGATGATGACCGGCGGTCGCCTCGCCCTGGGCTACCTGATCGCCGTCGCGGTCGCCCTGATCGTCCTGCGCCTGCCCGTCGGCATGGTGCTGCGACCCTCGATGCTCGCTGAGCCGGCCTCTTCGCCCGACGAATCGCCCGACGAAAGTTGCTGCGACCACGGCTGCGGCTGCCATGGCGAAGCCCCCGATTCCTCCGATGGCAAACTCGTCGCCGCCTTCCGCTCCGCGCTGAAGGATTTCGTCGACGTCGGCGTCTGGTTTTCGGTCGGCGTCGCCCTCACCGCCTTGTTCAATACCGGCATCGCGCCCGGCGCGCGGTGGCTCGACCAGGTCGCGCAACACCCGGCCGGCGCGCCCGCCGCGCTGATGGGCCTGGCCTACGTGCTCAGCCTGTGCAGCACCTCCGACGCCTTCATCGCCGCCACCCTCGACCGCTTCTCGTGGGGCGCGAAGCTCGCCTTCCTCGTCTTCGGTCCGATGCTCGACGTGAAGCTGACCTTCCTCTACCAAAGCGTGCTGCGGAAACGCTTCATCCTCGCCCTCGCCGCCGGGCTGTTCGTCGCCATCGGCACCCTGTCGATGCTGTGGCAATTCTGGCTGACCCGATGACTCCGAAACTCCAGCGCGTGCTGTTTTCCCTCGCGATCCTCTCATGGAGCGCGGCGCTGCTCTATTTCCACGCCAGCGGGCGGATCGTGAAATACCTCGCGCCCGACTTCCGCCCGATCGCCCTGGCCGGCGGACTCGGCCTCGCCGTGCTCGGGCTGTTCAACCTACTCACCGCGGGCGAAAAGGCGGACCACGACCACGGCCCGTCCGAGCTGAACCCGTGGCTCGCGTTTCTCCTGATGGTCGCCCCGCTCGGCCTCTCGATCGCGTGGACCAAGGACGAGTATTCCTTCGCCGCCCTCAGTCGGAAGGGACTGTTCGACTCGCCGGCCGCCTCCGGCGCGAGCGCGCTCGCCGCCACCCGTCCGCCGCTCACCCGCGAGGAGCTGGAAAAAGGCCACCGCCGGACCGCCGACGGTTTTTACGAGTTCAACCTGATCGAGATCTTCCTCGCCACCGGCGACCGCGAGCAACAGGGGCTGCTCGACGGCATGAAAATCGCCACCGAGGGCAAGCTCGCGCCCGACCCCGCCGGCGAGGGCAAACGCGCGCGGCTCTATCGCCTGTTCGTCACCTGCTGCGCCGCCGACAGCCGGGCGATCCCGATCGCCCTCGATCTGGGCGGCTTGCCCGCCGCCGAAGTCGCCGCAGGCGGCTGGGCGAAAGCCTCCGGCACGCTGACCTTTCCGCACGAAGGCGGGCTGATCCAGCCGGTGCTCAAGGTCGAACGGCTGGAACCGACCGCCCCACCGGCCGAGGAGAGTTTTTTGCGGAACTGAGCGCGCCGCTCAGGGCGCGGCGGTCGCCTCGGGTTCGCCCTCTTTCGGCGGGTTGAGCAGCTCGTTGAATTGCTTCGCCCAATCCCGGGCCTTCGGATGCCCCAAGTATTTTTCGAGGTGCTGCAGCATCCGCAGCGCGGCGTTGCGCTGGTCGCCCGCCTTGTAAACGTCCACTTCCATCTGCCACAGCAGATCGGGGTAGGTTTCCTCGGCATACTTCAGCTGCTCCGGCGAACGCAGCGCGTCCTTCATCCCGATGCGCGCCGGCTCGTCCTTCTTGGGCTCCTCCTTTTTGGCCAGAATTTCCTGAACCAGGACGTCCTGCTGGATCCGCTTGGTCCAGGCCGCGCGCAGGGCATCGATGTGCGACGGATTGCGCAACGGCGGCAGAATCGCCTTGTCATAGATGTTCTGGAGGTCGCCCGGAGCCATCGGCCAGTCCGTCACCTTCACGTTGGTGAGCTCGTAGGCGCGCGCGAACACGCTGCCCGTGACGCTTTCCCGCAGCACACCCGCCTGCCCTTCCAGATTCTTGGCGTTCGTCATGAGGTCGTCGACGATCGACGAGGCCTCCCGTCCGAACTCGGCGGGCGAGGAATCCTTCGACGCCACCTGCAGTGTCAGGATCAGCCAGCGCAGCTGGTATTGTAGCGCGCGCTTGAACGCCATTTCGTTCAAATGCGCCTCCTCCTTGCGTTTCCACTCGCGGAAATCCTGGGACTTCTTGTGCTGGTCCTCGAACTGCACCTTCTCGGTGCACTTCAGGAAAAGCTCCATCGCCGCTTCCTCGCTCGTCGCGGCCGACCGGAACGCGGCCACCGCGGAGCGGTATTTGGCGGCCACCTTCGCGTCGGAGCTCGCCTGGATTTTCTCCAGCTTCTCCAGCAACACCTCGCGGTCCGCCTGGGTCAGCGGATCGGCCAGCAGGCGGGGGACCAGCAACAGCGAAAGCGGGATCAGATGGACGGCGCGCATGGGGTTTTGAGAGTGAGAGCCTTCTGCCATAACGCCCGACGAAGCGCAAAACTTTCAGCCAACGGATAGAGCTCCGGGAATGGCCGCCGCGCGGCCCGCGCGCTTCACGGTTCCTTTCCCTCGCCCATGTCCCGCAGGAAAACCGCCAGCGCCCCGCCGGAAAGCAGCACCTCGACCAGCGAGAACACGAGCGAGACCGCCATCAGCGCCACCGCCGCGCCGAAGAGCCCTTTCGCGCATGCCTCGCCTTCGAAGAAAAACGCGCCCATCGACGCGAGGCACAGGATCAGGCTGACCAGCCCGATCGCCTGCATCCAGCGGATCAACCACAGCCGCCGCCGGAGGTTGCAAATCTGCGCTTGGAGCGCCGGGTGCCGGCCCTTGAGGAAATCCACGTGCAGCTGCCGGATCAGCGCGGACAGGTGCAGGAAGCGGTTGGTGTAGGCGAGGAACAGCAGCGAACTCGCCGGAAACAACAGCGTGGGGGTGGCCAGCGTGAGGTCCATCGCCGCCAGCCTAACCCCGCCCGCCCGCGGACGCCGACCGATTTCCGCCGAATTTCACGCCGGATCGCCCGGCCCGATCTGGCGCCGGCGCGCAATGTGTGTTAGAACCATGGAGTGAGCGAACCCCGTTGCCCCAAGTGCCCGCCGCCCACGGCCCCCGGCACCGTCAGCGAGCAGGACATCCTCGAACAGGAGATCTTCGAGCTCGTTTCGCCCGACCACTCGTTCCTCTCCGGCCCGCGCTCGCGCCTGCACGATTTCGGCACCTTGTTCCGGGTCAGCCTCGATTTCCTGCGCGCCTTCCGCGTGCTGCATTTCGTCGGTCCCTGCGTGACGGTCTTCGGCTCCGCGCGGACGATTCCCGGCACGACGTATTACGAGATGGCGCGGAAAATGGGCGAGGCCTGCGCGAAGCTCGGCTTCACCGTGATGACCGGCGGCGGCCCCGGCATCATGGAGGCGGCCAACCGCGGCGCGTTCGAGGCCGGTGGACGCTCGATCGGGGTGAACATCGAGCTGCCGTTCGAGCAGCACCTCAACCCCTACGTCCAGCGCTCGCTGACGATGCGCTATTTCTTCACCCGCAAGACGGTGCTGGTGAAGTATTCCTACGCCTTCATCGTCATGCCGGGCGGCGCGGGCACGATGGACGAGATGTTCGAGACGATGACCCTGATCCAGACCGGCAAGCTGCGGAATTTCCCGATCATCCTGATGGGCAAGGACTACTGGCAGCCGCTGATGGACTTCGTCTACAAGATGGCGGAGGAAGGAACGATCAGCCCGGAGGACCCCGACATCCTCTTCTTCACCGATCAGGTCGAGGAAGCCGTCGCCCATCTCCAACGGCACGCCGTGCGCCAGTTCGACCTCCGCCGCCGCCGCCTGCCGAAGCAGACGCCGCTGTTCGGCGAACATGCCTTCGCCCGGAACTCCCGAGCCTGAGCCTTTGCGGGGAGCCGGAAAGCCCCAAGCCAAGCCCGCCGGTCACCCGAGCAATTCCGGCGCCAGCTCGGCGAGCCACGCTGCGAGATCGGCGGCCGCGGGCGTCGAAGGCAACCGGTCGAGATCCGTCAACTCCCAGCGGAACACGATTTTCCAGCCGTCCCACACCCCCTGCGCGCCGGTGTCGCGCATCCAGCGAACCGCGCGCCGGTTCTCCACCAGCGTGTGCCCGACCAACCGGTCGATACCGTTCCGCAGCGCCGTCAGCCACATCAACGCCAGCAGCAGCGTGCCGATGCCGCGCTCCTGGTCGGAATCGAGCACCGTCACCGAAAACTCCGCCTCGCCCGGCGCTTCGCGGTCCCGCCACCAACTCGCCGCGCCCATCGGCGCGAACTCACGGGCCGGGTCGTACACCGTCCAGACCTCGTGGTTGCCCGGATCGACTTCGAGCAAACGGTCGAGCATCCGTTCGCCCAGTTCGCTGCCGCCGCGGGTCCAGAACCGGTGGTAACGCGCCTCGGGTGAAAGCCGCCGGTAGGCCTCCGCCGCCGCCTGCCGGTCCTCCGGCCGCAGGGGCCTCGCCACCACCGGCAACCCGTCGCGCAAACGAAGTTCCAGCCGGAGATCCGGTGCGGCCATGCGCCATGTTAGGCTCCGCGCGGCCCCGGCGCAACCGGCATCCTCCCGCCGCCAGAGCGTGCAAAATGCCACACCCGGCGCGCAAAACGCCCCGTCGCCCTCCGGCTCGGATCCCGCCCGGCCCGCGCGAACGGCCTGCCTGCGGGAAAGAACCCCCACCGGGCGACTGGCCTGTCACCTGCTATGTGACCGTTTCACCTTTTCCCTCGAGACGATGCATCTCTGGTCCTTGTCGCTGCTCATTCTCGCCGCCGTGGCCGGCTGGCTCGGTTACGGTTTTCTCGAAAGCACCCCGGCCCTCGGTGCCAAGCTGCTCTCCTTCGTCTTCCTCGCCCAATCCGCTTCGTCCGGCCGCCGTGCCTACCGGCGCAAAGCCCCCTGAGCTGTTACCTCAGCCCAAAACGACCCTCGGCGGGCGAACGCGCATGGCATTCGCCCGCCCGTCTCAAGGCATGCGGCCGGGCCGTTCAATTGCCTTTCGAAAAATTCGGCCGCTCGAACGAACCGGAGCCGTTGCGGCGGAAGAACCACCATGCGGCGGCTCCCGCCAGCGCCGCGACCGCGAGGGCGGACGCGCCGATCACCACCGAGCCGGCCGCCAATGGCAACCGCAGGTCCTCGCGAGCGATCCGCCGGCCTTTGCTCAGCAATTGCCGGCCTTGGTCGAGTTTCTCGCTGGCGGCGTTCGCCAGTCGCGTGCGGACGGTGGGCAGTTCGTCGCTCAGCGCCTGATGGAGCAGCGAGCGCGTGTCTTGCGAGAGCAGTCGGAAATCGTCCTTCACCCGGTGGGCGAGCGATCCGGTGCGCGGATTCACTTCCAGTTTCATGATCTTGGTGGGTTGGAATTGAGGCAGGAAAGGGAACCAACCTGAGAGAATACCGCCATTCGCCCCGGATCGCAATGGACGACCGTCGGAAAAAAACCCGACCGGAGCTTGCCATCCACCCGCCCGGAGGATCGGTTTGACGAGTTTCCCGACGCCCCATGAGCCGCATTCAACACGAATTCCTCACCATCGACGAAGGCCACGCCACCCTGCTCCATGTCGACGAGCGCGACCCCTCGCGCGACTGGATCGTGCCGATCGGCCATCCGCAGGCGCGCGACATGCAGCTCGTCGGCGGCAACCGCCTGCTCGTCGGCCACCACCACGGGTTCAGCGAATTCGACATCGCCACCGGCGAGGTGCTGGTGGAATTCGCCTCGCTCGAAGGCGTCACCGCCGCCCGTCGCCAGCCGGACGGCACCACGATCCTCGCCGGCGTCGACCTCGATGGCACCGCCGGCGTGGTCCTTCTCGAACTGGACGCCTCCCACCGGATCACGAAAAAAACGGTGTTTCCCGGCGACTACGTCCGCCTGATCCGCCAGACCGCGCGCGGCACCTACCTGATGTCCTGCAATGACCGCATCCGCGAAGGTTCGCCCGAGGGTGAATACCTGCGCGAGTATCCCGTCGATGGCTTCTACCACGCCTGGAAGGCCGTCCAGCGGCCGAATGGCAACCTCGTCGTCACCGCAGGCTACGGTGCCTTCGTCGTCGAGCTCGACGCCGCCGGCAATCTGTTGCGCAAGTTCGGCGGCAAGGACGAGGTGCCGGAAGCGGTCAATCCGTTCTTCTACGCCACGTTCCAGTTGCTACCGAATGACCACATCGTGCTCGCCAACTGGCAGGGCCACGGCGAGGGCTTCGGCGAATCGGGGATCCAGCTGCTCGAGTTCGATGCCGCCGGCAACATCGTCTGGCAGTGGAGCGACTCGGCACGGATTTCCTCGCTGCAGGGCCTGCTGGTGCTCGACGGCCTCGACACGTCCAAGCTCCACGACGAACGCAACGGCTGCATGCAGCCGTTCGCGGGCTGAGCGACAGCTCCGTTTCATCCGGACACGGGAAAGCGCGGGCGGGCGAAAACGGCCCGGACCGCGCTCACTCGGGCCAGCCCAGATCGTCGACGGCGTCCTTGCCGCGACGCCAGAGCACGAAGGCCAGGCCAGCCGCGACCGCCAGGCCGATCGCCCCGACCACGTAGGGCGTGCGGGCGTCGGTGCGGATTCGTTGCGCCCGCCCCGCCACCCAGTCGCGGCCGCGGTCGAGCTGCTGGTGGGCGGTGTCGACAAGCTTGTCGCGCGCCTCGGGCAGATCCCGCTGCAGCGCCTGGTGCAGAAGCATCCGAGCGTCGGCGGATAACAGACGGAAATCGTCCCGCACCCGCCGGGCAAGAGAATGGGTCTGTCGGTTCATCCCGGTAGAGATAGCACGATTCTTACAAAAGCGGAGCCGAAAAATCGCCCCCCCCCCCCCGCGTTCAGCCCGCGGCCAGCGGCAGGTCGACCTGGAACTCGGTCGGATCGCCGCCGTTGGCCAGACAGATGCGCCCACCGTGGGCGAGCACGATTTCCCGGGCGATCGACAAGCCGAGGCCGACGCCGTCGCTCTTCTGATCCGGAACGCGGTAGAACTTGTCGAAAATCCGCCCGCGCATCTCCGGCGGCACGCCGGGCCCGTGGTCGACCACCGACAGCCGCAGGTGCTGCCCGTCCTGGTGCCTGGCCAGCCTCAGCGTCACCGGCCTTCCGTCCGGCCCGTGCTTGAGCGCGTTGGAAATGAGGTTCTGCACCACCTCGTCGAGGCGCACCGCGTCGCCCTCAATCGGCGGCAGGCCCGGCTCGCAATCGAGCACCAGCTCGATGTCCCGCTCGGCCGCGGTGCTGGCAAACAACTCGCGGGCGCGCTCCAGCGTGTCGGCGAGGTGCAGCGGCCGCAGCTGCAGCTGGCTCGCGCCGCTCTCCACCCGCACCAGATCGAGCAGCCGCTTGAGCGTGACGAGCAGCCGCTCGCAGTCGTCGCGCGCCGACATGACCATCTTGTGCTGTAGCGGCGCGAGCTCGCCGGTCCGCCCTTCCAGCAGCAGATGCAGCACCATGCGGATGCCGGTGAGCGGCGTTTTGATCTCGTGGCTGACGGTGGCGAGTAGGTTCGACTTCATCTCGTCGAGCCAGCGGAAGCGCGTCACGTCCATCAGCACGACCGACCACCACGACCGCTCGCCGTTCTCCGTCGAGAACCGGAAGATGCGCGGCAGGTAGTAATATTCCTCGTCACCGATCCGGAACAGCGCCGCCTCGCGGACGTCCTCCGGCATGTAGTTGGCGCGCCGCCGCACACAGTCCTCGAACAGCGGCTGGAGCACCGACGGCAGGCGGCCGCTCACGCCCAACCGCGCCATCAACACCTCGGCCGCCGGGTTGATCTGGTCGATCGCCCCGTCGTCCGCGAGCACGAACATCGGCTTGGGGATGGCGGTGAAAACCGCGCGGTTCTGCTGGTTCGCCTGCCGCAGGCTGTCGTCGCTCTCCCGCCGCCGCTGGCGCAGCTCGGCAGCCATTCCATTGAAGGCCGGGATCAGCGCCGAAAGCTCGTTGTTCTCCGCGGGCTGGGGCAGCGACAGCTCGAAATTGCCGCTCTTCACCTCCTGGATCGAGTGCGCGAGGCTGACCACCGGGTCGACGATCGCCCGCGCGAGGTGGAAATAGATCAGCACCGCGACCACGACCCCGAGCGCCATCAGCACCAAAATGAACAGCACGCTGTCGAGCGAACGCGCCTTGAGGCTGTTCGTCGTGGCGGCGAGCTGCTCCTCGTAGAGCAGCCCCGCGGCGGACGAATACTCGGTGATCTTCTGGGTCAGCCGCGAGATGTTCTGCAGCGCGTTGGCCCGCTCGGCCTGGCCCGTCGGATAATGGCCGAAAAACCGCTCGTAGCTGTCGAGATACTCCTCGCACGCCGACTCCAGATGGCTGACCACGTCGCCCGCCCGCCGGCCGGAATCCGTCCGCTTCATCCGCCCGACCGCCAGACGCATGTCGCCGGCCAGGTCGTCGAATGTCTTGCGGTCCGGCTCGCGCCCGCCGAACGGGAAACCCATCGGCGACAGGTAGCGCGAGTTGAGCGTGGAGGTGATGACCCGCAGGCTTTTCTCCGCATGTAGCAGGTCGAGCGAGTGCTCCAGCTTGGTGTCGAACTCGCGCACCGCCGAGCGCAACAGCAGCAGGCCCGCCGAGCCGACACAGAGGAGCAGCAGCACCAGCGCGCTGAGGGCGAGCAGCAGACGTTTGCGAAGCATGAGGGAGGAGAATCTTGGAGCGCGGGCCGCGGATCAGTCGAGATCGAGCCGCTTGCGTTTGCGGTAGAGCGTGGCTTTGTCGATGCCGAGAATCTCGGCCGCCTCCTGCAGGCTGGGCGCCCAGCCGAGCACCGCGCGAATGTGCGCCGTTTCCAGATCCTCCAGCCGGACCTGGCTGCCGATCTGCACGCCGGCCGCCACGGGTTCCTTCGCCAGGCCCACCATGGCGGGCGCGGGCAGATCCGCCGCGGCGATCGCGCAGCCGGGCGAGAGGATCACCGCGCGCTCGATGGCATTGCGCAGCTCGCGGAGGTTGCCCGGCCAGGAGTGCTGGACGATCACGTCCCAGGCGGCCGGTTCGAAGCCGTCGAACTTCCGGCCCACCTGGGCGGAAAAGTGATCGAGGTAGCGCACGGCGAAGCGCTTCAGGTCGCGCCGGCGCTCGCGCAGCGGCGGGATGGTCACCGCGATGACGTTGAGGCGGTAATACAAGTCCTCGCGGAACGTCCCCTCGGCCACCGCCTGGCGCAGGTCGCGGTTGGTCGCGGCGATGACGCGCACGTTGGCCTGCATCGTCTTGTTGTCGCCCACCCGCTCGTATTCGCGCTCCTGCAGCAGACGCAGCAGCTTGGCCTGGATCTCCAGCGGCAGCTCGCCGATCTCGTCGAGGAACAAGGTGCCGCCGTCAGCCGCCGCGACCTTGCCGGTCTTGTCGCGCACCGCCCCGGTGAACGCCCCGCGGACGTGGCCGAACAGCTCGCTTTCCAGCAGCTCGCGCGACAGGCTCGGGCAGCTGATGGTGACCAGCGGCTTGTCCCGCAGGTGGCTGCGCTCGTGGACCTCGCGCGCGATCACGCTCTTGCCGGTGCCGCTTTCGCCCAGGATCAGCACCGAGGCGGGCGTGCCGGCGGCGCGGAACAGCATGTCGAGCGCAGTGCGGGTCCGCTCTTCCTCGGATTCGAAATGCAGCGGCAGACTGGACGACTGTGCCTCGCGCTTGAGCACGGAAACCGTCTGCTTCAGCTCTCGCACCTCGCCCTGCGTGCGCAGCGCCTTCGACGCCTTGACGATCAAGGCCCGCAGCTGCTCCGGCACGAACGGCTTTTCGAGGAAATCGAAGGCTCCGAGCTGGGTCGCGCGCACCGCCGTCTGGATCGACGCGTGGGCGGTGAACATCACCACCAGCTGGTCCGGCTTCAGCTCGAGCACCTTTTTCAGCACCTCGAGCCCGTCCTCCGCGCCGAGGCGCAGGTCGAGGAAGATCAGCTCGAACGAGGATTCCCGCAGCCGCCCCAGCGCCGAGGCGCTGTCCTCCGCCGTCTCCACGTAGTGCCCGTCGCCCTCCAGCGCGAACGCCGTGGCCTGGCGCACCGAGCGCTCGTCATCCACAATGAGAATGTCCATGAGTTTCCCCCGGTCTTTACCACGACGCGTGCCAAGGCTTTCGCCCGATCGGAAGCGATTCGATTCCAGCATCTTGCAAAAAGCCATGACGCCGCGCGAACCGCCGCGTCCAGCGCAAAACGCAATCCGCCACCTAATTGATTGCACTTTGCAAGCGCGACATTCCGTCGCGCCCGGCGACCACATGGTTAGAACGCCGCCATTGACCTAGAACCTTTTCGGCCTTATGGGCATGCACTCTACATGCGGAACAAACTGAACATCCCCTTCGAACGGGTGGACTGGATCAACACCGGCTTCCTGTTCGTCATCAGCCTGCTGGCCATCGTCGCCGCGCCGCTCTACCTCTGGCACCACGGCATCGACTGGTTCCAGATCTCGATGTTTTTCTTCTACGCCATCGCCACCGGCATGAGCATCACGCTGGGCTACCACCGGCTGTTCTCCCACCTCTCGTTCAAGGCCAAATGGCCGGTGAAGCTGTTCACCCTGGTGTTCGGCGCCTGCGCGTTCGAAAACTCGGCCCTGCACTGGGTGTCCGACCACCGCAAGCACCACAAGCACACCGATCACGACGGCGACCCGTACGACATCAGCAAGGGCTTCTTCTGGGCCCACATCGGCTGGATCTTGTTCAAGGTGAACCCCGAGCCGCCGCTCGACAACGTCAACGACCTGCGCAAGGACGGGCTCGTCATGTGGCAGTACCGCTGGGACAAGGCGGTCGCCGTCGGCGTCGGCCTGATCCTGCCCGCCGTGCTCGGCTACCTCTGGAACGGTTCGTCCGGCGCCTGGGCGGCTTCCTGCTCGCCGGCGTGCTGCGCGTCTTCTGCGTCCAGCAGTGCACGTTCTTCATCAACTCGCTCTGCCACACCATCGGCAACCAGCCCTACTCCACCCGCTGCAGCGCCCGCGACAGCTTCCTGATGTCCCTCTTCACCTTCGGCGAGGGCTACCACAATTACCACCACGAGTTCCAACACGACTACCGTAACGGGGTGAAGCCGTGGAACTTCGACCCGACGAAGTGGATGATCTGGCTGCTCAACAAAACGGGCCTGGCCAGCGACCTGCGCCGCGTGCCGGAAAGCCGTGTGATCCTCGCCCAGATGACGGAAGCCCGCCGCAAGGCCGAGCAACACCTCGAAAAACTCCAGGAGTCGCACGACCACGCCTGGCGCGACGCCGCCACCGCCGCCCTCCACCACCGCCTCGAACTGCTGGCGAAAAGCTACCACGAGCTCGAGCACGCCCTTTCCGAGCGGGTCGACCTGTCCCGCAAGGCACTGCGCCGCTGGAAAGCGGACATCCGCGAGTTCAGCGAGCACCTCGCCGAAATCCGCGCGCTGCGTCTGCCGGCCGCCGAGGCCTGAGCCCCGCGCCCGAGCCACCCCTTCCCCGATCTTCAAAAGCCCTCGCCGTCGCGAGGGCTTTTTCGTGCCGGCGCATCGCCCCCGGCTGCGGGATCATCCGCCCCCGCAATCCATGCGGCGTTTCTCGCAACGATCGGCACCACCCGTGCTTGCATCCCGTCCGTCCAGGAGATTCCCTGCGCTCGAACCATGGCTGAAGGACTTGCTATCATGACCTCCGGTGGCGACGCCGCCGGGATGAACCCCGCGGTCAAATGCGCCGTCGAATACGCCGCAAGCAAGGGCTACAAACCCTACCTCGTGTATGACGGCCTCCGCGGCCTGATCGACGACCGCATCGTCGAGGCGAACCGCGAGCTGGTTTCCGGCATCATGCACAAAGGCGGCACCGTGCTCCGCTCGTCGCGCTCGCAGCGCTTCTTCGACATCGAATACCGCCGCCAAGCCTACGAGAACCTGAAGCGCCGCGGCATCGGCAAGCTCATCGTCATCGGTGGTGACGGCTCGTTCCGCGCGCTCAACCAGTTCTACGCCGACTTCGGCGTGCCCTTCGCCGGCATCCCGGCCACCATCGACAACGACATCGCCGGCACCGACTACTGCCTCGGCGTCGACACGGCGCTCAACATGATCCGCCAGTCGATCGACTCGATCCGCGACACCGCCAGCTCGTTCTCCCGCGCCTTCGTCATCGAAGTGATGGGCCGCCACTGCGGCTACCTCGCGCTCACCAGCGCCCTCTCCAGCGGCGCCGAGATCTGCCTAGTGCCCGAGCTGGAATACGACCTCAACGCGATCGGCGCCCGCCTCCAGCACGAGATCAAAAACGAAGGCCGCGGCTACATCATCGCCATCGTCGCCGAGGGCACCAAGATGTCCGACTACCTGACGCGCTGGATGTCCAGCACGCTCGACATGGACACCCGCCTCACCGTCCTCGGCCACGTCCAGCGCGGCGGCTCGCCAACCGTCTACGACCGCATCATGGCCTATAAATTCGCCGTCGGCGCCGTCGAGGCGCTCGATGCCGGCGAAACCAACGCCATCATGGTGTATCGCGACGGCACCTATGGCCACCTGCCGATCCACGCCGTGGCGGACGCCAAATACAAGCTCGACCCCGCGCTGCTGCGCCTCGGCAAACCGCTGTCCCGTTGAGCCCTCCTCAGCGGAACAGGAACGAGATCAGCCACAGCACCAGGAAGATCACGAACAGGATCTTCGCGATGTGCGCGGCGGTTCCGGCGATGCCGGTGAAACCGAAGACCGCCGCGATCAACGCGACGATCAGGAAAACTAAGGTCCAATGGAGCATGGCAGGGATGGGTTGGTTCAAAGCGGAGCCCTCTCGGGCGGGCGATCCGCCAGTGGAACCAATCGCACCGTCCCGCCGGGTTCGCAAACGATCGCGGCAAGTTTTCCTTTTCGAACCATCCAAGCATTGACACGTGGCGGGCGAATCCTTACGGAAGCGCTCCCCGGCAACGGCGGAGTAGCCAAGTGGTAAGGCAGAGGTTTGCAAAACCTCCATTCGAGGGTTCGATTCCCTCCTCCGCCTCCAATCTTTCCCTTCGACAAACCCGCGGGAACCAACCCGCCCAGCCGCCGGCGGATACAGGAGCCGGGGACAAGATCCTCCCCTCCTGATGAAAGCGCTGCTGCACCGCCACCGGTTCCGCTTGTGCTTGGGTCTCACCGCCGCGCTCGTGATCGGCGCACTGCTCGGCCGCAACTTGTCGCTTGAGACCTGCCGCCACGCGTTGGGATGCATTCTCGACTGGGCAAGAGGCACCCCTTTCCCGCTTTTCATCCTGCTCGTCGGCGCGCTGCCGATGATCGGCGTGCCCGTCACCACCCTCTATCTCGCGGCGGGTGCCGTTTACACGCCGCTTTACGGCCTGCCCGCCACCCTGGGTGGACTCTCCTTCGGCCTGTTGCTGAACCTGCTCCTCAGCTATGCCGCCGCACGCACCTTCCGCAGCCCGGTGGAACGTCTGCTCGGCGGATTCGGCACCGCCATGCCGCAATTCGACGGCATGCCCGCTTGGAAAATCGTGCTGTTGGTCCGGATTACGCCCGGCGCCCCCCTGATGGCACAGAATTTTCTGCTCGGCCTGGCGAAAATCTCCCTCCGTCCTTATCTCGTCGTCTCGCTGTTGGCCGAATTGGTGATCGCACTCGGCTATCTGACCATCGGCAGCTCGTTCGGTTCGGGGCGCTGGGGATTCCTCGCCGCAGGCGGAGGCATCGTCGCCGCGGCGCTTTTAGCCGTCTCCCTCGTGCGCGATCGGATGCGCGTCCGGAAAAGACCCGCTTAGCGCCGCAAAACGAACCGATCTCATCAAATTCTCATGCGCAACCGGCTCAGATACCCTCCAGCCGTTCGCCTGACCGGATCCCGCCCGAACCGATACGATGCCCTCCGACTCCGACGCCATCCCAGCAGGCACCCCGACTTCTTCCTCCAACGGCACCCACTGGCTCAGGGATTGTCTCCTGCTGACACTCCTCGCCGGGCTCTGGTTCTGCGCATTTCTGGGCATGCGGCCGCTGGCCAACCCGGACGAAGGCCGCTACAGCGAAATCCCCCGTGAAATGGCGGCCTCGGGCGATTTCGTGACGCCCCGTCTGAACGGGGTGAAATACTTCGAGAAACCGCCGTTGCTTTACTGGCTTTCCGCCCTGACGTTCAAGGTCTTCGGACTCAGCGAGTTCACCGCCCGGTTCTGGGGCGGGTGCTTCGCGCTGCTCGGCGTGCTGCTGACTTACGCCACGGCCCGCACGATTTATGGCCGCCCGGCGGGGATCTGGTCCGCCATCGTCCTGAGCACGTCGATCCTCTACTACGTGCTCGGGCAGATCATCCTGCTGGATACGGCGGTGGCCGTGACCATCAGCGGAGCGCTGTTCTGCTTCCTGTTGGCCATGCGGCAGCCCCGCGGCCGGAAACGCTTCGCCCTGTTCATGGCGTTCTACGTCTTCATGGCGCTGGCAACGCTGACGAAAGGCCTGATCGGCATCGCCCTGCCAGGCGCGGTCGTGTTCCTCTGGGTGCTCTTATTGAACCGCTGGAAAGCGCTGTGGCCGTTCTACCCGCTGGCCGGCACGCTGCTGCTGCTCGCCATCGCCGCGCCTTGGCACGTCCTGGCGGCGCGCGCGAACCCGGACTTCCTTCACTTCTATTTCATCCACGAGCACTGGGAGCGCTTCACCACCCGGGTTCACGGCCGCTACCAGCCGTGGTGGTTCTTCCTCGCGCTGCTGCCGGCCGGCGTGTTCCCGTGGACCCTGTTCGCGTTCCACGCCGTCCGGGACGCGCTCGCCGGCGGCTGGAAGGCCCGCCACCACCATGCCGAAGCCTGGTTTTTTGCGATCTGGATCGGCTTCGTCGTCGCGTTTTTCTCCAAATCGCAGTCCAAACTGATCCCCTACATCCTGCCGGTGTTCCCGGCAGTGGCGGTGATGGTCGGGCCCTTTCTCGCCAAGCTGTGGCAGGAACGGCGCGGCACGGGCTGGCGGACACCGACTTGGATCTTCATCGCGCTGGCCGCCGGGCTCGCCGTCGCGGCCTGCGTGGCCAGACCGCCGGCGGACCACCCGGAGTTGCTCCCTTCCCTGTCCGCGCTGCGCGCGATGATCGTGCTGGCGATGGCGGGCGGCATCTGGTCCTGCCTGAGCGGCCTCCGTCGGAAAAATCCGCGCCGTGTGCTCGCCGCGGTCGCCGGCTCCTGCGCGGTCGCGATGCTCAGCGTGAACCTAGCGGGGAACGCCTACGACAGCGCCTCGACGAAGCCGCTTTCGATGATCCTCAAGCCGATCCTCAAGCCTGAGGACCGGATCTACAATCTGCGGTTCTACGCGCAGGACATGCCCTTTTATCTGGATCTGGATCTGAAGAAGCTCGTCAACGTCGTCCTCTACCGCGGCGAATTGCAGTTCGGGGTCGAAGCCGAGCCGGAAGCCAGCGCCGAACGTTTCATCGACGTCCCGACCTTTTACAAGCAATGGACCCAACCGGGCACCGCCTACGCCGTGATGCACAAATGGGACTACGAATTGTGCTTCTCGAAGGAACAGCTGCCTCACACGGTGCTCGGTGCCACCAACCGCTACTGCCTTGTCGTGAACCAAGCCAACTGGCCCAAACCGTGAATCCCACCACCTCCGCCGCCCGCCCGTTCCTCCCGTTCACCCGGCCGACGCTCGACGAAGAGACGATCGCCGGCGTGGTCGAAGTCCTGCGCTCCGGCTGGCTGACCTCCGGCCCGAAGGTCAAGGAGTTCGAGGAAACGCTCTCGGTCCTCTTTGGAGGTCGGCCGGTGCGCGCGTTCAATTCCGGCACCGCCACGCTCGAAATCGCCCTGCGCCTCGCTGGCGTCGGCCCCGGTGACGAGGTGATCACCACCCCCCTGTCCTGGGTCGCCACCAGCAACGTGATCCTCACCGTCGGCGCCCGGCCGGTGTTCGTCGACATCGATCCGGTCACCCGCAACCTCAATCTCGACCTTGTCGAAGCCGCCATCACCCCGGCGACCAAGGCGCTGCTGCCGGTCGACCTCGCAGGCCTGCCGGTCGACCGCGACAAGCTCTACGCCATCGCCTCCCGCCACGGACTGCGCGTCGTCGAGGATGCCGCCCAGTCGATGGGCAGTTCGTGGAACGGCCGACTGATCGGAGCCGCCGGCGACTTGGTCTCCTTCAGTTTCCACCCGAACAAGAACCTGACCACCATCGAAGGCGGTTGCCTCGTGATGAACGACGCCGCCGAAGCCACGCTGGCCGAGCAATACCGCCTCCAGGGCGTGGTGCGCAGCGGCGTGGACGGCATGGACGTCGAAATCGCGGGGGGCAAATTCAACCTCACCGATGTCGCCGCCCGCGTCGGGCTGGGCCAGCTCCCGCACCTGGACGAGTTCACCCGCCGCCGCCGCGAGCTCGCGCGCGACTACTTCACCGCGTTCAGGCAAGCCGGCGCGGAAAAGCTCGGCCTGCGTCTGCCGGTGGAGGATTTCCAGAACAGCAACTGGCACATGTTCCAGGTGATCCTGCCGGACACGGCCGGCACGCCGAGCCGGGCCGAGGTCATCGGAAAAATGCGCGACGCCGGCATCGGCATCGGCGTCCATTATCCGGCGATCCACTTGTTCACCCTCTATCGGAACCTCGGCTGGAAAGAAGGTGATTTCCCGCACGCGGAAAACGCGGGGCGGAACATCCTGACCCTGCCGCTGTTCCCGACCATGACCTCGGACGACGTCGCCCGCACGGTCGACGCCCTGGTCTCGATTCTGAACGCCAGCCGCCCATCATGAGCGAATCCCGCAACCTCCAGCTTTCCGTTGTCATCCCCGTCTACAATGAGGAAGGCAATCTCCCGACGTTGTTCGCCCGCCTCTATCCCGTGCTCGACGGCCTCGGCCGCAGCTACGAGATCCTCTTCACGAACGACGGCAGCGTCGACCGCTCGTCCGCGCTGCTCGCCGCCCAGTTCGCCGAGCGTCCGGACGTCACCCGCGTGATCGAGTTCAACGCGAACTACGGCCAGCACATGGCCGTCATGGCCGCGCTCGAACGCGTGCAGGGCGAGGTCATCGTCACCCTCGACGCCGACCTGCAGAATCCGCCGGAAGAGATCCCGGTGCTGCTCGCCCAGACCGACGCCGGCTTCGACTGCGTCGGCGGCGTCCGCCAGAACCGGCAGGACAGCATGTTCCGCCGCTATTTCTCGCGCCTGATCAACTTCGTCCGCAGCCACACCACCAGCATCCGGATGACGGACCAGGGCTGCATGCTGCGCGCCTACTCCCGAAGCGTCGTCGACGGCATCGTCCGCAGCGGCGCGGTGAACACGTTCATCCCCGCCCTCGCCTACAGCCTGGCCCGCCAGCCGACCGAAGTCCCGGTCCGCCACGAAGAACGCCACGCCGGCACGTCGAACTATTCGATCTACAAGCTGATCCGCCTGAACTTCGACCTGATCACCTATTTCACCACCGCCCCACTGCAGCTCTTCACCATCTTCTCGATGCTCTGTTCGGCCAGCAGCCTCGTGCTCGTGATCGTGCTGGGAGCCCGGCGGCTGATCCTCGGACCGGAGGAAGGCGGCCTCTTCACCCTGTTCGCCATCCTGTTCTTCCTCATCAGCGTGTGCATGGTGGGCATCGGCCTGATCGGCGAATACATGGGACGAACCTATCAGGTGGTGCGCAACCGCACGCGCTACCGCGTCAGCCAGATCCTCGAAAAGCAGCCATGAGCCGTCCCCGCATCCTCTTCTTCGGCTACAGCGAGGTGGGCTACGACTGCCTCGAATTCCTCCTGCGGCGCGGCGACAACGTCGTCGCCCTCTTCACCCACGAGGACAACCCGAACGAAACCATCTGGTTCAAAACGCCCGCGCTCGCCGCGCGCGAACACGGCATCCCGGTCCACACGCCCGCCTCGATCAACACCCCGGAGTGGATCGCCCGCATCGCCGAACTGAAACCGGACCTGATCCTGTCGGTCTACTATCGCCACATGATCAGCCCGGAGATCCTGGCGCTGGCACCGCTCGGCGCGTTCAACATCCACGGCTCGCTGCTACCGGCCTACCGCGGCCGCGCCCCGATCAACTGGGCCGTGCTCCATGGCGAACCGCGCATCGGCATGACCCTCCACCGCATGGTGAAACGGGCCGACGCCGGGGAAATCATCGATCAGGAAGGCGTCGATCTCTCCCCGCGGGACACCGCCGAGCAGGCTTTCCGCAAGGTCATGCCCTGCGCCCGCGCCGTACTGGCCCGCCAGATCGACCCTCTGCTCGCCGGCACCGCCCTAGGCACTCCGCAGGACGAATCCGCCGCGAGCTATTTCGGCGGCCGCACGCCCGAAGATGGCCGCATCGACTGGTCCCGCCCGTCGCTTGAAATTTTCAATCTGATTCGTGCCGTCACCGAGCCTTATCCCGGCGCGTTCAGCGAGATCTCCGGCGCCCGCCTGATGGTCTGGTGGGCCGAGCCCCGCCCCGCCGCCGGCGGACGTCCCGGCGAAATCCTCTCCCTCGACCCCTTGGTCGTCGCCACCGGCGACGGCGCCCTCGAACTCACCCGCGTCGAATGGCGCGGAACCCCCGCCCCCAACCTCCAAACCGGAGACCAACTCCTCTCCCATCGCTAACATGCCGCTCAAAGTACTCATCCTCGGTGCCAACGGATTCATTGGCAGCAGCCTCACCAGCGCGATCCTCCGTCAGAAAGACTGGGAAGTGTTCGGCATGGACGTGGGCGATCACAAGCTCACCGACCTGCTGGGCCACGAACGTTTCCACTTCGTCGAAGGCGACATCACGATCAACCGCGAGTGGATCGAATACCACGTGAAGAAGTGCGACGTCATCATCCCGCTCGTCGCCATCGCCAACCCGACGCAGTACGTCAAACACCCGCTGCGCGTGTTCGAACTCGATTTCGAAGCCAACCTCGAAATCGTCCGCAAGTGCGTCCAATACGGCAAGCGGCTCGTCTTCCCGTCGACCTCCGAAGTCTACGGCATGTCTCCGGAAGCCGTGCTCGACGAGGAAACCAGCAACATGGTCTACGGCCCGATCGACAAGCAGCGCTGGATCTACGCCGCGTCGAAGCAGTTGCTCGACCGCGTGATCTACGCCTACGGCGTGCGCGACAACCTCGATTACACGCTGTTCCGCCCCTTCAACTGGATCGGGCCGATGCTCGACAACGTGATGGAGCCGAAGGAAGGCAGCTCCCGCCTCTTCACCCAGTTCATCAGCAACGTCATCTTCCGCAAGCCGATCCAGCTCGTCGACGGCGGCTCCCAGAGCCGCTCGTTCACCTTCATCGAGGACGGCGTCGACTGCCTCCTCCGCATCATCGAGAACAAGGACGGCGCGGCCTCGAAGCGGATCTTCAACGTCGGCAACCCGAAGAACAACGTCTCCGTCGCCGATCTCGCCACCATCATCATCGACGCCTTCGACCACTATCCGGAATACCGCGAGCACGCCGCGCTGGCGCGCACCCAGGTGGTCAACGTCTCCTCGCAGGAATATTTCGGCAAGTACTACCAGGACATCCACACCCGCGTGCCCTCGATCAAGGCGGCGCAGCAAGCCCTCGGCTGGGACCCGCAGGTCGATCTGCCGACCGCGATCCGCCACACGCTGGATTACCACCTCGCCCACAAGGACTACGAGCTGACCTCCGACCGCTGAACGCCATGCCTCCGGTCGTCGCCCTGAAAATCGATGTCGATACCGACCGCGGGACCCGCGAGGGAGTTCCCGCGCTGGTGTCCCTGCTGGAGGAATTCGCGGCTCCCGCGTGCTTCCTCTTCTCGCTGGGGCCCGACAACACGGGCAAGGCGATCCGGCGCGTGTTCCGGCCCGGCTTTTTCCAGAAAGTCAGCCGCACCAGCGTCGTCCAGGTCTACGGCGTGCGCACCCTGCTCAACGGCACGCTGCTGCCCGCGCCGCACATCGGCCGCCGCCATGGCGACGTGATGCGGCGCGTGCGCGACCGCGGATTCGAAACCGGCATCCATTGCTACGACCACTTCCGCTGGCAGGATTACCTGTTCCGGCTGTCGCTCGACGAGGTGCGGGCCGAGTTCGGCCGCGCCCGCGAGGAATACCACCGCATCTTCGGCGAAGAGGCGCGCACCGCGGGCGCCCCCGGCTGGCAGGCCAATGCCACGAGCAGGCAGGTCTACGACGAAGCCGGCCTGCTGTACGCCAGCGACACCCGCGGCCGCTCGCCGTTTTTCCCGAGCATCGGCGGCCGGATTTTCAAGACGCTGGAAATCCCCAGCACCCTGCCGACCTTCGACGAGCTGATGGGGCGACCCGAATATCCCGACGACCGTATCGTCCCGCACTACGCCGGGCTGCTGCACGACGACCGGCCGAACGTGTTCACCCTCCACGCCGAAATAGAAGGCATGGCCAAACGCCCGCTCTTCCGCCAGCTGATGCGCGCCTGGTCGGAGCAGGGAGTCCGTTTCGTGCGCATGGACGATCTCGCCCACGAGCTGATGGAACAACGCGGCTCGCTGCCGGTCCAGCCGCTGGAAATGGCAGAAATCGACGGGAGGTCGGGGTTGGTCGCCACTCAGGGCGACCCCTGACCCCCTTCTCCATCACTGGCTTTCCGTCGCCGCTGGAGCCGGGGTGGCGGCCTTCAGTTCGATCGCCTTGACCTGCGCCTGGCGCGAGAAGTCGATCGATTCGCCCAACAGCCGCGCGGTTTCCTGCGGCGCGTGGAAGCCCATCGAGTTCTCCGCGTTGACGAAATCGAGCCGCCACTGCGCCTTGCGCTGGAGGTCGAGCACCGGCTTGAGCCGTTCCGGCGGGATGCCCGCCGTTTTCGCCGCCACGATCGCGGTGAGCGCCTCGTCGAGCGCGCGGCCGGACTTCTGCATCAGCTCGTGCGTCCGGTCCTGGATCGTGTGGACCCGCTCCAGCAGCTCCTGCTCGGAGTACGGGTGGCAGGTCTGGCACGAGCGCGAGATGTTGAGCAGCGGGCTGCGCACCCAGTGCTCGGAGACCTTGGTCGCGCCCTCGCGCTTGTACGGCATGTGGCAGTCGGCGCAGGAGACGCCGCTGCGGGCGTGCACGCCCTGGCTCCAGGTCTCGAACTCCGGATGCTGCGCCTTGAAGACCGGCGCCCCGGTTTCCGCGTGGATGAAGTCGGCGAAGGGAGAACCGTCGGCGAACTTCGTCTCTTCGTAGGTCGCCTCGATCTGCTCGGCCTTCAGGCCTTTCGCCCAGGGAAAGAACATCGTGGTCTTGGGCCCGCAGTAGTATTCGACGTGGCATTGGCCGCAGGCGAACGAGCGCATCTCCTGGCGGGTCGCGTCGACGTTGGGATCGTATGGCTTCGCGCGGTCGCCCTGGCGCCAGCGCTCGACGCTCGGCAGGTGCGGCACCGGCGCGGCGCTGGCGGCCAGCGCCTGAATGCCGCGAACGAACGCCGGGCGAGTCACCCGCAGCGCCATCGTAGCCGGATCGTGGCAGTCGACGCAGGAAACCGGGTGCGCCTCGCCGAGCTGCGCCGACGCCGGTTGGTCCGCCGGCGTGCCGTCGGGCGTTTGCAGCATCAGCGCGTGCGCCTCCTGATAGGGGATCCGGCTCATTTTCTCGAAGCCCTTCATCACCGCGTCCCAATCGAAGCCCTTGGCGTCCGCCAGCGTCTTGCCGTCCGCCTCCAGCCCGATCCGCCGCCAGGTCGGCACGACCGAGGCGTGGCAGTGCAGGCACGCGCCAGGCTGCGGGCGATCGGTGATGCGCTTCGTGTGCTCCTGGTCGTAGAGCATGTAGGCGTGGCCGCGGCGGTCACGGAAATCGAGCGAGAACGCATAGCCGAGGAACATGCGCTTCAGCCACGGGTCGCGCTCGATCCGCGACTCGGGGATCGGTCCCTCGGAGCCGCCATAGCGGGTGTGGGTGGCGTCCACCGTGCGCAGGTAGGCGTCGTACTGACGCGGCCAATTTTTCCCCCACTGCACCGGGTCGGTCGTGTTGTCCGTCACCTCGACCAGACGCACGTACGGGTTGGTCGACTCGACTTTGCGCTGCACCATCGTGACAAGCAGCATGGCGATACCGAACATCGCCGCCCCCGAGAGGATGGCGACGGCGAAAAACCACTTCGCGCTCCAGGTGCTGACGGCGCGGGCGGCGGGCTTGGGTTCCGGGTCCATGGCGAATGACGGGGTGTGAGGCTCAGTTTCGGGCACCGTGGCCAACGCCACGGTGGCAGTGGACACATTGAAGGGTTTCCTGGTCGGGCGAGCGGCTGCCGGCGACCAGCTCGTGGACGAAGTCGCCGTGGCAGCGCAGGCAGGCGTTCTGGAGGATCTCCGCGTTGCGCGGCTTGATCTGGATCGGGTCGTGGAAGTCCATGAAGGTGAACCCCTTCGAGTGCCAGAAGCCGTTCTCGGCTTTGGCTAGGTACTTCGGGATGAACTCGTGCGGCAGGTGGCAGTCGGCGCAGGCCGCGGCCTGATGGTGGCCGCCCTTCTGCCACGAGTCATACTCGTCCCACATCACGTGGCAGTTCGCGCAGGCCTTCGGATCCTTGGAGAAATAGCTCAGACCCTCGCCGTAATCGAAGGCGTAGAATCCCAGCCCCGCCGCGGCACCGGCGGAGACCGCGGCGATCACCGCGATCCGCTTCCAGGGAATCTTCCTCATCCGTAGCATGGCATACTAACGAAAAAACATTCCGTAAATCAAGCGTGGGAAATCCGCCCGATGCCGCGCCCGCGGGCCACCCGTCGCCTGCGCGTTTCCGCGCGCATCCGCTTTCCTCCCCAACCAGGGCCAGCCGCGCCGCTGGCGCTTATTGCCGCTCCGTCACCACGGTGCCAGCCATCATGTCGTGCCACGCTTGGTTGCCGTGGCTGACGAAGGCGACGAAGAAGCCGATGCTGCACGGAATGTGAGACAGGATCTTGGCGAAGTTCCTCCCCACCACCTGCCCGAAACCCGGCCGTCCGCCCCGCGCCGAGCGCACGCGGATGCCCATCAACCTCTTGCCCAACGTGCCGCCCCAGGGAGACGCCTCGGCGGCGATGCAATACAACATCCAGACCCCCATGGTCCCCCAGCTGATGATCGCCTGCGACCAGACCGCCGCTTGGTACTCCGCGGCCGGGGAGAATGGATCCACGACAGGACTGACGCCGAACCCGAAGTAGCAGGCCAAATACAAGACCGCCTGGATCGGAAGCACATCGATCAGATAAGCCATGGTCCGTTTGATCCCGTTGGCGGGCGTACGGTGATGAAAACGCATGCGGCGGGAAGGCTGGGAACTCCCGCCCCCGCTGTCAACCCGCCTAACAGCAGATATCAAGAACCAGGTGCAGACGGCGGCCGCCCGGCGCCCCATCCTTTTGCATCGCCCGGCCGCCGTTCCTCGTGCTTGCTCGGTTCGTGGCGAATCGCGCGACACAACTCGACGGACTGCGGGCCTGGGCGATGCTCGGGGTGGCCTGCGTCCACTGGCTGCCGCGGGACTGGCGCGGGCCGTTCCCGTTCGAGATCGGCCTGTTCTTCTTCCTCACCCTGACCGGCTACCTGATCACCGGCATCCTGCTGCGCGAGCGCGAGAAAGGCGAGGCCGCGGGCGGTCCGTGGAAGGCGCGGGCGATGCGGCAATTCCAGCTCCAGCGCGGGCTGCGCATCCTCGCGCCGTACTACGCCGCGCTGGCGCTCGCCTGGCTGCTCGGCGCGCCGGATGTCCGCGCGGCGCCCGGCTGGTATCTGGCACAGCTCACCAACTTCCACATCGCCGCATCCGGCCGCTGGCCGGAGTTCACCGCGCATTTCTGGTCGCTGGCGGTGCAGCACCAGTTCTACGTGCTGTGGCCGCTCGTGATCTGGTTCGTGCCGAAGCGCGCCTTCGTCCCGGTGATGCTCGGCGTCGCGGCGGTCGCGCCCCTTTCCCGCGCGCTCGAACCGTGGATGGACCGCTGGCTGCCGATGTCCGGCGTCGGCTCGTGGGCGTCGTGCGACTACCTCTCGCTCGGCGCGCTGTTCGCCGTGGCGGTGGCGCGCGGGCTGGAGCTCGACGACCCGCGGCTGCGCCGGCTCGCCCGCACCGCGCTCGCCGGCTACGCCGTGCTCTATGGTTTCAACGAGGCCGGCCATCGCGTGCCCGGCCTGCACGTTTTCCAACAAACGCTGCTGGCCGTCGCCTGCTGCGGGGCGATCGCGGGGGCGACCACCGGCTTCCGCGACTGGCGAGCCGCCTTGCTCGACCATCCCGCCGTCCAGCACCTCGGCCGGCTTTCCTACGGGCTGTATCTTTTCCACAACCTCGCGCCGCTTGCCGCCGGCTGGATTTTCCCGTGGCTGTGGAAGGGTCCGCTGGAGTCCTCGCCGCTCGGGCTGGTCGCGCGACTGCCGTTCTTCGCCGCGCTGGCGTGGGCACTCGCCTGGCTGTCGTGGCGCTGGTTGGAATGCCCGCTGCAGGGGGTGAAACGGCGGCTGGCGAAGGACGCTTGAACGCAGAAAGGAGGAACGGCGCGAAGACCGTTCCTCCTTGGAACGCCGCGGATGAGGCGGCCGCTGTTTTTCCACGGAAGAAGAACCCAAAAAACTCCCGTGGAGAAATCCGTTCACTTCTTGAACGTGCCCTTCAGGAAAGGCTCGCCGTAGACGCCCTTGTATTCCTTGAGCACCTTGAACTGGCCGTCGGCTTTGGTCTCGCCGATGTAGACGTTCTTGGTCAGGTGGTGGTTCTTCTGGGTGGTCACGGTGCCGCCCGGACCGTCGAAGGAGATCCCCTTCTCAAGCTCGGCGACGACCTTCTCGACTTCGAAGGAACCCGCCTTCTCGACCGCCTTCTTCCAGAGGTAGACGCCGTCGTAGCTGAGCACCATCGGCGAGCAGGTCACGCGGCCTTCCTTCACGATGCCGGGCGTGTCGGTCTTCTTCAGCCAGGCCTGGAAGCCATCGACGAACTTCTTGTTCGCCGGGGTCTTGAGCGACTGGAAGTAAGTCCAGCAGCCCAGCTGGCCGACGAGCTGCTTGGCCGGCAAGCCGCGGAATTCGTCCTCGGAGATCGAGAAGCTGACGACCGGGCAGGTCTCGGCGGTGAGGCCGGCGGCGGCGTATTCCTTGAAGAACGGCACGTTGGTGTCGCCATTGAGCGTGTTGATCACGCAGGCGTCACCGCCCGCGGCGAACTGTTTGATCTCGGCGACGATCTGTTGGTAGTCGGTGTGGCCGAAGGGCGTGTATTTTCCCGCGGAGATGATCTCGCCCTTGTCGTCCTTGCGGAAGCCGCCGCCGATGTTCTCGAGCGGAACGCCCTTGCTGAGGAGGTATTCGAGCAGGATCAGGTTGGTGGTCTGCGGATAGACGTAGTCCGAGCCGATCAGGTAGAACTTCTTCTTCCCTTCCGCGAGCAGGTAGTCGACGGCGGGGGTCGCCTGCTGGTTCACGGCCTCGGCGGTGTAGAAGATGTTCGGCGACATCTCCTCGCCCTCGTACTGAACCGGGTAGAAGAGCAGGCCCTTCTTCTCCTCGAAAACCGGCAGCACCGACTTGCGGCTGACCGAGGTCCAGCAGCCGAAGGTCACGGCCACCTTGTCTTGTTCCAGGAGCTGTTTCGCCTTCTCGGCGAAGAGTGGCCAGTTCGAGGCGCCGTCGACGACGACCGGTTCGATCTTCTTGCCCATCACGCCGCCAGCGGCGTTGATCTCGTCGAAGGCGTAGAGCAGCACGTCGCGCAACGAGGTCTCGCTGATCGCCATGGTGCCGCTGAGCGAATGGAGCACGCCGACCTTGACGGTCTCCTCGGCGCGGGCGGGCGCGGCGGAGAGCAAGGTGGACAGGCCGGCGAAGGCCAGCATGCGCTGGAAAGTGGAGCGTTTCATCTGGGTGGATGGAGAGGAGTTCGCGTGGGCGTTTCCGCGGGGCGGCTCCCCTGGAAAAGCCCGCCCCCGGCCGACGCCGGAGACGGACCCTTCCCGGGCAACCGTGCGCAACCTGGAAATGCTTAGAAGGCGCAGCCGATGCCGATGTTGGCGGTGAAAAAGTTGTCGTCCGGGTTGCCGAACGCCTCGTTGCCGACCACGCCGTTGTCAGTCATGTAGTAGGTGACGCCGCCGTGGAGGTTCCACTCGCCGTATTCCTTGCCGAGACACTTGAGAGGCAGCGTGGCCGTCACGCCGAGCGAGCCGTAGCCGATGCCGCTATCGGTGCTGGCCGGGTGGAAGTCGTCCTGCAGGAAGACCGCGAGGTTGAACGGGAACGAGATCGTCACCGGGCCGGCTTCGATCGAGTGCGAGAGGCCGAACACGAGGATCGTGCCGGTGTGACCGCCGGATGCCCCCTCGTCGATGCGGTTGTGGACGGTCAGCGACGGGCTGAGCAGGCAGTTGTAGGCGAATTTGACATCGACGATCTCCTCGGTCGCGCTGCCGTAGTTCCATGCTTGATAGAGCGCGGTGACGCTGAACTTGTCGTAGGTGTAGCCGAAGCCGCCCCACACGTCGACCTCCTGGATGCTGCCGCCGAGCGGGTCGCTACCCTTGCCATTGACGTCCCACCAGGTGCCGAGGATGGCGGAGAAGTTGTTCGGCAGCTTCCACGTCAGCTCGAGCGACGGGTTGAAGGTGCCGGCGTCGAGGTCGTTGCCGTCACCCCAGACGTCGAAGCCGTAGGAAATGAAGTGCGTGTTGTAGTCGAAATTCAGCGTGCCGGAGAACTTCGACTCGGGCTCCGGTGTGGTAGCGGCCGGCTTTTCCGGTTCGCCCGCCATCGCGGCCGAGGTTCCGAGCAAGGTGGCGAGCAGGGCGCTCTTGAGGAGCGAAGGAGTCATCGGTGTCTTCATCATGTTTCGGTTGTTGGTCGCGCGGAGCCAGGTCCGCACTCCCCTTTGAGCACGCGTGCTGCCAAATGTCCGCCGTGCCAGCCGGATCGGAGGCGAAACCGAATCATGTTAGGAGGCCGCGATTATGCGCCGCGCTCATCACAGGCATGAACCTGGCACCTAGAAGAGCATCCGGCCGAGGTGCGGCGGCCGTTTACCCATCGCCTCGTGCAAAACGCCGCGCAGTTCGCCGATCAAGCGCCGCGCGTGCAGGCCGTCCTCGCACAGCGCTCGCACGAGGCACATGCCTTCCCGTAGCGGCCCGTGACCGAGATAGACGTGATCGGACGAAAGCATGTCGAGCGCCCCGGCAGGCCAGCGGTCCGGCGCGACGCCCGCCACGTAGGCGGTGACGTGGTGCGACGCGGGGAAGCGCTCGCGCAGCGCCGCCAGGCTGCCGTCGCCCGGCCGCAGCGTGTAGCGCTCGCGCGCGGCCAGCCGCCCGGCGATTTTCAGATCGAGCTCCCAGCGCAGGCTGTCGTAGGCGAACACCTCGCCGCGGGCGACGCGGCCCGGCGCGATCCATTCGAAGAACAGCAGGCCCGCGTCCGCCGCCAGATCGATTACCGTCCGCTGCTCATAGCGGGCTCCCGCTTGAGGAATGAACGGCTCGGGGATCCATTCCACGAACGCGCCGCGTTCGACCACCAGCGACTGGCTGCAAACCGCCGCGTCTTTGCCTCGCGCGGTGTGGACGCGCGAGGCGCCCGGCGTGCTGAGCACGAGGTGCGCACCCGCGCCGGCCTCGGCGTGCAGGTCGAGCCGGTCGCCGTCGAAAAACCCGGCCGTCGGATTGGCGAGCTGCACCACCAGCGCGCCGGAATCGAGATGGCCTTTGCCCAGGTGGATTGGCGCGCGGAATGACTGGCGGGACAAGAACGGCGTGCCGTCCTCGCGGCATTCGCAGCGCAGGTCGAGGTGGCCGCGGATCGCGCGGCCACTGATGCCTTCCTTACACGAAGAGATACTCATGCTTCAACCAGGCGAGGAGGTCGTCCTTGCCCTTTTCCGATTTGAGATCCGCGAACAGGAACGGCCGTGCGCCGCGTTGCTTGGCGGCGTCGTGCGCCATCACGTCGAGGTCCGCGCCAACGTACGGCGCCAGTTCGGTCTTGTTGATGAGCAGCAGGTCGCTGCTGCGGATCGCCGGGCCGCCCTTGCGCGGGATCTTGTCCCCTTCCGCCACATCGATGACGTAGATGTAGGCGTCGACCAGCTCGGGCGAAAAGGTGGCCGAAAGGTTGTCGCCGCCGCTTTCGATCAGGATGAGCTTCAGGTCCGGGTGGGCGTTCTCCAGATCGGCCACCGCGGCCAGGTTCATGCTGATATCGTCGCGGATCGCGGTGTGCGGGCAGCCGCCGGTTTCCACGCCGCGCACGCGGTCCGCGGGAAGCACCCCCGCTCGCAGCAGGAATTCGGCATCCTCGCGGGTGTAGATGTCGTTGGTGATGACGGCGAGGGAGATCTCATCCTTCAGCCACTGCGAAAGGCGTAGCACGCACATCGTTTTGCCCGATCCGACGGGACCTCCAACCCCAAGGCGGAACGGACGTTTGGCGGGCGAAGTTTCAGGAAATGAAGAGTCTGGCATCGGCGCGGGCATGGCGGAGTGAAGCGATTTCGAGAAGCGGGTTGAACCAACCGTCGGGCTGGCGGACGAGGGCGGCGTCGAGATCCGCACCGAGGCGGTCGAGCGTGCGACGGACGATCGCCTGACACGCGGTTTGCCCAAGACGGATCAGCTTCATCGACGCGGTGGCGAAGCCGGAGACCGACTGAAACGCGAACGCGCGAGCGGCGAAGGCGATCGGCAGGGAAGAAAGCTCGATCGCGGTCACGACAAGGTGGTGGCTCATCGGGCAGGCCGTGGCGTGGCGTTCCACCAAGGGCGAAGGCGAAAGCTGGCGCAGCAACTCCAACCGCCGCGAGCCGATCCGGCGCGAGGCGTCGCGCGTTTCCGCCGGCAAACGCCAGGCGTCGAGTTCGGCGTCGAGTTCGGCGAGCCGCGCGGCATCCTCCGCGTTCGCCGCTTGGTGCGCTTGCACGAAATAGGGCAGCTCGAAGGTCAGCAACGCGGGCAGGATCTGGGCTTCGAGAAAGCGCTCAAGGTCGGCGGCGTTCTTCACCACGCCGGCCTCAACCAGCTCCTCCAGGCCGTAGGAATGGGCGTAGGCTCCCGAGGGATACTGGGAGTCGTTCGCTTGCATCAACCAGAGCCATGGATCACACGGCATGGGCCATGGCTTTGAGAGGTTGGAAAAGCACGACCGGCTCGGCAAACACCCAGCCCTCACGGTCGAGTAGGCTTTTCATCGCCTCGTCGTGCAACACGCGCAGGCGATCCGGCAGAATTTCCGCAGGCAAATGGAGATTGCCGACCTTCCACGCCACGAGCGCGGCATGAGACGAATTTTCAAACGGCACCTCATACACCGCCTCGGGCAACTGCCGCACGAGGTAGTCCTTGCCGTCCTGCTGGAAAATCACGCAGCCATCGACGAGCCGGCTTTCGAGGTCGAAGCCGAATTCGGTGCCATCCTCGGCCACGCCCCGCCAGCGGCGTTTGAGAAACTGCCGCCGCTCGACGGCCAGCACGACCAGCTCCGCGCGCGGGCGATCGGAGTTGAGGGCGAGCATGCGGGTGATCAGGTGCATCGGACGTCATGACATGAGCAGGCGTCATGCCATAGGGTTTTCCGGGACCGAGAGCTCCGGGCTCGCCGGCAAAGGAAGAGCGAGTTTGGCAACTCTCGGTCCCAGCGAATCAAAAAAGGAAATACCGCTGCGCCATCGGCAGCACGGCGAGCGGTTCGCAACGCAGCTCCATGCCATCGGCGGTGACGGTGTAGGTTTCCGGGTCGACGGTGATCTTCGGCATCGCGTCGTTGAACGGCAGATCCGCCTTGCTAACGGAACGGCAGCCTTTCACGGCGACGAGCTTCTTTTTCAATCCGAGGTCGTCGAGCGACCCGGAATCGAGCGCGGCCTGGCTGACGAAGGTGAGCGCGGTCGAGTGGACGGCTTTGCCGAAGGCACCGAACTGCGGACGATACATCATAGGCTGCGGCGTGGGAATGGAGGCGTTCGGGTCGCCCATGTTCGCCCACGCGATCAGGCCGCCTTTGAGCACGGTTTCGGGTTTCACGCCGAAAAACGCCGGCTTCCAAATCACGAGATCGGCGAGCTTGCCGACCTCGATGCTGCCGACCTCATGGGCGATGCCGTGAGTCAGCGCCGGGCAGATCGTGTATTTGGCGACGTAACGCAACGCGCGGAAATTGTCGGCCGCCGGATGCGACGGTCCCTCGAGCTTGCCGAACTGCACTTTCATCTTGTGCGCGGTCTGCCAGGTGCGGGTGATGACCTCGCCGATGCGGCCCATCGCCTGCGAGTCGGACGACATCATCGAGATCGCACCGAGGTCGTGGAGCAGGTCTTCCGCCGCGATGGTTTCCGGGCGGATGCGGCTTTCGGCGAACGCGACATCCTCGGGAATCCGCGAGTCGAGGTGGTGGCAGACCATGAGCATGTCAAGATGCTCGTCGATCGTGTTCACCGTAAACGGCCGCGTCGGGTTGGTGGAAGAAGGCAGGACGTTCGCCTCGCCGCAGACGCGGATGATGTCCGGCGCATGACCGCCGCCGGCGCCTTCCGAGTGGTAGGTGTGAATCGTGCGGCCTTTGAAGGCGGCGAGCGTGCTTTCGACGAAGCCGGCCTCGTTCAGCGTATCGGTGTGAATCGCGACCTGGACGTCGAGTTCGTCGGCGACCGCGAGACAGGTGTCGATCGCGGCGGGCGTGGTGCCCCAGTCCTCGTGAAGCTTCAGGCCGATCGCCCCGGCGCGCACCTGTTCGCGCAGCGGTTCGGGTGACGAACAGTTGCCTTTGCCGAGGAAACCGAGGTTCACGGGAAACGCCTCGGCCGCTTCGAGCATCCGGCGGATGTTCCATTTCCCCGGCGTGCAGGTGGTGGCGTAGGTGCCGTGGGCGGGACCCGTGCCGCCGCCGATGAGCGTGGTCACGCCGCTGGCGATCGCGTGTTCGATCTGCTGCGGGCAAATGAAATGGATGTGCGTGTCGATGCCGGCCGCGGTGACGATGCAGCCTTCGCCCGCGATCACTTCGGTGCCCGCGCCAATGACCATGTCGATGCCATCCTGCAACAGCGGATTGCCCGCGTGGCCGATGCCGACGATGCGGCCGTGTTTGATGCCGATGTCGGCTTTGATCACGCCCTGGGCGGCGTCGAGGATGAGGGCGTTGGTGATGACGAGATCAAGGCAATCGGCGTCGCAAGCGAGCGGCGACTGCGCCATGCCATCGCGGATCACCTTGCCGCCGCCGAATTTCACTTCGTTGCCGTAGCCGCCGCGTTCGGTGACGAGATCACGCTCGACCTCGATAAAAAGCTCCGTGTCGGCGAGCCGAACGCGGTCACCGACGGTGGGCCCGAACGTGCCGGCGTAGTTGGCGCGGGATTGTTTCATATAGGTCCTATGAGTCCAATAGGTCGTATAGGACCTAGAGCTTTCCGTTCACGAGGTTGTTCAGGCCGTAGATCTCCCGCTTGCCGGCGAACGCCACCAGCGGCACCTCGCGGGTGTCGCCCGGCTCGAAGCGCACGGCGGTGCCGGCCGGAATGTCGAGCCGGTAGCCGCGCGCGGCGGCGCGGTCGAATTTCAGCTCGGCGTTCACCTCGGCGAAATGGAAATGGCTGCCGACCTGGATCGGGCGATCACCGGAGTTGGTGACGACCATCGACATTTTCGCGAGTCCGGCGTTCAGTTCCAGCTCGCCCGCAGGGGTGATGATTTCTCCGGGGATCATCGGACGGGATGATGAACAGTGACGAGTTTGGTGCCGTCGGGGAACGTCGCCTCGACCTGGATGTCGTGGATCATTTCGGCGACGCCCTCCATCACCTCGTCGCGCGAGACGAGGGTGGTGCCGTAGCTCATCAGCTCCGCAACCGATTTGCCCTCGCGCGCGCCTTCGAAAATCTCGGCGGTGATCAGGGCGACGACTTCGGGATAATTGAGCTTCAACCCGCGATCGCGGCGACGGCGGGCGAGATCGGCGGCGACGACGACCAGCAGCTTTTCCTGCTCTCTCGGCGAAAGATGCATGGCCTCAGAGCGCGACAATGAGGGCGAGCGAACTCCCGAAAGCGAACATCGCGCCGAGGCGGACCTTGCGGTTCTTATGCAGCCCCATCACGCCCAGGGCGACGAAGGCCACCGCGGCGAGGCCGACTTCAAGGAATCCGTGCAAATGCAGCCAATCCGCGCGCAATTTGGCGAATTCATCCTCCTCGCCCGGATGATAATGGCCGGGGTGGGCGGCGGCGAGCGAAGGCAACAGGGCGAGCGCCGCGGCGGAAACGCGGGCGAATCGTGGACGGATCATGGGTTCAAACGGTGAGGTATTCCTTGATGAGATCTTCGGTCAGGCCGGTCATCGGGCCATGGGCGGCGACGCGGCCGCGCTCGAGAATGGCGAAGTCGTCGCCGAGCTCCTTGCAGAAGTCCAGATACTGCTCGACCAGGAGAATCGCCATTTCGCCCTCGTCGCGCAGCATCTTGATGGCGTCGCCGATCTGATCGATGATGTTCGGCTGGATGCCCTCGGTCGGCTCGTCGAGGATGAGCAGCTTCGGCCGGGTGAGCAGGGCGCGGCCGATCGCGAGCTGTTGCTGCTGGCCGCCGGAAAGCATGCCGCCCTTGCGCGGCAGGAACTCCTTGATGATCGGAAACAGCGTGAACACGCGGTCGAGCTCGGCGGGCTTCGGTTTACGGCCGCGGGCGACCGCGCCGACGTAGAGGTTCTCCTCCACCGTGAGTTGCGGGAAAATTTCACGCCCCTGCGGCACGTAGCCGATTCCCTTGAGCGCGCGCTTTTCCGGCGACATCCGCGACAGCTCTCCGCCGTCGAGTTTCACGCTGCCCGTGTCGGAAGGCATCAGGCCGGTGATCGCTTTCAACGTGGTCGTCTTGCCCACGCCATTGCGGCCCATCAGGCAGAAGACGGTCTTCGGGCGGATATCCAGGCTGACGCCGCGCAGGATGCGGCTGCCGCCGATCGAGACGGAGAGGTCGCGGACGGCGAGCGATGGGATTTCGGTGGCGACGGCGTTCATGCGGCTTTCGATTTGCGGCCGAGGTAAACTTCGATCACGCGCTCGTCGTTCTGCACCTGATCGACGGGGCCCTCGCACAGCACGTGGCCCTGATGCAGCACGGTCACGTTGCGGCCTTGGGAAATCTGACGGACGAAGGTCATGTCGTGCTCGATCACGACGATCGTGTGCTTGCCTGCGAGTGAGAGCAGCAGTTCGCCGGTGCGGTGCGTTTCCTCGTCGGTCATCCCGGCGGCGGGTTCGTCGACGAGCAAAAGCTTCGCGTCCTGCGCGAGCAACATGCCGATCTCCAGCCATTGCTTCTGCCCGTGGGCGAGCGAGCCGGCCTTGGCGTGGCCCCGGCTGGTCAGCTTGATGGTTTCGAGGATCTCATCCATCCGCTCCTCCTGCGCCTTGCGCGTGCGGCCGAAGAGCGAATGCCAGATGCCGCGCGGCCCGGCGAGCGACAGCAGCAGGTTTTCCCGCACCGTGTGGTCGACGTAAACGGTCGGCGTTTGGAACTTCCGGCCGATGCCGAGACGGTAGATCTCGTATTCGTTGAGGCGGAGCAGATCGTGCGTTTCCTCGAAGTGCAGCGTGCCGCTGTCCGGCTTCGTGCGGCCCGTGATCAGGTCGAGGAACGTCGTTTTTCCCGCGCCGTTCGGCCCGATGACCGTGCGCAGCTCGCCTTTGCGCAGCACGAAGTTCAGCTCGCGGATCGCCTGGAATCCTTGGAACGACTTGTTCAGTCCTTCCGCGGCCAGGAGGTAATGCTCCATGCTCATTCGGTCTCGGGGGTCGGGTTGGTGACAATCTCTTCCTCCGCGGGCTGCCGCTTGCGGCGGGAGAACAGCGCGCGAAGCTGGCCGGGCAGACCGACCAGGCCTTTCGGCATGAACAACACGACCAGCACGAAGGTCGCGCCGAGGATGATCAGCCAGAGATCGGGATAAGCGCGGGTCGCCCAGCTCTTCATCGCGTTCACGCCGATCGCGCCGAGCACCGGTCCGACCAGCGTGCCGCGGCCGCCGACGGCGACCCAGACGACCGCTTCGAGCGACTTGTCGGTGGTCATCTCGCTCGGGTTGATGATGCCGACCTGCGGAACATAGAGCGCGCCGCCGACCGCCGCGATCAGCGCGCTGGCGACGAACACGAAGAGTTTGAAATTCGCCGCCGAATAGCCGGAGAACAGCACGCGGTTCTCGCTGTCGCGGATCGCCCGCTGGATCAGTCCGAAGCGGCTGTTGGCGAGCCATTTGCAACCGAGGAACACCAGCACCAGCGCGACCGCCGAGGCGAGGTAGAGCAGCCGCTGCGTTTCCGGGCTGCGGATGTCCGCGCTGAGGATCGTGCGGAAATCGGTGAAACCGTTGTTGCCGCCCATCATCAGGTCGTTGCGGAAGAACATCAGCGCCGCGCCGTAGGTCAGCGCCTGCGTCAGGATCGAGAAATACACGCCCTTGATCCGCGAGCGGAACGCGAGGTAGCCGAAGATCCAGGCGAGCACGCCGGGCACGACGAGCACCATCAGCGCGGTGAAGGGGAACGAATAGAACGGCTGCCAGAACGCCGGCAGCTTGTTCAGTCCCAGGAAGACCATGAAGTCGGGCAGATCGCTCTTATACTGGCCAAGCTTGCCGATCATCAGCATCAGGTGCATCCCCATCATGTAACCGCCGAGTGTGAAAAACAGCGCCTGGCCGAGGCAAAGCAAGCCGGTGTAGCCCCACAGCAGGTCCACCGAGATCGCGAGCATCGCGTAGCAGAGGTATTTCCCCCACGTGTTCAGGCGGAAATCGGAGACGATGTCCGCGGCGTTGAGCGCGGGCAGCACGACCACGAGGAAGATCGCCAGCGCGATCAGCAGCAGGTTCGGAATTTTTCCGGCGAGCGGGGTTTTCATCATCAGTCGAGGCTACGCGAGCGGGTGGCGAAGAGGCCCGAGGGCTTCCATTGGAGGAACAGGATGATCGCGCCGAGCACGAGGATCTTGCCGAGCACCGGGTTGCCCAGGATCTGCTGGAGCGATTGGTCGGCCATACCGATGCCGAGCGCGCTGATGACCGTGCCGAACAAGTTGCCCACGCCGCCGACGACCACCGTCATGAAGGAATCGACGATGTAGTTCTGCCCGAGGTTCGGGCCGACGTTGCCGATCTGGGAAAGAAACGCTCCGGCGAGCCCGGCGAGCCCGCTGCCGAAGGCGAAGGTCATCATGTTCACGCGCTCGGTTTTCACGCCCATGCAGGCGGCCATCCCGCGATTCTGCATCACCGCGCGGATCAGCAGGCCGAGCGGCGTTTTCGTCAGCACCGCCCAGGTGAGGAAAATGATCAGCACGGCGAAACCGATGACGAAGACGCGGTTCCAGCCGAACACGACATCGTTGACGGTCCAGTTGCCGGAAAGGAACGACGGACTCTCGACCTGCACGTTGTTCGCCCCGAACACGAGGCGGAACACCTGCTGGAGCACCATCGACACGCCCCAGGTCGCAAGCAGCGATTCGAGCGGACGCTTGTAGAGAAAACGGATCACGCCGCGCTCCAACAGCAGGCCGACGCCCGCCGCGGCGAGGAAACTGACGGGGATCGCGACGAGGAAATAGAGATCCCATTTGCCACCGGTGAGGTTCATTCCCGGGATGTCGATCTTCAGCCCGAACGGCGACATGTGGATGCCGCCGGCGAACAGATTCTGGATCAGGTAGGTCGTGTAGGCGCCGACGACGATCAGTTCGCCGTGCGCCATGTTGATCACGCCCATCAGGCCGAAGGTGATCGCCAGGCCGATCGCCACCACCAGCAGCACGCTGCCGAGCGAAAGCCCGCGGAACAGCGTGCCCGCCGTGTTGACTCGGGAAATGTGCGCCGCGATGTCCGCCAAAGCCTGGTCGCAAGCGGAAACGAGCTCGGTTTGCCCGGCGGCCTCCGCCTCGCCACGCGCCGTCTTGAGCGCGCCCTGCGCGGCAATCGAGCCCATTGCGCCGAGTTCCGAGGCGGCGGTCTGACGCTGCGCCGGATCGGCCGATTTCAGGTGAATCATCGCCATCGCCTCGGCCAGCGCCGCGCGCACGCGGCCGTCCTTTTCCACACCGAGCCGCTGCTCCAACAAAGGCAGTTTCGCGGAATTCTGTTCGAGCCCGGTGTCCTGCACCGCGCGCAGGCGTTTCGCCGGGTTCGCCGAGGCGAGCGCGATGCGGTCGGTCACGCTCTTCATCGCCCGCCGCAGCGAGGCGTCCGTCTCCGCCGTTTCCAGATCCTCCTTCGCCACGCGCATGGCCGTGCCGTCCGGGCCCGTTAACGGTTCGCCCGTGGCCACGCCGGCCAGCGCCACCTTGCCCTCCGCGTCCGGCTCGCCCGCCGGCGTCACCGCGACCGGTGAGTCCGCGGATTCCGGCTGATACAGAAAAATCTCGCCCTCCTTCCAACGGGCGATCCATTCGCCCGCCTCGTCGGCGTCCGCCCCGGCCAGGCTTTCGACCAGCGCCTTCTGCCGGTCGGAATCGCCCGCCGCCACGGCTTCGGCGACCGCCGCCCGCGCGTTCACCGCCGGGGTTTCCTCCGCCGCCCGCGCCGCCATCGTGCCGAACAAGCACACGAGACATCCCACGACCGCCGCGCCGAATCCGGCGGCCAGGCGGTGAATTTCAGTCATGACGGGCATGAGTCGCGCTGAGCACTCCGCGTGCCACGATTCGCCCGAGATCTCCCGCGCGGCGTTGCAGTTTGCGACTCGAAATCCCGATAGACTGGTACGCCATGAGCATGTAACCACCCGGGGCTCGACAAAGCCGCGTCGATGACCAACCTAACCGCCCGGCGACCTTCGCCCCTGAACGCCAAACCGTTGCACGTTCCATGACCGAATCCTTTCTCCCCAAGCCCTTCGCCCACTCCTACGAGATCGCCCCCGAATACGCGAAGAGCGCCGTTTACTTCTCCTGCGAGTTCGCGCTCGACCAGAGCTTCAAGATCTACTCCGGCGGCCTCGGTTTCCTCGCCGGCTCGCACATGAAAGCCGCCGCCGCGCTGAAGCAGAACCTCTGCGGCATCGGCCTGTTGTGGACCTACGGCTACTACAACCAGACCCGCGGCGAGGAGGGCGAGATGGCCGTCCAGTTCCGCAAACACCACTATGCCTTCCTGCAGGACACCGGCATCCGCTTCATCGTGCCGGTCCATGGCCACCCGGTCTGGGTGAAGGCGCTCTACCTGCCCGGCGACGTGTTCTCGACCGTGCCGATGTTCTTCCTCACCACCGACATCGAGGAGAACGACGACCTTTCCCGCGCGATCACCCACCGCCTCTACGACAACGACCCGCTGCGGCGCATCGCCCAGTACATCATCCTCGGTGCCGGCGGCGCACGCCTGCTGGAGGAGCTCGGCGTCGACCCCGAGATCTGGCACCTCAACGAGGCCCATGGCCTGTCCGCCGCGTTCCGCCTCTACGAAACGCACCGCAGCAAGGCCGAGGTGAAGAAGCGCCTGATCTTCACCACCCACACCCCGGAGGAGGCCGGCAACGAGAAGCACGACTTCAAGCTGCTGCACGACTTCTCGTTCTTCGGCTCGCTGCCGGAAAGCGAGGTCCGCGAGATCACCGGCATCGACGGAGACGTGTTCAACCACTCGCTCGCCGCGCTTCGCCTCGCCCGCCTCGCCAACGGCGTGTCCAAGCTCCACGGCGAGGTCTCCCGCCACATGTGGGAGCACTACGACGACATCTGCCCGATCACCCACGTCACCAACGCCCAGAACAAGAAATACTGGGCCGACCACGGCCTCGAGCACGCGCGCGTCGGCGGCGACCTCGTCGAACTCCGCGCCCGCAAGCGCGAGCTGAAGGAGCGCCTGTTCCGCGTCGTCGCCGACCAGACCGGCAAGCTGTTCGACCCGGACGCGCTGACGATCGTGTGGGCGCGCCGTTTCGCCGCCTACAAGCGCCCGGACCTGATCGCCCGCGACGCCAGGATGTTCCGCGAGATGCTCAACAACCCCCACCGCCCGGTGCAGATCATCTGGGCCGGCAAGCCGTTCCCGTTCGACTACGGTGCGATCGAGACGTTCAACCACCTCGTCCGCCTCACCCGCGACTACCCGAACGCCGCGGTGCTCGTCGGCTACGAGCTCGAGCTCTCGCGCTTCCTCAAGAACGGCGCCGACATCTGGCTCAACAACCCGGTCGTCACCCGCGAGGCGTCCGGCACCTCCGGCATGACCGCCGCGATGAACGGCGCGATCAACCTGTCGACCTTCGACGGCTGGGTCTGCGAGTTCGCCAAGGACGGCGAGAACAGCTTCATCATCCCGCCCGCCGATCCGTCGCTGACACCGGAGTCCCGCGACCGCCACGACCTGCTCGGGTTCTACGACGCGCTCCAGCAGAAGATCCTGCCGCTCTACTACGACGAGCCGTTCGACTGGGCGAAACTGATGCTGCGCTCGATGAACGACGTCGTGCCGTTCTTCGACGCCGACCGCATGGCGGCGGAATATTACACGAAGATTTACGCCTGAACGCTGGCGTCCCCGCCCGGCTCGCGCTTAGCTAGGGCCCATGTCGCAGTCGTCGAAGCGAACCGCTGGTTCCTCCGCGTTTGACGCGGAGGAATTGTCGCTCTGGAAAGCCATGGCGTCCTCCCCGAAGGAACCTGCGCCACCGGCACCGACCATGACCGACGCACCCGCCCCGCATTCCGACGTTTCCCGCATCGCCGCCGATCTCATCGCCCGCCTCGGCGAGGGCAAGGTCGACGTGCGCGACGAGGCGCGCGAGGCGAACGCCGGCGACAAATGGTACGCCCGCCGGCTTCCGGACGTCGTCGTCTTCGCCGAGTCGACCGCCGACGTCTCGGCGGTGATGGACTACGCCTACCGGAACAAAATCCCGGTGACCACCCGCGGCGCGGGCTTCGGCTACGTCGGCGGCTGCGTCCCGGTCCACGGCGGCATCGTGCTTTCCACGATGCGGATGAACCGGATCCTGGAGATCGCCCCGGCCGACGGCGCGGCGGTGGTCCAGCCCGGCGTGATCACCGCCGACCTCCAGCGCGCGGCGCGGGACGTCGGCTGGGACTACCCGCCGGACCCGGCCTCGCTCAAGGACTGCTCGATCGGCGGCAACATCGCCACCAACGCCGGCGGCCCGCGCTGCCTGAAATACGGCGTCACCCGCAACTACGTGCTCGGGCTGGAGGTCGTGCTTGTCAACGGCCAGGTGCTGCGCACCGGCGGCCGTCTCCACAAGAACAAGACCGGCTTCGACCTCTGCGGACTGTTCACCGGTTCGGAAGGCCTGCTCGGCGTCATCACCGAAGCCACGCTGCGCCTGATCCCGAAACCGCCGGCCCGCGCGATGCTCGCCGCCGTGTTCCCGGACTTCTCGCTCGCCGCCGCCGCGGTCCAGCGCACGCTCAACGCCGGCCACCTGCCCTCCGCGCTGGAGATCACCGACGCCTTCACCCTCGCCGCCGCCCGCAAGCGCCTCGGCGACGACGTGTTCCCGCCCGGCAACGCCCACCTCATCGTCGAGATCGACGGCCGCCCGGCCGCGGTGCTCGCCGAGCTGGAGGAATTGTTCGCCCTGCTCACCGAGGCCGGCGCCAGCCACATCGAGCGCGCGCCGGACGCCGCGTCGTGCGAGCGCATCTGGAAACTCCGCCGCGAGTTCTCCTACTCGCTGCGCGACACCGGCCTGACCAAGCTCAACGAGGACATCGTCGTCCCGCGCTCGAAACTCGTCGAGCTGGTCGCCTTCGCCCGCGAGCTGGAGGCGGAAACTGGCATCCCGGTCGCCTGCTTCGGCCACGCCGGCGACGGCAACATCCACACCAACCTGATGGTGAAGGATTACAACGACCCGGAAGTCCGCGAAAAAGCCGACGCCGCGCTCGACCGCCTGTTCGCCTGGATCCTGGCCAACGGCGGTGCGATCACCGGCGAACACGGCGTGGGCCTTGCCAAAAAACCGTGGATCAAACAGGCGCTCGGCGACGTCTCCTTCGCCGTCCACCGCTCGCTCAAGCACACGCTCGACCCGCGCAACGTGCTCAACCCGGGCAAGTTCCTCGACGACTGATCAGCCGCTCGGCGGAAACACGATCCGCGCGCAGACCGGAAAGTGATCCGACGGCCACGGCGCGGTGCCGGTGAATATCTCGGCGGCCAGCACCCGGCTGCCGCGCGGCACCAGGATGTGATCGACGTTGCGGACGCCCGCCCGGCTGCCGCTCCAGAAATGCAGCGTCGTGCGGTCCTTCCGTCCCGGATTCCGCGCGTCGAAGGCGTCGACCAGCCCGTTCGCCCATGTCTGCGGCCGACCGGCGAGCGTGACCGGCTTCCCTCGCAGGTAGGCGACCGCCGCATTCGCCTCGACCGCGTTGAAATCGCCGGTCAGCACGACCGGTTCGCCCGCCTGCCGGCGGCCGTCGATCCGCTCCGACAACAACAGCGCCGCCCGCTCGCGCGACGCCTGGTTGCGGTGGTCCCAGTGGGTGTTGAAGACGTAGAAGCCGCGGCCGGTCGTCCGGTCGACGAGCCGGATCCATGCCGCGATTCGCGGGATTTCGTTGCCCCAGGTCTTCGACCCCGGCGTTTCCGGCGTGTCGGACAACCAGAACGTCCCGGCGTCCGAGCGGTCCGGCTCGAACCGGTCGGCGCGGAAAAAGATCCCCGAGTATTCGCCCGCACGCCCGCCGTCGTCGCGGCCGATGCCATGGAAGCCGAACTCCGACAACGACGCCCGCAGGTCGGCGACCTGGCCGTGCAAGGCCTCCTGCACGCCGAAGACATCCGGCTGCATCGCGCGGATCGCCTTCACCGCCGGCAGCAGTCGCGCCCGCCAGTTCCGCTCGCCCCGATCCTCCTCGTTCTCGTAACGCACGTTGAAGGTAGCCAGCCGCAGCTCGAGCGCCGCGCCAGGCCGCGCCGCCACCACCACCTGCGGCGGTTCGGCCGATTGCCGCCTCTCGCAACCCGCCAGCACCAGCGCGCAGGCCGCGACGGCCACGATTTTCCCGAACCTCATCCGCGGCAATCTCAGCAATCGCCCGGCAAAGTCAACCGGTCACCCGGAGCTGGAACACGTTCTGCTCAGCGGGCATCCCGTGGACCACTCCCGCTTCTTCAGTTTCGTCGGCGGCCAGGCCGGGCCGTGGCGCGTTCAATCCGTTCGCCCTTGGCGCGGCGAAACCTTGGAAACGCCCGCCGCCCTCGACGTGTACCCGGGCAATTTGACCGCCTTGCCCGCCGACGCGAACTGGCTGCTGCGCGGCGTGACCAGCAACCAGCGCTACGTCAACCGCGGCGAACAGGCGGCGCTGATGGCGGTGCAGCAAGGGCTCGGGCGCGCGGATTCGACCTGCGCGGCACTGATTCCGATTCGCAAAAACGCCGCGTGGTGGGCGCTGACGCAGGAGGAACGGCGGGAGATTTTCGAGGAACGTTCGGCCCACATCGCGATCGGCCTGCGTTACCTGCCGGCGATCGCCCGCCGGCTCCACCACTCGCGCGATCTGGGCGAGCCGTTCGATTTCCTCACCTGGTTCGAGTTCGCCACGGGCGATGCCGCCGCCTTCGACGACCTGCTCGCCGCCCTGCGCGCGACCGAGGAATGGAGCTACGTCGAGCGCGAGGTCGACATCCGGCTCACGCGCGCCGGTTGATGGCAGGAAACCGCTCGGCGTGCGGGCCGTTCCGGGGCATGTTACGGGGCGGACCATGAAGCTGCACACGCTCGAACAAGCGCAGTTCCTCGCCATTTCACCGGAGGAGGCGTGGGCGTTTTTCTCCACCCCGCGCAACCTCGCCGCGATCACCCCGCCCGACATGGGCTTCCGGATCGAAAGCGGCGGCGACGAGCCGTTGCACGCCGGCCAGATCATCACCTACCGCATCCGGCTCGCCCCGCTGGTCGAGGTGGCCTGGGTCACCGTGATCCAGTCGGTCGAGTCGGGCCGTGCCTTCCTCGACGAACAATGCTTCGGACCGTTCAAGTTCTGGCACCACCGCCACACCTTCGAGCCGGTGCCCGGCGGCGTGCGGATTGGCGACTGCGTCCATTACGCGCTGCCGTTCGGTCCGCTGGGCGGACTTGTCCATGCCGTCGCCGTGCGGCGGCGGCTCGAACGGATCTTCCGCTACCGGCGGAACGCGCTCGCCCGCTGGTTCGACGGCTGACGGCTCAGAACACGCGCAGGCCGTATTCGCGCGGGGAGATCAGCCCGCTTTCGTCGCGATCCTTGCGGGTGAACAGCTTGATCACCTTCCGGAACGACCACGACTGCGGAAGCGTCCGCGCGAACTCGGCGGGATCGAGAAAGCCGTCGTCATCCTCGTCCGCCAGAATGAAGGTCTGCACCTTGTCCGGCTTACCGCCGTCCTTGCCGCCGCGGGAACCCCGGAATTCGAGCGGATCGAGGTAGCCGTCGTGGTTGGCATCGTTGGTGTTGAAGCGGAAAGCCGCGTCCGTCCAGGACTCGCCGCGCGATTGCAGGCCCATGAACTCGGTCATGCTCAGGAAGCCGTCGTGATCGAGATCGGCGCGCTCGAACTGCAGGTTGTACAGGTAGGTGCTCTTGGCTTGCGCCGGCAGCGCGGAGACGCCGAGCAGGGCCGTAGCGGCGACAAGCGAGGTGCGGAAAAATGCCTTCATAATCAAGGATGCTAAAATAGCCAGCCCGACCGTCTGTCAAGGGGCACCCCCCTGCGGCTCAGCGGCGAACGCCGGTAATCCCAAGCCGGACCATGGTCAAGATCGGCCAGGGAGACGGGCATCTTCGCCCCTGACCGTCACCCTCCTTGCCCTTTCGCCCGCGCCGACTACCCTCGCCCGTCCCGATGTCCGATTCGTTCGTCCACCTCCACCTGCACACCGAATATTCGCTGCTCGACGGCATGATCCGCACCAAGGATCTGGCGAAACGCGCGGCGGAATTCGGCATGCCGGCGGTGGCGATGACCGACCACGGCAACCTCTACGGCGCGATCGAATTCCTCCAGTCGTGCAAAAAAGCCGGCGTGAAGCCGATTTTCGGCTGCGAGATCTACCTCGCGCCCGGGCCGATGAGCGAAAAGCGTGACCTCGTCGGCCGCAAACGCGCCACCCACCTGACCCTGCTCGCCCGTGACAACGAGGGCTGGAACAACCTGAGCAAGCTCGTCTCGCTCGGCCACCTCGACGGCCTCTACTACGGCAAGCCGCGCGTCGACTACGAGGCGCTGGCGAAATTTTCCAAGGGCGTGACCTGCCTGTCCGGCTGCATCTCCGGCCCGGTCAACGAGTGGCTGCGCGCCAACGACGAAGACAAGGCGCGCGAGGCGCTCGCCACCCTGCGCGACATCTACGGCAAGGAGCACACCTGGGTGGAGATCCACAACCACGGGCTCGAACCCCAGCGCCAGGTCACGCCCGGCCTGCTCAAGCTGGCGAAGGATCTCGACCTCCGGCCGGTCGCGGCCAACGACGTCCACTTCCTCAACCGCGACGACCACGAGGCGCACGACGTGATGATCTGCATCGGCACCGGCCACCTGCTGATCGACGAGAACCGGATGCGCTATACTCCGGAAGTCTACTTCAAGTCGCCGGAGGAGATGCGCGAGTTGTTCCGCGACATCCCCGGCGCCTGTGACGCCACACTCGAGATCGCCGAGCAGTGCGACGTCGACATCAAGCTCGACTCGACCAGCTCGGAAAAATACCCGCAGTTCCCCACACCCGACGGTTCGCCTCGTGAGCAATATCTCATGCGGGTGTGCCAGGAGGGCATGGAAAAGCGCTACGGTGCGGAAGGAGCGAAGGATGCCGACAAGCTGGCGCGTCTTCAATACGAGGTCGACATCATCAACCAGCTCGGGTTCGCGTCGTATTTCTTGATCACCGCCGACTTCATCCAGTGGGCGCGCGACCACAACATCCCGGTCGGCCCAGGCCGAGGATCGGCGGCCGGTTCGCTCGTCGCCTACTCGATGGGCATCACCAACATCTGCCCGCTCCAGTTCGGGCTGCTGTTCGAGCGCTTCCTCAACCCGGAACGCGTCAGCCCGCCCGACGTCGACATCGACTTCTGCCAGAGCCGCCGCCCGGAGGTGATCCAATACGTCCGCGGGAAATACGGCGAACGCAGCGTCTCCCACATCATCACCTACGGCACGCTCGGCGCGAAAAGCGTGCTGCGTGACGTCGCCCGCGTGATGGGGATTTCCTACGGCGAGGCCGACCGCATCGCCAAGATGATCGAGGCGAAGCCCGGCATCAGTCTGGCCGGCGAATGGAAGGCGAAGCCCGAAATTCAGGAGCTGATCGAGAGTTCCTCGACCTACCAGGAACTCTGGGGCTACGCGCTCAAGCTCGAAGGCCTCGTCCGCAACGTCGGCGTCCACGCCGCCGGCGTCGTGATCGGCGACCGGCCGCTCGACGAGCACGTCCCGCTCACCCGGGCGAGCGAAGGCGAAGTCGTGACCCAGTACGACATGGGCGCGATCACCGACGTCGGCCTGCTGAAGATGGACTTCCTCGGGCTGAAGAACCTCACCGTCATCCAGGACGCGGTCGAACACATCCGCGTCCACACTCCGGACTTCGAGATCGAGAAAGTCCCGCTCGACGACCAGCCGACCTTCGACCTGCTCAACCGCGGCGAGACGATGGGCGTGTTCCAGCTGGAATCCGGCGGCATGGTCGAGACCTGCCGGAAGTACCAGATCGAGAAGATCGACGACATCATCGACCTTCTCGCGCTCTACCGTCCGGGTGCGATGCAGTTCATCGACCAGATGATCGAGGTGAAGAAGGGCCGCAAGAAGGCCGTCTATGAGCACCCGTTGCTCGAACAGGTTTGCGGCAATACCTACGGCGTCATGATCTACCAGGAGCAGGTGCAGAACGCCGCCAAGCTCCTCGCCGGTTACACGCTCGGCGGCGCCGACTTGCTCCGTCGCGCGATGGGCAAGAAGGATCCGAAGAAGATGGCCGAGGAGCGCTCGAAGTTCGTCGAGGGCGCGGCGCGGGTGAACAACATAGGCGAAAAGCTCGCCAACCAGATCTTCGAGAAAATCGAGATGTTCGCCGGCTACGGCTTCAACAAGTCGCACTCCGCCTGCTACGGACATATCTCGTACTGGACCGCCTACCTGAAGGCGAACTTCCCGGTCGAGTTCCTCGCCGGCCTGCTTTCGAACGAAATCCACAACACCGACAAAATCGGGGTGTTCGTGGCCGAGTGCCACCGCATGGGCATCGAGATCCTGCCGCCCGACCTCAACCGGTCGAAACTCCGCTTCGCGCCGGAGAAGACGCCGTCCGGCCGGATGGGCATCCGCTACGGCCTCGCCGCGATCAAGAACGTCGGCGAAGGCGCGATGGCCGCCGCCATCGAGGAACGGGAAACCAAGGGCGAGTTCCTCTCGCTCGACGACTTCTCCACCCGTCTCGACTCGAAGGCCGTCAACAAGCGGATCCTCGAAAACCTCGTCAAAGCCGGCGCGCTCGATTGGACCGGCGAAACGCGCGCCGGCATGTTCGCCCGGCTCGAACAGGTCGTCGCCTCCGCGTCCTCGACCCAGAAGGACCGCGCCGCCGGCCAGGTCTCGTTGTTCGACGCGATGGAATTCGCCGCGCCGCCGCCCGTCACCCGCGCCGCGCCCGCCGTGCCGGAGTGGCCGAAGGACGACCGCCTCGCCCACGAGAAGGAATTGCTCGGTTTCTACGTCACCGGCCATCCTCTCGACAAATTCCGCGGCGTGATCGACTCCGACCGCTACCACCGGCTCGGACTGATCGACGAGCTGGACACCTCCAACCCGCGCGCCCGTTTCCCCTTCGCCGGGATGATCCGCAGCCTCGAAGCGAAGGTCACCAAAACGGGCAAACCGTTCGGCGTGCTGATCCTCGAGGACTTCACCGGCAGCTCGGAAATCATGCTGTGGGGCGAAACCTTCGTCCCCGCCCGCGACGCCGGCCTGCTGGAGGCGGGCAAGATCATCAAGCTGAAGTGCGCCGTGCAGCTCGACGACCGAACCGGCGGCTTCCGCCTGACCGGCTACGAGCTGGGCGAACTGAAGCCGAAAAAGGTCTCCGCCAACGGCAAGGGCCCGGTCGAGCTGACGCTGTGGACCACCCGCCACGGCAAACGCGATCTCGCCCAGATCCGCGACGCCCTGCTCGCCAACCCCGGCCCGACGCCCGTGCTCGTCCACTTCCAGAACAGCGCCGGCCGCCGCGTCACCGTCGAAGCGGGCGAACGCTTCCACGTCAAACGCAGCCCCGACCTCGATCTGGCTTTGGACAAGTGGATCGAGGAGTGAGGACGGCCACCGAACGTGCGACGCCGGAGGGTTACCGCTTCGCGCCACTGCCGTCGGGCAAGAGGCGCCGGAACTCGATGGCATGGATTTCGCCTTCGCCCCTCGGGTAATGGAGCGATCCCAAACCGACGAAATGTAGCGGCTTGTCGGGTTTTTCGTGCGGCAGCGGCAATTCCAACACGTCCTGTACAACGCGGGTAAAAATCTGCACCTCGTCCACCCACAAGGTTACCGATCCTTCGGTGCACACAAGACGCACGGACGAGTCCGGCTTGAGCGTCACCGGCACGGGGGGATTATTCTCCGTCGTGGAGTCGAGCGCTTTGACCAAAGCGGCTCTGCTTTGCTCCGTTTTGATATGACTGGTTTGTCCGCAAACCACCGACGCGTATTCGGCACATCCCGGCCGGCACGCCAGGAAACAGCCGAATTGCGACTCGTCCGGGCCGAACCGATTGTCGAGCTTCAGCTTCATTTCGAAGTCCAACCCCACACGGGCGGTGAGATAAACCGACGGACTTGGGCAATTCTTTTCATACAGAACGCCGTTCGCCTGAGGGACGAATTTGACAGCATCTTGGTTGCGCCAAAGCAACTGATGCTCCGATTCGCTTAAAGTCACCCATTCGCCCGTGTTGAGCCGCCTCTCGACATCAATGGCGGCCAGACGCTGTTCCACCAGATCCTTCGCTTCGCGCTCGGAGGCGACCGTCGGCATCTGGAGGAGTTTCCCAAAGCCGTCTTTGGCGGCAGCCAGTCGGTGATTCCAGTAATCTGTTTCCGCCGCCCGCAGCGTTTCCGCCGCTTCGGGGTCCTCCTGCACAGCCAGCATCCCGCGCCATTCGAAATTCCGGATGCCGTAGGTGTCGTATAAACACTGGTCGACGTTCGACAGAACGGGCCGCTTGAGCTCCCGACTGAACTCCGCCGCTGTGCGATAATCGTGGCCGAGAACAGCATAATAGATTCCCCACGAAAGGGCGTGCGTCCGCTCCGCTTCCGTCTGGGCATGGGCCAGTTTGCCCCGGGTCACGGGTTCCGCGTCCCGCCACAGGTCGTTTCTCGCCATGAGTTCCGTCCGGTCAGGCGATTCATCTACGATATCCGACAAGATCCAGTGGTAAACTTGCGGAACGAAGGTGTCGTAACGCCCGGTTTCACGCGCGGCTCTACCCATTGCCAGCATCAGTTCGTGGCTACCATGCCATCGCGGGCGGTAGGCCCATTTCAGCGACATGTAGGCCGGCATGAAATCGAAGCAGGCATCCGTCGCCCGGTCGAACCAGAGGCGTAGTTCCCGTTCAGGGTCCGGCTGCCCCATGGCCACCGTGATCATTTTGTTCGCCGCGAAGGGAAGATCGGGCTTCGCCTTCCAGGCGGCCGTCAACCGCCGGGAAGCGATGGCGAGCTGTTCTTCGAATCCCTGCCAGCCCTCGTCCGTGACTTGATTGGCCCATTGGTTTCCCCGTGCCTTCCATGCTTCGTTGATCGCATGCTCTCCGATCATCGTGTCCCGCAGCCAGGAGGGCAGGTCACGCGTTTCGAGGAGCCGCCTGACGTCTTCAAAGTGCGATTCTAGACCGTTTGCCAAAAGTCATTGCCGGGAAAGCCGTGGAGGCGCGCAGACGGAGCGCACGATTTCGGGGTGCTCCAGTAACGATCCCAGCGCTTGAAGCAGCTTGTCGCTGAGCTTCTCTCCATCG
>Ga0207709_10000332_pt1 | contig 50611 bp, 38 predicted proteins | sample KBSM34metaG_FD_184397 | JGI IMG/M metagenome (GOLD analysis project Ga0207709, IMG submission 184397) | Miscanthus rhizosphere microbial communities from Kellogg Biological Station, Michigan, USA - KBS M3-4 metaG (SPAdes) (version 2) | ecosystem: Host-associated > Plants > Roots > Rhizosphere >...
TGCCCGCGCTAAGCGTCGTGCCACCAGAATAAGTGTTCGCGCCCGAAAGCGTCAGGTTGCCCGTGCCACTCTTCTGGAGCGAAAAGCCGCTGCCGCTGACCACGTTGGTCACCGTCAAACCGCCCGCGCCAACGTTCCAGATCTGGTTGCCGGTAAGCGCCACATTCACGTTCTGGTTCGCCGTGGCGGAACCGATGGTGACCGCGCCCGTGCCGGTGGTGAGGCCGCCCGAGCCGAGGGTCAGCGTCTGGTTGGCGCCGCTTGTCGTGTTGGTCAGCGTGGTCGCCGCGGTGTTGGTGAAATTGATCGAATTGGCGTCGGCGGCGGCGTCGATATTGATGTTGAGCGCGCCCGCGACGTTACCCGGTCCGAGAATCGTCAGATCATCGGCTGAGGTGGGCGTGGTCGAGCCCGACCAGTTGGTATTGAGGCCCCAGATGCCGTTGGTGGCACCGGTCCAGTTTTCAGTGGCCGCGTGCGCGGAGGGAGCGATGAAGCTGACCACCAAGGCTGCGGTCAGGGCGGGGGTGCCAAGCAGTGCTTTTGCGAGTCCTTTGGGTTTCATGATTTTGAAAAGTAGGGGCCTTAAGCAGGCAGGGAGAAAAATCGATCGGGAGAGTTCTGCAAAGGGAGCCGCTTCAATGCAACCGAATTGTGCCGGCATGGGGATTTTCCTTGGTAAATCCAAGCTCCCATGAGCCAAAAAAACCGGCCGGGCAAAGGCCCGGCCGGCTTGGAATTTCGGACTCGCTGGATTCCCCGATCAAGCAACCCGGCGGCGACGCAGCAGCGCCAGCATACCAAGGCCGCCCAGCAGGGCCGCACCCGGCTCCGGCACCACCGTCACGGAGAGATCGCCCGTGGACTGGCTGAAGCTGTAGGTCACGTTCGGATCCGTCGAGCTCACGCCGTTCCACACGCCGAAGCCGTCGTTGACGAGGCTGTTGCCCGCCACCGACACCGTGCCGAAGCTACCCGTGCTGCTGCCGTTGATACCGAACAGATCGAACACGGTGGGCGTTTCGCTGAAGTTCGCCGCCGTCACGAGATCGAAGCCGCTGTAGGAGATGACGTTCAGCGCGCCGCCGTAGGTCAGCAGGCCGGAAACGTCAGCCGCGTCATACTGGGAGCCACGCGTGGTGCCACCGATTTCGAACTCGGCCGTGCCGGCCAGCGTCAGGCTGGAGAAATCCGCCTGACCCGGGCTGTTGCCAACGGCCAGGGTGCCGTTGACGGTGGCGGCGCCGTAGGTGCCGGAGCCCTTCAGGGTGCCGCCGTTGTCGACGGTGACAGCGCCGGAAACGGTGCCGTCGCTCGACAGCGTCACGCCGTTGCCGACGTGGTAGCCACCCGAAACGCCCGAAACGTCGTAAGTCGCGCCGCTCGAGACGTTGATCGCCGTGCTGGAGACGCTGCCGGTCAGGGTCAGCTGGCCCGCAGTGACATTGGTCGCACCGGTGTAGGTGTTCGCGCCGCTGAGGGTGACCGTGCCGCCGGTGGACTTGCTCAAGCCGTTGGAGCCGGCAAGAACCGCACCGACCGAGCCGGACCGCACGTCATAGGTGCCGGAGTTGTTGGTGATCGTGCCGTTGTTGACCGCACCGCCGCCGGTAAGCGCGCCGAGCGTGTTGGTGATCGACTTGGTGCCGAGGTCGATGGTGCCGCCCGAAGAAGTCACCGTGCCGCTGCCCAAGGTGCCCGAACCGGAGAGGTTCAGAGCACCACCTGAAACGGTCACGCCGCTCGTCGCCAGCGTGTTTTGGACATTGAGGATACCCGCGCTGACCGAGGTGGCGCCGGTGTAGGTATTCGCACCCGAGAGGGTCGTCGTGCCCGCCCCTGCCTGGGTCAAAGCAATCGTGCCCGTGCCGCCACCGATCACGCCCGTGGATTGGGCGACGGAGCCGACGTTATTGAAGGTAAGCGTCTGCGTGCCGCTGGAGCCGGAGGTGATGTTGCCCGTGAGGTTCGTCGTGCCGCCGGTGACCTGGGTCACCGACAGGTTCTGGTTCAGGGTCGCCACACCGCTGAAGGTGGAGCTATTGGCCGTATTGCCGCCGATGGTGAAGGTCGTGCCCGCGTTGCCGAGGGCGTTGTTGTTGGCACCCACCGTAATGTTGCGGCCGATAGTGAACGCGCCGCCGGTCAACAGCTTCGGATTCATCGCCGTGCCGCTGCTGACGGTGGTGGCATCGCCCAGCACGATGGCCGACGAGGAGTTGCCGAACGCGCCGTTGGCGCTCGCCAAGGCGTTGATGCCGGCGATAAGGGAGCCGTCCCGAACCGTGACCGTGCTGGTCGCCCCAGCGAAGGAGTTGGCGCCGGAGAAGGTTTGGGATCCGGTTCCAATCTTGAGAATGGAAAGAACCTGACCCGTGCCCGTCGAGGAGAGAACACCCGAGTAGGTCGCATTGTTGTTGGAGCCACCAATCGAATACAACGTGGTTCCGCTGTTGTTGTTGAAGGCCGAGAAGTTTCCAGAGCCACCAAAGGAACCGAAGTTGAAGGTGCCGGCAACTTCCGTGCTACCACCGTTCATCACCCAATCCACCGCTGAGCTGGTGGAGGCGGTGTTTTTGAGTCGCGGAGTTCCCAAGCCGCTGCCCAGCGTGATCGTGCCGCTGGTCATGTTATTGGCGGCGAATTGAATCTGAACGGAAGCGTTACCGCCTCCAGCGCCACCAAGCGTCAAATTGCCCGAGCCGCTCAAGGTTCCACTCAAGGTGAAGTTCTGAGCTGCACCCGTTGTAATCGTGCCACCGGAGCTGGTGGCGACGATATTGTTGGCGATCGTGACCGCCGACGAAACCTTCAGGGTTCCCCCCTGCATGGTCAGCGAACCGGTGCCCAGCGAGCTGGCATTGCTGGCTGTCAACGTGCCCGCGCTAAGCGTCGTGCCACCAGAATAAGTGTTCGCGCCCGAAAGCGTCAGGTTGCCCGTGCCACTCTTCTGGAGCGAAAAGCCGCTGCCGCTGACCACGTTGGTCACCGTCAAACCGCCCGCACCAACGTTCCAAGTCTGGTTGCCACCGAGAGCGATGTTGACGTTCTGGTTGGCCGTGGCGGAACCAATCGTCACCGCGCCCGTGCCGGTGGTGAGACCGCCCGTGCCGAGGGTCAGCGTCTGGTTGGCGCCGCTCGTCGTGTTGGTCAGCGTGGTCGCCGCGGTGTTGGTGAAGCTGATCGAGTTGGCGGCGGCGGCGGCGGCGATATTGATGTTGAGCGCGCCCGCGACGTTAGCCGGTCCGAGAATCGTCAGATCGTAAGTGGAATCCGGCGTGGTCGATCCCGACCAGTTGGTGTTGAGGCCCCACAGGCCGTTGGTGGCACCGGTCCAGTTTTCAGTGGCCGCGTGCGCGGAGGGAGCGATGCAGCTGACCACGATGGCCGCGGTCAGGGCGGAGGTTCCAAGCAGGGTTTTTGCGAGTCCTTTGGGTTTCATGGATGGGGGTTCTCGATTTTGGGGAGACGGGTGGAAAAAGGGGGAATCCACCCGTGAGGTCCAGCTTCCTGCATACTACGAAGGCGCGCGACCACCCAACAGCGTGTCAACCTTGGTAAACATTACGCTTTACCCTGGTAAACACCTCTGCTTCAGTTCGGTAACGTAGCGCCCGGTTCCCCCAAACCCTGCGGGCGAAAAAACCCCCATGACCCCCGAATCTCTCCACGGGCGTGTCACGATCCGTGACATGGCCAAACAGCTCGGCGTCAGCCATGCGACGGTGTCGATGGCCTTGCGCAACCACCCGCGGGTGGCCCCCGCGACGCGGGATGCCGTCCACCAACTGGCCGCCCGGCTCGGCTATCGTCCCGACCCGGTGCTGGGCGCGCTGGCGCATTACCGGCAGAGCAAAACGCAGGCCAGAATCCATGCCGGCGTCGCCTGGGTCAACGCGTGGCGGGATCCGGAGGAACTCCGGCGATTCCGGGAATTCGACGCCTACTGGCGCGGCGCTTTCGCGGAAGCGGAGAAATCCGGCTACCGCTTGGAGGAATTCCGCCTCGGCCCGGACTGCTCCCCCGCCCGGCTGCACCAGATTCTGAGCGCCCGCGGCGTGCACGGAATCCTGCTGCCGCCCCACCGGGAGACCCCGGACTGGGAGGATTTCCCGTGGGAGGACTATGCGGTGGTGCGGTTCGGCCGTTCGTTGCAGCCGCTCCCGTTTCACCTGGCGACCTCCGACCACGTCGCGAATGCGGTGCTGGCGTTCCAGCGGATCCAGGCGCGCGGGTATCGGCGGATCGGCTTCGTGACCCGCCAGGCGGAATTTGTTTCGCACGGCCATTGGTTCGGCGCCGGCTTCCTCGCGGCCCAACAACTGGTGCCGCCGGACGAGCGGCTGCCGATCTTCAAGCTGGACGAGCACGCCACCGAGAGTCCGGCGGCGGGCCTGCGCGATTGGCTGGACCGGCATCGGCCGGAGGCGATTTTCACGGATTCCGCCCAAGTCGCCGGCTTGCTCGCCGGCCTCGGCGTGCGGGTGCCGGAAGACCTCGGCCTGGCGGTCACCAGCGTGCTCGACGGGTGCGCGGACAGCGGCCTCGACCAGCGCTCGGAGGAAATCGGGCGGTGCGGGTTCAAGCTGCTGAACGCCATGATTCATGAAGGCGAACGGGGCACGCCGGGCGCCCAACGCCAAATGACCCTCGCGGGCACCTGGATCGAAGGCACCAGCCTGCCGGTGAAGAACCGGGAATGACAAAATCATCCCGACTCTCGGAATCCGGCGAGAAACCACGAAAGGCACGAAAACGCACGAAATGAAGAGGTGATTCCTCTGACTTCAACTCCTTGATTTTCGTAAACTTTCGTGTGTTTCGTGGTTTCCGCTCTTTAGGCTCATGGATCCCGACACGAAAAAACCCGGGCGAACCCGGGCTCTCTTCGTTCAGGATCTCAAATCCTCACTCCCCGTCCTTCTCCCACACCCGCGAGCGCAACGCCTCGGCGGCGGCGCGGGCCTCGGCCTCCTTCTTGCTCTTGCCCCGGCCGGTGGCCAGCACCCGGCCGCACCAGGAAACCTGCGCCTGGAACACGCGGCGGTGATCCGGCCCGCTCTCGCCGATGATCGTGTATTCCGGCGCCTGCGGCTGGATCGCCTGCAGGCACTCCTGCAGCTCGCCCTTCGGGTTGCGCTCCTCGGGACTCTCCGCCAGCTCGCCGATCTCCGCCTCGAACAAGCGCAGCACCAGCTCGCGCGCCGGCGCCATGCCGGTGTCCAGATAGACCGCGCCAATCAGCGACTCGAACGCGTCGGCCAGCGTCGAAAGCCGGCGGCGGCCGCCGCTGGACTCCTCGCCCTTGCCTAACAGCACGTAGTCGCCGAGATGGATGCTCATCGCGAAATGCGCCAGCGCGCGGCGCGACACCATGCGCGAGCGCAGCTTGGTCAGGTGCCCTTCCGGAAAATCGGGGAACATCTTGTAGAGTTCCTCCGTGAGAATGAGCTGCAGCACCGCGTCGCCCAAAAACTCGAGCCGCTGGTTGTCGAAATGCGGCCGTTGGGACTCGTACGCCAGGCTGGGATGGGTCAGCGCCTCGGCGAGAAGGAACGAATTGCGGAATTTATAGCCGATCCGGCTTTCTAGGGGCTGCATGGGGACGCTCAGGAAGTGCCTCCTCCCCCGCCCGGAAACTCAGCGTGCCCCGATGGGAAAGATGGGGTGACCGACGGGACTCGAACCCGCAACAACCAGAATCACAATCTGGGGCTCTACCATTGAACTACGGCCACCATTTTATCGGCGGGCGGGAGAAGTAGCCGCGGCCTCCGGGTTTGGAAAGAGAAAAATCGTCTTTTTCCGCAAGCTTTCCGCGCCGCCATTCCGTTCCACCTTCGGGGTTGGCTCCGAGCCTTTTGAGCCTCAAGCTGGCGCGCATGTTCCGCCGGTTCGGCCTGATCGCCCCGCTTTGCTCCCTGCTCGTCCTCACCCAGTGCGGCGCGCCCACGCCGCCGCAGTGCAAGCGCGTCCCCCTGACCTCGCGCCAGCCCGGCCCGGAGCTGATCGACGCGGCCCGCCGGGCCTGGCAGACGCTGGAAAACCCCGCGCTCAGCGCCCAGTGGCCCGCCGCCCGCGAACGCTACAACACCGCCGTCGGCCACCTCTTCGACCAGCTGCGCTGCGGCCCGAAACCGTGGGACCAGGCCGCCGCCGCGCTCGGCACCCGCATCCTGCCGCCGGGCGCGGACGACATCCGCCTCGCCGATCTCGACACGATGTTCCCCGCCACCGAGGTGAACACCCGCCAGCTCGGGCCGCGCCAGACCACCGCCGGCCTCGGCCTGCCCGCCGTCGGCTGGAAACCCCAGTCGTCCATCGGCCGCCGCCGCGACCCCTTCGCCACCCCCACCGGCCAGCCGTTCACCGTCACCGCCCTGCTGCGCTTCGACCGCGGCCCGCAGCCCGCCTGGCAGTTCGCCGCCCCGCTCCAACAGGACGACACCCCGCTCGCCGGCCGCCGCGTGAAGCTCGCCGCCGACTGGTCCGCCGCCCACGCCTTCTACTGGCACATGAGCGACCTCGACGACTTCGACGCGCTCAAGGTGATCCTGCCCGACCGCTTCTCCGAGGAAACCGGCCTCTACTTCGGCCAGCCCTACGATCCCGGCCGCATCCCGGTCGTCTTCATCCACGGCATCAACTCCAGCCCGGCCACCTTCAAGCGGATGATCAACCACCTCGCCGGTCAGGAATGGTTCCGGAAAAAATACCAGGTCTGGTTCTTCAACTACCCGACCGGCAATCCGTGGATCCTCACCTCCGCCCGCTTCCGCGAAAACATGCGCGCCGCCACCGCCTACGCCCGCAAGCACGGCGACAAGGGAAAGCTCGGCCACACCGTCATCGTCGCCCACTCGATGGGCGGGCTGGTCACCCGCTCGTCCCTCAGCGAGCCCGGCACCGCCTTCTACGACGCCTTCTTCAAAAAGCCCATCGACCAGCTCGACGCCACCGAGGAAGGCCGCCGGAAACTCCGCGAAAGCCTGCTCTACCATCCGCTCGAAACCCCCGACCGCGTCATCTTCCTCGCCGTGCCGCACCAGGGCAGTCCGATGGCCGAGCGCTTCGTCTTCACCTGGCTGTCCCGCCTCGTCCGCCTGCCGAAGACCTTCACCGTCGAACTGTTCGACCTCGCCATGCGCAACGCCGGCTCCCTGATGCTGCCCGACTCCGGCCGCCTGCCGACCGCCATCGACAACCTCTCGCCCAACGACGCCACCGTCCGCGCCCTCCAGCGCACCCACCTGCGGCCGGGCCTCCACCTCCACTCGATCATCGGCGACCGCGGCCACCTCGACACCCCGCACAGCAGCGACGGCATCGTCCCCTACTGGTCGTCGCACTTCGAGCCGGTCGAGAGCGAGAAAATCGTCCCCTGCGGCCACGACGTCCCCTCCGACCCGCAGGCCGCCGAGGAAGTCGGCCGCATCCTCCGCCTCAACGGCCGGCCGGACTGAGGCTCCGACCTCATAGGATTCATAGGACCGATCACCGCCGTCTTGCGTCTGGACTCGCGTCCACCGCTCCCCTAAACCCCGGCGCGTGACGCCCGAAGAACAGCTCAAGCTTCTCACCGCCGGCACCGCCAAGGTCCTCTCGGAAAAGGAACTCCTCGAAAAACTCCGCCTCGGCCGCCCGCTGCGCATCAAGCTCGGCGTCGACCCGACCGCCCCGGACATCCACTTCGGCCACACCGTCGCGCTCGAAAAGCTCCGCCAGTTCCAACAGCTCGGCCACCAGGCCGTCCTGCTCATCGGCGACTTCACCGCCACCATCGGCGACCCCTCCGGCCGCTCCGCCACCCGCCCGCCGCTCACCCGCGACGAGGTGCTCGTCAACGCCGCCACCTACACCGAGCAGGCGTTCAAAATCCTCGACCGCGACCAGACCGAGATCGTCTACAACGGCGACTGGTTCCGCAAAATGAACTACGAGGACGTCCTGCGCCTCAACGCCCGCGTCACCCTCCAGCAGATGCTCCAGCGCGAGGACTTCCGCGAGCGCGTCTCCAACGCCCAGGAAGTCCGCCTCCACGAGCTCCAGTACCCGATCATGCAGGGCTGGGACTCGGTGGAAATCCGCGCCGACGTCGAGATCGGCGGCACCGACCAGCTCTTCAACATCCTCGTCGGCCGCGACCTCCAGAAGGAGGAAGGCCAGCCGCAGCAGGTCGTCATGCTCGTCCCGCTGCTCGAAGGCCTCGACGGCGTGAAAAAAATGTCCAAGTCCTACGGCAACTACGTCGGCGTCAACGACGCCCCGCAGGACATGTTCGGCAAGCTCATGAGCGTCTCCGACGAACTCATGGCGCGCTACTACACGCTCCTGCTCGGCGAAGCGCTCGACGCCGCGCTGCACCCGATGGACGCCAAGAAGGCCCTCGCCGAGAAACTCACCGCCCGCTACCACGGCGCAGAAGCCGGCGCCGCCGCCCGCGCCGACTGGGACACGCGCTTTTCCAAGAAGGACCTCGCCGCCGCCGAGCTGCCCGAGCTCGCCCTCGCCGAGCTGCCCGCCGACCTCACGGTGCTCGCCCTCGCCGCCCACGCCTTCAAGGCCGCCTTCGGCCTGGAGAAATCCAACGGCGAACTCCGCAAGCAGTTCATCACCTCCGGCTCGGTCCAGCTCAACGGCGAGAAGCTCACCGACCCAAACGCCACAGTCGTCATCCACACCGGCGACGTCCTCAAGCTCTCGAAAAAGCACGCCGTCCGCTTCCTCTGAGGCCGGACCGAAGGTGGGGCGCTCTCGCCGAGAGCGCCTTCGCCAGCCCTTGCGGCGACAGAGTTCCTACCGGCGGCCCGAAACCTCCGATTCGCCCTGTTGGATCCGGGTGGCGGCACCCGCTCCGAAGGCGGCCTCGGCGAGTCCGCCCCACCTTTTCTGCGGCCAAAAATCGCCGTCGGGATGCCCGGCGGGCATTTGGGGGAGCCAAACACGTCGACCGGAGCCTTCGATCGTCATTTTGGGGAGCCCAAAACATCGACCGGAGCCTTCGGTCGTCATTCCGGGGAGCAAAAAACGTCGCCCGGAGCCTTCGACCGTCATTCCGGGGAGCCCAAAACCTCGCCCGGAGCCTTCGACCGTCATTCCGGGGAGCCCAAAACCTCGCCCGGAGCCTTCGACCGTCATTCCGGGGACCCGAAAACCCCGCCCGGAGCCTTCGGCGGACATTCCGGGAAGCAAAAAACGACCGCCGGGCATCCCGACGGCCGTTTTGGGGCGCCCGGCGGAGCGGCCGGGCATCGGGGGGAAAATCCAGGCTCAGGGCAGGGTCACGACCACCACCGGGGCGGGCGCGCTTTCGCCGCCCTTGCCGTTGCGGGCGGAGACGACGATCCGGACGGTCTGCCCGGGGGCCAGCCCGGACAGGGTGATCTCGCTTTCGGCGACCAGCCGCTCGGTCACGACCGAGCCGTTGACCGAGCCGAGCACGACGACGCGGTAGCTTTCCGCCCGGCGGGCGTTGTCCCAATCGACGAACAACAGGCCGCTGCCCGGCGCGCCCGGGGTGACGACGAGGTGCTCGGGCACCTCCGGCGTTTCGGGGTCGCCGGGGCGGTCGAAGCCGAAGGCATACCAGCGCTCGTCCTCGCGGCCGAGGAACAGGGAGAGTTCCTCGCGCAGGCCGATGAGACGGCGGCGGGCGCTGCGCAGGCCGGCTTCATACTGGCTCTTGGCGGCACCGGCGGCGACGTTGCTCTGGTTGCTGGCGGAGGAGGCGCTGTTGATCGCGTTCGCGGCGGCGTCGCAGGCGGCGGCGGTCGCGCCCAGACCGGTGCCGAGGTCGGCCACCTCGTGGGCGGGGTTGGCGGCGAAGTAGGCTCGGAGCTGCTGGAGCAGGGTCAGCGGGTTGTCCGGGATGGCGAGCGAGCCGCCGGTGAAGCCCGCGGTTTGCCAGGCGCTGTCCCACTGGCCGCCGAAGCGCAGTTTGAGGACGTTGACACAGGCGCTGGCGAGCAGGCGGCCGGCGGCCTTGGCGCTGCGGAAGGCGGCAGTCATGTCCACCTTGTAGGCCTTGGCGGCGTTCCACTTCGACTTGAGCCCGGGGGCGGCGGCGGTGCCGGTCAGCGCCTCCAGCTCCGGGCGGAGCACCGCCTCGGTGTTGTGCTTCAAGCCGACGGCCGCGCCGTGGTCGCGCGCGCCGGCGGTGGCGTCTTCGAACAGGCGGACGAGGGAGTCGTAGGAATCGGGGATCTGTTGGCTAGCCATAATCGCGTCATGGCTATTGTTAGAATGACTCCCGGTGCAACCTCTCCGCGCGTCATGTCCGGTTATGGGACACGATTTTGCCGAAGCGGCCCCAATTGGACCGCGGACTTCAGTCCGCCCCGTCAGTCCGGGCGGTTCGAAGAGGCGGACTGAAGTCCGCGGTCCAATTGCCTCCCCCACGAAAAAAGCCGCCCGGTTTCCCGGACGGCTTTTTTCAAATCGCTTGCCGCGCTGAATCAGGTCGGCTGCTCGCCAGTGGCCATGACGACCTTGCCGGTGCGCACGGTTTCGATGATCTGGAACTTCGAGAGCATCGTCACGGCGGCGTCGATCTCGTTCGAGTTGCCGGTGATCAGGGCGATCATCGAGGTCGGGGTGAGATCGACGGTCTTGCCGTCGAAGTGCTCGATGATCTGGAGCGCCTGGGTGCGCTGGTCGTCGTTGGCGAGGAATTTCACCAGGACGAGCTCCTTCACCACGGCGTCGGTGGCGTCGTGCTCGGCGCAGTGGATGACGTCGATGAGCTTGTTCACCTGCATGATGATCTGCTGGAGACCCTTCGGGTCGCCGGACAGGCCGATGGTCATGCGGGAGAAGTCGGCGTTGCGGCCTTCGGAGACGACGAGCGAGTCGATGTTGAAACCGCGGCGGGAGAAGACCTGGCAGATGCGCATCAGGACGCCCGGCTCGTTGTTCACGAGGATCGAGAGCGTGTGCATGGGGCCGCGCGCGGCGGCCGGGGTGACGGGGGTGTCGGTGGTCACGATGGAATTCATTGAAGGAGTGATCAGTGGATAGTGGCAGTGATCAGTGGAAGAAGAGCGAGACGAGCCGGCGATCGTGATTCGTGATCTCTTTTCTGATCACTGATCACGGATCACTCGGCACTTTCCTCACGTGGAACCAACCGGCTTGGCCATCTTGGTCTTCGGCGCCTCGGTGATCATGTCCTCGAGAGCGGCACCGGCCGGGATCATCGGGAACACGTTGTCGGTCTTCACGCACTCGGCGTGGATGAGGATCGGGCCGTCGTTGTAGTCGAGCGCCTTCTGGAGCATGCGGGTGACGTCGGCCGGGCGCTTGATGTGCACGCTCGGGATGCCGTAGGCGGCGGCGAGCTTGCAGAAGTCCGGGTTGCCGATGAGGTCCACGCCGCTCTCGCGGTTTTCGAAGAACAGCTCCTGCCACTGGCGGACCATGCCGAGGTAGTGGTTGTTGAGCACCACGATCTTGACCGGCAGGTTGTGCAGCTTGGCGGTGGCGAGTTCGAACAGGGTCATCTGGAAACCGCCGTCGCCGGAGATCGAGATGACGGTCTTGTCCGGATGGGCGAGCTGGGCGCCGATGGCGGCCGGGAAGCCGAAGCCCATGGTGCCGGCGCCGCCGGAGCTGAGCCAATGGAACGACTCGCTGTTCTTGTAGAACTGCGCGGCCCACATCTGGTGCTGGCCGACGTCGGTCGAGACGATCGCCTTGCCTTCGGTGAGCTGGTAGAGTTCGTCGATCACCTGCTGCATGCGGAGGCCGCCCTGCTTCTTGTAGGAGAGCGGGAACTTCTTCTTGTAGCCGTCGAGCTTGGCGAGCCAGTCGGCGGTCGGCAGCGGCGCGATGTGCTTGTTGAGCTCGGTGAGCACGGCCTTGGCGTCGCCGACGATCTGCAGGTCCGGCTGGATCATCTTGCCCATCTCCGCCGGATCGATGTCGATGTGGATGATGCGGGCGTTTTTGCAGAACTTCGACGCCTGGCCGATGATGCGGTCGTCGAAACGCGAGCCGATGTTGATCAGCAGGTCGCACTCGATCATCGCCTTGTTGGCGTAGGCGGTGCCGTGCATGCCAAGCATGCCGAGCGAGAGCGCGTGGGTTTCCGGGAACACGCCCTTGCCGAGCAGGGTGTTGGTCACCGGCGCGTTGAGCGTTTCCGCGAGCTGGCGGAGCTCCTTGTCGGCGCGGGCGATCATCGCGCCCTGACCGGCGAGGATCACCGGGCGCTCGGCCTGGGCGATCAGCGCGGCGGCGTCCTTGACCGCCTTGGCGTCGATGTTGAACGACGCTTCCGGGTTGTAGCCGGGCAGGTCGATCGGCGCGTTGAGATCGCCGGTGAAGTTGCCGGAGGAGATGTCCTTCGGGATGTCGATGAGCACCGGACCGGGGCGGCCGGTCGTCGCGATGTGGTAGGCCTCGCGGGCGATGCGCGGCAGCGCGTTGGTTTCCTTCACCAGGTAGTTGTGCTTCACCACCGGGATGGTGATGCCGAAGATGTCCGCCTCCTGGAACGCGTCCTTGCCGAGCATCCAGCTCACGGTCTGGCCGCAGAGCACGACCATCGGCACGGAGTCCATCATCGCGGTCATCAGACCGGTGACGGTGTTGCCGGCGCCGGGGCCGGAGGTGACGAGCACCGCGGCGGGCTTGCCCGTGGCGCGGGCGTAGCCGTCGGCCATGTGGACCGCGCCTTGCTCGTGGCGGACGAGGATGAACTTCATCTTCGTCTTCACGGTTTCCAGGGCGTCGAAGATCGGGATCGCCGCGCCACCGGAGTAGCCGAAAATGTATTCGATGCCGAGATCGTCGAGGGTCTTGATCAGGGCTTGTGCACCGTCGAGTTGCTGTGTGCTCATAAAAAACGGATGTTCGGCCGCCAAAATGCCAGCCAAACCCGGCAACACAACCGGAAAATTCGCGATTTGCGCCGGAAGCCGCGATTTTCCCGCCACCGCAATGGCAAAAATTCACCATTTAGGGAAAAACACGCAAAAACAAACGACCCAATCCGTGAAAAACGGCCGAAAATCCGACAACCCTCCCCCGCCCGTTGCCCTCGCTCTGCCGCACAGCGCAAAAATGGCTAGTGTTGAGTTTCGTTCTCAATAAGTCTCGGGCCGTCCGCTTCCCCACCGCGCGGACACTTGAGCCATGAAACGCCTCCCAGCCCTCGCCGCGGCCCTGGCCGCCTTCGCCTCTTCCGCTTTCGCCGACGAACAATATTTCGGCTATCTCTACCCCGCCGAAGGCATGCCAAAGGGGGCCTGGGAGATCTACCAGTGGAACACCTACCGGACGGGTGGCATCGGCATGCCGGAACCGGCGTTCAACTTCGCCACCGAGTTCGAGTACGGCCTCACCGAACAGCTTGCGACCTCGTTCTACGTCGATTACGCCGCGTTCGACGGCGAGGGCATGAACTTCCAGGGCCTGCGCAATTCGTGGAAGTATCTCTTCCTGACGCCCGCCAAGAACGACTTCGGCCTGGGCATTTACATCGAGCCGATCTGGGCGCGCACCACCACCAGCAACGGCGAACGCGAGGACAAGCTGGCGCTGGAAAACAAGGTGCTGCTGCAGAAGAACTTCCTCGACGACAAACTGGTCTGGGCGACCAACCTGGTGGGTGAGTTCGAGTGGGAGCGCGAACCGAGCGACCCCTGGGAGCGCAAGCTGGAGATCGAAGCCAGCACCGGTCTCGCCTACCGCATTTGCGACAAGGCCACGGTCGGCATCGAAGCCCTCTATCAGTCGGAATACGACCACTTCTCGTTCAACAACCAGGAGAAGTGGATGTTCGGCGTCGGCCCGACCGTGCACTACCGCGACGGCGCTTGGTGGGGCACGCTGACGTGGATGCCGCAGCTCGCCGGCGGCCCGTCCGTGACCGGCCACCGCAACCTCGACGAATACGGCCAGCACGAGATCCGGCTCAAGCTGGGCGTGAACTTCTGATCCGGTCGACGCGCCGAATTCCCAAGATCCGTCTGGCCTGTGGCCGGGCGGATCTTCATTTTGCCGATATGCGCATTCCGCAGCTCCACACCCTCGGCCTGATCGGCGGCGCCACCGTCAGCCTGACCGCGCCGGCGTTCGCCGAGCAATATCTGACCGTCGAGCAAGCGCAGACGATCCTGTGCCGCGGCCAGTCGCTCAAAGCGCTCGACCTCACGCTGACCGACGCCCAGGCGAAGCAGATCGAAGCGCTCAGCGGCGACAAGGTGCGCGAACGGACCCTGAAAGTCTGGCGGATGGGCAACCACGGCGTGTTCTTCGTCGATCACGTTCCCGGCAAAAACGAAACGATCACCTATGCCGCCGCGTTCGATGCGACGGGCAAGGTGCTCGGCGTCGAAATCCTCGATTACCGCGAGACCTACGGCGGCCAGATCCGCAACGACAAATGGCGGGGCCAGTTCGCCGGCAAATCGGTTCGCGCCGGCCAGATCGAGTTCGACAAGGACATCAAGAACATCAGCGGTGCCACGATTTCCTGCCGCAACGTCACCCGCGGCATGCGCCGCCTGTCGGTGACATTCGACCTCGTCATCCGTCCGCTCGCCCCCTAATTTCCGCCGCGTGTCCAAAAAGCGCCGCAACCACGCCCGGCTGTCCGGACCCGCGCAGTGGAACTTGTACGGAGCGTTTCTACTGGCGCTGGCGAGCGGCGTGTCCTGGTACGCCTTGAAGCATTGGGGGCAAATCGAGGGCGAGTTCGGCTTGGAGCCCAACCCGTGGCAGCCGGTCTGCATGAAACTGCACGGTGCCGCGAGCATGTGGTGCCTGCTGACCTGCGGCTACCTCACGGCGCGCCACATGCCGTCCGGCATGAACCAGAAGCGCAACCGGCTGAGCGGTTTCATCCTTTCCGCTTGGATCGCCTCGCTGATCGTCACCGGCTGGATGCTCTACTACCTCGGCAGCGAGCGCCGCGAGCAAATCGCGGAGCTCCACTGGTGGCTGGGGGCGAGCGTCGCCCTGGCGCTCGTCGTCCACGTGATCGCAGGTTTCAAAACCCGCCCCGAACGCGCCCTGCAACTCGCCCGTGAAGCGGAGGCCAGGCGTCTCGCGGGCCTGCCTCCGGAGCCCGAGGATGGCGACTGAGCCGTCCCCGTCCGATCCTCTGCTGAAGCGCTCCCGCCCGCTGCTGGGAACGTTCGTGGAAATCGCCGTCTGCGCCCACCAGCCCGAAGCCCACGCCGCCATCGACGCCGCCTTCGACGAAATCGCGCGTCTCCACGAGCTGCTGAGCTTCCATTCGCCCCACAGCGAGCTGTCCCGGCTCAATCTGGCGGGGAGCCGCGGGGTGTCGCCGTCCCCCCTCGCCCGCCGGGTGCTGCGGCTGGCCAAGCTGATCGGCCAGCTGAGCGGCGGGCGATTCAACTGCACGGTAGGCGGACGCTTGGTTCGCGCCGGCATCCTGCCCGATCATGGCTTCGGGGAATTTCTGGAAACCGGCACGCCCGACGACGTGGAAATCGACGGCCACGCCTGCCGGCTGCGCCGCCCGGTGCTCGTTACGCTGGATGGCATCGCCAAGGGCTTCGCCGTGGACCGCGCCATCCGCGCGCTCAAGCGGCACGGCATCGCCGCGGGCTCGGTCAACGCCGGCGGCGATCTCCGGGTGTTCGGCGAACTGGCGATCCCGATCCATTTGCGTTTGCCGGACGCCCCGCCGCGTTTCCTCGGTTTTCTCAAACAAGCGGCGATGGCTTCATCGACCACCGGCCATGACCCCGGATTTCCCGGCATGATCGTCGTCCCGGACAACACGTCTCCGCAACCCGGGCCTTGGACGGTCATCGCCACTTCCGCCTGGCGGGCGGACGCGCTGACCAAGGTGGCCGCCGCATGCGAAGACCACGAACGGCACGCGCTGCTGGCGAGATTGGGCGGGCGATTGATCCACCCTTGAGCCACGCCTCGCTCAGCGCATGAACCCGACGCGCCACCCCACCACGCCGGTGCCGGTCGAGGTGAAGCTGAAGCGGACGATCCGCCCGAGGTTCTGGAGCGCCAGCGCGCGGTCGTTCGCCGCGGCCTCATCCGGCCGGTAATCCTCCGGCACGGCGAGGGTGACGACGTAGCGTTCACCCGCCACCACCCGGCTTTGCCCGGCGAGCGTGAGGGTGGATTCGTCCCACGTTTCCGCCAGCAGATCGACGGCGCCCTGGCTCAGGTGGCTGCTGGTGGAAACCACCTGCGGGCGATCGAGCGACTCGCGGATCGCGAACGATTGGACGCCCTTGGCCGGCAGCTCGGGAATGTCGAACGAATCGCGACACAGCCCGGACGAGACGTCCGACCAGAACTCGTGGATGAAATAGCGCTTTTTCGGGTCGATGCCCAGGTCCGCCAGCCAGACGGTCGCGCGCGGCAGCGGCGAATCGCCCGCGTTCACCCGGTGCAGCACGAACCAGTGGCCGGCCGCGGTGCTGAATTCGTTGAGCCACCACGGGCAGAGCGGCACCGCGGGATCCGGGTCGGACGGCGCGGGGAATGCCCGGACGCCGGTGCGCTCGCCCGCGGACAACCACGCGCTCTTCGCGTCGTCGTAATCGTAGAGCTGGCCGGGAACGCTCGGCACCACCGGCAGCACGCGGCGCAGACCGGCGAAGGCGCGGTCGTCCTGATAGACCGCCGCTTTGTCGCCGAGCGTCAGCACCGCCCCGGCGATCGAGGCGACGGCCGGTCGCAGGATGGCGGCGGAGAAATCGGGGGCGACCGGCGGCACGTCCTTTTTCACCTCCGAAAATCCGCCAGGCACAACGTCGCAGGGCCCGGGGTCGTTGCGCCAGACGAGGCCGTTCCACGAGTTGTATTGCTGCAAGGTCGCCGGCGCGTAGCCAGGGCCTCCAAGCCGGCAGGCACCGGCCAAGCCGATCAGCTCCGGCATCACCCCGCGACCGGCCAGCCACTCGACGTCCCGCCCGGCCTCCTTGCGCGCGGCGGCAAGCGCGGCACGCAGCGGTTCTTCCGGGCGAATCTGCAATTTCGCCGCGCCCGCGAGGTCGCCGTTCGCCCGGTCGTAGAGCTGGCGGTCGAGGCCATCGAGCAGGAACCGCGTGAAACCCTGCTTGCGCCAGCCGCGGAACCACGCAGGAGACAAGGCATCCGCGGGACGACCGGCACCCGCGTCGAGCCTCAGCCCGGGAGCGATGCCCGCTTTGCCCATGCCGTCGGCCAGCGCCTTGGATGCCGCGGCGGCCGGCGACGCCGGAGCCTTGCCCGTCTTCCCCCTGCCCTTCGCCGCGGGTTTCGCCGCCTCGTCCGGTTTTTCCGGCGCCGCCATGTCGAACGAGACCGCCGCGCACCCGAAATCGCCGAGCCGGCGGTCCTGCCAGACCTGCGCGAGTTGCTTCAGCTCGGCCGGGCCGACCTTGCCGCCGGCATAGGCCGCGCCGGCGTCCCAGACGGTGAGCGCCATCTCGCGCGGCGGATTCGCCCACGGCTGGTAATACGGCAGGTTCCGGTGTTTCTGGAAATAGCGCGGCCGGAACACGACCCCGGCGTCACTCGCGGCGAACCTCACCTCGAAACGCATCGTGCGGTCCGGCGCCTCGAACGGCGCGATGCGGACCTTGCCCTCGGGAAATTCCAACATCCAGTCGCCATCCGGATCGTAAACCGCGTTGTTGCGCAGGTTGTCGCTCGCGCCGAAGGCGGTGCGCACCAGCGGAAAGCGCCGCTGCGCGTCGCCGCGCGTTTCCGCCGCCATCGCCCGCGGCCCGCCGTGGACGAGAAGCACCGTCGATTCGCCCAAACCGGAAAACGCGATCCGCTGCTCGACCCGCGGACCGGAGCTCGCCTGGCTCTCGACCGCAGCGCCATTCGGCAGTGTCGCCCGCATCAGGAGGCGTTTCCCATAGGTCAGCTGTAAATTCCCGCTGAGGGCGTCCCATTTCACCTCCGCCGGCGCGTTCGGCGGCCCGCCCGGCGCCTCCTTCACCGGCGGCAGGCGCATCGCCAGTCCGCCGTCATCCAGCGTCACCGCCTGCGGCGGCTGGCCGGTGAACTGGACGACGGCACCGGCCCAATCCGCGCGGTCCGCCGCCATCCCGTCGCCCGCGTCGCCGGCCCTCAGCCGCAGTTCCTTCACCCCGTCGAGCGGCAAGTCGTAGGTCGCCGGCGCGGCCCCGGCCTTCATCACCCCGCTGCGCCACAGCACCGCCCCGTCGCCGACGATCTCGAATTCCACGCTCGCCGCCGGATCACCCGCCGAGGCGTCGTCGGGCCCGCACGCCCCGGTCAGGCGCAGCGCCTTGCCGTCCAGCAGCACCCGCATCTCGCTGCGAGCGTGGGTTCCGACGCCGTGTTCGAACGCCTTGCCGCCGATCCTCAGCGGCGTACCGTCGACCGACGTGTTCCTTTTCGCCCGGCCGACGCCCTGCGAGACCGTGGCGAGATCCAGGTCGGCGAGCCGCACCTCGAACGGCGGCGCGGGCTGGGCGGGCGGAGGCGGGGCCTTCGCCGCCAGCGCGGAAAAATCCGTCAGCGCGAACCAAGCAACCGCGGCGGGCAGGAAGCGGGGGACCATGGCGTCTATCAGAAATACCACGGAAAACGCGGAGGTCGAGCCCGCGCTGGAAGTCACGCGGGGTGACCGCATCCAGAAATCCCGGATCACGAATCGGACGGATTCGACGGATCACAGGAAAAAAATGAGGAAGGACATCCGTCCTCCTTTCTGAAATTCCAGCCTTCCTCATTTTCAAAAAGGCCCATGGGATTCGCGGCTTCAAATCCGAGCGCGGTTACCCGAAAGCCCTCCGCCCGCGCTCAAATGGCCAGCTTGCCTCGCCCGGGCACCAGTTTCCATGCCGGAGCCTTGGGATCGTACGGCGGCCCGGGTTTGGTGACCGCGGGTTCACCCTGATCCAGCCTGAACATCGGCAGGATGGGCAGGTTGTCTCCATTCAGCTCATATGTCGCGCCGATTTCCTCGATCATGAGAGAGGCGAAGAATATGGCGCCCGATCCGCCCGATTTCCTCACGTCCGATCCGGGAATCTCACCCGCCACACCGCCAGCGCGTCGCGGATTTCCGCCGCCTCGCGAGTCGGACTGAGCTCCCACACCAGCGGACAATCCGCCGGGAAATGCCGCAGCAGCTCGGCGTAATCGAGCGTGCCGGTGAACGGCGTGCGGTGGTCGCGCGCGGGCCACTGGACGTCGTGCACGTGGCCGCCGACGAGGTGGGGCGAGACCGCTTCGAGCCACTGCCCGTGGTCGAGCAGCCCGAGGTTGTGCTTCAGCTGGACGTGGCCGAAGTCGTGCCAGTAGCCGACCCACGGATGATCGGCGAACTGCGCCTGGAGCCGCAGCATTTCACGCTCGGTCGGCACGTCCTCGAAGCGCGAGCGCGACTCCACGGCGAGCATCACGCCGAGCTCCGCCGCCTTTTCCGCGATGGCGTGCAGAGCCTCGACCGCGCGGTGGAAATAGAGCGGCGCGATCTTCTCGCGCTTCTTCACGAACTCGATCTTCGCCTTGGCATACGCCGGATCGAGCCGCCGGCCCTCCGCCACCATCGTCGTCAGCCGCCGCGTCCACTTCGCCGGCCGCATCGGCACCGAGCCCATGTGCAGCACGACGTATTTCGCGCGGAACTCCGCCGCAATCTCCAGCGTCCGGAACGTCATCTCCAGCGCCCGCAGGCGGTCGGGCGCGCGGTGCGAGGTGAACTCGTAGGCGTCCGGCGCGTCGATCATCACCTCGACCGGCGACGGGAAATAGTTGTGCACGCCCGAGCAGGCGAACAGGCCGCGGGCGAACGCCTTGCGGATGCCCGGCAGCTTCGCGATCGTCATGCCGTGCGACAGCTCGATGTTGGTGAAGCCGAGCCCGACGATCTCCTCGATCATCGACTCGCCATCGCCGTGGCGGCTGTTGTTCCAGCAGGTGGAGAAGGAAAGCATCGGAGGGCGAATCGCGGTGGAGAGGCCCCACGAAACACCCGAACCGGGGCGAAACCAAAACCTTTTCCAAGCCCGCGCGTTCTTGCCGTCGCCCCGGCCGGCGCTAGCGTGTCACGTCATGAGCAGCCGCAGGCAACGACGACGCAATGGCGACACCCGCCCGGCACCCGCCGGCCGTTGGCTGGCCGCGGCCGGCACCGCCGTCTTCGTCGCGATGGCCGGCGGCTACCTCGGCCTGCGCGGCTACCTGCACGGCGAGAATTTCCGCCAATTCCTCTCCGCCGAGGCCGGCGAGGCGCTGAAGGCCGACGTCCGCTTCGGGAAGTTCCAATGGAGCGGCCTGCAAATGGGCACCGAGTCGTTCGAAGCCGCCAACGGCGGGAAGATCCAGGGGCTGCGCGCCGACCGGATCCAGACCGAGATCGGCTTCGGCGGGCTGCGCCGCGGCGTGTGGGAACTGCGCGAGTCCGACATCGGCAAGCTCGACATCTCGATCGACGCCCGCGGCCATGACGCGCCAACTCTTTCGCCCCGAGCTCCCGAGCCACCGCCGGCCGGCGGCCCGCCCGCCGGCAAGCCATCCCGCTGGCTGCCGTCCGAAGTCGAGCTGCACGGCCTGACCGTGCGCGACCTCGCGCTGCGCGCCTTGCTCAAGGACGGGCTGGTCTCCGCCGAAGGCATGCGCGTCCGCATCGACACGGAAAGCCAGCCCAGGAGCTACCGCGCCACCGTGGAAGGCGGCGCGCTCACTACGCCGTGGAGCTGGGCACCGCCGGTCGTTCTCGATCGCCTGCAACTGCGCTGGCACGACGGCGAATGGTTCCTCACCCGCGCCGCCGCCACCGTGTGGCAACACGGCCGCTTGGAGGCCGACGGCGAGTGGAACCCGCGCACCCGGCTCTACAGCGCGCAGGGGCGTCTGACGGATCTGGAGAGCGGCGACCTGCTCGACGCCGACTGGTCGAAACGCCTGACCGGCCGGGTGGAATCCGATTTCACCCTCGAATCCCGCGCCGGTTCGCCCGTCGCGCGCGGCCGCCTGGAGCTTCACGACGGCGTGCTGACCGCCCTGCCGTTTCTCGACTCGCTCGCCGCCTACGCCGACACCCAGCGCTTCCGCGTGCTCCCGCTCAGCCAGGCCGTCACCGACTGGGAATACGAGCGCGGCACGCTCACGCTGCGCAACCTCGTCATCGCCAGCGAGGGGCTGGCGCGGATTGAGGGCACGCTCACACTGCGCGGCGACCAGCTCGACGGAGCGTTCCGGCTCGGCCTCGCGCCCGGCACCCTCGCCCGCATCCCGGGTGCGGAAACCGACGTCTTCCTCCCCGGCGAGCGCGGCCTGCTGTGGGCCCCGCTGCGACTCACCGGCACGACCGATCATCCGCGGGAAGACCTCACCGACCGCCTGATCGCCGCGGCCGGCGCGCGCATGTTCGAGCAACTGCCCGCCAGCGGCGAAAAGGTGCTGAAGTTCACCCACCGCGCGCTCGCCGAACACGCGCCGGAGGTTCTCGACCAAGGTTCGCGCGCCCTAGAAAAGGGCTTGGACAAGGGCACCAAGGCCCTCGACAAGGCCGACCGGCTGCTGCTCAAGGCGAACCGAGCGCTCGACAGCCTGCTCGGCGAAGATCCGCCACCGCCCGTCGAGGCACCGCCGCCCGCGCCGCTCCCGCCGACGGAAAGCCGCTGATCACTTCAGCGTGAACTTCCGCCCCTTGCCGCTTTCCCACGCTTCGCGCAGGCTCTTGTAAAGCGCGTCCAGATCCTCGGCGCGCTCCAACCGGTATTCGAGGCACTTCGCGTGCGTCGTCTCCGGATACTTTTTCACCACCATCGTCGCCACGTCGGTGCCGCTGCGTTCGCCCTCCTTTTCCAGAATCTCGCGCCCGCGCTCGATGATCTGGTTGGCGGCGGAGGAAGGCGACTTCACCGGCTCCAGGAAATAAAACCGCGCCAGCGCCTGGCCGACCGTGTCCACGTCGATCTCGTGCACCACCACCGCGCCGTCGAGCAGATAGGTCTGCTGGCTGATCGAGGTGATCCGATCGAGCGCCACCATGTAGTGGCCGCCGGGCAACGTCGCCTGCCAGAACCGCCGAGGCGAGTCCTCCGGAGCGGGCTGACCGGCGGCGGGCGGCTGGGCCGGCGCGTTCTGCGCGAAGCAGGGGGACGCGAGCATCAGGGCGGCGAGGCCGGACAACAGGCAGCAACGGGCGATCATCGTCCCGATGCTGGCAGCCGGCGCGCGGTTTGGCGAGTCCTCGGTTCAACGCGCGCGAATGCCCAATTCCGGATTGAGCCGGAAGGGCGAACCGGCGACAATTTCCTCACATGGTCCGCTTCCGCCCGAATGTCGCCGCCCTGATGGTCCGCCCGGAAGGCCAGCTCCTGATCTGCGAGCGCACCACCGTGCCCGGCGCGTGGCAGTTCCCGCAGGGCGGCGTGGACGCGGGCGAAAGCCTCGAGGCCGCCCTGTTCCGCGAGGTGCGCGAGGAGATCGGCCTGCTGCCGAAACACTATGACATCCTCGGCGTGCGCGACGGCTACCGCTATCTCTATCCGGAAGAGGTTCGCGGCAAAAAAATCCGCAAGCACGGCTTCCACGGCCAGGCCCAGACCTACTACCTCTGCCGTGTCAAACCGGGCGCGCCCGCGATCGACGTGAACCAGAAGCCGCCGGAATTCCGCGCCTACCGCTGGATCGAGCCGGTCGAGTTCGATCTCGACTGGCTGCCCGCGTTCAAACGCGACGTCTACCGGCAGGTGATGGAGGACTTCTTCGGGGTCCGGCTTTGAGTCCCGCCACCGAGTGCAAATCGCAATCTCCCCGGCAATTTGCATCAACTCCACAATTGATTTGCACCGCCCCGCTCCGAGGGGCAGTTTCCCTCATCCTCGGAGGCCAAGCGGCTCCATTTCGATGTCTGGGGGGAGATCGCAATGGGAATAGGCCCTTGGCCTCCTTTGGGGGGATACCAACCGAAACGCGGGCCCTTCGCGGGGCTCGCGTTTCTTGTTTCCCCTCACTTCGCCCTCGGCCCTTCTTTCAGGCGCTTCAGCCGGATCTGCAGGTCGGCCAGCGCGTTCATGAAATAGATGTAGCCATCGTACGGGCCGCCGTAGGGCGAGAAATACGAATGCACGCCGCCGTCGGTGCCGCCCTTGGTCGACATCCAGTAGAAGTGGTCGGAGGTCTGGAGCTTCGCCCACACGTGAGCCAGGTCGGGATCCTTCGCCGCGAGCACCTCCTCTTCCAGCCGGTGGATCTTGGCGATCGCCTCCTGCTGCATGACGTTACCCATCCACGCGGTCAGGTCGCGCTCGGAGTCCGCCCACGAGGTCGGCCAGTGGCAGTCGTATTCGTCGGCGACCCGGTAGAGATCGACCGCCTCGGATGGCGTGAGCCATTGACCGCCCGCCTCCTCGACCGCCTCCGGCAGCTTTTCCCAGAACTCGAAGATCCCGGAATCCTCCCACTGGTGCTCGCCGATCGTCTCGTAGTCCATGAACAGGTTCGAGATGTCGCCCGGCGATTCCACCAGCCACTGGGCGTATTTCTCCGGCGTCAGCGGGTGCTCCGCCCAGTTCGTGTCGGAAAAGCGGAACCCGACGTCGTCGGAAAGCGCCGCGTTGCGCAGCAGCGTCTTGAGCCGGGTGACGTGCGGCGCGCGGTAGAGGTGGTTCGGCGACTTGCCGTTGAGCACCCAGTCGACGCCCTCGGCCAGGATGCCGTCGAAACCCATGGTCTCGGCCTGCGCCGCGATGGCGTTGTTGTAGATCAGCTCGGTGTTGCGGAACACGCGCGGGCGGACCGAGAACACCTCTTCGAGTTTCTGGAGGTGCAGGTCGACCTGGCGCTCGAACTCCTTCTTCGAGTGCACCACCGCCAGCGAGTGGTAGTACGTTTCGGCGAGCAGCTCGACCCCGCCGGTGGCGACCAGCTCCTGGAACGACTCCAGCACGTCCGGCCGATGGTGCTCGAGCTGCTCGATGAGCGTGCCGCTGATCGAGAACGCCAGCCGGAAGCGGCCGTCGCTCTGCTCGATCAGCTTGCGGAACATCGCGTTCGCCGGCAGGTAGCATTTCTCGGCCACCTTCGAGAGCACGCGGGCGTTCAGCCCGTCGTCCTCGTAGAACGCGTGCTCGCCGATCCGGAAGAAGTCATACGGGATCAGCCGGTTCGGCTGATGCACCTGGAAATAGAGGCAGATATCGGACATGGAGCCGGAGGAAAATGGGGGAAAAATACCGGAAGCGCGGTTCCGGCCAAGGTCAAGGCACCAGTTCGCGATACACCGAAACGACCTTTTCGGCCGCCGCGTCCCACGTCGACGCCGCGATATCGAGCTTCGCCTGCTCGACGATTCGGGCGTTCAGCTCCTCGTCGGCGAGCAGGTCGTTGATGTGCTTCGCCATCAGGTCGACGTCCCAGAAGTCCGCCTTGAGCGCGCCCTTGAGCACCTCGGCCACCCCCGACTGCTTGGAGATCACCGCCGGGATGCCGAACTGCGCCGCCTCCAGCGCGGACAGGCCGAACGGCTCGGAAACCGAGGGCATGCAGTAAACGTCCGTCATCGAAAGCAGCTCGTTGACCTTCTCCTTGTTGAGGAAGCCGGTGAAATGGAAGTGGCCGCCGAGCCCGTGGAAGGCCCCGGTCTCGATCAGCGGCCGCAGCTTCTCGCCGGTGCCGGCGACGACGAAGCGCACGTCCGGGTTCACCGCGAGCACCTTCGCCGCGATCTCGAGGAAGAACTCCGGGCCCTTCTGCGCGGTCAGGCGGCCAAGGAAGAGCACCAGCTTCTCGGGGAATTTCTTGCGCGTGGAGAACACGTCGACCGGATCCGCGCCGTTGTGCACCGGGCGGATTTTCGCCAGGTTGATGCCGTAATGGCCGGAGACGACGCGGCCGGTGTATTCGCTGACCGGGATGACGCGGTCGGCCTCCTCCATGCCGTATTTCTCGATGTCGTAGATCCACCCGCGGGCGTCGGCACCGGCGCGGTCGTACTGCGAGGCGTGAACGTGGACGACCAGCGGCTTGCCCGTCGCCTTCTTGACCTCGACGCCGGCGAGGAAGGTCATCCAGTCATGGGCGTGCACGACGTCGAAAGTGTCCTGCATCGCCAGCTTGGCCGCGATTTTCGAAAATTCGACCACCTTGGTTCCGAGATCGTGGCCGTAGAGTTCGCCCAATTTGAACTGCTCCAGCTGCGTGCGCGTGGTTTGGGAAAAGCGCACCTCGCCGCCGGGGATGCCCTCCAGCGTCTCCAGGGTGGTCTCGCCGTCGTCGTAGGGGTCGAGGTGGATCGGCACCCGCTGGACGCGGGCGAAGCTTTCGTAGCGGTAGCGCCCTTCCACTGTCTGGAGATCCTCGACACGCAGGTTGTTCAGGCCCGTCAGCGTGAACCCGTCGAAAGTGGTGTCGGGGGCGGAGCGCGGAACGACCACCCGCAGGTCGACATGCTTGGCCAGCGCCCGTGAGAGACCGAGGCAGGCGACGCCGAGACCGCCATTGATCAACGGGGGAAATTCCCATCCGAGCTTCAGGACACGCAAACGGTTCATATGGGGAAGACGCCACATCCTCACGGCGAGCGCCCATCACCCGCCGTACGATTTGACGAGAAATGCAAAGCATAGAGCGGGCCAATGTCGAGACATCATCCAAAACTCCGCCGTGGCGGTCTCGTCACCTCGCCGATTGCGATCCCAAGCTTGGCACGCCGCCCGCTACCCCTGTAGGTTGGGCACGATCCCTCATCCCCGTTCGCGCATGGCATCCGACGAATTCTCAGGCAACTACATGGAGAAGCACCGCAACGCCGGTGCCGAGGCGGACTTCGTCCCCAGCACCGTGCGCACGGTGGAGCGACCGCGCCCGGGCGTGATCGAGCTACTGACCGACAATCTGGTTCTCCTTCGTGTTCAAGTCGTTGAAAGCGGAATCATCCGCTTCCGCTTCAGCCCGGAAGGGCGGTTCGAGGACGACTTCTCCTACGCGATCGACCCCGGCTACCAACCGGAGCCGCCGGATTACGAGGTGGTCGAGTTCGGCGACGGCGTGGCGATCCGCACGCCGCTGCTCTCCGTCCGCATCGCCCGCAACGGCCTGCGCACCACCATTTCCGACGCCCGCACCGGAAAAATCCTCTGCCAGGACGACAAGGGATTCCACTGGCACGACAACAAGGCCTTCGGCGGCGAGGTCGTGAAGATGTCCAAATCTTATCAAGCAGGCGAACATTTCTACGGGCTCGGAGACAAGTCGTGCGACCTCAACCTGCGCGGCCGCAGGTTCTCGCTGTGGGGCAGCGACACCTATGCCTACGGACCCGACACCGACCCGTTGTACAAGAACATCCCGTTCTACCTCGCGATGCACCGCGGCGGCTGCTACGGCATCTTTTTCGACAACACGTTCCGCTCGCACTTCGACTTCGGCGCCGACCAACCGAACCGCATCGCTTTCGGCGCCGACGGCGGCGAGATGAACTACTACTTCTTCCATGGCGGCGAACCGCTCGACGTGGTCCGCGCCTTCACCCGGCTGACAGGCCGCCCGGGCATGCCGCCACTGTGGACGCTCGGCTACCACCAGTGCAAGTGGAGCTACTACCCGGACGCCAAGTTCCGCGACATCGGCTCGAAGTTCCGCCAGTTCGGCATCCCGTGCGACGCGCTCTACCTCGACATCGACTACATGGACGGCTACCGCTGCTTCACGTGGGATGCCGAGCGCTTCCCCAACCCGAAGAAGCTCGTCGCCGACCTCGAAAACGACGGCTTCAAGACCGTCGTCATCATCGACCCCGGTCTGAAGATCGACCCGAACTACCCGGTGTGGCAGGACGGCATCGAGCGCGATGTCTTCTGCCGCCGCCAGGACGGCAATCTGTTCAAGGGCTCGGTCTGGCCCGGGCTGTGCCACTTCCCCGATTTCACCCGCCCCGACGTCCGAGAATGGTGGGCGGAGCAGTTCCACGGGCTCATCGAGGACATCGGCGTCCGCGGCGTGTGGAACGACATGAACGAACCGGCGGTGTTCGAGGAAGGCACCTTCCCGCACGACATCCGCCACGACTACGACGGCCACCCATGCTCGCACCGCAAGGCCCACAACATCTATGGCATGCAGATGGTGCGGGCCACCCAGGAAGGCCTGCGGCGCTTCGGCGGCGGCAGGCGGACGTTCTCGATCACCCGCTCGTCCTACGCCGGCGCCCAGCGCCACGCCTGCGCCTGGACCGGCGACAACGTCGCGTCGTGGGAGCACCTCCACCTCGCCGGCCTGCAATGCCAGCGGCTCGCCATCTGCGGCATGTCGTTCATCGGCTCGGACGTCGGCGGCTTCATCGAAACCCCGACGCCGGAGCTCTATCTGCGCTGGGTCCAGATGGCGGTGTTCCACCCGTTCTTCCGCACCCATTCCTCCGGCGACCATGGCGACCAGGAACCCTGGTCGTTCGGCGAGGAAACGACCGCCCTCGTGAAGGCGGCGATCGAAATGCGTTACCGCCTGCTGCCGGTGATCTACACGACGTTCCGCCAGTACGTCGCCGACTCCATGCCGATGCTGCGGCCACTGCCGCTCGTCGCCCACGACGACCCGGACGCCTATTGGCGCAGCGCCGAATTTTTCTTCGGTGACCACCTCTTCATCGTGCCGATGGCGCGCGCGGGCGAGGACGGCCGCTTCCTCTACCTGCCGGACGGCGACTGGTATTCCTACCACGACGACAGCCGGCCGAAAGCCGTGCGCAAGGACATCTGGGTCGACTGCACGCTCGATCGGATCCCCGTGTTCGTCCGCGCCGGCTCGGTGCTGCCGCACTGGCCGCTGCAGCAATACGTGGGCGAAATCCCCCACCCCGAGCCGATCCTCCACGCCTGGCTCAAGCTCGGCGAGGAATCGAGCCGCTGGTATGAGGACGACGGCGACAATGAATCATGGCGCGATGGTAATTTCCGCGACTCGTTCTTCACCTTCCGCGGCACCGCCGACAGCCTCGAACTGGAGCGCCGGTGGGACGGCAGCTGGACGCCCGGCTACGCCACCGCCCACTTGGTCCTCCACGGCCTACCCGCCGGCTGGCACGCATTGAGCGTGAAAATCGACGGCCAAGCGATCGCCTTCACACCCGACGAGCTCGGTCGCCCGGTTGTGACCTTGTCGCCGGATTTCCAGCGAATCGAGGCGTCGTGGTCGGTCCCCGCCGCCCCGCCCGAGGAAACCGAAACGGCAACGGAAGCCTCCCTCTCCGCGTAAAACGGCAGGCCCGCCGCGTTCGCCCTCTCCAGCGGAGAAGTTTGCCTTCAGCCTTCCGCCGGAGCAGCGTCCGCTTGAAAGTGGCCGGAAGCTCCAGTTTTCGATTCGCGGCGGCGGGCGGAATGGAAAAGGAGACCGTTTCCTGGACATTCCGGAAACGAAGTTTCCGGTCATCGGATCATCGACCGCCACTCGCCGAAAATTTCTCACAAGGGACCGGGCATTTGAACATCGTAGGGATCGTTCTCCTGTTATCTTTCCTAACCTTTGCTCCCCCAGCTTTACCCACCCATGAGCTCCCTTCCCAAGACCATCCAGATCTTTCTTCCCAGTGGCGATCCGCAGGGCATCCGCGTGGCTGAGATTACTACGCGAATTGTACAGGTCCTCGAGGTGCCGCGCGTCTTATTACCGAACTTTCTCAAGATGCCCGAGAGTGAACAAGTAGCGGTCTATTTCCTGACAGGTGAATCGGAAGACGGAGAAGAAAAACGGGTGTATATCGGCCAAACCGGCGACCTCCGCGCACGACTTGTGAAGCACAACAAGGAGAAGGAATTCTGGGAGCGGGCGCTGGTGCTGATCTCGCGAACCAATAGCCTGACCCAAACTCATGCGCTTTTCCTGGAGTGGCATTGTCTCCAGTCGATTCGTTCCGCGGGTCGCTTCATCGACGAAAATGGCAACGGTGGTAGCCGTCCGCACACCCCGGCGCCAATGGAGGCGGATTGCCATGAGATCTTCGACACCGGCCGCGCTCTGTTGGCCACGCTTGGCTACCCACTTTTCGATTCCGTCGCCAAGTCCTCCTCTTCCCAATCCGGGGCGGAGGAGATTTTCCTCTGCAAAGCCTCCGGTATCGACGCCAGAGGACGCTACACGTCCGAGGGATTCGTCGTACTCGCGGGCTCCACCGGAAGGAAGGAAAGCGTGACGTCCATCCTCGGCACTTCGGATCACCAGATGCGGCTGAAGCTGATCGATGCCGGGATCTTGAAGATCGAGGGAGACACCATCCTCGTGACCAAAGACCATTTATTTCGCTCACCGAGCACTGCAGCTGTGGCCCTACTCGGTCGAACCGCAAACGGGTGGAAGGAATGGAAATCGCCCGAAGGGAAGACGTTAGACACCTTGAAACGACAGGCACCGCAGGGGTGAACGTAAGAGGAGCGAATCACATGACGCTCATCGGACCAGACCACCCCGTTCTCCTTCCGGACTCGTAGCGCTGGTCTTCGCACGCGATTGCGGGCGCGAGGGTTTCGTCATGCCTTCGCCAAGATAGAAGCTGGTATGCGGCGGCTGGTTGTAGCCGACGTTTTGCCACGCGATGCTCAGGCGGTATTCCGGATCATGCATCAAGGTGGCGAAGCGATGCGTTGTGGGAATCGTGGTGCTGTATATGTGCAGCTCGTTATTGTCGGCACTGCGCCAGATCACTTCTTCGCGCCAATCGCCCAGAATGTCGCCGCTCAAAACGGGCGTCGCTTTGGTCCCGTTGTTCGCGGCGCATTCGTTCGCAGTGAGCAGACGGTCGAGCGATGACGTTTGCCAGTTCCACTTGCTGATCTGGTTCTTGTCCAGCAGCTCGCGGAGGAGGTCGCCGTCCCACCAGACGCCGAAGTTGCAGGTGGCGGGAGCTTTCTCGGAAATCACCGCGCCCTTGCAATCGAACAAGCCGGTAACGCCCGCGCCGACCGCCCAGCATTCAGAGCCAGGATGCCGCGGGTCGATGTCCAGCGCGAGTCCTCGCCCCGGACCTTCCTTGTCTTCGCCTTTGGTAAGCGATGGCTTCTTCCACAGGATTTCGCCCGTCTTCGCATCGAACATGTGAGCCCCGGCGTCGTCGAAACGTTCCTGAATCCGGAAAACTTCAAGACCCGGACGGCTGGGATCGTGATCCGTGAGATGGATCGCGTCGCCATGGCCAAGACCGGTGGAATAGAGGCCCTTGCCGTTGTCGTCGATGCACATGCCGCCGTAGACGATCTCATCTTTGCCATCGCCGTCCACGTCGGCCACGGACAGGTTGTGGTTGCCCTGGCCACCGAACTGCCGGTTCGACTCCGGCCCTTGGTTGCTGTCGAACGTCCAGACGGGACTGAGTTTGCCCTCACGCCAATTCCACGCCGCGAGCACCGTGCGGGTGTAATAGCCTCGGCACATCACCAGGCTCGGGCGAACGCCGTCGAGGTAGGCGACACAGGCGAGAAAGCGATCGAAGCGATTGCCGTAGCCATCGCCCCATTCCTTTTTCAATTCGTCGGAAGTCGGATGCAGGGGATTGGTGGGATGACGCGGCGGATTGTAATCGGTGGTGGCGAGCGCCGCACCGGTGAGGCCATCGAAGATCGTGAGAAACTCAGGCCCCGACAAAATGTAGCCGTTGGCATTCCGGTAGTCGGCGGTCGCGGAACCGATCACCTTGCCTTTGCCATCGACCGTCCCATCGGCGGTCTTGCAGGCGATCTCCGCGCGACCGTCACCATCCAGATCGTAGACGATGAACTGTGTGTAATGGGCGCCTTCGCGGATGTTTTTTCCCAGATTGATCGACCACAACAACGTCCCGTCGAGCTTGTAGGCTTGCAGGATCGGCGGATCGGTCTCGCCGGCTTGCGAGTTGTCGTGAGAGCGGCCGGTTTGATGCAGAATGATTTCGTATTCGCCATCGCCGTCGAGGTCGCCGACCGACGCGTCGTTCGGGGTATAGCCCGGCGGCGTTTTCAATGGCACCGTTAGATAGGGCCGGACGGGCGGATTGGCACCGAATTTAAAGAAGCCTTTCGCGGGCTGCTCCACCCCATCGATCACGGCACGCACCAAGTAAGCGCTGCTCTTCGTGAATGACGGATGGTCGTCGGTGAAATGGGTTTCCTGGGTGAGGGGAGCGGCGTTGAGTTTGACGGCGGTGTCGCCTTCCGTAACGCGATAAACGTTGAACGCGGTATCTTCCGGTTCGTCGCCGAGCAAACGCCAGCTCACGAAGACTTTGTCCGGCTGGTGATGGACCGCGACCACACCGCGTCCGAGATTTTCCATCAAGCGTGGTGGGGCGGAGGTTGTGGCAGCAGGGACAATGGCGGAGCCGGGAGTGGAGGGCGTATCCGGTAGCAGATAGTTTCGTAACGACACCGGGGTCAGTCCCCGGATGCCTTCCACGACCGAGCGCGCGTTCAATGCCGCGCCATCCCGATTCGTGTGGGTGTGTTCGTGCGGGAAGAAATCCTTCACTTTTTCTTCGCCCATCGCGTCGTAGTGATCGGCCACGATACCGTTGAGATTGATGAAGGAGGCCTTTTCCTGCGCCGCCGCTTCGAACGCCCATTTGCCGAATCCGTCCGTCACGCGCAGCACTTTGCCGTCTTTCCAATCGTTGCGCGGAACCATCGACAGGACCACCGGCGTGGCGCCTTTTGCTTTGGCGCTCGCGATGAAGTGACGCAAATACCACCCGTAACTGTGGATCGTTTCCGGTTTGCCGGTCGTGGTGACGGTGATCTCTTCCGTTTCGTCGCCGTTTCCTTTCAGTGAAGCGCGGGACGGACGACCGGGTCCGATGCCCTTGTGGATATCGCCGGCGTCGTTGTGCCCGAATTGCATCAACACGAAATCGCCGGGCTTGATTTCCGCTTCGACTTTGTCCCAGAGGCCTTCCGTCAAGAACGTGCGGCTGCTCCGGCCGCCCAAGGCGCGGTTCTGAACGGTGATCTTCGCCGGATCGAAGAAGACGCCGATTTCTTCACCCCAGCCGCGAAGATCCTTGGTGCCGTTTTTGACCGTCGAATCGCCGATCAGCCAGAGGGTGGGCTGCTCCGCGCGAGCGGCCCCGGCTCCCATCCCTGCCACTCCCGCTCCGATGATTAGAAGCACAACACGAAAAACGAACCGAAGGGTGGTCATGACGGATGGCAAAGGGTTTGCAACACCAAACGAATAAACCCATTACGGAAGCTTGATGGCCGATTGTTACAAGGAGTAGGAACATTTTTGTTCCGCTTACTGGACGACTCCTCAAGGACAAAAATATCCTTGTTCCTTGCAACTCCGCACAAAAAACGCCCGAACCGTTTCCGGTCCGGGCGTTTTCTTTAAGCTGAAACGATTCAGGCTTCGGCCGGGGCGGCTTCCACTTCGCTGCCGGACTGCTCGGCCTTCTGGTCGCGGAGGTAGGCCTTGCGGCTCATCTTCACGCGGCCTTTTTCATCCACGCCGATGCACTTGGCGGTGATGAGGTCGCCCTTCTTGACGATGTCCTCGACCTTCTCGGTGCGGCCTTCGGCCAGCTCGGAGACGTGGACGAGGCCGTCCTTGCCGGGGAGCACTTCCATGAACGCGCCGAAGGCGGTGATGGAGACGATCTTGCCGGTGTAGACCTTGCCGACTTCGATTTCGGCGAACATGCGGTCGATGAGCGACTTGGCGCGTTCGAGGCCTTCCTGCTTCGAAGCGTAGATGCGGACGGTGCCGTCGTCTTCGATGCTGATTTCGGCGCCGGACTCGGCCTGGATGCCCTTGATGTTCTTGCCGCCCGGTCCGATGAGCTCGCCGATGCGGTCGGCGGGGATCTTGACGGACACGATGCGCGGAGCGTGCGGGCTCAGCTCGCCCACGCCTTCGATCGCCTCGGCCATCTTGGCGAGGATCGGCGTGCGGGCGTTCTTCGCGATCGTCACGGCTTCGGCGAGGATCGAGAGCGGGATGCCCGGCAGCTTGAGGTCGAGCTGGTAGCCGGTCACACCTTCGCTGGTGCCGCAGAGCTTGAAGTCCATATCACCGTAGAAGTCCTCGCTGCCGATGATGTCGAGCAGCGGCTTGTACTTCTCCATCGCGCCGGCTTCGTTGAACTCGGTGACGAGGCCGACGGAGATGCCGGCGACCGGGCGGATGAGCGGCACACCGGCGCTGAGCAGCGACATGGTGCCGGAGCACACGGTGGCCATCGAAGTGGAGCCGTTCGACTCGGTGACTTCCGACGAAACGCGGATGGCGTACGGGAAATCGTCCGGATCCGGGAGGACCGGGGCGATCGAGCGCTCGGCGAGGGCGCCGTGGCCGATTTCGCGGCGGTTCAGACCGCCCATGCGGCCGGTTTCACCGACCGAGAAGGGCGGGAAATTGTAGTGCAGGATGAAGCGCTTCTCGCTTTCGCCACCGCAGTAGTTGTCGATGAACTGCTTCTCATCGCCCGGGGCGAGCGTCGTGATGGCCAGCGCCTGGGTTTCGCCACGGGAGAAAATGGCGGAACCGTGGACGCGCGGCAGCACGTTGGCTTCGGCGTAGAGGTTGCGGAGCTGATCCACCGTGCGGCCGTCGGCGCGAACGCCCTTCTCCATGATGGAGACGCGGAATGCCTTCTTCTGAAGGTATTCGAAGGCCTGCTCGACGTCGAACGCGGTCGCTTCCGGCGCGCGCTCCTTGATGGCGGCTTCGACTTCGTCGCGAAGAGCGCCGACCTTCTTGGCGCGCTCGACCTTGGACGGCGCGTAGATGGCGGACTCGATGCGGTCGCCGGCGATTTCGTAGGCGATCTCAAGGAGGTTTTCCTTGGCGAGCACCTGCGTGTATTCGCGCTTCGGCTTGCCGGCGAGCTTCACGAGTTCCTCCTGGGCGGCGACAAGCTTCTGGACGGCGTCCTGGGCGAAGTGCAGGGCTTTGACGAATTCCTCTTCCGGAAGCTCGTCGGCGGCGCCTTCGATCATGATGACGTCGGTCTTGTTGCCGACGTAAACGAGGTCGAGGTCGCTGTTTTCACGCTCGGCGAAGGTCGGGTTGATGACGAACTGACCGTCAACGCGGCCGACGCGCACCGCACCGATCGGGCCGGCGAACGGGATGTCGGACAGGCAGAGGGCGGCGGAAGCGCCGTTCATCGAGAGGATGTCGGCGTCGTTGATCGCGTCCGCGCTGAGCAGGATGGCGACGATCTGGGTGTCGTAGAAATAACCCTTCGGGAACAACGGACGCAGCGGGCGGTCCGTCATGCGGCAGGTGAGGATTTCCTTCTCGGTCGGACGGCCTTCGCGCTTGAAGTAGCCACCCGGGAACACGCCGGCGGCGGAGGCTTTTTCCTTGTACTCGACGGAAAGCGGGAACCAGGTTTGGCCGTCCTTCACCTTGGTGGCGGAAACGGCGGTGACGAGGATGATGGTGTCACCGGAGCGGACGGTAACGGCACCGTCGGCGAGTTTGGCAAGTTTGCCGGTTTCGATCGTGATCGGGTTGGTGCCGACCTCGGCCGTGATGGTGTGGATGTTCATTTTCTTTCTTTTCTTCTAGCATCAAACCCGCGGGGCGCCGTGCCACGCGGGGGGTCAGGGGCCGGACGGGAGGTCCGGCGGAGGACCGGGAAGCCCCGGCCCGTTTGCGAAACAGCCACCCGGTTTCCCGGGTGGCTGCTCGCGAAAGCGTTACTTGCGGAGACCGAGGCCTTGGATGACCTGCTGGTAGCGCTCTTCCGACTCGCCCTTGAGGTAGTCGAGCAGCTTGCGGCGCTGCGAGACCAGCTTGAGCAGACCACGGCGGGACGAGAAATCCTTGGTGTGGGTGTTCAGGTGACCGGTGAGGTGCTGGATGCGCTGGGTCAGGAGGGCCGCCTGGTAGCTGGCGCTGCCGGTGTCTTTTTCGTGGACCTGGTATTCCTTCAGGTTGATGGCGTTGTTGCTCATATGCGTATGCGGATAAGCCCAGCGGCATTGCCGGGCCGTCCTCGGTTGAGGCTGAGGGCGGAAGAAAACCCGCCGCCCCACCGATGGCAAGGATATTCCCGCCGTCGGGCGGGAGTTCGCCGGTTTTCAGGGAAGAGCCGGAGATCCTCGTCTCTCCCAAAAACCGAACACTCAGCGCTTATTAAACCGCTGCATTTCGCGCTGGGCCTCGCGCAGCTCGACCTTCTTCTTCAGGTCGTGGCGCTGGTCGGCGTGGGTCTTGCCCTTGCCGATGCCGATTTCGACCTTCACGCGGCGGTCCTTCCAATACATCCGCAGCAGCGGCAGCGTGCAGCCCTGGAGCGCGGTCGCCTGCTCCAGCTTGAGAATTTCCCGTTTGTGAAGCAGCAGCCGTCGCGGACGCTTGGCCGGGTGGTTGAACCACTCGGCTGCGGTTTCCCACGGCTGGATGTCGCAGCCATAGAGGAACACCTGCCCCTTCTCGACGCGGGCGAAGGCGTCGGAGACGTTGATCTTGCCGGCCCGGATCGATTTGACCTCGGTGCCTTTCAGCTCCAATCCGGCCTCGAACTTGGCCGTGATGTGGAAATCGCGTCCGGCCTTGCGATTGGTCGCGATGTCCGCGCTCATGGGCGTGGGAGACGCCGGGATGCGGCCTTATTCCGCGAGGGTTTCCTCTTCCTTCTTCACGCCGACCTTGATCTTACCCTCGATGATTTCCTGAAGGGCGATATCGGCGGCGCCCATGCTCGGGCGGGTCGGAATCAGCGGCGAACGGCCGCTGTTGAGCTGGCGGACGCGCTGGGAAACCAAATTCACCAGAACGAGAGGATCGATCACGATCTCAGCAGCTTTATCGACAAGGTCGCTTTTCATGGGTAGTCCGGGGAATCGGGTGTGCGGCCGCGGCGACTCGAAGGGGATGATGTTGTCCGGAGTCATTCCGCGATCGTGACGCTCGATTCAAAAAGAAGGGGTGCGCTTCCGGCCGACGGCCGGAGGGCGGGATGAACCAGAAACGACCGTTTTTGACAAGCCCAATCTCCCTTTAGCCCCGGAGAGAACGGCACACGAGGCGGAAAACCCGGCGGAAACAACAATCCAGCCCAACCCTGTGAGCAAACCCAGAAAGACCCCACCGGATACCGACCAGCGGCCCGAAACCATCGGGCAAAGGAGAGCAAGCGAGACGCGCCACCCCGGCAACCCTGCCGGAAAGAAAAAGTGCGAGGACTGGGATTCGAACCCAGGACCAATTGGTTAAAAGCCAACTGCTCTACCGCTGAGCTATCCTCGCTTGGCGTCGCTTGCAGCGCGGGGCGCCGAGGTAGAAGCCGGGGCGGATTTTGACAAGATCATTTTGAACAAAATTTCACCCTCCGGACCATCGACGCCACCACACGGACCGAACGAGCGCGCGGCGGAAAGAAGCCCCCACCCCCGCCCTATTAAAGAGCGAGCGCTCGCCCGCCCAGCACGGAACAATCTGGGCCACAACCGCCTATCCCGCCCCGCCCGGCAGTCCAGATTCCACTTGCATGTCAAGGATTTCCGAGCTACGCGGGGCGCCGCACATACTTCTGACGCGAGTTGAGGAGTGGGTCTCGCACCCACTCTTTTGCGTCTAGAGGTGTCTCACGCGCCGATTCCATCACCGCCCGCACATGACCAACGACATCGTCGCCCTCATCGACTACTACGAGAAGGAAAAAGGCATCGACCGGGACAAGGTCGTCGCCGCGCTCGAGTACGCTTTCATCTCCGCCTACCGCAAGATGGTCCCGGGCGCCGAAGCCATCGAAACGCTGCGCGCCGACGTCAACACCCGCAAGGGCGAGACCCGCATCTGGGCGACGCTGACCGTGGTCGCCGACGAGGAATACTCCGACAAGTTCAACCAGGTCCCGCTCAAGCTCGCGGCCAAGAAGACCCCGGGCTCCCAGCCGGGCGACCTGATGGAATTCGACGTCACGCCGAAGGACTTCGGCCGCATCGCCGTCCAGACCGCCAAGCAGACGATGATGCAGCGCCTGCGCCAGGCCGAGAAGGAGATGATTTACGAAGAGTTCAAGGACCGCGCAGGCGACATCGTCTCGGGCACCGTCCGCCGCTTCGAGCGCAACGACGTGATGATCGACCTCGGCAAGTTCGAGGGCATCATGCCGAACCGCGAGCGCGTCCAGGGCGAGGACTACAACATCGGCGACCGTATCCGCGCCTACGTGCTGGCCGTGGAAAACGAAGGCCGCGGCCCGGAGATCATCCTGTCCCGCAGCCACCCGAACTTCGTCCGCCGCCTGTTCGAGGCCGAAGTGAACGAAATTTCCGACCGCACCGTGGAAATCCGCGGCGTCGCCCGCGAATCCGGCTTCCGCACCAAGATCGCCGTCTGGAGCAACGACCCGAAAGTCGACCCCGTCGGCGCCTGCGTCGGCATGCGCGGCGCCCGCGTGAAGAACATCGTCCGCGAGCTCAACAACGAGAAGGTCGACATCATCCGTTGGAGCGACGATCCGCGCGAGTTCGTCAAGGAAGCGCTCAAGCCCGCGGAGATCCGCTCGATCAGCGTCGATGAGGTCGGCAAGGTCGTCCACGTCACCGTCGACGAAGCCGACCTCAGCAAGGCGATCGGCCGCAAGGGCCAGAACGCCCGCCTCACTTCACGTCTGATGGGCTGGGACGTGCAGGTCCGCAAGGACGAGACCAAGGAAGAGCAGCTCAAGGCCAAGATCGGCGGTGCCGCTCACACGCTGGGCGAGCAGCTCGGCCTGACCGACGAACTCGCCGAGAAACTCACCATGGCCGGCGGCGCCACCGCCGAGCTTGTGATCGATATGCCCGCCGACTATATTGCCGGCGCGCTCGGGATCACCGACGAAGAGGCCGAAACGATTCTGGAAAAAGCCCGCGAACTCGCCGGCCACTGATCCGCCATTCCGTCGACCCCGCCCCCGCAGCAACCCGTAGGACCTTTTGATGCCTCAAGACAGCGACCAGACTCCCGAGAAGAAGCCGAAAGTGCTCGACCTAATCGAGCAACAGAAGAAGCCGTCGCGTCGCGAGCGCCAGCGCGCCGAAGCCGCCCAGGTCAAGACGATCGACGACGCCAAACGGGAGGCTCTCGACCTTTTCACCGAGGAGAAGAAGCCGAAGGTCCGCAAGACCGGCCAATCCAGCAAATCGGTCCTGCCCACGATTTCCAAGAAGCTGCAGAGCGAGGAACCCGCCCCGGCCCCAGCGTCCGAGCCGGAACAGCAGCCGGCTCCCGAGCCGGTGGCCGTCGAAGCCGAGGACGACGCCAACGATTCGAAGCTCGTCGTCATCAAGCCGCCGATCCTCGTCGGCGACCTCGCCGCCCGCCTAGGTCTCAAGCCGTTCCAGGTGATGGCGGACCTGATCAAACTCTCGGTCTTCCTCGCGCCCAACCAGCCGATCGACCCGGAAGTCGCCGCCAAGGTCTGCGAAGCCCACGGTTTCAAGTTCGCCCGCGAAAAACGCGAGAAGGGCGGCGGCGTCCACAAGATCGAGGAAGTCATCAAGGAGCCGGAAGCACCGAAAGCCGAGCCCGAGGACCAGCTCAAGCTGCGCCCGCCGATCATCACGATCATGGGCCACGTCGACCACGGCAAAACCACCCTGCTCGACCGCATCCGCGACGCCCGCGTCGCGGCGGGTGAGGCCGGCGGCATCACCCAGCACATCGGCGCTTATCAGGTCGTCCACAACGGCCACCCGATCACCTTCCTCGACACCCCCGGCCACGCGATCTTCTCCGACATGCGCGCCCGCGGCGCCGACATCACCGACATCGTCGTGCTGGTGGTCGCCGCCAACGACGGCCTGATGCCCCAGACGATCGAGGCGATCAAACACGCCAAGGCCGCCAAGAAGACCATCATCGTCGCGATCAACAAGATCGACCTGCCGGCCGCCAACGTGATGCGGGTGAAAACCCAGCTCGCCGAGCAGGGCCTGCAGACGACCGATTACGGCGGTGACACCGAGTTCGCCGAAGTCTCCGCCCTCACCGGCGAAGGCATGGACAGCCTGCTCGAGCTCATGGCCCTCCAGTCGGAAGTGCTCGAACTCAAGGCGAATCCGAAGGGCACCGCCCGCGCCGCCGTGATCGAGGCCCGCATCGTGCCGGGACGTGGAGCCTCCGCCACCGTCATCGTCGAATCCGGCACCCTCAAGGTCGGCTCGCCGTTCATTTGCGGCCCGTTCGCCGGCAAGGTGCGCGCCATGCTCAACGACCGTGGCGAAGCCGTGAAAACCGCGCCGCCCGGCATGCCGGTCGAAGTGATCGGTTTCGAAGAACTTCCCAACGTCGGCGACCATCTCACCGAGATGAAGAACGAGCGCGAGGCGAAGTCCCTCGCCTCCGAGCGCCAGGAGGAACAGCGCCGCCAGCGCCTCGCGCCGCAGCACCGCGCCCGCCTCGAAGACCTCTACACGATGGTCCACGAAGGCGGTGGCAAGGCCCAGCTCAAGCTGATCCTCAAGGGCGACGTCCAGGGTTCCGTCGAAGCGATCAAGAAGGCCGTCCTCGCTATCGAATCGGCCAAGGTCGAGTGCGTGTTCATCACTTCCGCCGCCGGCCCGATCACCGAGTCCGACGTCCAGTACGCCGCCTCGACCGACGCGATCATCCTCGGCTTCAACGTGAAGGTCGAAGGCAAGGCTGTCAAAGCCGCCAAAGCCGAGAACGTCCAGATCAAGCTCTACTCGATCGTCTACGAACTCATCGACCAGGTCCGCGAGGCCATGCTCGGGTTGCTCGACCCGATCACCCGCGAGAAGATCATCGGCCACGCCGAGGTCCGCCAGGTGTTCAAGCTTTCCCGCGGCAAGGCCGGCGGTTCCTACGTCACCGACGGCAAGATCCACCGCAAGGCCCACGCCCGCGTCATCCGCGGCGGCGTGCCGGTGTTCGACGGCAAGATGTCGACCCTGCGCCGCTTCCAGGACGAGGTCGAGGAAGTCCGGAACGGCTACGAGTGCGGCATCCGCCTCGGCGAGTTCAACGAATATCAGGAAGGCGACGTCATCGAGTGCTACACGCTCGAGAAGATCCCGCAGACCCTGTGAGTGCCGAGTGATCAGTGAGCAGTGATCAGGAAAAAATTCCCGATGCTGCTCTTCACTGATCACTGTCCACCGATCACTGATCACTTCCATGTCTAAACGTCTCGACCGCATCAACGAACTGCTCCGCCGCGAAATCAGCGCGGTGGTGCAGCGCGATTACCAGTGGAGCGGTCGCCTCGTGACGGTCAGCGCCGTCGAGGTCACCCAGGACCTCAAGGAGGGCAAGGTGTGGATCGGCGTGCTCGGCGGTTCCGCCGACGGCGTGATCGACAAGCTCAACCACGACCACGGCGCGATCCAGACGAAGGTCGCCAAGCGCGTCGTGCTCAAGTCCACGCCAGTGCTGCGCTTCCGCCACGACGGTTCGGCCGAGCGTGGCGTGGAGATCGTCAACCTCCTCCAGGAAGTCGACAAGCTGCCGAAGGCGAAGGACTCCGACGACTGACCGCTTGCCTCAACCCGCGAAACCTTTCCGCCCGTGGTCGTTCTCCGGCCACGGGCGTTTTCGTTTTTACAAATACCGCGTCAGCGCCGCGACCGTCGTCGCGTCCAGACGCCGCGCCAGCGCCACGGTGAGCGCCACCAGGTGCAGGTAGTCGTTCACGTCGATGATCGCGTTGTGCGAGTGGATGTAGCGCGCCGGCACGCCGAGCACGACCGTCGGCACGCCGGAGTTTGCCAGATGGAACGAGCCGGCGTCGGTGCCGCCACTGCGCCGCACGGTGACCTGATGGGGGATCCGCTCCTCCTTCGCCACCTCGATCGCCAGATGGGCAAGCCGCGGGTTGGCGATGGCGGTCGGGTCGAACAGGCGGATCTGCACGCCGCCGCCGAGGCGCCCCTGCGACTCGGCGCGGGAAAACCCCGGCGTGTCGTCGGCGGGCGGGCCTTCGAGCACGATCGCCACGTCCGGCTTCGCGTGGAACGCCGCGGATTTCGCCCCGCGCAGGCCGACCTCCTCCTGCACCGTGCCGGTGAGCACCAGCCGGTTCGGATGCGCCGACTTCGCGAGCAATTCGCCAGCCTGGATCACCCCGGCCATGCCGACGCGGTTGTCGAACGCCTTGGCCATGAACCAGTCGTCGCGTGCCAGCGGCGTGAACGGCGACCACGGTGCGATCGGATCGCCCAGCGAAATCCCGAACTCCTCCTCGGCTTCGCGCCGCGAGCTCGCCCCGACATCGATGAACAGCTGCTCGATCGACATCACCTGGCGGCGCTGCGCCTCCGGCAGGTGATGCGGCGGCCGCGAGCACACCACGCCGAGAATTTTTTCACCACGCCGGGTGCGGACCTCCACGCGCTGCGACAGCAGGTTGTGCTCCCACCAGCCGCCGAGCGGGACGAACTGGATGAAACCGTCCGGCGTCAGGTTCTGCACCATGAAGCCGACCTCGTCCATGTGGCCGGCGATCATCACGCGCGGCCCCTCGCCCGTTTCGCAGAACACCGAGCCGTTGCGGTCGGTCGACAGCTCGCCGCAGTTTTCCAGCTCGTCGACAAAGATCGCCCGGACCTCGTCCTCGTGCCCCGGCACCGCGTGGGCTTCGGTCAGTTCTTTCAGCAGGGAAACGGCTTGGTCGCGCACGAGGGAAACCCTAACGAACGCGGGTCGGCGCAGGCGAGAGCAAAGCGGGACGCCCCGCCCGCCGGGATTTCCTCTCGTCCTGCCCGAGGACGCTTCCTATAACCTCGGCCGATGCCCGTCCCGCTCCGTTCGCCCGGTCTGTGCCTGATCTTCGCCCTGTGTGCCGCCGCCTCCGCCGAGGAAACCGCGCGCACCTGGACGGACCAGAGCGGCCGTAGCTTCAGCGGCGTCTATCTCTCCGCCACCGCGGACATGGTCAGCATCCGGCGCGGCGACGGCAGGGTGTTCGACGTCGAGCGGACGAAGCTCTCCCAGCCCGATCAGGACTACCTCGCGGACAAGACCCGCCCGGCGAGCGCCGCCCTGCCGGAAAAGACGCCCCGGCACCTGCGCGAGATGCTGGCGGGCTATGACGGCTCGGCCCCGAATTTCGACGCCGGCTGGCCGGCCAACGCCGGCATCGATCAGGAGCCCCCGATCACGGTGGTCGAGGAAAACGCGGCCGAGAACCGCTTCATTTACGAAAGCCCGCACTTCCGCTTCCAGAGCAACGTCGTGCTGCGGCCGAGCCTGCTGTCGAAGGTCGCCACGATGTTCGAGGCCTGCTTCCAGCTGCACCACGATCTGCCCTTGAACAACCGCCGCACGCGCTCGCCCAAGGCCGCGAAGCTCAAGGCGCACCTGTTGGAAACCACCGAACAATACCACGCGGCCGGCGGCTTGCCCGGCACTTCAGGCGTTTACCTCAGCGACAAAGACGAGTTCCTCGTGCCGCTCACCTGCCTCGGCGTCCAGAAAGTCGGCTCCGGCTACATGTTCGACTACCGGGGCGATTTCCACACCATGTATCACGAGATCACCCACCAGCTGTGGGCGGATCTGGATGATTACGCCGGCATCTGGATGGTCGAGGGCCTTGCCGAGTTCATCGCCTGCGCTCCCTATAGCAACGGACGATTTTCCTTCACCAAACAGCCCGGCTACGCGCTCGAATACGCGACCGGCTATGGCAAAAAAAACCAGGGCGGCCGCGCGCTCGGCGAGGACATCGTGATGCCGAAACTCCGCGAGCTGATGACGATGTCGCAGGCGAAGTTCTACTCCGACGCCAACCGGAACTACGGCTTTGGCCTGCTGCTGGTGTATTATTTCATCCTGCTCGACGGCCAGGGCGACGGCGCGCGGTTCAAGGATTGCGTCAAGGCGCGGCAGGACGGCAAATCCGCCGACGAGGCGCGGCTGTTACTGCTTGCCGGCCGCAGTTACGAGGATTTGGAGAAAGATGTCACGGCCGCCTTCCGCCGCAAAGGGATCAAGATCCGGTTCGTGGAGCCGTAACGCTCAGATGACCGGCGGGCTTGGAATCCTGCGGTTGGACCGGGGCGCAAAAAAGGGCCGGAAGCTCCCGCCCCCGACCCTTGGAAAAATCCCACGCTCAGTGGCGGAAGTGGCGGTGGCCGGTGAAGATCATGGCCATGCCGGCGGCGTCGGCGGCGGCGATGACTTCCTCGTCACGGATCGAGCCGCCCGGCTGGATGCAGGCGGTCGCGCCGGCGTCGATGGCCGACTGCAGGCCGTCGGCGAACGGGAACATCGCGTCGGAGGCCACCACCGAGCCCTGCAGGCTGAGGCCGGCTTCCTTCGCCTTCCACACCGCGATGCGGGAGGAATCGACGCGGCTCATCTGGCCGGCGCCGATACCGAGCGTGCGGTCGGAGTTCGCGTAGACGATGGCGTTGGACTTCACGTGCTTCACCACGCGCCAGCCGAAGCGCATCGCGCGCATCTCCTCCTCGGTCGGCGGGCGCTTGGTCACCACCTTGGCTTCGAGGTTGTCGAGGCCGAGCGTGGTGTGGTCGCGATCCATCACCATCAGGCCGCCCGGGCAGGAGCGGATGACCGGCGCCTTCTTCGCGGTGAGGTAGGCGTCGTTGATCTTCATCAGGCGCAGGTTCTTCTTCTTCTGAAGCACGGCGCGGGCGTCGGCCTCGAACTCCGGCGCGATGATGACGTCGGTGAAGATCTCGGAAATCACGCGGGCCAGCTCGACGGTGAGCGGGCGGTTGCAGACGATCACGCCGCCGAACGGGGCCTGGCGATCCGTTTCGAACGCCTTCTGCCAGGCGATCTTGAGGCTCTCGTCGTCCTGGCCGACGCCGCACGGGTTGGTGTGCTTGAGGATGGCGACGGTCGGGCGGACGAAGTCGAGGATCAGGTCGGCCGCGGCCTCGATGTCGAGGATGTTGGTGTAGCTGAGCTCCTTGCCCTGGATCTGGGAGAAGCAGCTCTTGAAGTCACCGTAGAGCGCGCACTTCTGGTGCGGGTTGTCGCCGTAGCGCAGCTCCTGTTCGAGCGGCAGGCTGACGGTGAGGGTGCAGCGGGTGTCGTCCTTGCACTGGCCGAGGAAATTGGTGATCGCGGAGTCATACTGCGAGGTGCGGAGGAAGACCTTCACGGCCAGCTCCTCGCGGAAGCCGCGGGTGGTGTCGCCGTGGTTTTCCTTCATTTCCTCCAGCACGCGCGGGTAATCGCCCGGGTCGGTGACGACGGTGACGCTGGAGTAGTTCTTCGCCGCGCTGCGCAGCATCGACGGGCCGCCGATGTCGATGTTCTCGATCGCCTCTTCGAGCGTGACGTCCGGCTTGGCGACGGTTTCCTCGAACGGGTAGAGGTTCACCACGACGAGATCGATCGGCGGGATGCCGTGCTCCTTCGCCTGGGCGACGTGCTCCTTGTCGTCGCGGCGGTGCAGCAGGCCGCCGTGGACCTTCGGGTGCAGCGTTTTCACGCGGCCGTCGAAAAGCTCGGGCGCGCCGGTGAACTCGGACACGTCGATGACCGGCAGGCCGGCGTCGCGGAGCGCCTTGGCGGTGCCGCCGGTCGAAAGCAGCTCGACGCCGAGCTGGTGGAGTTCCTTAGCGAAATCGGCGAGGCCGGTTTTGTCGGAAACGGAGAGCAGAGCACGTGTGATCGGCATGGCGGGAGCGCGTTTTGGCGACGCGGAGCCACCCGGTAACGGAGCCACCCCGCCGGAGCAAGCCGGAATCGGAGCCTGCCAGCCCGCGCCACGTCGCGCCCGCCGACTTTGGGAAACCTCGAAACGCACGAAAGTTCACGAAATCCGAACCTTTCGCCGCCCCCCTCTCCGCAGCGGTTCCGGAGCGTTCCCGAATGAATCCGGCGAGCAGACGGAAGGCTTCGAGACGGAAGACTTGAAGAAGCAAGAAGTAAGACCAGAGGTTCCCGGCGGGCGTCGCGCGGGATCTTTCTTGCGTCTTACTTCTTCCCGTCTTGCGTCTTTTACCCCGGCACGACGCGCTGCCGCAGCTCGCCCAAGCCTTCGATCCCGCATTCCACCGCATCGCCCGGCTGGAGGTATTTCGGCGGCGTCATCCCCATTGCCACCCCGCCCGGCGTGCCGGTGGAGACCACGTCGCCGGGCAGCAGGGTCATGAACCGGCTGATGTAGCTGATGAGAAACGGGATTTTGAAGATCATGTCTCCGGTCCAGCCGTTCTGCCGCATCTCGGTGTTGACCTTGCACCAGAGGCGGAGCCGGTTCGGGTCGGCCACCTCGTCGGGCGTCACCAAGCACGGCCCCATCGGCGCGAAGGTGTCGGCGCTTTTGCCCTTGGTCCATTGGCCGCCCATTTCCTTCTGGAACGCCCGCTCGGAGTAGTCGCAGAACACGGAGTAGCCCGCGATGCACTTCGCCGCCTCGATCTCGTCGAGGTTCGACGCCGTGCAGCCGATCACCAGCGCCAGCTCGACCTCGTAATCGAGCTTCTCCGCACCGCGCGGCCGGCTCACCTCGTCGTTCGGGCCGCTCCACGCGCTGGTCGCCTTCAGGAACAAGGCCGGTTCGGTCGGAATCTCGTCACCGAACTCCTTCACGTGGTCGTGGTAGTTCAGGCCGACGCAGACGATTTTCGACGGCCGGTTGACCGGCGGACCGAGCCGCACGGCCGGGTCGATCTCCGCCCCGCCCGGGCAGCCCTGGGCCACCCACTCGGCCAGCGCCTCCAGCCCGCCGAACGCAAAAAACCCCTCGTCGTAATCATTGAACTCGCCGCTGGCATCCACCCGCCGGCCGTCCGGCAACCAAACTCCGGGTTCCTCGCGTCCCGGCTCGCCAAATCGAATCAAACGCATGGTCCATCCGTAACCCGGAATCGGTCTCCGCTCACGCGAAAATCCGCCGTCGGGGCAAGGTTCCGGCGGCAAAGTTGGGCTTGGAACTTCCCCTCGCGCTGGTTAATCACCGCGGCCCGATGTTCACCGTCCTCGCCACCGATCCGCATTCATCCGCCCGCCTCGGCCGGATGGAACTCGCCCACGGCACGGTGGAGACGCCGATTTTCATGCCGGTGGGCACCCAGGGCAGCGTCAAAACGCTGCACCCGGCCGAGGTCGAGGAGCTCGGTGCCCAGATCATCCTCGGCAATACCTACCACCTCTGGCTGCGCCCCGGCCACGAGCTGATCCGCGATTTCGGGGGCCTGCACCAATTTTCCGGCTGGCACAAGCCGATGCTCACCGACTCCGGCGGCTTCCAAGTCTGGTCGCTCGCCAAACTGCGGAAAATCACCGAGGAGGGCGTGCGCTTCAACAACCACCTCGACGGCTCGAAAATGCTGCTCACGCCCGAGCTTTCGATGGAGATCCAGGGCGCGCTCGGCTCGGACATCGCGATGCTCTTCGACGAGTGCCCGCCCTACCCCTGCGACAAGGACTACGCCGCCCGCTCGCTCGGCCTGACCACCCGCTGGGCGCGCCGTTGCAAGAACTGGATCGAGCAGAACCGCCCGCGCTCGGGCGACGGCCGCCAGTGCCACTTCGGCATCGTCCAGGGCTCGGTCTACGCCGACCTCCGCGAGCAATCGGCCCGCGAGCTCGTCGATCTCGACTTCGACGGCTACGCGGTCGGCGGCGTGTCCGTCGGCGAACCCGAGCACGAGATGTTCCGCGCGATCGAAAACGCCGTGCCGTTTCTACCGCAGCACAAGCCGCGCTACGCTATGGGCCTCGGCACCCCGCCGCAGATTCTGGAAATGATCGCCCGGGGCGTCGACATGTTCGACTGCGTGATGCCGACCCGCGTCGCCCGCCACGGCACCGCCTTCACCCTCGACGGCCCGATCCAGATCAAAAACAAGCAGTTCGAGCGCGACGACCGGCCGCTCTGCGAGACCGCCGCGCCGCACGTCGCGCGCTTCTCGCGGGCCTACGTCCGGCACCTGTTCCGGGCCGGGGAAATCCTCGCTTTGCGGTTGCTTTCCTATCACAATCTGCATTTCTACCTTCGCCTTGTCGCCGGGGCCCGGGACGCCATTGCCGCGGGGAACTTCCTCGAATTCAAAGACTCCTTCATCCGGCGCTATAACCGTATCGATTCCGCATGATGACTCCTTCCGCCTTCGTCACGATCCTCGCCCAGGCACAGACCTCCGCCGGCCAGAACGCCCCGGCCGGTCCGCTCGGCGCCCTGCAGCCCTTCATCATGCCGGTGCTGCTGTTCGTGATGTTCTACTTCCTGCTGATCCGCCCGCAGCAGCGCCAGCGCCGGGAAATGCAGAACCGCCTCAACTCGCTCCAGACCGGCGACCGCGTCGTGACAACCGCCGGCCTCCACGGTCTGGTCCACAACATCAAGGATCGCACCGTCGTCCTCAAGGTGGCCGATGGCGTGATGCTTGAGTTCGAAAAGGCCGCCGTCGCCTCCGTCGTCAAAAAAGACGCCGACGAAGCCAAGAAATAACCCGCCTCCTCCCCTCGTTTCCTCCGGGCGCGCGCATGCGCGCCCTTTCCGCGTTTCCCCGTCATGCCGCTCCGCCCCATGCTCGCCGCAGCCTTCTTCGAAGACCCGCTCACCCTGTTCGCCATCGGAGTAATCCTGGTGATCCTGTTCTTCTGGTACTTCGCGACCGACATCGAACGCCGCAAGCGCAACGTCGGCACGGTGCTGCTGCTCGGGGTCGCCGCCCTCTGCACGGTCTCCATCATCCCGCCGAAGAAGCGCCTCAAGGGCGGCATCGACATCGTCGGCGGTTCGTCCTTCACCCTGCGCGTCCAGCCTCGCACCGAGGAAGACGGCTCCCAAACGGAGGTCACCCCCCACCAGATCGAGCAGGCGATCAAGGTGATCGAGCAGCGCCTCAACGGCATGGGCACCTCCGAGCCGCTGATCGCCCGCCAGGGCACCGACCGCATCCTCGTTCAGATGCCCGGCGTCGACCCCGAGGAATCCAAGCGCATCCGCACGATCCTGGAAAAAGTCGCCCATCTCGAGCTGCGCCAGGTCAACCCGCGCACCGACGAACCCGGCGCCGGCGGCAAGACCCTCGCCCAGCGCGTGGCCGACGGCGAGGAATTCGTCCCCGGCTACAAGGTGTTCCAGCTCAAGGGCAAGAACGACCAGGACACCGCCTTCTCGCACCCGATCCTGCTGAGCCGGCGCGTCGCCCTCGGCGGCTCCGACGTCTCCAACGCCGCCCCCTCTCCGGCCCAGACCGACGCCGTTTCCATCACGCTCAACAGCAAGGGTGGCGACAAGATGATCGCCCTCACGGAAAAAATGACGCCCGAGCGCGACCGCATCGCCATCGTGCTCGACGGCGAGGTGCTCAGCGCCCCGGTCGTCAAAACCGTGCCGCTCGGCAGCCAGTTCCAGATCGATGGTTTGAGCAAACCCGGCGAAGTCCAGAACCTCGCCAACGCGCTGATGAACCCGTTGGAAAACCCGCTCGTCGTCGAGGAAGAGCGCACGGTTTCCCCGCTGCTCGGTGCCGCCATCGTCCAGCAGGGTGTCTGGTCCGGCATCCTCGGCCTCGGCCTGACCTTCGTCTTCGTCCTCGTCTACTACCGCACCGCCGGCATCGTCGCCCTCTTCGGCCTGCTGCTGAACTGCGTGATGCTCTTCGGCGTGATGGCGATGTTCGGCTTCACCTTCTCGCTGCCCGGCATCGCCGGCATCGTGCTGACCATCGGCGTCGCGGTCGACGCCAACGTGCTCATCAACGAACGCCTGCGCGAGGAACTCGCCGCCGGCAAGTCGCTCAAGGTCGCCATCGGTGCCGCTTATGACAAAGCGTTCAGCGCGATTTTCGACGCCAACCTCACCTCGCTGATCACCGCCGTGGTCCTCTTCTGGCTCGGTAGCAGCACCGTGAAGGGCTTCGCTGTCACACTGACCATCGGCCTGCTGTGCTCGATGTTCTCCGCCATCCTCGCCACCCGCGTGCTGTTCCGCTGGGGCGTCGACCTCGGCCTCCTGAAGAACCTCTCGTTCCTCAACCTGATCTCGTCGAAGAACTTCGACTTCCTCGGCAAGCGCCGCGCCTGCCTGATGTTCTCCCTGGTCCTGACCTTCATCGCGGTCGGTGCCTTCGGATTGAAAAAAGAACGCGCTCTCGGCATCGACTTCACCGGCGGCACCCGCGTCCAGTTCCTCGTCGGCAAGGACTCGACCATTTCCGCCGCAGACGCCCAGCAGAAGATCGACAGCCTCGGCCTGCAGAAGGCCGCGTTCGTCCAGGACGAAACCAACCCGACCAGCGGCCACCTGCTCACCGTGCGCTGCGACTCGCGCGACGTGACCGCGGTCGAAGCCAAGCTGCGCGAATCCTACCCGATTCTCGGAGAAAAAACACAAGAAGGCGGCTACAAGATCGACGCCAACAAGGAGGAGGTCTCGGCCCTCGTCGGCGGCGGTTTCCTCGTCACCTCGGTGCTCGCACTCGGCCTAGGCCTCGTCGGCATCTTCATCTACGTCTCCGCCCGCTTCGAGTTCTCCTTCGCGGTCGGCGCGTTCATCGCGCTGCTCCACGACTGCATCATCTCCGCCGGTTTCGTCGTCCTCTTCGGCCGCGAGCTCTCGCTGATCCATGTCGGCGCGATTCTCACCATCGCCGGTTACTCGATCAACGACACCATCATCATCTTCGACCGCATCCGCGAAAGCATCCAAATGCGCCGCGGCGGCCACTCGCTGCAGGAAGTAATGAACGAAGCCATCAACGCCACGCTCTCCCGCACGGTGCTGACCTCCACCGCGACCCTCGTTTCGGTGCTGTCGCTGGCGGTGCTCGGCGGCGCAGCGCTGCGGGATTTCTCGCTCGTCATCCTGATCGGCATCTTCATCGGCACCTTCTCGTCGATCTTCGTCGCCTCCCCGATCGTTCTGTGGTGGGCGAACCGCGGCAAAGGCAGGATCGGCCACGCCGAGGCCGATTCCCATCTGTCGGCCAAGGCCGACAGCGCCTCCTGATCCAAGCCCGTAGTTGACCCGGTTAGGGCGTCTGCCAGCATGACGCCCATATGAACCGGGTCACTCTGCTCGCGCTCGCTGCCGCCTTTCCCGCGGCGGCGATCGCCTCCCAGGACGAAATCCCGCTCGGCTTCGAAGCAGTCACCGGCTTCCGCTCCGAGTTGATCTGGCGCGGCTTCAAAATCGGCCAGAGCGTCGCCGATTTCCAACTCCAGACGGAAGTCGCCCTAGGCAGCCACTGGTCGCTCGGCGGCGGTGCCTGGTACGCCACCGAAACCGGCGACGGTGACGCCAACGAGGCCGCCGGCTTCCTCTCGCTCCGCTACGACACGCCGCGCTACTCGGCCGGCCTCGATGTGACCGGCCGTTCGGTCGACCATCCGATCCTCCTGGACGGCTTCGACTTCGCCCCGTGGGTCAGTTGGCACGCGAATAACGACCTCGACCTCACGCTCGGCAGTGCCTGGGACACCGGTCCCGGCGCGCCCTATGGCTGGCTCGAAGCAAAATGGTCGAAGCCGCTCTCGCAGGACTCCTTCATCACGCTGCTCGGCGGCACCAGCTGGCTCGACGACTACTACGGCCGCAGCGGCTGGAACGACGCCTACGGACGGATCTCGCTGACCTACAACGTCAACAAACGCGTCTCCCTGACCCCCTTCGCCGGTGTCTCCCTGTCGCTCGACGCCAACCCGGAATCCAACCGACTCTACGGCGGCCTCTGGTTCGAAGTGAACTTCTAATGGATCCCTTCGGGGAGTTCTGAGCCGGCGCCAGTCTATTGACCCATCGGTCACCGGCACCCCGCCGCTCCGGTCGCGCAGCCGC
>Ga0207709_10000338_pt1 | contig 48742 bp, 50 predicted proteins | sample KBSM34metaG_FD_184397 | JGI IMG/M metagenome (GOLD analysis project Ga0207709, IMG submission 184397) | Miscanthus rhizosphere microbial communities from Kellogg Biological Station, Michigan, USA - KBS M3-4 metaG (SPAdes) (version 2) | ecosystem: Host-associated > Plants > Roots > Rhizosphere >...
CGGGTGACACACGGGCGCTGATCACGGCGCTTGATCGACGGTCGTTGGTCATTGCAACTCCGTTGCAGTAAACAATGTCTGACGCCAGTCTATCCTGCCCTCATAGCCGCACAAGGACTTTGCCCCTTGTATCCACGCATCCCATCCCTCCCCTCCCTCATGCGCGATGCCGCGCAGCGCATGCGCCCTCTCATGCAAACCTTCATTGTTCGGCAGGCCGAACGCTCGGGATTGAGGACACCACACTCGGCGACTGAACAGGACGGCCTGCTCCCTCTGTTGCTTGGCCCGACGGCCGGATGCGTACTCCGTTTGAATATGAACGCCACGCTGCCCTGAGGCTGCCGCGTCGCAACAACAACGACGCGCTGCGGCTGCTAGGAAGCAAGGCCAGCGCCGGTTCCTCCCCTGAGATCGGAAGGGCGTACGGCCACGCGAAAACAGCGCGAGGAATCGCGGCGCGGGGGGAAAGAAGCGTCATTCGCATGCCGCCGAGGGCAATCGCACCCATCGCATGCCGCAGACCAGCACGGCGCTCGATCCGGCGACGAAGGCACATGCGCCCCCGATGTTCGGCGTGCCGAACGTCAGGGGCGCATGGCCCGCCGGCGACTACGCTTCAACGTCTCCCGGGTGCGGCAGCGCCGCGCGCGGACGCAACGGGGAGGGAAGCCACCGCGTGCCTTCCAGCCTGCGGGCGCAATGCGCCGCGGCCTCGGCCTTCTTCATCGCCGCCACGGCTGGCGTGCCGTGCTCGCCGGTCGCCTCGGCCACCGCTTCGAGCGCCTTCGTCTTGCTGACGTGGCGCAGGTAGTTCGCGGCGGTCGGCGCCCACCAGTCCGCCATGTCCAGGCCCAGCGCCTCAGCGAGGGCGTCGCCCTGGTCGAGCGTGCGCTCGCGCGCGGCCACGGCATCGATGCTGCGGGCGGTGCAGTACGCCAGCAGGTCGAGCAGCACGTCGCGCGGCTGCGCGAGCAGCCAGCGGAACAGGGCCTGCGGATCGCCGGGCAGGCGGTCCCCCCATTCAGTCGCGGCCCGCGTGAGCAGCGCGCCGGCCGGACAGTCCTCGTAGCCCGTGGCCGACTGTGCGAGCGCGAAGTCGCTGGTCACATGCACATGGACCTTCACCACATCGTTGCCGCGCCCGTACTGGCCGAACACCGTCTCCGCCATGCGGTGGACCAATGCTGCGAGTGCCACATCCGGCGCCTGCATCAGGGCGGCCTGCAGCGCAGCGGTGCGGTGCGCGGTGAGGTCGCGCATCAGCTTCTCGCTGAACGCGGCGCGCGTTTTCGGAGCGTCCGGGCCCACCCCATCGTCCGCCGTGCCCAGCCCGCCGTCGCCCTCCGGATCGCCCGCCTCCGAATCGCCGTGACGATCCCCGGGCCGTGTCAGCCCGCGGGTCGCCACCACCTCCCCGCGATGGTCGATGCGCAGCAGCACGCCGGTGCCCGCCATCTGCTCGGGTGTCCATGCCCGCAGCGCGGCGTGCGCCGCGTCGATCCGGTCGTCCAGCGCGTCCAGGGCGCTCGAAAGACGCTGCGCCTCGGCTTCGCTCGCGTCGTCCACCGCCTCGGGATCGTCGCCCTGCGCTTCGAGCGCCTCGAGGGCTGCTGCCAGCCGGTCGCGCTCGGCGTCCATGGCCGCCAGTGCCGCCTCCTCCTCGGGCATCATCGCACGCTGCTGCTGCGAGGCCTGTCCATGGCGGCGCAGCGCGAGGCCGTCGCCCTGCGTCACGCAATCCACCCATGCCCAGCCTTCCGCGCGCACCTCCTCGGCCAGCGCACGCAGCTTTTCCATGGCGAGGACCTCCAGCAGCACGGGGTCGTCCAGGTACACGCCCTCGCCATCGTCGGGTTCGGCGAAGAGGTCGCGCCGCACCGTGCCGCCGCGCGCCTCGTAGGCCGCCAGCCCGACGAAACGCGCGAGCCGGCTGTCGCCCGCGCAGGACTGCTCGGTGAGCTTGCGGCGCAGCGCCCATGCGCTGCGCTCGTAGACCGGCAATCCGTCCCAGACCGCCTCCTGCGCGGCGTGGTCGTCCGTGAGTGCCAGCGCCTGCAGCTGGTCCGGCTCGATCTCGTCGGCGCGGTACATCGCCAAAAAGCGCGGCGCCAGACGCGCCAGCCGCAGCCTGCGCGCCACGGTGAGCGGCGCCACCCCGAAACGGCCCGCCACCTGCGCCACCGTGAGCCCGCCATCGATCAGGGCACGGAACGCTTCCATCTCGTCGGCCGGATGCATCGCCTCCCGGCCCGAGTTTTCCGCGAGGGAGATTTCCAGCGCGCGCGCATCGGCGAAGCAGCGGCATTCCACCGCCTGCGCGGCCTCCATGCGCCCCTGCGCCGCCAGCAGCTGCATCGCCCGCAGGCGCCGCCCACCCGCCGCCACCGCGTACCGGCCATCGGGCAGCGCCACCACCGAGAGCCGCTGCAGCAGCCCCTGCGAGTCGATCAGCGCCGCCAGTTCCGCGATGCCTTCGTCGCGATGCACCCGGCGCACGTTCGCCTCGGCGGGCACCAGCCGGTCCAGCGGCACGAGCACATCGTGCGGTGCCGTGTCCGCGTCCCCCGTCGCGCGCACATCCGCCGTCGTCCGTGGGCCGCCCCGCCCCTTCGTGGAAGCCCCCTTGCGCCGGCGTGCGCCGCCATCGCCCGCCGCACGGGCCGCCGCATTCGCATGAGTCGTCGTTGTCGCAGTCATCTGCATCTCCTTGGTCATGAAGTTGAAGAAAAAAGAGAGAAAGGAAACAAGGACAAAGAGCCCTGCCGGATTCCTAGATTCGGAGCCCCTCGTGAAAGGGTTCCGGATCGCATCGGCCGCGCATCAGCCGCCGGCCGCCGTCTTCCTGAGTTCTTCGCCCGGTGACCGCAGGCGCGCGCGACGACGGGGGAGCAAGGGGGAAGCCTTCGTAACGCGCACGCGTTATGAACACCCCCTTGCAGGCGCAGCCGGTCCCGCGGCGCCGCGGGCGCAACGTCACCGACAAAGGCGAGGAACTCAGGAAGACGCACCCCGCCCGCGCGTGCCCGACACAGGCGCACCGGAACCGCCGCGCGGCGAGCGCCCTCACCTGCCGCAGGCAGGTCTGATCCATGGAAGTCCGATCCAGGGGCGAAGCCCCTGCGCCAGGGATGCGCAAGGGCGCCGCAGGCGCTCCCCGCAGGGGATGAGCGCGAAGGCGCGAACCTGGAGCAGCCCGACACCGGCCACGCCGGTGGGGCGCCCGATGTCGATGCGCGCATGCAACACAACCCGCACCACCTCAGCCAGGTCCCTGCGCACACACCGCCCACGCTGCACCCTCCGCAAGCCCTGCAGCCCACCCCGCCCGGCATCCGGGGCCATCGCCACCCCTCGGTGACCACCGCCCGCAAGGCCAACGCCCGCCGCACAGCAGGGCCCCGCCTGCATCCCGCCCCAGCCACAGAAAGAGCCGGTGGCTGCCAATCAACGGACGCAGGCCGATGCACCGCGACGGCAGGCAGGCAGGCACCCAGACAGGGCAGCAAGCAGACGACCCAGGGCCGGACCGCAACCGCAAGACCCGCGCGCGCGAACGGGCGACCAACCGCTCGCCCTGCACAGAACCGTCAGCCAACGGCAATGAAAGGTCGAACGCAGTCGCGGAGGAACGAAGCTCGCGAGGCAACCCATGCCTGATCGCGTGCAGTGACGGCAATCAGGTGCGCCGCGGTGATCGGTCCTGATCCACCGCACGCCGCTCATCGCAGCGCAGGCGCGCGAAAGGCAGGAATCGATCCATCCATGCGATCGACCCTCGTGCCCGAGCAGGCCCCGATCCACGCCTCACTCTCTTCGACAGTTTGCCGATTACCGTTAAACGGTATAAAATGACGCATGGCGATTCAGTCCTTCTCCTGCCCCGATACGGAACAACTGTTCACCACGGGCAAGAGCGCTCGGTTCGCCAATATCAAGGACGTTGCGGTCCGCAAGCTGACGCAGTTGGATGCCGCTGCGTCGGTGGTCTTCATGAAGATGCCTCCCGGCAATGACCTGAAGTTTTACGACGACGAATGGCACGTCAGGATCAACCAGCAGTGGCGACTGATCTTCAAATGGGGCGATGCGGGCCCATTCGACGTAAGGATCGATGACCCGCACTGACCGGCCTGTGAGCCGGAACCGTACCTAGAAAGGGCAACCCGATGTTTAAGAATGGAATGCGCCCGGTCCACCCGGGCGAGGTCCTCCGCGAGGACTATCTCAAGCCGCTGGGCATGACGGCCAACGCGCTGGCCAAGGCACTGCATGTGCCGGCGTCGCGCGTGAATGACATCGTGCTTGAGCGCCGCGGCATCACGCCAGACACGGCTCTGCGCCTGGTCCGCTACTTCGGTGGCGAGGAAGCTGACGCACAAGGCTGGATCAACATGCAGGCGACCTACGACTTTAAGCTGGCGGCGAAGGCCGTGGGCAAGGTGATCGCGAAACAGATCGCACCTCGGGCCAACGACGAAGGATCCGCGCGAGCGGCCTGACGTTCGAGTCGCTGAGCTCAGCCAGGTGCGCGGCCCGCGGCTACGCAAGACTGACGTCAGCCTACAGCGTGCCCACCGCTTCGGCGTTCCGCTCGCGGATGGTGCCGTGCGACATTCATCCTTGATGACGGTTCACCGTCACCGTCACCGCGATGCACGCGCATCCATACGCTCTTCCGGGGCCGCCGCACGCGAGATGGACGGCCTGATCAGCTGCCGCCGTGCACGCACGGCCACGTCACCCACTCCAGCGAGTGCGCACGGGAACAAGATGCCGTCGGCGAGACCTCATTTCCGGACCCACGAACGCTGGCGCGATTCAGCCGCTTTGCCAACGGTTCGGTATCAGAGTCCGCAGCAGCGTTGAAACTCGCCTGGGGTGCACGCACAGCCGGTGAGCAGCAAGAAAGAAAGAAAGAAAGAAAGAAAAAAAAAGGAAGAGAGAGGCCGACAACAAGAAGGCCGCCGGCCAAGCCGGCGGCCGGGCCCTCAGGCCTGGATGCGGCCCGCCATGCGCGCCTCCTTCGCACAGGCGCTCAAGTGCTTGCCCGCCCGAAAGTGCAGGTCCTGCTCGATCGGCAAGCCCAGCATGCCGCGCAACGCGGCCAGCTCATTCAGGCTCACGCATCCCAACTCGGGAAACCCGAGCCCGAGATCGCACAGCCCGAAGGCGATGCCGTGGTCCCCGGGGTCGATCTCGGTCAACAGCCAGGTGGCGCCGGCGTCGGGCGTGAACAGCTTGACCACGGGCAGCGGATCGAAATCCGCCTGTGTCCGGGACTGCACGCCGTTGGCCAGCAGCAGTTCGAACTGCACGTCGGTGATGAAAGGAAAGCTGGAAACAGCAGCCATGGCGTTCTCCTTGAACGGTTGCGGGCGGGATGGCCCGGGACCGTCGTCGGCACGCCGCAGCGCAGCAGTCAAGGTTCGAAGACGGCCGCTGGCCGCCAGCGCGCCACGAGGCGCGCGCAGACCTTGACGGCGAGAACGGCGTGCCACGCTCCAGGTCGCAGCAAGCCAGCCCTCGCCTCCCCCGCCCGGTTGCCCTGCTTCGGGTCGACACGAGCCGAAGCGAGGCGGAGCGAAGTCAGGCGGCGCGCCGCGGCACGCGCTTCGACCTCGTTGGGCACAATGCCCCTCCCACAACGAGGAGACGATCCGTGACAAAGCGCGTCCTGTTCGCAGCCGTCGCCGCCTGCGCGCTCGCCCTGGCGGGCTGGAACTGCGTCACGGCGCATCGGCCCGTCAGCGAGCGGCTGGCACAGGACGCACGCAACGAGAAGGTCTCCGTCTGGGCGTACCACCAGTACGGCGTCATGCCGTCCGTGCTGGTCATCGACCTTCGCCGGGTGGAGGCCGACGCCGCGGCGGTGGATGTGCTCAGGGCGCTGTTCCAGAGCGCGCAGTCGCACAGGTCCAGGCGCTTCGACAAGGTGGTTCTCGCGCACGCAGGCGCGCCGAAGTTCCAGCTCGATGGCGCGTTCTACGCGCAGCTGGGCAAGGAGTTCGGTGAACAGAACCCGGTGTACACGATCCGCACGTTCCCGCAGAACGTGCGAAAGCTCGACGGCACGCCGGCCTACGAGACCTGGACGGGAGGCATGCTGGGTGTCCTGGGCAAGCAGATGCAGGACGTCAACCAGTTCGCCAGGGACTGGTTCGTGGCCGACCTCGCGACGCAAGGCGACGCGCGGTGACCACGCATGCGCAAGCCCAGGCCTGCCCGCACGCCTGGCGAAACCGCCCGCCCGGAGCACCGAGCGCAGCCTGACATCGTGACCCTCGTTGGGGCCGCTCGGGCATGTCTGTGCGCAAGCGCCAGCAGCCGCAGAGTTTCGCCGGACACCGTCGGGCGAAATGGCCAGGCCACGCCGGGAGGCGATCAGGTGGTGATCGCCGTCGACGGTTCACCATGATTGGGTTGCGTGAGTCTTCCGACGTTGGATTGACTCCATTCTTTGTATTTATCCTGAAAATGGGACAAATACTGCCGACGGGTCCGCCTCGCGAAGACGCAGCGTCGAGAAAACCGGCGTCGCTGGGGAAACCAAGTTCAGGCCGATGACCCAGGCACTGCGTCGCACGGCATCGCCAGGCGCTGCAGGAATGCGCCGTCCCGCGGTTCGCGAGGCAGCGCACAAGGGACCTCAATGCACGGTCAGTCCTCCTCGGGCCCGACCATCGCCTGCAATTGCTCGATCACGCCGGGCTCGACGAAGACGCAGGGCACATCGGGCGCCAGCGCAACGTTGACCACCCGCGCGAGGGCTTCGCGTCTCAGATGCGCGAGCCGACCCGTGCGCCAGGCCTGTTCGGGACTCATGTGGTCCTGGTCTGCCGGCACGCCGCTGCGTTGCGGGTCGCATTCGATGAGCGCAACGAACCCCTCGTCGAACAGCCTGCGATGTGCGTTGCACAGGCCCCAGCCTGTCACCGTGTGGCGCTGCATGCGCTTGCGCAGGCGCCTGTCGAGCAGGACGCCGCCCGTATCGAAGCCGAGGCCGCATACCAGGCACAGGTGCTGTTCCAGCGAAACGTGTGATTTCTCGTTGTCCATGATGATCTCCGGTTGCTCGGGCGGAATTGCCCGCCGCCGGGACCGCACGGCGCAGCGCAGCAGTCAGGGGTCGGCGACGGCCGCCAGGCCGCAAGCGCCGCACCGCGGCGCGCAGCCCTTGACGGCGAGAACGCCGTGCGACGGTGAAGGCCACAGCAAGACCGCCCTCCCCGAAATCCGACGCCGAAGATCCGAGCCGACACACGCGCCGCGTGATCCGCCCGGGTCGAATGAAATGGCTTCAGGGGGCGCCGCAGCGCCCCCGCGGCCGCCCTCAGAGAAGGCCGCGCTCGGCCATCGAAGCGGCGCGGTTGTGACCCACGACGAAGTGATCGAGCACCTGCACGTCCACGAGCGCCAGCGCCTCCTTGAGCACCCGCGTGAGCATGAGGTCCGCCTCGGACGGCTCGACCTGGCCCGAGGGATGGTTATGCGCCAGGATCACCGCCGACGCATTCAGCTGCAGCGCGCGCTTGACCACCTCGCGCGGATAGACGCCCGCTTGCGTCAACGTGCCGCGGAACATGTCCTCGAAGGCCAGCATCGTGTGCTGCGCGCTCAGGAACAGCACCGCGAAGCTCTCGTGGGCCTGCCCCGCGAAGTGCAGCTTCAGGTAGTCCGCCACTGCATACACGGAACGGAAGGCCTGCGACGGACGCAGGTCCTCGATGAGCAGCTCCCGCGCCAGGCACAGGCCCGAGCGCATCTGCAGCCAGCCGATGCCCGATGCGTCCCGGGCGACGCCGATCAGTCGATGCAGCGAGCGCCCGTGCGCCTCGAACAGCGCTTCAGCCTGCGCACCGAGGAAAGGCCGCAGCGCCTCGATCACCCGCAGATCGCGCGACGAGAGCGCGCCGCCAGCCTCGCCGGTCGACGACGAGGAAGCAGTCGTGGAAGAAGAAAAGCAAGAGGACAAGGAAGAGGAGGAAGGCGAAGCGTTCATGACGATGAACTCCTGTGCAAGACACAGGCGGGATTGCCTGCGTGCCCCCGCGACCCCGTCGCAGCGCAGCGCTCAAGGCCGCCGCAGGCGCGCGGCACGCGCCGAGCACGCGCAGCGCGCGCAGGGCCTTGAACGCGAGAACGAGGGGGTAGCCTCAGGGCTCACAGGCAAGCCCTCCCCCACCCTTCGCAGCGCTCCGAAGGACCCCGCCCGTCCAGCCGCCAGAACGCCTGGGACCAGGATCGCACCGCAGGCGCAACACGAGGAGGACATTGCGTTGTCCAGCCATCGTTCGGCAAACGCCGGGGTATCGCAACATGTCGGAGTGGACCAGGCGCGCAGCGCACCCTGCGGGAACCCCGCAAAGAGCGGCCACGGCCACACTGAGCACGATGCGGCCTCTGGCGCGGGCGGCGCACGCTCAGCGCGCCACGTTCATCGGACGGGCCACATCACAGGAAGGCAGGCAATCCTGCCACCGTCATTCAGGCAAATGAACAGGCAGGCGAGAGCCGGCATGCGGCGCGGGAAGGCACATGCGCCAGCGATGTTCGGCCTGCCGAACGTCAGGAACACACCACGCGGCGATGGCGTCGCTTGGATTAGCCGTGCGTTCGCGCGGACGGCATCGATGCTGCGGACGACCGCCCGTCCCTGCAGGGGCAACCTGCTCGCCCTGGCGAGAACCGCTAGCCAGCGGCGATGAAACATCGAACCCAGTCGCGGAGGAACGAAACAGGCGGAGCAACCCGTGCCTGATTGGGTACCCTGACGGCAACTGGGCGCTGCGCCGATCGGTCCTCGTTCACCGCACACCGCTCATCACGGTGCAAACGGAAAGAAAGAAGCACGGAGCGAAGGAAGAAAGGTATCAATGCCCCCGATCAGTCGTTACGCGCGAGCAGGCGCGTCGCCACGCCTCACTCTCGCAGCGTGAACACCACGGACAGATAGGACACGGGTCCACCGCGAATGGCCTCGATCCCGTGCAGCGCCGTCGCCTCGAACAGCAGCGAGTCCCCTGCCCTTACCGAGACCACCTTGGCGCCGTAGCGGTAGCTGACCTCCCCGGAGAGGAAGTACAGGAACTTCAACCCCGGATGCTGGAAGGTCACGTAGGGATCGGCATCCGGTAGCAGCGTGACCAGGTAGGGCTCGACGAACAGGTTGCCCGACAGGAGGTGCCCCAGCAGCTCGTAGCGATAGTCTGAAACCGCACCGACGCGATCGACGACGACACCCTGCCCTGCACGCACGTGGCAGAAATCCGTGCGCCGCGCCTGATCGCTAAAGAAGCGTGACGCCGGCACGCCCAAACCATTCGCGAGCCGCTCCAACGTCTCTACCGAAGGCGAGACCAGACCGCGCTCGATGCGAGAGAGCATCGACGACGAAATCCCCGAGCCCTTCGCCAGCGCACCGCCGGACACATCGGCCGCCATGCGCAGCGCCCTCACCTGCCCACCGATGCGCGCTGCAGACAAACTGCGCACGGCAGGATCAGCCTGCCGCGGTCGCGCACGCGTCACCGAGACCGGCAGCCGCAGAGGCCGCGCGCTAGGTAGCGGTGATGCAATTGGTCGATTGGGCATGGTGGGCTTGCCTTGACACGGGATTCGCAAGTCCAAATTCTACGAAAAACGTAGAGACGAGGAAAGTGGATCTTACGACTATCGTAGAGTGTCTCCCAGCCCATCTCCTCGCTCAGTCTTCGGTGCTCGCTTAAGACTTGCGAGATTGGCGGCAGGTTTGCCACAAGACAAGCTTGGCGTTAAAGCGGGACTCGATGAAGGTACCGCCAGCGCACGCATTTCCCGCTACGAGAGCGGGATCCACGAGCCAAACATTTCTTTCGCGCGTCGACTGGCAGACGAGCTTGGCGTTCCGGCGCCCTACTTCTACGCAGCCGATGACGAACTCGCCAAGCTCATCCTTTGGTTCGGTCAGCTAAACAACAAACAGCGGAAGTTGCTACTCGAATTCGCAAGTCACATCAAATCGTCCTCGTAAGTGATGGTCGCTGCGTTCCAACGACACGACTGAGTGGCGAACAGTTGCTCACCACATAGTGCAGAGGAGATGTTTGATTCCGCCGAACTCTGACCCCTGTGTAGATATGCCGAGCAAATCGACACAGCCTCGCTGTTTTCAGCAATCGACAATGTGGCTTATGGGGAACTGAGCGAGCCACAGCATCTAGGCGCTGCTGAAACTCGTGTTGCGGGCGCCGTTAAATTTTCCGGGCAGGGAGTCGTCCTAGCTGACGTAATGCGGCATGCCCAAGCATTGTCTCGTCGCGAGGAACCGTCAGGTTTGGCGTGGCTTGGCGTGGCGTTCACTAACTCGCGCTCTGAGCACTGTTTCAAAGGCGCGGACGGGGCGTGTGCTCGGACCGTATCGAGACTCTGCGAATCGCCTTGCCAAGCATTGCTTGGCCCTCGCGCTCTCGATCTACGCGCCGAAGCGCTATTTCCGGCGGGGCCGAGATATCCGCGGCCCAACCGCCCTCGAAACTATCGTCGGCTCCGACGTAGATGACCAGCGCCGTACACGTTTTCACACCCATGGCCAATGCCGCAGCCTCAGCCTTTGCTGCCATTTCGGCACGAACGTCTGCGTACTCGGCACGTTGAACCCATACTAAAGTTGCGTCCTCTCCGCCGAGCACCGCCCATCGATAGGGCTCCGCCTTGAGGAAAGGAAGGAATTTCTCCAATAGAGCGGATAAGTCATCACGCCCCTGCCCGGAGAGATCTCGGACAGCGGCATCTGCGTGCAGAAACCTTGGTCCCCGCACCACATCGAGCGACGTCAGCAACTTCTGCACACGCGGTGGGAAGCTCTGGTGCGGTGGAGGCTTCTTTTGCCAGTCGGGGTCTGAAAAATACGCGTCAACAACGTCACTCGCGCCGGCATGCGTAATCAACGTCGCTCCCTGGGAGAAGTGCTCCTCATTGAACATGTCGATGCGGTTCTGAGTTACGTATCTACCCAGATGATCAAGCTCGTCAATGAATGCGGCGTTTAGTTGTCCTGCGACTCGCTGCCGGACAGCCAGATAGTGAAAGAGATCACCAGAGCTAGGCAAAAACCGCGCAAGGACAAAAAGGTCATCAACCGACATGGAGATGAACGGATATTTCCCCAGAATCGGAGCCATCTCAGGTAGCCGTTTACTCATCGCGGAGAACGGCGTAAAGGCCTCCACTGTCAGGCCGATGGGCAGAAGTAGGCGGTACTTCGCAAGCCTCAGCCGATGAACTTCGACATAGGCACCACCATGAAGATTGAACAACGGCACCTCGTCTGCGGATGCCGCATAGCGAAAGAAGCGCTCGCTTTGCTGCTTGGCTTTGACGACAAGCGCCTGTACCGTGCGAGCGTGACGGTCAAAGTGCATCTCCGGTGAATGCATGGGCATGACACCGGCCTTGACCTCGATCTGTAGCAGCGCATCATTGAGCAGAATGACAAGGTCGTTTTCGACCCATTTCCCGGTGTCCGGATCGGGGTAGTAGACCGAACTCAGGACAGTCGCTCCAGCGAGTTGCTCCCCCATCACAGTCGGGAAAGCTGATTCAGTCACGATAGCTTGGCGCTCGCCCCAGGTCTTCTCATAGCCGGCAAGGCGGCGTCCAAGGCCCCATTGAATTGCCCGGTAGGCACTGTCGCGCAAAAAATTCGGATCGAACGCGTAGTAGCTTCCATTAAAGCGCACTAGCGGTCGCTCCCTTGCCGGAAGACGACGCATCGGAGTGCCGCGGAGTGGACCTTCAGCAAAGAAAAGGGTTTCTTCCCCTCTCGCGAACGATAGGTCTTCAAGCAGGGAAGGCGGAAGACCGCTCGTCTTCCCAACATCGCAATTGCCCGCAAAGAACAAGTTCAGAACAGCGAGGCGTAGATGTGCTTTTGTGTCCTCGCTTGCGTACTTGGTCTGCATTACCTCTTTCACGGGAACGCCTGCTCTCTCTGCCTCGGCTAGCGTCTGTTTCCACTCAGCAAGCAGAAGCTCGGCTGCCTTCATATGACCGAACCGAGTGGCGTCAACCGCTGCCTGAATGCCCCTGGCCACCTCCTTAGACCCAACGCCATACGCTTGCTTGAGCGCGTCGTCATGAGGATCAAGCACGAAGTCAAAGAACTCCTCTTCCAAGGCTTGGTATCGATGGCCGCGCAGCATGGTCCAACTGGATATTGCGTGCAGGCCGAGTGTCCTGGTTTCATAGTCCAAGTTGCCCGGCAATGCGGCGGCGGCTACCAAGCCGTAGCGCAGTACGACCTCTCGTAGAGCGCTGCTCGCGCTGAGAACTTCGCGCAGGGATTCGTCGTCCTGTGCAGAGCCCGTTGTATCTTCAGCGTGGCCACTGAGCACTGCATGTAGATACTCCAAGGCGAGCACCACCGGCTCGAGAACTTCTGGTGGCGCAACGTGAGGAGAAGCGAGTTGCTTGTCATGCGCTTTGGCCTGAGTAAGCTGCGCCATCAGCAGTTGACCCCAAAGGTATCCAGCAAGCGCGCTCGGGTCCGCCTTGAGAATCGCAAGCCGCAGTTGCTCGCTCGCTTGCTCAAGTTGTGCACGCCCCTTCTGATGGGCTTCCTCGATGGTCGCCGACCCGAAAAGGCGAGCAAGCCTGTTTATCCCACCGTTCAAATCCTCAGTCTCTTCCCCGCTCATTCCATCCCCCGTCCGCGCTGAAGTCATTGGGCACGTAGTGTAGGGTTATCAACCATCAATGGATGAAGCAAAGCAGATGGTCTCGGACGCAGAGTCGGCCCGATACAGAGTGGGCCATAGCAACAGCAACAGGCAGTTGGGGGAGAGGGAATCTGATTAGTGGTTCAGCTTCGATGTTTCTCGCGACGAATTTGACGCTTCTCTCATATTGACGGTCATAACCACCAGAGCCAGACAGGCAGAGATGCCCAGGATGGTGGAGAACCACAATGCACCATTCCCCCACCGCTCCACTGCCACGCCGAACAGGAATGGCGCGCCAGCTTGCACGATGCGTGCCGGCACCATGAGGAGGCCTTGGCGCTGTCCGTAGCCTTTGGTGCCGAAGATCAGCAAGGGAAGCGTTCCGATCGCGATGGTCAAGATGCCGTTGCCCAGGCCGTGCAGTGCCGCAAAGACAGCAGCAGCCGGGGTACCGAACAGGCCGAGGCAGAGCGCGCCCAGCGGGTGAGCAAGTGTGGCCAATCGGGCCGAGAGCAGCGGGTGCGCGCACTTAAGGAGGGTGAACTCGATCAACCGCCCCGCTACCTGGGCAGGCCCGACCAAGGCGGCGATGCCGACGGCCGCGGCCAGCGTGGCACCGCTAGCCAGCAACAGTTCTGGCAAGTGTGCGGCCATGGCTGTGCTAATGAACCAAGTCACGGCGAAGACGTATGCCATCAGGACTGCGGCGCGACGCTGATGCGCCGAAGAGAGCCCGGCACCTACATCCTGCGCGGCGGTGGCGGACTTCTGTACGGGGACGGCATGAGACGCACGTGGCAGCAGCATGTTGAGCGGCAGACCGATCAGCAGATGCATGGCGGCCCAGGCAAGGCACGCCCCGCGCCAGCCCACTGTGCTTTCCAGGTACGCCGACAGTGGCCACCCCACGGTGCTCGCAAAGCCTGCGAACAGCGTGATGCCGGTGATGGCTCGTCGCGCATCCTGGCCGTGCAGGCGTACCACTGTGGCAAACGCGGCCTCGTAGAGTCCGCTGCCCATGGCTAGGCCCATCAACGCCCAGGCGGCGAACACGTGGCTTGCATGCGTGGACAGGCTCAGTGCAGTCAACCCCGCCGCGAATACCAAGTTGCTGGCGATGAGCACCGGCCGGCCGCCCAAACGGTCGATGCGCCGACCGGCGACAGGTCCGATGCCCGCGGCGACGAGCAGTGCCACCGAGAAAGCGCCGAAGACCGTGGACGTGGAAATGCCGATGTCCTTGCCGATGGCACCGGCCAGAACTGCGGGGAGGTAATACGACGAGGCCCACGCCAGGGTCTGAGCCACACCCAGCATCACCGTAGTCGTGGTCTTGCTTTGCACCCTGGGTTCGCCTGACTCAGATGCTGCGCAGGTTGACCCGCTTCGACAACGCCTCGGCACTCTCGCGCCGCTCGCTGTAGCGGTCCACAAGGTAGCCCGCGCAGTCGCGCGTGAGCAGCGTGAACTTCACCAGTTCTTCCATCACGTCGACCACGCGTTCGTAGTACGGCGAGGGCTTCATGCGGCCGTTCTCCTCGAACTCAAGAAAAGCCTTGGCCACCGAAGACTGATTTGGGATCGTGATCATGCGCATCCACCGGCCAAGCACGCGCAGTTGATTCACGGCGTTGAAGGATTGCGAGCCGCCCGACACCTCCATCACTGCGAGCGTCTTGCCCTGCGTGGGCCTCACCGAGCCGAGGGCCAGCGGTATCCAGTCGATCTGCGCCTTCATGATTCCGGTCATGGCCCCGTGACGCTCGGGTGAAGTCCAAACCATTCCCTCTGCCCACTGGGCGAGCTCGCGCAATTCCGCCACCTTGGGATGGTCGTCGGGCTCCGAGTCTGGCAGGGGCAAGCCCCGAGGATCAAAGATGCGGGTCTCGGCGCCGAGCGCGCGAAGAAGCCGCGCTGCTTCTTCGGTCAGCAGGCGGCTGTAGGAGCGCTCGCGGACCGAGCCGTACAGCAGCAGGATGCGCGGCGCGTGCGCGGCGCGCTGCGCCGGAAACAGCAGGTCCGGATCAGGCCTTGCAAACAAGGACGGATCGACGTTCGGCAGCTCACGACTCATACCAACCCCGCGACGAGTTCACGACCTTCACCACCGCCAGCATGATCGGTACCTCGATCAGCACGCCGACCACGGTGGCCAGCGCCGCACCAGAGTGGAAACCGAACAGGCTGATGGCGGCGGCCACCGCCAGCTCGAAAAAGTTGGAAGCGCCGATCAACGCGGATGGGCACGCAATGTTGTGCTTCTCGCCGAGCTTCCGGTTGAGCCAGTAGGCCAGGCCGGAGTTCAGCACCACCTGAATCAGGATCGGCACCGCGAGCATCGCAATCACCAGCGGCTGTCTGATGATGGCCTCGCCCTGGAACGCGAACAGGAGCACGAGCGTCAACAGGAGCGCGGCAATCGACCACGGTCCGATGCGATGCATAGCTCGCTCAAACGCAGCCGGCCCCGCTTTCAACAGTTGCTTGCGCAACACCTGCGCGAAGATCACAGGCAGCACGATGTAGAGCGCCACCGATGTAATGAGCGTGTCCCACGGCACCGTGATCGCCGACAGACCCAGTAGTAGGCCGACGATGGGCGCGAAGGCGAACACCATGATGGCATCGTTTAATGCGACCTGCGACAGCGTGAAGACCGGGTCTCCGCCAGTCAGGCGGCTCCAGACGAAGACCATTGCCGTGCAGGGCGCGGCGGCCAGCAGGATCAGGCCGGCCACATAGCTGTCGAGCTGGTCGGCCGGCAGCGAACCGGCGAACACCTGGCGCACGAAGAGCCATGCCAGGAAGGCCATGGAGAACGGCTTCACGGCCCAGTTGATGAACAGCGTCACGCCGATGCCGCGCCAGTGATTCTTCACCTGCGCAAGGGCCGCGAAATCGACCCGCAGCAGCATCGGAATGATCATCACCCAGATCAGCACGCCCACGGGAATGTTGACCTTGGCGACCTCGAGGCGGCCTATGGCCTGGAACACGGCTGGGAACAACTGCCCCAATGCGATGCCGACGACGATGCAGAGGAACACCCACACCGTCAGGTAGCGCTCGAACACGCTCATGGGGGCCGCGCTGGCGCGCGGGTTTTCGATGACTGCGCTCATGGTGTCAGTTCGCGGAGATGTGCTTCAGCTGCTCTTGCAGCTCGGCGTCGCTCATCGCTTCGGGGTTGTCCAGTGCGAGCAGTTGCAGCATGCGATAGGAGATCGCCTGGCGCGTCAGCTCGAAGGCCTGGCGTTTTGTCGCGTCACCGCCCTCGGTGTTCGAAGGGTCCGGATAGCCCCAATGAATCTTGACGCGCGTGCCCGGCCAGTACGGGCAGGTCTCCTGCGCCGCGCTGTCGCAGACGGTGATGACCACATGCATGACCGGCGTGGAAAACTCGTCCCAGCTTTTGCTGCGGAAGCCTTCGGTGTTCACGCCAGCGGCCTGCAGCACGTCGATGGCAAACGGGTTGATTCTTCCACTGGGCGCGCTGCCGGCGCTGAACGCCTTCACGTCCTTGCCGAGCTTCTGGGCCCAGTGGTTGAGCATGCCCTCGGCGAGCACGCTGCGAGCCGAGTTGTGGGTGCAGAGGATGAGTACGTTGAGTGTCATTGCGGAGCCTTTTGAACCTTGCCGTTGCCGATGTCGCGGATCTCACGCTGGATGGCCATCGAGTCGAGCCGGGCCAGAGGCAAGGCCAGCATCAGCTCGATCCGGCGCTTCAGCGTGAGGGCCGTATCCATGAACTGGCGCTCGGTAGCTTCTTCCGGCCCCGCGAATGCCGCAGGGTCGGCCACGCCCCAGTGCGCGGTCATGGGCTGGCCAGGCCACACCGGGCACACCTCGCCCGCAGCCTTGTCGCAGACGGTGAGAACGAAGTCCATCGCCGGTGCGTCCGGCTTCGCAAACTCGTCCCAGTCCTTGCTGCGATAGCCGGTGGAGGGAAGGTGCATCTTGTCCAGAGTGAGCAAAGCGTAGGCGTTGACCTTGCCGGCCGGGTGGCTGCCAGCGGAGTAGGCCTTGAATCGCCCATCGCCCAGGTGGTTGAGCAGGCCCTCGGCCAGGATGGAGCGTGCGGAATTGCCCGTGCAGATGAACAGCACGTTGTAGGTTTTCTCAGCCATGACGATGTTTCTCGGTGGAGGAAGTGGGGTTGATCTCTTTGAACATGCAGACAGCCGAGGCCGGGCACAGGCTCCTGAATTCGCTGCTCGCCTGCACTGATGCCGGTAACGCCGTGCGGTCGCAGCGCTCGAAGCCTCGGGCCTCGAAGAATGGCTCCGCCGTGGTGGTCAGGATGCAAAGGCGATTCACGCCCTTCGACGCGGCGAAGGCTTCCATGGTCTGCAGGGCCTGGTCGCCCACACCATTGCCACGTGCATCGGCGCGAACCGCGAGGGAGCGGAGCAACGCGGTGTCGCCGAAGCGTTCCAGACCGACGCAGGCAAGAATCCCTTCGTCGCCGGCACGGCTCACGAAGAAGGCCTCCATGTGCTCTTCCCGAAGATCGGCTTCGGGCAGGCCGGCATCCCGAAGAAGGGACCGCACGGGCGGCAGAGACGCGGCCTCTGCGCGAACGAACAGCGATCTGACCAGCGATTCGGACGGTTCTTGGGGCACGGCGCAGCCCTCAGCAGCAGGCGCCCGTGCCCCTGGCGGGCACGTTGACCGAAATACCCCGGACAGCACCGGGCGTGCAGCAGGCGGACTCGGTCTTGGCGACGGACTTGGGCTGACCGTAGACCGGCACGGCGCCGTCCAAGGTATGGAAATGCTCCCACGCGATCCCCTGGGGATCAGTGACCCAGTGCTTCTCGCTGCGCGCGTAGCAGCACACGGTCTCGCCCTCGTCGAGCAGGGTCCGGTCGGCCGCTTGGCCGCGAGCCTTCAGCTCGACCAGTTCCGCTTCGTCCTCGGCCTGAATGCCAAGGTGGTCGATGCCTCTGCCCTGCCCGACTGTCGAGATAGCGAAATTGACGCGTGGATCTTCGAGCATCCACTTGGCGTAGTCGGCCTCGACACGTGCCGGCGGCGACGCAAACAGGTTGGAGTAGAAGGCGATGCTCTTGGCGAGGTCGTCGACGTGCAGATGGACATGGAAGCGCTTCATGTGTTTCTCCTTCAGCATTCACAAGCAGTGGAGCCGTCGACGAGGCATGCCTCGCCCTGACAGCAGTTCTCCGTGAGGTAGCCGAGCAACGCGTTCATCTGCTCGAACACCGCGCGATAGATCAGGTTGCGGCCGTCGCGCTCCTGGCTGACCAGGTTGGCGTGCGTCAGCTCCTTGAGGTGGAACGAGAGACTGGTCGAAGGCACGCCAAGTTGCTCCGCCAACACACCCGGTGTGAGGCCAGCGGGACCGGCGACAACCAGCGCCCGAAAGACTTGAAGGCGCACGGGCTGCGCCAATGCCGCCAGCGCTTGGATAACGTTCTTTTCTTCCATATTTCAACGATAGTCGAATTATTGAATTAATGCAAGCAACCGAACGTCTTTAGCCCCGCCCACTGCAACCCCGGCTCATACTCGGAAGAGATCAGTCCAGCATCCTTCGTTTAGCCAGCGGGCATGGAGCGGTTCTCAGCTATCGACAATAGCGGTTATGGGGAATTGAACTCCGTTGGACGAATACGCAGGCTGGGGCATAGACGATCCACCTAAGCAGATGCTTTCCCGCCATGTTGCGATGACAACAGCTTTAAGGCCAATGGCAAGTTGAGCTCTTGGCTCAACTTGCTGTTCGATCTCTTGCTTCGTCCCGCGCCGCCGTCCTCTTGCGCCAGATGCTGGACAGGCTCCCGACGATACCTTCCCGGAAGGCGAGCAGCACCACAAAGAACACCGCACCCTGCCGCCAAAGCGCCTGGGGCCAGGATCACACCCGCAGGCGGTACGGGAGGACAGCATTTTGTTATCTAGTCATCGCTCGACAAATGCCGAGGTATCACAACACGTCGGGGTGGGCCAGGCGCGCCCCCCGGGCAGCCACACAGAAACGATCACGCCCGCACGAAGCACGCGGCAGCCCGGGATGACCTGAACGGCGTGAAGGCTGCAAGGTCAAGCAAGAGCCGTGCGGAACGTTCAGCCGCCGCCAGCGGCTCGGGTCGATCAACATGCCAACACCGACCATTCGACTTGAAGAGGAACTCTGTGATCGCATCGCGGCTGCGTCCGCGAGGTCGGGCAGGACTTCGCATGCTTTCTTCCTGGACGCGCGTTCCCACATGCCGCCCCCTACTCCTGCGGTTCCAGCGCGATCGGGACCGGCATCTGCACACCATTCGTCTTGCGCGCCTGCAAGACGAACGCCACGAACTGCCACACCACGAAGATGCCGACCAGCCCCAGCAGCGTGCCGCTGATGGGCCGCGAGACAAAGGTGCCGAAGCTGCCGCGGCTCAACAACATCGCGCGGCGGAAGTTCTCCTCGAGCATCGGCCCGAGGATGAAGCCGAGCATGAGCGGCGCCGCATCGAGTTCCAGCCGCATGAACATGTAGCCCATGAAGCCGAACGCGGCGGTGATGAACACGTCCTGCAGGTTGTTGTTCACGCTGTAGGTTCCGATGCAGCAGAAGAACAGGATCGACGGGAACAGCACGCTGTACGGGATCTTGAACACCGAGAGCCAGTAGCGCACCAGCGGCACGTTCAGCACCAGCAGGAACACGTTGCCGATCCACATGCTGGCCACCAGGCCCCAGAACAGCTCAGGGTGGCTGGCGATCATGTTCGGGCCCGGCTGGATGCCCTTGATGATGAAAGCCGCCAGCATCAGCGCCATGACCGCGTTCTCGGGAATGCCGATGCTCATCAGCGGAATGAAGCTGGTGCGCGCCGCCGCCTCGTCAGCCGCCGCCTGGCCGGCCACGCCTTCGATGCAGCCGGTGCCGATCTCGTGCTTGTACTTGCTGACCTTCTTGTCGAGCGCGTAGGCCGCAAACTGCGCGATGGTCGGGCCGCCGCCGGGCAGGATGCCCAGAATGGAGCCGACCACGCTGCCGCGCAGCGCGCTGGGGATGATCCGCTTGAACTCCGCCCAGGTCGGAATGAGGTTGATCTTGCCGTTGAAGGGCGAGCGCTCCTCGCGCGAATCAAGGTTCTTCGTGATCTCGGCGATGCCGAAGCAGCCCAACGCGATGCTCACGATGCCCACGCCGTCGGTCAAGAACGGCATGTCCATCGTGAAGCGCGCCATGCCGCTGTTCACGTCGGTACCGATGGTGCCCAGCAGCACGCCGATCATGCACATCGCCAGCCCGTTCAGCAGGCTGCCCGTGGTCACGAAGCTCACGCACACGAAGCCCACCAGCATCATCGCGACGTAGTCCGCCGGACCGAACAGGAAAGCCACCTCGCCCAGCGTCGGCGCCAGGAACGACAGCACCAGGATCGCGACCGTGCCGCCGATGAAACTGGAGAAGCCGGCCGTGAACAGCGCCAGGCCCGTCTGGCCTTTCAGCGTCATCGCGTAGCCGTCGATGCAGGCCACGATGCTGCTGGCGTGCGGGATCTTCATCGTGATCGCGCTCACACTGTCGCCGTACTGCGCACCGTAGTAGATGCCGGCCAGCATGATGAGTGCGCCGGTGGTGGGAATCGAATACGTCAGCGGCAGCAGCAGGCTGATGGTGGCCAGCGGGCCCAGGCCCGGCAGCAGGCCGACCAGCGTGCCCACCGTGCAGCCGATGGCGCAGTACATCAGGTTGTGGAGTGTCAGGGCGTGCGAGAAACCGAACGCCAGGTTGTTCAAGACTTCCGTCATGGTCGTGACCTCAGAAAAGCGGCAGGTTCAGGCCGAGCAGCTTCTGCAGCGCCAGCGCCATGGCGATCAGTCCCGCCGAGATCTTCACGTTGCGCACCCACGAGTTGGAGCTGCCCGCGAAGGCCGAACAGAACACCATGAAGACGATGCCCGCGATCATGTTCACGTACATCGAGATCAGCGCGAACCCGCACAGGCTCGACAGGATGAGTCCGATGTTCTTGAAGTTCAGGTTCAGCGCCACCGGCGCCACCACGAACGACCGGACCACCGTGGCCACGCCGATCAGCAGCAGCAGGCCGCTCACCATCACGGGGAACAGGCCCGGCCCCGCCCGGCTGAAGTCGCCGATGGGATAGCGCAGTGCGGTCAGGCCGAAGCCCAGCGCGATCGCCATGAGGAACAGACCTCTGACAAGGTTTCTATTTTTCATTCATACGCTCACGGTGTGATGTGATTCGAATGCGCCCGCGACCGGCAAAACCGATGCGGGCGTGTCTCCGTCCGGAGAGAGTTGCCGGACGGATCGATGCTCTTTTCGCTAGCTGATCAGAATCTGACACCCTCGCGAGGGGAACTACGTACAGGAGCGAGGGTGGGCCCGAGCCGGCGCCGGCGCCGGCGGCCGGCACAGCCCTCGCGAGTGCCCGCGACGTGGCGAACGCCGGCTCGGTGATGCCGTCCACTCCCCGCTGTCGGTCAGCGCATCGACCGGCAGACCACGCCTGTCGCAGCGGCGAGCGCGGAAGCATCGACGGCGAAGACCGGCTGCATTGCGCATTCCCTGGCCACGCGTGCCAGGACGACCTTCACCACGTCGAGCCGCGGTGCCTTGCGCCGCGATGCAGGTCTGTGCCCGTGTGTTTGCGACCATGGCGATGGGCACGCACTGATCACTTCGTCCGAATATTCGTGGGCACGGCAATTCAACACAGTCCCGCAGTCATCGCTCATTCGGTGTCGTCCGAGTGATACCCGCGCAGCCGCTCACGCTGCGCTTCTTGACGCTGCATCGCCGAAGCCGTCCTCGCGAGTTTCGTTTTTGCGAGCCGAAGGCTCAGAGCCTCAACGCGTAGGCCCCATCTCGGCCGCAACAGCGGCAACGGATTCCTTGAAGCGTGCCAGCCCGCTCGCGATCTGGGCCGCCACGACACTCCCATCCACGGGCCACAACGTCGTGCCTTGCTTCTCGACGAAATCGCGTAAAGCCTGGCTGGTCAGCGCCTTGCGCAGATCGGCGTCCAGCATGCGGACGATGTCGCTGGGGGTGCCGGCGCGCACCGCCAGGGCGGTCCACAACGCGAGGTCGAAATCGACGCCGGATTCGCGCACGGTCAAAACGCCCGCAAGGGTGTCGACGATCACGGACTGTTTGAGTTGGGCAGACAGATGATCGGCGTACGCGCGGGCGCCCGTTTACGCCGAAGAAAGGACGCAGCACCTCGCGCACACGCAGATCGCGCGATGAGAGAGCGGCGGGCTCGAGAGCTGACGACGAGTTGGAAGAAGTAAAGGAAAGTCACCCAACTGACGAATGGTCGCCCTGACGCGTTCGCCGAGCTTGGTGTACAGCTCGACCGCTCCAATCCTGTCTTCGTATGAATGCATGAACTACCTCCTGGTAGTCCAAGTTCTTGTCTGCATCCCCTCGGGTCAGAGATCGATGGAATCCAACAGCCGCTCTTTTAAATGGTGAGTACCTCAACTTCGGGGGGCTCGCCTGACAGAACGCTTAGGCAACTATTTTGGCTCGCGACAAAGTATTCGGAAACGCCTTGACCCTTCTCCCGCGTAAAACCCTGGCGAGTAGTCTCAAGATCAAGCCAGCCATTTTTCTTTATCAAGAAGAGCCAACCATTTACCGCACTGCAGGCGGGCCAAAACTCGAGCAAATCACCCTCATCGAGCAGCCTAAAACCCACGACCCAGGGAAACCTCACGATTGCAACTTTTTTATCCTCAGCGGAAATTAATGTGACGGCGAGCTTGCCCCACTCAAACCGCACATCGGAAATATTCATAGCCGATTGAAACGTATGAATATTCTCAATAGCCTCGGCATCAACGCTTGGCATTGATCTCTCTCCTTGCTTCAGTTCCGCGGATAGCGGATCTTATCCAGTGGTTTGCCCCGAGGATTTTGCATCTCAATCGTAGGAACGTTGCCGGACCCCTCTGAACTTCCCGGTCGAACAATCGTTCTTCCACCATCTGGCGCTACCCCAACGCGAACCCCGTTCCCCTTGTCACTCACGCCATCGCCGTTGGGAAAAAGCTTATCAAAGTCATCATTTGCATCGCCAACGGGATCATCCGATGGCTTGTCCCAAATCCTGGGGCCTCCTCCAATTCGGTCTCCACCAGTGGCGCCTGGGATTGGGGCTTCTCGTGTCCCGTCGCCACCATCCGAAAACATCCGGTCCCTCACCCAATCAACGGCTCGCTCGCAGGACCGGGCGATGCCATTCACCGCATTTCGGCAGCCAGCGGACAACGAGCAGCCGACACCGAGAACACCGGCCCCCACAGGCGCCAAGATCTGAGCGACTTGTCCACGTGGATCCACATATTTCAGTGAATTTCCGTCGACGTACCCGAACCTGCTCCATCCTCCATCCAACCCGATCGGATCCGGCTGGCTGTATCGTCCCGTTCTGCTGTCGTAGCTACGGAAGTAGTTGTAGAACAGCCCACTCTCTGCATCCGCATACTGCCCCGGGTAGCGCAGGTTGAAGACGATTTCGGCCGCCGATGTGCTGCCCGTGCTGGGCACGGTCTCTGGCCCGGTAAACCGCTTCGCAGCCGTCGTCGGCATCTCTTCGCCGAACGCGCTGTAGCGCCATTGCCAGACTGGCTGACCCGCGTCATTGCTCAATCGCCTGGGAGTGTTCAGATGGTCGCTATGCACTGCATGCTTCGCACCGTTGAGCACGGTCGCGACCGGCAACGGACCATTCACCGTGGGCAGATAGATGTACTGGCTCTGTCCCGAGCTTTGCGCGCCACCGCTGCCCATCTCCGCGATCAGCGTTCCTTGCTCGTCGTACACGTAGGCGTAACCAAGTTGCTCCGCCTCGCTGGTCGCCGGACTCCACAGCTTTGTGAAGAAGGCGACCAAGCTGCTCCAGAAACCCGGGTCGGTCTCGTCGCCCTGCACTGGCGGGAACTGCGGTTCGGTCTTGAAGACACGCTGGCCCAGCGCGTTGTGGGCATAGCGCGTCGTGGGACTGCTGTCGGTGGCGCCTGTGGTGGCGGTGCTCAACCGCCCCTCGGCGTCATAGCCATACGTACGCAACCCATCGCCCGTGAGATCGCCGTTGGCGTTGTAGCCGTAGGTGACCGCGGTATTGCTGGTGCCGTTGATGGTCTGGCTGAAGCCCGCGAGGCGGTTGCTGCCACCGAGCACCGTGTAGTTCCGTCCGGTTGTCTGGCCGTTACCCACCCGAGTGCTGCTGGTCCGGTTGCCGTTCGCGTCGTAGCCGAAACTGGCGGTATCGGTCGCCCCGGACGTCGCGTCGAAGCCGGTGATGCGACCAGTACTGTCATACCCCACGCTCCAGGTGACGTCGCCGCCGGCGATGGTGTCATGGGTGGGGTCAGTGTCCGCCGGCCCATACAGGTACTGTGTCAGACCCGAGATGCGGCCAGCGGCGTCGTACACATAGCTGGTGGTCTCGGTGGCGATAAGCCGCCCGGCCGTGTCGTAGCTGCGGCTGGCCGAGAGCTGCGGGCTGCTGGTAGTGAAGGCCCAGGTCCAACCCGTCGCCTGGCCGAGCGGATTCCAGGTGATGTTGGTAACCAGTGGATTGCCGTTCCAGCTCAGACTGTTGATGCGGCCCGTCGTGTCGTACTGGTAGCCGAGGCTGGCCCCATTGGGGTAGCCGACTCCCGCCAGTGTGCCGCTGGGGTTGTAGCTGTAGCTGACCTGCTGAACGCTGCCGTTGGCCAGGGTCTGCTTCTTGAGGATGACTCGGCCCAAGGCATCGCGCGTGTACTCGGTGGTGCCGCTGCGATCGATGATCTCCGACAGGTAGCCCTTGCTGTTGGCCGTCAGGTCGTAGCGCAACGTTGTGGTCTTTGCATCGGCAAAGACCAGGCTGGTCGGTCGCCCCAGCGCATCGCGAACGATGCTGGTTGCCTGGCCCAGCGCGTCAGTGATCTGGCTGGGCAATCCCAGACTGTGCGGTCCCGACGAGATGGCCAAGGCATTGCAAGCCGGCGCCTGCGACCTCGCCATGCCCGACGCGATGAAGATCGGCGGTGTGACCGGCTGGCTGCGCGCCGCGGCGCTGGCGCAGTCGCACGGCGTGCCGATGTCGAGCCACATCTTCCAGGAAGTCAGCGTGCACCTGCTGGCCGTCACGCCGACACGGCATCTGCTCGAACGCATGGACCTCGCGGCGCCGGTGTTGGCGCAACCGCTGGCGTTTGCGAATGGCAGGGCGATCGCCCCTGCGCAGCCGGGGACGGGTATTGCGTGGAACGAGGAAGCGCTCCGGGCGTTTCTCGTCTAGACGTCATTTTTGCCTATTTAACGGGTATTTTTTCAGATACCTATCTAATGGGTATTTTGACAAATACCCATCAGATCGATAAGCTGTTGGTGGCCTACTTCATCGGCAGCCCCTATGCAGCAAGTTCTTTCAGTCCCCTCACAGCTCGGCGTACTGCTCAAGGCCGCTCGCAAGGCGTCGGGCATTTCCCAGGTGAAGCTGGCCGAGCGCCTCGGCATCAGCCAAAGCCGCATGTCCCACATGGAGCTCAACCCCGGCTCGGTGAGCCTGGAGCAACTGCTGGCCCTCTTCAGCGTGCTGGGCCTCGAAATGTTCGTCGGCTCGAAGAAGCCCACAAGGCTCTCGACTCACGCGGCAGACGTCGATCATCCAGGCACCAGGCATGTCGCCAACCCGCCTCCACCTGCTTCGGAATGGTGAGCGTGGCGCGCACATCGAACACCCCCGCGCTTTCCATCTGGGCCAATGGCGAACGCGTCGGCATCTGGCGTATCCCAGAACGCGGGGCGGACGAGTTGCTCTACGACGATGCCTGGGTCGGCTCGCCGGCAGGACGCCCCCTCTCGCTGTCGTTGCCGCTGGTCGGGGGCTTTACTCACAAGGGCGCGGTCGTCCAGAACTACTTCGACAACCTGCTGCCGGACAGCCAGCCCATTCGCGAACGCATTGCGGGCCGCTTCAGGACGCGGACCACACAGCCGTTCGACCTTTTGCAGGCCATCGGACGCGACTGCGTCGGCGCCATCCAGTTACTGGGCGAAGACGACGGCCCAGCGCATGTGGAGCACATCGAGGGCGAGCCGATGACCGAGTCCGATGTTGAGAAGCTGCTCCAGCGAACGGTCGACCCCGGTAGGTTCGCGGGGCAATCTGCACCCGAAGACGAGTTGCGCATCTCTCTGGCCGGTGCGCAGGAAAAGACTGCCCTCCTGTGGCACCAGGGCCAGTGGATGCGCCCGCACGGCTCTACCCCCACCACGCACATCCTGAAGTTGCCGCTGGGCCTGGTCGGCCATCGCAAAGCCGACTTCAGCACCTCGGTCGAGAACGAGTGGCTCTGCCTGAACATCCTTCAGGAATACGGCATTCCCGTGCCGCTGACGGCAATGCTGCGCTTCGGGTCGCAAAAGGTGCTGGCCGTCGAGCGCTTCGACCGCCGGCTGCACTCGTCCGGCAACCGGTGGCTGCGCCTGCCGCAGGAAGACTTCTGCCAGGCCCTGGGCAAGCCCTCGCACCTGAAGTACGAGGCCGACGGCGGCCCCGGCATGATCGATCTGGCGAACGTGCTTCGAAGCTCGGTCGATGCACAGAAAGACCTGGCCACGCTCATCACCGTGCAACTGCTCTTCTGGATGCTCGGCGCGCCTGACGGTCACGCAAAGAACTTCAGCATCGCGTGGCTCCCGATGGGCCGCTACAGGCTGACACCCATCTACGACGTGATGTCCATCTGGCCGGTGGAGGGCAACGGACCCAACCAGTTTTCCAAGCACGAGGCCAAGCTCGCCATGGCCTTGGTCGGCAAGAGCAAGCACTACTCTTTCAAGACCATCCAGCGGCGGCACTTTAATTTGATGGCGCAGAAGTGCCACTACGGGCCGGATGCCGAGAATCTCGTCCAGCGCGTACTCGCGGCAACGCCGGGCGTGATCGAGCGGGTCGGCGCACGCTTGCCGCCGAACTTTCCGTCCGAGGTGTCCGGCAGGATTCTCGAAGAGCTCGCGCGTTCCGCCAGGGCGCTGGAGAAGATGCCTGCCTTTTAGGCGGCCGAGCGCTCAGAGCTTGCTGAGCGTCTGCACGATCTCGTCCACCAGTCAGCGGTGCGCGGCACTGTACTCGTGGCGCGCATGCCAGTGGGCCTGAACCTGGAAGTCCGGCAGGGGCAACGGCAGCGCCTTGAGCCCGCCCTGCACCACATAGAGGCTCGCGACGCGCGAAGGCAGCAGCACGAGCAAATCGCTCTGCGACAGCAGTTGCGGCAGCACCGTGAACTGCGGCACGCGTGCCACGATGTTGCGATTGATGCCGCGCTCGGCCAGCGCCTCCTCGATCAGGAAGTGACCCGAGCGCGGCAAAGACACCATCACATGCCGCGCCGATGAAAACTCCTGGAGGCTCATCCGATCGCCGATGCTCGGATGGTTGGTCGACATCAGGCACACGTAGTGCTCGCGAAACAGCAGCGCGCTGTGCATGGGCGATGCCAGCGCCGGGATGTTGCCGATGGCCATGTCAAGCCGCCCGACCGAGAGGTCTTCGCTCAACGCGTCGGGGATCTGCACGATGTCGATCTCGATGCGCGGGGCCGACTCCTGGAACTTGCGCAGCAGGGGCGGCACGAAATAGAGCACGCCGATGTCCGACATCGCGAGACGGAAACGCCGTGTCGAGCGCAGCGGATCGAAGGCGGTGTTCTGCTCGAGGGTACTCTCGATGGAGGTCAGCGCGTCGCGGTAGCGCAGGTACAACTGCTCTGCCAAGCTGGTGGGCATCAAGCCGTCGGCGCCGCGCGTAAACAGGCGGTCGGCGTACACCTTGCGCAGCTTCGCGAGGGCGTAACTGATGGTGGGCTGCGTGACGTCGAGACGCTCCGCCGCCTGCGTGACGCTGCGCGTTTCATAAATCGCGACGAACACGCGAATGAGGTTCAGGTCCAGATGGCTCATGGTTCTTGCCGGAGGCCGAATGTGCCACAGACAGGCACGGATCAGACCAGCAGGTGCGCTTCCAGGGTCTCACGCGGCAAGTCGCTGGCCGTCCCCTGGAGCGAGCATTCGCCGTGGTCGATGGCCAGCAGGAACTCGAGGTTCTGCTCGACGATGACGAACGCGGCGCCCTGCGCCTTGCGCGCGTACCAGCATGGCCATGCGCTCAATGTTCTCGGGCTGCACGCCCTCGGTCGGTTCGTCGAGGATGGCGAGCGATGCACGCAGCCCCAGGGTTCGCGTGAACGACAGCAGCTTGCGCTCGCCTCCGCTGAGCGAGCCGGCGCGCTGGCCCATGCGCTCGGCCAGCCGCGGAAATGCGGCAAGGCCATCGGCATAGCGAGCCGGGTCTCGCCCGCGCAGGTGCAGCCACAGGTTCTCGCTCACGCTGAGTTCGCCGAAGACCACGTCCTCCTGTGGCGCGTAGGCCATGCCCGCGGCCAGGCGCTGCTGCGGCGCCACGCGCGCCAGGTCGCGCCCGGCGAGCGCAACGCGGCCCTGTTTGAGCGGCAGGAAGCCGGTCAACGCGCGCATCAGCGTGGTCTTGCCCACGCCGTTGCGCCCGAGCACGCCCAGCACGCGACCAGGGCCGACCGCGCCGCTCAGGCCACGCAGCACATCTGCGCGCCCTACGGCACGACCGCCTCATCACGATCGAGCAACTTGCGGAGTTGGCCGGCTTGCACCCCAACTACGTTGGTTCTGTTGAACGCGGCGAGCGCAACTTGTCGCTCTTCAACATTTGGAGGCTGGCCGGCGGCCTGGAAGTTTCGGTCTCGCAACTCGTGGAGACGCTGGCCGCGCGGGTGATCAAGCGTGCCCGCCGAGCCGGATAGCAGCCCCAGTCACACTCAGACAAAGTACGTCGTCGAGCCGAGTCATCCTCCGGCAATCGACAGGCAGCGCAGAAATCGATTGACCGGCCTTCTCACCCCGCCTGCTGTGAAGGTGTTCCTGGTGCTGGGGAATGAGCCGCCGCCCAAGTACAGGCATGCTGCAGCGACGCTCGGAGTAAAGGTGATCGAAAACGTCAAGCTTCCCAAGCGCGCGGTATCCGTTGAAGGGCGTACCGTCCTGCTTCTAGCGACCTCTCCAACGCGACCCCGCTTTCGACCCCCGGGAGCGTATCGCCCCGATGGCCGGCCTCCTGTACCTGCAACACACCCGGAGAACCCGTACTGGCAATACTTCTGCGGCGAGGTATACCTGCAGACCGGAGCGCCCATTGATCCGAGCAGCCTCACGCGCTGGAGGAAGCGCATCGACCGTTGAGCAGTTCACCCAGGCTTTGCACTCTTACATCCGCTGGTACAACGATAAGCGGATTAGGATGTCTTTCGGCGCGCGCAGCCTCTTGACTACCGACGAAACTTGGGGCTCATGGCATAAACAGTCAAAGTTTTTGTCCGCATCCCCCTGCTCAATGGTTGTGGACTGCCAACTGCGAGGATAGAACAGCTCGGTTTTAAACCGGCCGAAGAAACCTTCGCACGCCGCATTAGCAGGCGAGTACCCCTTGCGCGACATCGAGCGAGTCAGCTTCGCATCGGCGATGCGCGAGAGCCAGTCAGACCAGCGATAGTGGGCGCCACAATCTGAATGCACAACAGGCCGTTCGCTGCTGGATGCGACGGTCTCGATGGCTGCATCCAGCATCGTGTTGACGAGCTCAGCGTCCGGGCGCGTACCAATCGACCAACTGACGACCATGCCGTCGAAGCAGTCGATCATGGGAGACAGATACACCTTGCCGGCCGGAACCTGGAACTCCGTGATGTCAGTGAGCCACTTCTCGCTGGGCGTGGCAGCCCGGAAGTTGCGGTTGAGGAGGTTGTCTGGCGCCGGACTGATTTCCCCAAGTATGAGCCGTACCAGCGCCGCTTCAGTGTTGCAGCGGCCAGACGCTCCTGTTTCGTCAATCGCTGCACCACCTTCTCCGAGATGCTGAAGCACTGCCTGCTCAGCGAAGCCGGCAGCCGGTGGTAGCCATATCTAATCCGACGCAACCAGTCGCCGGACCATGCCACTTGGAACTGCGTGGGCTCGGTCATACATGGCACGGTAGTAGGGCAGCATGCGCTGCGCAGCCGCATGAGATTCGCTCATTTGCGCCCCGATGGCCATGGCCAGCTCGCGGATCTCGGCACGAATGCTCGAAGCATTGAGCCGCACGTGGCGGCCATTTTCCATGACCACTTCGCCTGCCACGACGCTGGTGCGCACAGAGCTTCCATCCTCGCTGTAGACCAATTGACGCTCAAGGTTGTTGAAGGGCGTGAAGGCCCACGTATCGAGCTCGAGCAAGATGATGTCGGCCTGGGCCCCTGTGCTCAACTGGCCGACCTCGCCGGCGCGACGAATGGCGCGTGCGCCACCGCGTGTCATTGCTCGCAGGATCTCGTGCGCGCGCGGCCACTGATCGAAATCCGGCGTACTCAGGTTATGGATGAGTCCGGCCATTTTTCCGGCCTGCCAAACGTTGGCGGTGTCGTCAGTGCACAGCTCGTCTGTACCAATGGCCACAGTGACTCCGGCATCGCGCAGCGCGCGAAAGGGCATCACGCCACTGCCCAGGCGAAGGTTGCAAACGGGGTTGTGTGCAACCACCGCATCGGCCTGGGCCAACAGACACACGTCGTCGTCGTCGATCCAGATCGCGTGAATGATCTGGCTGCGTGCGTCCAGAATCCCGAGGTTGTGCACATGACGCACCAATGAGCATCCGAAGCGCTCGTGTCCTGTTGCGCGTTGCAACTTCGTTTCGAGAATGTGAATGTTGAAGGGCAGATCGTGCCCGCGGCTGAGTTCGTGCAGTGCCAGAAAATAGGGTTCCGTGACGCGTTGAGGCGCCGAACACGACACTGCTGCAGACAAACGTCCGTCGGCCTGACCGTGCCAGCGCTTGAGCATGTACGCGTACAGCGCCAGCAACTCGTCCATGTCCTGGCGCGGAGCGCCTTCCATTTCGAGGCGCAGGGCCGGCGGCAGCAATTCCTTCAGGTAGGGAAACTTGTCGTACTCGACCACGTTGGGCTGGTCGATGGCGACCGTGGCACGAATGCCTGCATCAGCATAGGCCTGCATCACTGCGTCGATGCTCTCCCGTGAGGCCACCGGCACGTGGTAGGCATCGTCGTGCACGCTGGTGATTCCACGTTCGAGCATCTCCAGCGCGCCCATGAGGGTGCGCAGGTAGGCGAACCGATAGCTATCGGCCTGTTGTGCAAGCGGCGGTACTTCGTACAGCATGAAGACTTCCAGCGGATAGCCGTCAAGCTGCCCTTTGAGGAAGTTTCCCGGCGAATGGAAGTGCGCATTGACCAAGCCGGGCATGGCGAGCATGCCGCGTGCATCGATGGTCCGTATGTCGGGCACCGGCGCCTGCAGATCGGGACCGATGGCCTCGATGCGGCCGTCGATCACGAGAATGTCGGCACACGGCCATTCACAGCTCTGGTCGTCCAGTGTCAAGATCCGGGCGCCGCGGATCAGGAGCGAGCGCGGTCCTGTCATGCAAATGCCTGCCTGTTCATGTGCCAAGTGCCTCTTGTTCCGCAAAGGCACGGTCGACTTCATCGGCCAGCAGCTCCGCGAGTTGGTCGTGCAGCGCATGAAAGGCTGGATCACGCGGGTTGCGTGGGCGTTCCAGCGTCACCGGAACGATCGTCTTGATGCGTCCCGGCCGTGCAGTGAACACGACGATGCGGTCCGCCAACCCGATGGCCTCCTCGATCGAATGGGTCACCAGCAACATCGATGCGCGGCTTTGCCGCCAGAGATCGAGCAGGTAGTTCTGCATCTTTGCGCGCGTTTGGATATCGAGCGCTGCAAAAGGCTCGTCCATCATGAGCACCTTGGGTTCGAGCGCGAGGGCGCGCGCCATGGCGGCCCGCTGGCGCATGCCGCCGGACAGTTCGGAGGGCCTCTTGTGTGCAAAACCATTCAGCCCCACACGTTGGAGCAGTTCCAAGGCCCGCTGTTCGCGTTGCGCTTTCGGCATGCCCTGGAGCGCCAGGCCGTAGGCCACGTTGTCGCTGATGTTCAGCCAGGGGAAGAGTGCCGCTTCCTGAAAAATCATGCCGCGTTGCGGGCTGGTGCTGGTGATGGGCACGCCTTCGCTCAACACCTCGCCATGACTCGCTCCTTCGAGGCCCGCGAGAAGATAGAGAAGCGTGCTCTTGCCGCAGCCAGAGGGCCCGAGCAGCACCACGAATTCGCCTGCCTTGACGTCGAAGTTGAACTCCTGCAATGCCACGAACGGCTTGCCGCTGTCGGTGTCCCAGGTCTTGCCGACATTGCGGCATTCAATGGCCGAGGAGGTGCGATCGTCCCGCATGGTCATTTGCCTCCCGCGCCATTGTCGATCCACCAGAGCATTCGCCGCTGAATGAGTCGCAAGGCCTGGTCAAAAATGAATCCGCTCAGTCCGATCAGGGTCATGGTGAAAAAGACCAGACTTGCGTTGAAGGTGTTGCGCGCCATCATCACGATCTGGCCCAAGCCACTGCCTACGCCGGCAGCTTCGGCGATGAGCACCACCATCCAGGCGGCGAACAGATTGATCCGCAAGGTCACGAAAAGCCCCGGAAGGATGGCCGGAAGAATGACCGAGCGAAAGACCTGCCGCTTGCTTGCCCCCATGATGCGGGCGACATGGATATATGCCTTGGGCACATCGTCGATTTGGGCCAGGGTGGCGATCACCATCACGAAGAAGAGAGCGATGAACACCATGAAGATGGCCGGCTTGTCGCCGATGCCGAACAGAAACACCGCCACCGGCAACCAGGCGACCGGCGAGATGGGCGCAAACATGGTCACCGCCGGCAGCGCGAGTTTGCCGAAGATCGAGTTGTAGCGAATAAGCAGTCCGACGGCCAGGCTCAGCACGAAGCCCAGAAGCAGACCCACCAGCACACGCATCGACGTCCAGAGCACGACGCTGATCACAGCCAGCCAATTGCCACCTTCTCCGCTGGAGCCGATGGTGTTGGCCATGTCGAAGAAGTGAAGTTGCTCGCTCCAGTTGCCCAGAAAGACATGGGGTGCCGGCATGAGCAGCGGGTCGGCCCAGCCCATCGCGGCGGCAAACTCCCAGATGCCGACGATGGTACCGATGGACGCCACCACCCAAAGCGCAGCGACAAACCGGAGATGCAGGCGTTTCAAGAGTCGCCCGGACGAAACCGGAGCGGCAAGCGAACTGCTTGGCGGCTTCCGCGCGTCGGTCGCGACGTGCATGTTGACGGCAGACATGAATTCATCTCCTGCCATTTATGCGGACTTGAGCTTCAGGCTGTCGAACAACGGACGGTTGTCCGCGATGACCTTTTCGAGCGGCGACCAGTCGAAGAGTTTTGCGTCAGGCAGTTTCTTGAGATAGCCCATTTCCTTCATCGACACCGCCCGCTCCAGAATGAATCGGGCCTGGTTGCGCTGATCGATCATGACCGGTTGGCGCTGCGAGGCCAGCGTGGCGGCGTCCATCGTTGTCTTGTAGTACGTGCCCACGGTTTCTTTCAGTGCGCCGGCCCGGTCTGTTTCGATCTGATGCTGCGCGGTCAACAGCGCCTTGATCACCGAACGAACCACCGCAGGCTGTTTCTCCAGCATGGGTGTGCGCACCGCCAAGACGCAGTCGGCGTACTGCGGTCCGTACAGGTCTGTGCCGTCGGTGAGAACGGATGAACCCTTGCGGGCAGCAACGGTTTGCGTGGCGTAAGGTTCGACGGCGCAGATTGCATCGACAGCGCCACCCACGAAGGCCTGCGCCATTTCCGGCGAGGTGTTGAAGTAGCGAACCTGCACATCCTTGAAGCTCAGTCCGGCCTTCTTCAACCAGTCGTAAGGCAGCACTTCGAGCGTGTCGGCCTGGAAGGTTCCCAGCGTCTTGCCCTTCATGTCCGCCGCGCTCTTGATTCCTTCTCTCGCCACGACGAGGCAACCGTTGACACCCCCGCCGGCCACCACCCGCACGGGTGCGCCAGCGTCGTACAACGACAGGAAGTTGGAGTACGGGATCATCGACATGTCGACCGCGCCGACACCAAAGAGCGTCACGATGTCGGTGTTCGTGGGAGTGACCACGAACTCGAGTTCCACGCCGTCGCCCTTGGCGAGCTGGCGCTGCTTGGCGATGAAGATTCCCAGGTTGCACAAGCCCGCGCCGTGCGTGGCCTTGACGGTCGTCTTGTCGGCGGCCATGGCGGAGGTGCTGCCTAGCGCGGCAGCCATGCTCATCGGCATGGCGACGAGCGCGCCGCCAGCAGAAATCGATTTCAGGAAACCGCGACGATCGGTTTGTGATTGCAAGGCCGCAAATGCCTGACCATGACGTTCGCACATATATCTACCTCATTCCCAGTGAAGGACCCCTGAAGAGGTCGTTGTGACCAACGGATCACGACGGGAATCGGTAAGGAGCGTGCTGGCGGCAGGGAATGCCATGCGATCTGTCCGCTCCGGTACCCAATTCCCGGAGTCATCCAAGAATTTCGGCACGCCAACCGAGGAAGCAGAAAATCTTTGCGCTGGCTTGGCTTAGGCAAACTTTGTGCCAGGCGTACTCCCCAGGAAGGGCCCGCAATCCCTGGGCCAAGGTGGATCCGCGCACCGAAAATGCGCGGCCGGCCTGCGCATGCTCCCGATGTTGGTGCGCGCGGGCCCTGAGACTCGCGAAGTCCTGCCGTCGGCCGTGAGCATGTGCTCGATGTCAACGCAGCACTGTTCAGACAGATCGAGGTTGCCATCGGCGCTCTTGCCGCAATCCGATCCCTTCATCGCGACGCTCTTGTCGTTGCTTGCCGATGGAATGGACTTCGTCGCGTGCCCCGTGGGGGCGGTGATCTTTGGGGCCTTGAGGATCGCATCGGACGTAAATTCGCCTGGTTCCCATCCGTTCTCGGTCGGCGGCAACAGTGCTCTGAGCGAGAACAAGAATGAATGGAGAAGGTGCCGCTGGAGCAGGAGGCAGCTCGAACCCGATCCCATCAAATCCTCAGAAGGCGCTTCATCAAGAGCGTGGGGTGGTCTTGTCGATGCCCGCAACGGCATGAACGAAAGTGTCCTGACCGAGACGCCGACAGACCAGCTTGTGGTGCGAGGTAAAGACGTTCTGATATTCAAAGATGCCCACGGATGCCAGTTCCTGGACAGGCGCCCCCAGTCAAAGAACCCGTGTCGACCAGCGCTAGTTTTTCGAAGATCTCGTCTTCGGCCTTGAGCCCGTCAGATGCGCTCCAGGGGTCGAGCATGGACTCCTGAAGCGAGAGCAAGTCCTCCTGGGCATCAGGAAGAATGAAGATGGCTATGACTTGCGGCGTTGGCGCGCTGCGGCCAGTTGCGCACGGGTCTCGGCAACGGGAAACCGCTGCCTTGCATGCGCTCTTTCTCACCCAAGGCCACGATTTTCAAGGCGGCGATCAGTGATTCTTTTTCCTGAAACTGCTTGACGCTTTCAATCAGCATGCTGGCCTCGCCATTCTGGGTGACGACGAAGGGCGTAGCGTTCATCGCCAGGTCTTCCGAAATTTGAGCGGCGTGGCGTTTCAGGTAGGAGATGGACTTGATGTTCGAGATGGATGGCATGGCAATGCCTCGCGTGCATTTGGGTCTGAATTTGGTACCGAATTTAGTTGAATCTAAGACGTGCCGCCCGCCCCCCCGGGCCGAACTCGGCCGACTCCCTGCCTTCGGTGGATCCCGCAATTTCGAGCACGTCCACGCAGCATCGAGTGTCCGTCCTCGGTTTGGCGGCATTGGGCACAATGCCGCTCGTACACCGAGGAGAACGGTCCGTGAAAAGCGCGCCCTGTTCGCAGCCCTTGCCGCCTGCACGCTCGCCCTGGCGGGCTGGAACTGCGTCGCAGCGGATCGCCCCGTGAGCAAGCGGCTTGCGCAGGACACGCGAAACGAGAAGGTCCCTTTCTGGGCATCCCACCAGTACGACGTCATGCCGTCCGTGCTGGTCATCGACCTTCGTGGGGTCGAGGCCGACGCGGCGGCGGCCCTCAACACCGCACAAGGACTTTGCTCCCTGTATCCACGCATCTCTTAGCGCCCCCTCGCCCCCCTCCCTCATGCTCGATGCCGCGCAGTGCATGCGCCCACGCACACCTTCATTGTTTGGCATGCCGAACCTTCAGGATTGAGTGCGCTGTGCACTGCTCGACACTCTCCGGCATCACTTTGGTGTCGCTGGTCGTTGCACTACCCAACCCCGTCGAGGGCATGCCAACAAGAAGGAGGCGCTTGCGGCACGCAGCGAGGAACGGACCGAAGGCCTATGCCAGGTGCCCGGTCATGCCGCGGGCGGAGAGTCGGAGATCGAAAACGCCCACGACCGAGCCCAGCTCCGCCTGCCCTTGCCGCACTGCAACGGCATGCGCGAGGAGGAACGCGGACGCCAACTCCTTTTTCTGATGGTCCATGGACTCTCGCTGAATGTGTGCAGCCCACGCTTGGAAGTAGGGCCGAAAGTCGTTCGGGCGCCCCAGCGCGTTGTCGAACGCGCGGCGAAACACCGACTTCGCAGCGTGGTACTGCGCGGCACTCGTGCCATCAGCGGTCAGCAGAACTTCGTACGTCATCAATCCCTACATTGGTCGGAGTCTGTCTCGGAAAGCGTGGCGACTTTTTTGTCGGGCTTATAGGGCATGGATGTGATCGGGCCAAGTCGCCAGCCAGGGGCCGCAAGCATGACAAAGCCCGCACGAGACGGGCCCGGGGCACAACCGCGGATTCACCTCAAGGCTCGCGCCGAATGCGATTTGAGCGCTCCCTCGCCTCTTGAACGGATCTTGCCCCCTGCGTATTAAAGCGAACGAGGCACGAAGCATGCGCATCTTGGGCTCGCCTGAGTTTGGTGGCTGCGCAGTACTCCCTGTCGTCCTGTGTCCGCTCTCGCTGACATTGCGCGCGCGTTGTCATCACGGCGCTGTCAAAGTCTCCGCACGCGCGTTGCGCTTCATTGGCATTCGCAAGGGCCGCGCCGGAAAAGAGAGTGCTGGTGATCAGTGCGCGTGTGAGCTTCATGAGGTCTTCCCATGGTGATGGAGGCCTGAATCTAGCGATCGGATCTGAAAACCAAATACCGCATTTATGGGAGCCAACAGGAACCGATAGCGCGCAGCGTCCGGCGTCGCTACGTTGCGTTGGCCACCTGCGCAGGTGTGTGGCCTGGCACTCGCCGGCACCCGCGCACGCAGTGCGCGAATGATCCGCCCCATCGTCCAACTTGTCGAAGAGCGCGCCGCCCTGCTTGACATGCAGCAGAGCCGAGCAGGGTTGGATGACGCGATCGCCAACCTCGCCGCGCGGATGGCGCTGATCCGCGATCACCTCACGGAGGATGAGTGGGCGGTGTTGGGGGGATTGGAAGGCTGCTATACCGGGAGAGGGCGGGCAGGCGATGGGCAAGCCAAACCTACCGCCGCGGCCGTCGACAGCAGGTGCATCGCATTGCTCGCGGCGCGGCTGTGCGCGTCAGATGCGGGCGCTTTCCACGCGCAGCCTTGGCAAGTTCCGGACACTCGACCGTCAGCATCGCGTGGGCCAGACGGGCGAGATGGCGCGGGTCCTCATTGAAGGCGCGCGGGTCGATTGTGTCGCAGATCATGGTGAGCAAGTCGCTATCGACCGCGCCTTCGTACAGTTCGTCGAGTTCGTCCCTGAACTCGTGCCACCAGGCCTCCTCATCGGTCAGGGGACGGCCGGCAATCACGATGGGGCTGGCGGGCTTCCACATGGGCGGATGCTACTTCTTGTTTGGCGACGTGCACATCTGCGTGGCCTGGATTTCTGTGGCGCGCACGCGATCGGGGGATGTGTCGAGAAGGCGCAAAATGCGTTCTTTCGAGGAGAGGGCAGATGCCGCTTTGCGCCGACTGCGAAAAAATCGAAACTGGACGTCGCGGTGCGCCCGGTCCTGGCGCGCTCAAGGAGATGAGCCATAGCAAGCAGCATTGGAACGGGTGCTGTCATCACGACGAACTTCACCTGTCAGGTTTGCGGGGCCAGGTGGGCGTACGAAAACGACAAGCACGACAAAGGTGCCGGGTGGAGCCCAGGCTAGGGCATGGCCAAGCCCACCCGCACCGTCGAGCAGCTGCACGCCCTGCTGATCGAGCGCATTGAGGCCATCCCCGACCCGCGCGACCAGGTGGACCGACGTGCACCGAGGCGGGGCGATCCGGATGGACCCGGGCCACGAGGGCGGTCCGAATCGGACTGTGCGCGTGGTCAGCGATCGCTGCGCGCGTCGCAGCGACTTCGCGCGCGAGCTGCAGATGCGGTTCGACCTCGTGGGCAGCTAGCGCCAGCGATACGCTTCGCTCAAGAATCGAGGTGATGTGATGAGCGAGAAGTCTGGCCACTTTCCAGTAGCGACGCGCTACCGAGATTTCAGCATTACGCCCGTCCTTTCCAACGTGAGAGGGGCGTACCTCGCGCACAGCTGCCACGTCTGTGGCGCCGACGGTGCCGAGATCTTTCGAGTGGAAGTCAACCAGATTTGTCCAGACAGGATGACGGCGCACGCCGTCGCGGTAGGTGCAGGAATGCGTCGGATCGACGAGATACTTGGCCCCGAGGATGAGCATCACGCGCCCTCCTGAAACAGATCGAGCGGCTGCGCGCGGCGCGCGCACTACGCGCCCAGCCATGCGCGCGGCGGCGAGCCCATGTGAGCAAAGTGGCGCGCCCGCCGGCGTCCAGTGGGGACGAGGCCGCCCTGCAAAAGGGCTTTCGTCGGTTTTGTAAGGTCGTCGGTGGGATGTTGTTCAGATCTTTGCAGGCTCTGGCTGCGCCTTTGCTGTGGTTTTTGGCGGTACGGAACCGAACGCCGGCCTGCTCCAGGCTCCATGCCTCAGTGCGTTCACGGTGGACACGCAGGAGGTCAAGGGGGCGTACTGTGTAGTGCTTTTCTGCAGTCGCGGACGGCTTGTGATCCATGATCTGCGCAACGACGCCGGCAGGTATTTTCAGCCACTCAGTGAGGCGCTTGAACGAGCGATGCAGGCCGTGCAGCGTGAGCCCTTCCAGATTCGGGGCGGCGCTCGCATGGGCTATTTCAACCGCAACGAACAGGGCGATCTAGTGCTGCTTCTGGTCTACATGAAGGCCAAGTTCGACAACATCCCCGCCGCCGCCCTGTTGAAACTGAAGGAGGCTCTTGATGCCCGAGATTGACAAGAACATGGTGCAATTCGAGAAGGATCTGCTCCAGTCCTTCGCAGAGATGAAGCGCGGCGAACATGCCGCTGTGCACACGGCCGAGCAGATCGTGGCGCGAAAGCGCGGTCGGCCGGCGAGCATGGTCAAGGAGACACCGAAGGCATCGGCCACGATCCGGTTTGACGCCGACGTTCTGGAGGCGTTGAAGTCTGGCGGTCGCGGCTGGCACACCCGAGTGAACGACGTGATCCGGTCTGTGTTCATTTCGGACACGCGCGAAGATGCTGTTGTTCTCGCCCGCGATCTCGCCAAGGCTCCGGCACGAAAGCGCAAAGGCGTGATCGGTGCGCACGTCGTCGGCGAGAGGCGCGAAGAGATCCGTCGCAAATGAGGCCGATCCAGCCGGGCATCGTGGCCGTCATCGTCGAGTCCAACGACGAAGGGAACGTCGGTGCCGTGGTCAATGTGGAGTTCGCCTACGACGGGCCGCTTCCAGCCGACGAAGATCGCTTGGACGGCTGGTGGATCGTGCACCCGCAAGTGCCGATCTTCGGCGACTTTGCGCTCGAGGCGCGCCCGGAGCTGGAAGCCGCGGAGGCCGAAACCGAAGGCCGGGCACTTGTTCACAGTTCCAGCCTACTGCCTCTGTTGCTTGGCCCGACTGCCGAATCCGTACTTCGGTGGAATATGAAAGCGACGCTGCACTGAGGCTCCAACACCGCAGTAACGACGCGCTGCACCAGCACAGAAGCAAGGCCAGCGCCGGTTCCTCCCCTGAGATCTGGATTGCGTGCTGCCACGCGAGAATAGCGCTAGGAATCGAGGCTCGGTCAAAAAAGCGTCATTCGCAACCTCTTGCACCCTCGACAAACGCCCACTAGAGATTCGAGGCAATTCCCCTGCGAACTTCAGCTTGGCTGGCGCTACGCGCGCGCAGGCCGGGCCACGCAACGCAACGGCTTCATCTCCTTCACCTCCGGCGTGTCGATGCTTGGCATCGCCCAAACCGGCCCCGAACGCGGCCACTGATATCTTCATGGCCACCGCCACCGGTAATTGATACCGAGGGACCGGGACCACAAGGCCGGCAGCAACACAGCGATGAGACTGAAAAACCGCAGGGGCATTCAAGCCATCGCGTGCCACGGGCCTATCCGTAGACGCTGAGCGACGCGAGGATGCGCGTGAAATAGCCGTCCGTCAGGCTTGTTGCTGCCTTCGCGTCGCGCGCCTCGAGCGCCTCGACGATGGCCGTGAGCTCGCGCAGCGTCTGCTCACGCACGATGGCGCCCACCGGGCCGTTGAGATTGGAGCGTCCGTCGTACTGCACTGCGCGGCGGTCGGCCACCACCGCGTCGAACACCTGCATCAGGAAGCGGTTGCGCGTGGCGCGGAAGATCGCCTGGTGCACGCCGTAGATGCCCTCCTTGAACTGCAGCCACTGGTCAGCATCGCGCACCATGGCCAGGTGATGGCGCATGAGTGCGAAGTCTTCGGCGTCGGCGCGCTGGGCGGACAGCGCCATCATGGCCGGCTCGAACAGCAATCGGCCTTCGAGGATCTCGGTGTAGGTCGGCACGTCGCGGTGGTGGGCGGCCACCGGCAGGTCGGACTCGCTCAGCAGTTGCATCAGCCCTTCGGCCAGGAAGGTGCCGCTGCCGACCTTGCGCTCCAGCAGGCCCTGCGCGCTCATCATGGCCAATGCATGGCGCACCGTGCTGCGCGAGGTCTTGAACTGCTCGGACAGGTCGCGCTCGTTGGGCAGCTTGTCGCCGGGCTTGAGCACGCCGTCTCGGATCGACTGGAGGATGGCGCGGTAGACCTTCGAGGCGGTGGCCTTGTCCTGCGCGGCAATCCGGCCCGAGAGATCCGTCACCTCGATCAGCGGCGGCGGTGACTGTGACATGGGCTTTGCGTCCATGGTTATAGAGTTCGCCAAAATGGTTGACCAATCACAATTGACAATCTTAGAATGAATTCATTACGCAGTCATACAAGGCTGCGCTGCCTGGCTCGGGATTGGTTGACCAATCCTTCCGAATCCGTTGATTTTCGTCGAAAGGTTGACCCCGGTGCTGCCCCCACAGCGCCGCGGTGATGTGTTCTCAATGACCCTGGATTCCAACACGGCATCGGCTGGCGCGGGCCTCGGTCCCGAAGAGCGGCTTGCCGCGCTCGGGCTGATGCTGCCGCCTCCTCCGGCGCCTGTCGCCAACTTCGTGGCCTGGCGCCGTTGCGGCCCCTTGCTGTACCTCTCGGGACAAGGGCCGCTGGAGGCCGATGGGCATCTGCATGTCGGCCGTGTCGGCGAAGAAGTGGGCATCGAGGCGGCCTACGCCCATGCGCGCCTGACCGGCCTGAACCTGCTGGCCGTGACCAAGGCCGCTTTGGGCGACCTGAAGCGCGTGCGCGGCGTGGTGAAGCTGCTGGCCTTCGTGAATGCGGCGCCCGGCTTCGCGCATCACCCGCAGGTCATCAACGGCTGCTCGGACCTGTTCGTGCAGGTGTTCGGCGACGAAGTGGGGCGGGGAGCGCGCTCCGCCATCGGCGCGGGGTCACTGCCGGGCCACCAGACCGTCGAGGTCGAGGCCATCCTGGAAGTCGACTGAGCCATGGCCTACCAGTTCCAGTTCGATGCGCTCGCGCCCTACACCGGGCAACTGCTGGAAGGCCTGCTGCACACGCTGGGCTATGCCGCCTCGAGCATCGTGCTGGGCATGGCCATCGGCGTGGCGGGATCGCTTGCACTGATCTACGGTGGCAAGCCGGTGCGCGGCATGACGCGGGTGTACGTGGAGTTCTTCCGCAACACACCCGCGCTTGTGCAGCTCTTTCTCATCTACTTCGGCCTGCCCAACCTGGGCCTCCGCCTGGAGGCGCCGGTGGCGGGCGTCATATCGCTGGCGCTGTATTGCGGCGCGTACATGGTCGAGGTGTTTCGCTCCGGCCTGATGTCGGTGCCGCGCGGGCTCTCCGAAGCCGGTGCGGCGCTCGGGCTGCGGCCGCGCCAGGTGCTGATGCATGTGCTGTTCGTGCCGGCGCTGCGCAACGTGTTTCCGTCGCTGGCAAGCCAGATGGTGCTCACGCTGATCGGCACCAGCCTCATCTCGCAGATTGGTGTGGAAGACATCTTCCACGCCGGCAGCTTCATCGACTCGCGCACCTTCCGCAGCTTCGAGGTCTACCTGGTGATCTGCGCGATGTACTTCGTTGCGGTGCAGGCGCTGCGCGTGCTGCTGGGCTTCGTGCAGCGCCGCTTGTTCGGCAAGGAGCACTGAGATGCGTGGACTGTCCATTGCCGACCTCTGGCTCATCCTCGGCGCCATCCGCTGGACCGCGGCGCTGGCCGTGACCGCCTTCGTCATCGGCAGCGCGATCGCGCTGGGCGTGGCGGTAGCGCGCACCTCGCGCCTGCCATGGCTGCGCGTGCTGGCGCGCGTCTATGTCGAGCTGGTGCAGGGCACTCCGCTGCTGGGCGTGCTGTTCCTGCTGTACTTCGGCGTGCCGATGCTGCTAGGCATCGAGATCAATGCCTTCATGGCTGCGGCCGCTGCGTTCTCGCTGTCGGCCGGCGCGTTCCTCGGCGAAATCTGGCGTGGCGCGATCGAATCGGTGCCCAAGGGCCAGTGGGAGGCGGCCTCGTGCATGGGTCTGCGGCGCTGGAACGTCATGCGGCACGTGGTGTGGCCGCAGGCCTTTCGCGTGGCGCTGGGGCCCACGGTGAGCTATCTGGTGCAGCTCATCAAGAACACCTCGCTCGCCGCACTCGTCGGGCTGGTGGAACTCACACGCTCGGGCCAGATCGTGGCGGGCTCCACGCTGGCGCACCTGCCTGTCTTCTGCGGCGTGGCCCTGTGCTACTTCGCCATCTGCTATCCGCTGGCACGGCTGGCACTCAACCAGGAAGGACGCATGAATGTCGCTCGTGCTCATTGATTCGGTCGAAAAGCACTTCGGCGATAACCACGTGCTGCGCGGCGTGTCCACCGAGGTCGCCAAGGGCGACATCGTGGCGCTCGTGGGGCGCAGTGGTTCGGGCAAGAGCACGCTGCTGCGCTGCGTGAACGGGCTGGAAACCATCAGCGGGGGCCGCATCGTGGTCGACGGTGTCGACGTGCAGTCGCCCGCAACCGATCTTGCGCTGCTGCGCCGCCGCGTGGGCATGGTGTTCCAGAGCTTCAATCTCTTTCCGCACCTGTCGGCCGCGGCCAACGTGACGCTGGCACCGGTGCTGACGAAGAAGACCGGCAAGGGCGAAGCGCGCGAACTCGCCAGGCAGATGCTCGAGCGCGTGGGCCTCGGCCACAAACTCGACGCCATGCCCTCGCAGCTGTCGGGCGGCCAGCAGCAGCGCGTGGCCATCGCGCGGGCGCTGGCCATGTCTCCGCAGCTGATGCTGTTCGACGAAGCCACTTCCGCGCTCGACCCCGAGCTGGTCGGTGAGGTGCTGCGCGTGATGGAAGACCTGGCGCGCGACGGCATGACCATGATGGTCGTGACGCACGAGATGGCCTTTGCGCGCCGTGTGGCTTCCGAGGTGCTCTTCATGAACCAGGGCCGCATCTGGGAGCGGGGCACGCCGGAGCGAATGTTCGGCAGCCCGCAGACCCCCGAGTTCCAGCAGTTCATTCAATCCGTTGTCTGATTCCCTACGTCTTCGTTTTTGCCTTCAAGGAGCTTCCATGTTCAAGATGAAAACCCTGTTCGCCGCCGCGCTGATCTGCGCTGCGCCACTGTTCGCGCACGCCGACAAGCTCGCGGACATCAAGGCCAAGGGAACGATCCGCATCGCCACCACCATCGACGCCGCGCCCTGGGGCTTCACGGATGGCGCGGGCAAGCCGACTGGCCTCGACGTGGAACTGGCCGAGAACGTAGCCAAGGCCATGGGCGTGAAGCTCGAGCTGCAGCAAGTAACCGGCGCCAACCGCATTCCGTACCTGCTGTCGAACAAGGTCGACGTGGTGATCGCTGCGCTGGGCAGCTCGCCCGAGCGCGCCAAGCAGGTGGCTTTTTCCAAGGCCTACGCTGCGGTGTACCTGGGCGTGTACGGCGGCAAGGGCACGCCCAAGTTCGCCAAGGTGGCCGACCTCGCGGGGCAGACCATCGCGGTGCCCAAGGGCTCCACGCCCGACCTGTCGCTGAGCGAGCTCGCGCCCGGCGCCAAGTTGATCCGCCTCGAGGACACGGCCTCGACCATCTCGGCCTTCCTGTCGGGCCAGGCGCCGCTGTTCGCCGAGAACAACTTCATCGCGCAGAAGGTGGCCGACGAGAACCCGGCCAAGGGCATCGAGATGAAGTCGCTGATCCGCATCAGCCCTGCCTACATGGCCGTGCAGCCGGGCGAGACCGCGCTGCTGGCCGAGATGAACAAGATCATCGACGGCAAGACCTCCGACGGCAGCCTGGCCGCACTGCGCCTGAAATGGTTCAAGGACGAACAGAAAGAAGTGAAGTGAGCCAGCAGCGTCCATCCACCGTTTTCACGGACATCGACTGGGCCAGGCCCGGCAAGCAGGTCGGCCATGCGTGGCTGCCGTATTCGGGGCATGACGACGCATGGGGCGCGGTGGCGTTGCCGCTTACCGTCATTGGCGATGGCAACGGCCCGACGGTGTTGGTCACCGGTGCCGTCCACGGCGACGAGTACGAAGGTCCGATCGTCATCAACGAGCTGATCCGCACGCTTGAAGCTTCGCAGGTGAAGGGCCGCCTGATCCTGATGCCGGCCGCCAATGCACCGGCACTGCGCGCAGCTTCGCGCGTGAGCCCGCTCGACGGCAAGAACCTGGCGCGCGTGTTCCCGGGCAACCCATTCGGCACGCCGACGGAGCAGATCGCAGCGTTCATCCACGACGTGCTGTTCCCAAAGTGCGATGCGTACGTCGACCTGCATGCGGGCGGCAGCTCGCTCTTCATCGAAGAGAGCGCGCAGGTCGTCGTAACGCCCACGATGGCGCCGGAAGTGCGCGAGTGCGCCGAAGACATGGCACGCTGGTTCGGCGCGAAGTTCACCGTCATCACCGACAACATGGGCGACCCGCGCACCAGCTGCGGTGCGGCGGCGCATCTCGGCCTGGCGGCCATCGCGGCCGAGATGGGCGAGAACGGCAGCGTGTCGCCCAAGGGCGTGAAGCGCACGCGCGAATGCCTGTCGCGCGTGCTGGCGCGGCTGGGCGTGGTGCCTGGCGCGCTGCCCGATGCACCACCGCCGAGCCGCCGCGTGCACATCGTCCCCGACGGGGGCAACCTGCTGTCGCCGGGCGACGGCTACTTCGAGCCGCTGCACGCGCTGGGCGACACGGTGAGGGCCGGTGAAGTTGCGGGCTACCTGCACCTGCTGACCGAACCCGCGCTCGCGCCGCGCGAAGTGCACTTTGCAAAAAGCGGCGTGGTGTATTCGCAGCGCACTTTCGGCATCGTGAAGCAAGGCAACAACCTGTGCGTGTTGGTCGAAGACGAGGACGGCGCAGCCGCATGAGCGAGAACACGATGCAGCAGCCCATCACCCTGGACGACTACCGCGCGGCGCATGCCCGCGTGAAGCCCTACATCCGGCAGACGCCACTGATCAACGCCCACCCTTGGGTGCCCGGCGGTGCGGTGCAGGTGCGCTTCAAGGCCGAGTGCCACCAGGTCACCGGCTCGTTCAAGGCGCGTGGCGCCTTCAACCGCGTGCTGAACCTGTCCGATGAGGTGCGCCGGCAAGGCTTGGCCACCGCGTCGGGCGGCAACTTCGGCGCGGCCGTTGCGTACGTCGGCAAGACCCTGGGCCTGCCAGCCAATGTGTTCGTGATGAACACCAGCACGCCGATCACGCGCGCGCGCATCGAAAGCCACGGCGCGAAGCTGACCGTGCATGGCGACTTCTGGGACCAGAGCTGGGATGCCGCCGGCGCCAACGTGGCCGAGCACGGCGGTGCGTTGCTGCATCCCTATGCGGACCGCGACGTGGTGGTCGGGCAGGGCACGACCGCGCTCGAAATCATCGACGAGTGGCCCGAGGTCGAGACGCTGGTCGTGTCCATCGGCGGCGGCGGTCTGCTCGCGGGCATTGCCCAGGCAGCCAAATTGCTCAAGCCATCGATCCGCGTCGTTGGCGTCGAAGCCGCGGGCTGCCCCACGCTCTACACCTGCCGCAAGGAAGGCCGCATCGTGAAGCTGCAGAACGTGAAGACGCGCGTGCCCATCCTGGCCGCGCGCTCGACCGAGTCCTTGAACTTCGAGCTGATCCAGAAGTATGTGGACGACATCACGCTGGTCGACGAAGAAGTCATCGAGGACGCCGCGCGCTCTGCATGGCAGCACGCGGGCCTGGCCATTGAGCTCGGCGCGGCCACCGCGCTGGCGGCCGTGAGCCAGCGCTGCTTTGCGCGGCGCGACGACGAGAAAATCGCCGTGGTGTTGTGCGGCAGTGGCAGCGACGGGATGCCGCAAGGCTAGGAGTCTGCTCTGTGCATTTCCACGCCCGTCGGACCCACTTTCCCATCGAGCGCTGACCCGCATCTGCATCCCAATGCACCAGCCGGCCGTCGTGCGCGGCGAGGTATGGGCAGGTCACCCGCACTGGCGCGGTAATGCTCCTCGTCCATCGAAATCGCCGCGCGTGGGTCATCCATGGCCAGCGCCGATTTCATCGAGGCTGCGTCTTGCCAGCAAACCAAGGATCCGTCGTCATCAGGAGGAAGACGAGGTTGAATCAAGATGCAGAGAGGTTGCCCGCTCGATTGGCAAGCCTTGTGCGCACCACGCAAGCAGGCGCAATCCCGCACGGAAAAGGATCTGGGCGAAACCCTCGCCGACTACAGGAGTTCCGGACTGCCGCGACTTACGCGCCCATCCCTCACCCTGTTCGGGCACACACCCATCGAATTTCACGAAAGATCGCAGCTCGGCGCATTCAGGAATCGCCGAATCGCCGTTCAGGGTGGCAACGCTCGGACGGGTCTTTCTGGACATGCTGAGAGAACCCAAGCTGTGCGGCGACATTCAACACGTCCTCGACATCTACCAGAAGGACGCCAGGCGCTACCTCAAACTGATCGTGGGCGAGATCGACAGACATGGCCAGCCCATCGACAAGGTTCGAGCCGGTTTCGTGATCACCGAGGTCTGCCGCCTGACGTCGCCAGCCGTCGATGGTTGGGAAAAATTCGCGCAGCGCGGCGGCTCCCGGAAACTGGACGCCGAGAACGAATACGCGCCCATCTATTCCGAGCGATGGCAGCTGTCCATCAACGTCCCGTCGCTGGCCTTGGCGGCCTCCTCTCAGGACCAGGCCAGCTGAAATGCTCGAAGAAATCGATCTCTCACTGTGGGTGTCGCAGGCCCCGGCCGACAAGCGCAATTTCAGGGAAGCCGTCCACATCATCCTGACCGCCATCGGCACGTCGACCGCGCTGCGCCCCACGATGGTCATGAAAGGCGGTTTGCTGTTGGCCAAGCGAGACGGAACGGCACGCTTGAAACTCGCCGCCCCTCGGGTGAGGCACGGGACGGTGACTGCATACGTGGGGACTGATGCTCAATGCCTGATGGCGTGGACGACCTCACGGTCAGTGATAGTCGTCCTCTCGCTGATGTCGGATGGCAGACACCACGATCTCGCGTTCACTGACGATATGGAACAAGGCAACGTAGCCCGAGGCACCGAATGGAATGACGAGTTCTCGCTCCAATCGATCGTCGAAGGCAATTCGACAGGTGAAAGGATTGGTCTCCAAGATGCGGAACTCGCTTCGGATAGCCAGCAGTGCGCGATCCGGTAGCTCCCAGTCTCCGTGCTTGAGAGCAGCCTCGAGGACAAAAGCTTCAAGACGCTGAAGGTCTTCCAACGCCTCGCGCGTCAATCGCACGAGGTATGTCACGCCCGCCGTTTGGAGATGCCGCCGCGCCCCTTTTCGACAGCCTTGCGCGCGATGTCGATCCGAGACTTCATCGCAGCGAGCACCTCGTCTGCCGCATAGGACTCGCCCGATTCGAGCGCACGGGCAAGCGAGGTGCGTCCACGCGCCACGAAATCTTGCTGTGCCTTGCGACGACGAGCAGCATCAGTCGCCGCCTGCTCAACAAAATGCGACAGCGTTTCGCCTTCGAGCAACACGCCCTCGATCTGTTCTCGAACGGCAGCCGTTACACGAACCGGGGGAAGTTGAGCGGTCTTCATCGTTAAATTGTATAGCAATTGCTATGCGTCGTCCGACTGCAGTGGCACGACAGGGATGAAGGGCGGGACAGCTTCATCGATACGGTGCGTTCTCAAGCGGAGGCGGCGGCGAGTGCAGATGCCGGCCTCACGAGCATTGCCCAAGTCAGCCTTTGCGCCAACTGCTCGATATCAGCGTCGACAGCAACGTCAACCGCAGTCTGCGAGGGCCTGCATGGCCACTGCCGTCCTCCTTTAGCGTGAAATGGACATAGGCAAACCAAGGCAGCATGAAAAGCCGCGTCAGTTCCTCAGGTCGCCACGGCCGAACGGGATCGGCAGAACCGATATCTGCTGTCGGAAGCATATCGAGCGCCTGTGCCCGCGAAACATGGGCTTGCATCAGAAAGTCGGGGAGATTCGCCAGACACTGTCTGGCGCGTTGGCCAAGCCATGAAGAACGAACGCATCTGCTGCAGGCTCTGACGGCTGAACCCTCGACCCCGATTGTCTTGTGAGGTCCAAAGAAGGCCGCTCGACCAATCGCTCGCCATGACCCGCGCGCCGCCTGTCTTTCTGTTCGGCCTCGATGGCGCGACGACCGATCTCCCGGTAGCTTGCCGTCGCGGTCATCGAGACCTTCGACACGCTCGGATGCCGACCGACGCCACGTGAGCCCGCATCAGATCCAGGTTTTCAAGGATCACCTCGTGGAGGGTCGACATCGGGCCGGAA